>RCUJ01001140.1_pt1 | contig 14631 bp, 12 predicted proteins | sample 2166321 | NCBI WGS metagenome assembly RCUJ01 (sample SAMN09932808, study PRJNA488358) | compost metagenome | feature: garden; material: soil; isolation source: compost soil in an enriched community after 118 h of incubation | place: Germany: Experimental Botanical Garden Goettingen | collected... | reverse complement strand
AATTCAATAATGGATTTTCTCCCAAAAAGGTTAAGAAATCTTCTCCGATAATATCCGTGTGTTCTTTTGCCGCTTTTTCTTTGGTTACATAAACAAAAGATTTAGCAAAAGGCGCTCTTTTAAGTTCGGTGTTAAATGCCTTGATAATACTATCGTTTGCTTCATTTTTAAAGAAAACCGTCATGGCGATTTTTTCTTTAAAATCGTCAGCCAATTGTTTCGAATTAATAATGAATAATCCCAGTACTCCCAAAAGGAATAAAACCAAGAATACACTTAATACTACCGAAAAATAAGAGGAAATTAACCTGCGCTTTTGAAATTTATCAAAGTTAGAACTCATAGATACTTAAATTATGTGGTAAAAATAATAAAGAATTTCTTTATTTAAAGTTAATAACAAACTTTTATACTTAAAAGTACGATTTAAATCTTGAATAAAAGCTTATTTAATCTCAAAGTGCGCAAGGTTTTGTGTGAAGTTTCTAAATAAAGCTTATTTAATCTCGCAAAGTCGCAGAGTCGCAGAGTAGAAAATATAGCCAAAGATTAAAGGACTTACACAGATTAAAAAAAATCATTTTAATCCTTTTAATCTGTGGCTAAATACACAAAGTTTTGCCTTTTGTACGTATTGCATTTTAAATATAGCCCATGGTTGAAACTACGGGTACACAATCATGGGCACAATCCGTATTCCCGCAATTCAATCACGGGACGAAAAATGTATAAATAAGTTTCCCGTGGTTAAAACCACGGGCTATGTTCGACAAGAAGATATTAAAATTGATTGAACAAAAACTTTGCGACTCCGCGACTTTGCGAGCAAAAAAACCTTAGCAACTTAGTATCTCAGAACCTTTACTTAACCTTATAAACTTCGATGCTTTTTAACCAATAAACATGGCGTGGTCCAGTTCTAAAATCATTGCTGCAAATTGCAATCATTTCTCCGTTTTTAACCGGTTTCCCATTTTCTTCAAAAAGAATAAAAGCATTTTCTCCCGTCGGATTATTGAAAAGTTCTGCCCAAGAAAAAGTCGCTTTATAATTGTCTGAAGCTCTTGCTACGATGTAGAAGTTTCGGTCTTTATGATCTTCTTGTTTGATTTTGGCTTTTTCTAAAATATCTTTCAAAAGAACGCCTTTGCAAACTTTAACTTCTCTTTTGACTTCGCCGTTTTTGCCGGTAATTTTTAGATTATCTATTGTAACAACTTTCATTTTTTTTAATGAATCAACAGTCAATCGCAAGGGAAATTGCACATCGCCTTTTACTTCAATTTGATGATTGATTAATTTTAAGCTGTCTTTTGCCGAAAGAGCATCATGTTTATGATTTTTAGTTTCAGATTTTTCAATTGAAATTTTTTCTTCTTTTTTAGAAGAATTGCACATTGCGCATGAAAATGCAACTAGAAAAACGAGAATGTAATTTTTAATTTTCATAAAAGTTGAGTTTTAAATTTTATTGCTTTCCCAAACAAGTGACAAATAATATAATCCGCCAATTGATGGTCCGCCGAGAATTGAAGTGTAAGGTTTGTTGAGAATATTAGTTCCGCCTAGTTTAGCCGAAATGCCTTTTTTGAAAGCATAATTTACCTGTGCGTCCATTGTCCAATATGCAGGAACGGTTCCGCTGACTAAGAAAGAAACATAATCAAAGTTGTTTTGATAACGCGCCGTTACGCTTGCGCCAAGATTTTTCCAGATGTTTTGGGCAATCAGAGTTCCGTTGACGTTAAATTCTGGAGTGTTGAATCCGTCTTCAAGTCCGTCTTTATCATCGGTTCTGTCAAGTTTGGTATAAGTTAAATTGGTAAGCGCACTAAAAGTATTGTCGAAACGATATTTCAAACCTAAACTTCCGCCATAATTGTAAATTTTACTTTTAGAATTGGTCCAAAGTCTGTAACGGCTTTGGGTGTTTTTTGAATATAATGCGGTCGGAATCAAGTTTGGATCTGTCGTATTTGGAATGCTGGCTTCAACTTGTGCGATGAAATTTTTATAAGAGTTATAATAGAAATCGGCATCAATAAAAAGATTTCTGTTTAACGCCGTTCCTCTAAAACCGACTTCAAAAGATTTTACAAATTCAGGTTCTAAATAGGTGTAAGGATTTTTTTGAATCGTATTTTTATTTTTTTCGATAGCCTGCGCCTGCGTCAAACCATTTGTGTTCACATCAGTATTTACTTGTGTTTGAAATTTATCAATCGAAGCTTTGGTATAGGAGTTTTCAAAAATCCCGTCAGACATAATTCGCAATCCTCCAACTCGTTTTACGCCGCCTGAGTTTACATTCGAAAATCCTTCAAAAATACTCGGAAAACGATAACCGTTTTGATACGAAGCTCTAAAGTTTAAGCTTTCTTTTGGAGAATAAACCGCTGTAAACTGAGGTGTAAATTTCGCATCAAAATAATCCGCTTTGTCCATTCTGATTGTTGCGCCTAAACGTAATTTATCTGAAAAGAAATCTTTTGTGACTTGTGTGAAAGCGCCAGTTTTTTGATACGTCAGATTTTCATCAGCATGAACTGGATTGATAAAATAATTTCCATCGGGAACAATAATATAATTTCTGTAATCGACACCGCTCAAAAGTTTCGCATCAATTTTTTCGAAAAAAGAAACAAAAGCTTTATCCCAATTAATCAATCCTTCGCCATGAACCAAAGTCGATTTAACTCTCAAAGCCGCGCCAATATCCCAATTGTTGATATCAATCAATTCCTTTTTCTTCTCTTCGTAGGCTTCGGTTCCAGGTAAAAATCTTCCTGCATCAGATTGCGTTCTGGCAATTCTGTGCGCATCGGCTACAGAAGTGCCATTTGTAACAGCATTTTTATAAGCGGTGCCGTAATCTGCAAACCATTTATCATCAGATTTATAAGCGCGGTCCATGTTTTCGGCAAGTGAACGCAAATTGTATGAGTTTCCGGTATTTTCAGTTGTGGCGTACGCTTTTACCTGAAAAATTGGAGTGTGATAATCTACTGCAAACTGATTTAAAGTATAATCGTCAAGCCTAAAACGGTTGGAACGCTGATAAATCGTATTGATTAAAGCAGTTTTATACGTTACAGAAAGTTCATTTCCTTGTTTTGGGCGAAAATAAAATCCAACATCGGCTTTGTAATTTTTAATGTCATAGTTTGTAATGTCTGTTTCGCGATAACCTGTTCTGGCAACAACATAATTTTTGCCGTTTAAGTTTAAGGTTTTTCTGTTCGCCGCTTCGTTCCCATAACCGTTTACTTCATCATAAGCTGGATTATCTGCGCCAAACAAACCAGTAGAAGCATTTGCATTTGGAGCCAAATCTGTTCTGTCATCGGCAACCCAATCTGTTCCACCCGTTGTTGAAGCATTTATTTTAAACGCCAATTTTTCATTGAAAGCTTTTGCAATTCTTAAATTAAACTGAGAATATACTTTCGGCGAAAATCGATCAATATTCCCGACATGATTCACGCCAGTCAATTGCTGTATGGCGATTCCCTGATACTCAAAAGGATTTTTGGTCTGAATATTGGCCAAACCGTTAATAGCATTCATTCCGTACAAAGCGGCGGCAGTTCCTGGAATAATTTCGATTTTATCAATATCGAGATCATTTGCGCCCAAAGCATTTGCAATTGGAGCACCCAAGTGCGGCGCCTGATTATCGATTCCGTCCACTAATTGAGCAAATCTTACATTGGTAGAATTGGCAAAACCGCGCGTATTAATGACTTTAAAACCCAAACTTGGCGTAATAATCTGAACGCCTTTTACATTTTCTAGTGCTTCGTAAATACTTGGCGATCCCATTGCTTTGGCTTCCGCCGATTTCAATTGCTCAATACTAATTGGCGAATGCATTAATTTTTCGGAACGGCGAGAGGCTGTAATCACGATTTCATTTAATTCTTCTTTTTTAATACTGTCTTGTGTTTTTAAATTTTGGATTTGAGAAAAACTTTTCAGACTTATAAAAATAAAGAATAAATACAGTTTTTGGTTCATGGTTTTTGGCTGTTAAATTCAGTGTGTTTTAAAATGAATACTGATAATTAAAAAAAAGGATTTTGGTTTAAATGCTTAATCTGCTTTGGGTTTTTATTAATCTCGCAATCCGATAGCTATCGGGATTGCGAGATTAAAAATACAAAACCCTGCAAGTTGGTTTCTTTAAAATTAAAACTTCAAATTCTGAGTTTCTTTTTGAGCAAACTCTTTAATGCGTTTTTCAACTTCATAAAAAATAGCAATGGCTTTTTCTCCAGCTTCGGTTAATCTTGCGCCACCACCGCCTTTTCCTCCAAGAAGTTTTTCAACTAACGGACTTTCTGCACGCTGATTCATTTCTTCAACCAATTGCCAAGCTTGACGATACGCCATTTTCATTTCTTTTGCGGCATTGGTAATTGATCCCGTTTTTCGAATATTTTCAAGAAGCCAGATTTTGCCAATGCCAAGAAATGCGCCTTCAGCTTCTTCGATCCAAACACGGACTTCAACATTGTATTTTTTACTGTCGGCCATTTTAAATTTTTTAAATGCTATTCAAAAATAATTCTTTTCTGATGAAAATATTCTGTGGATGTAATATATTTTCTAAGTATTAAAATGCAAACATAAGTATTTTTACGTAATCAAAAATAAGTATTTTGTTATTTTATTTGTTTGTCAACGAAATAGCTTTGCTACAATCCGCAATAAATGTAAATTTGCGGCTTAATTAATTTAGTGAAAAGCTTAGAACCTTAGTAACTTAGAATCTTAGTCACTTAGAAATGAAGTACAATCCAAACGAAATTGAAGCCAAATGGCAAAAATATTGGGCAGAAAATCAAACTTTTGCAGCAAAAAATAACTCTGAAAAGCCGAAACATTATGTTCTCGATATGTTTCCTTATCCATCTGGAGCAGGACTGCACGTTGGGCACCCGCTGGGTTATATAGCTTCAGATGTATATTCTCGTTTCAAAAGACATCAAGGTTTCAATGTTTTGCATCCAATGGGATACGATAGTTTCGGATTGCCAGCAGAACAATATGCAATTCAGACAGGACAACGTCCAGAAGACACAACGCGCGTAAATATTGATGGTGGAGTAGACAAAGAAGGAAAACAAATTGCAGGTTATAGAAAGCAATTAGATAAAATCGGATTCTCATTTGATTGGGCGCGTGAAGTGCGTACATCAAACCCTGATTACTATAAGCATACACAATGGATTTTTATCCAGTTGTTTAATTCTTGGTATAATAAAACGACAGACAAAGCAGAAGATATTTCGACTTTAGTTGCTGTTTTTGAAAAAGAAGGTAATGCAAATGTAAATGCAGTTTCTGATGATAACATTGCAGTTTTTTCGTCAAGCGAATGGAATGCATTTTCTAAAGATGAACAAGAAAAAATCCTTTTGCAATACAGATTAACCTATTTGGCAGAAACCGAAGTAAACTGGTGTCCAGGCTTGGGAACTGTTTTGGCAAATGACGAAATCGTAAACGGAGTTTCAGAACGTGGAGGTTTTCCTGTTATAAGAAAAAAAATGACACAATGGAGTATGCGAATTTCTGCTTATGCCGAACGTTTGCTTCAAGGTTTAAATGATATTGACTGGAGTGAATCTATAAAAGAATCTCAAAGAAACTGGATTGGGAAATCGGTTGGTGCTTTGGTGACTTTTAATGTGGAAAATCATGATGAAGTAATCGAGGTTTTCACGACTCGTCCTGATACTATTTTTGGAGTGACTTTTATGACTTTGGCTCCAGAACATGATTTGGTAGCTAAAATTACAACTCCAGAACAAAAAGCAGAAGTTGAAGCATATATCGAAAAAACGGCAAAACGTTCTGAGCGCGAGCGTATGGCCGACGTAAAAACCATTTCGGGTGCATTTACTGGTGCTTATGCAGAACATCCTTTTACAAAAGAGCCAATTCCAGTTTGGATTGGTGATTACGTTTTAGCGGGTTACGGAACGGGTGCTGTAATGGCGGTTCCTTGTGGAGACGAAAGAGATTATGCTTTTGCTAATTTCTTTAAAGGTCAGAACGGAATGCAGGAAATTAAAAATATTTTCGCGAATGTTGATATTTCTGAAACCGCTTACGGATCTAAAGACAATGTTGAAATCGCAAATTCTGATTTCTTAAACGGATTGGATTATAAAAAAGGTACTCAAAAAGCGATTGAAAAATTAGAAGAAATCGGTCAAGGAAAAGGTAAAACAAATTACCGTTTGCGTGATGCGGTTTTCTCTCGTCAGCGTTATTGGGGAGAACCATTCCCTGTTTATTATGTAAACGGATTGCCTAAAATGATTGACACGCAACATTTGCCAATTATTTTGCCAGAAGTAGAGAAATATTTACCAACCGAAGACGGTTTGCCTCCATTAGGAAACGCGGCTGTTTGGGCTTGGGATACAAAACAAAATAAAGTTGTTAATACAGACTTAGTTGATAATGTTTCGATTTTTCCTTTAGAATTGAACACTATGCCAGGTTGGGCGGGAAGTTCATGGTACTGGATGCGTTATATGGATGCACACAATGAAAATGAATTTGCAAGTAAAGAAGCATTGGCTTACTGGGAAAATGTAGATTTATATATTGGAGGAAGCGAACACGCAACAGGTCACTTATTGTATTCTCGTTTCTGGAACAAATTCTTAAAAGACAAAGGTTTTGCTCCAACCGAAGAACCATTCAAAAAACTGATTAATCAGGGAATGATTTTGGGAACGACGGCTTATGTTTACAGATTAGAAGGAACAAATACTTTTGTTTCTAAAAATAAAATTGAAGGTCAAAATGTACAGCCAATTCGTGTTGATGTTAATTTCGTAAACTCTTCAGATGAATTAAATATCGAAAAGTTCAAAGCTTGGAGAGAAGATTTCAATACAGCAGAATTTATTTTTGATGAAAACGGAAAATACATTGTTGGCCGTGAAGTCGAAAAAATGTCGAAATCATACTATAATGTAGTAACGCCAGACGATATTTGTTCAGAATACGGTGCTGATACATTACGTTTATACGAAATGTTCTTAGGGCCATTAGAGCAGGCAAAACCTTGGAATACTGCTGGTATTTCTGGAGTATTTGGTTTCTTGAAAAAATTATGGAGATTGTATTTTGATGATAATGGCTTAATCGTAAACAACGACGAACCAACAAAAGACAACTTAAAATCATTGCATAAAACCATCAAAAAAGTGGCTGAAGACATTGAGAATTTCTCTTTTAATACTTCGGTTTCTCAGTTTATGATTTGTGTAAACGAATTGTCTTCTCAAAACTGTCATTCAAGAGCGATTTTAGAACCATTAGCCATTTTGGTTTCGCCTTATGCTCCGCATATCGCAGAAGAATTATGGGCTCAGTTAGGGCATACAACTTCAATTTCTGAGGTTGCATTCCCAGCTTTTGAGGCAAAACATTTAGTAGAGACTAATAAAGAATATCCAGTTTCTTTCAACGGAAAAATGCGTTTCACAATCGAATTGCCTTTGGATTTAACCGCAGCACAAATCGAAGAAATCGTAATGAAAGACGAAAGAACACAAAAACACTTAGACGGAAGAACGCTAAATAAAGTGATTATTGTTCCTGGAAAAATCATCAACCTTGTAGGGTAATAATTTTAAAAGTTCAATATAGAAAATTCCAAATTCCAATTTTACGATTGGGGTTTGGGATTTTTTTTGTGCCTTGTCTTGTCAGTCTGAGCGAAGACGAAGACCAAATAAGTAACTCTACAAAGATTAGCGATTTTGATTGCGGAGCTTCTTGCATGGTTTTCGACCTCGCTCAGACTGACAATACGTACCGTTTGTCATTTCGACTGAAAGGAGAAATCACATTAGAAACTCCGCACTCAAAATCGCCAATCTTTGTCGAGCTACGTGTGTGATTTCTCCTTTCAGTCGAAATGACAAAATCGGCGAGAATAACTTTGCGACCTTGCGCCTTTGCGAGCAAAAAAACTAACGCCCTTTGCGGAAAATCTCCACGTACTTTGCGTTACAAACCCGCTCCAGCATTGGAATTTGGAATTTAAAAATTAAAATTTTAAAAACTTTTGTAACATTTTAATAGTTGCCGTATCAAAAGCATGGATCCGATTTAATTAACAACTTAAAACTATTAAAAATGAAAAAGTATATCATCTTAATTATCGCATTCTTATTCTCAGCATTATGTCTGAATGTTTTTGCACAAACAAAACAATATCCGTTTGAAGTTTTAAAAACTGGAAAAGGGAAACAATCTATAATCTTCATTCCTGGATTTGCTTCTTCTGGAGAAGTTTGGAATGAAACAAAAGCAACATTCGAAAAAGACTTCACTTGTTATACTCTTACCATGTCAGGATTTGCTGGAGTAAAGCCACAAACAAAGGCTTCATTTGAAAATTGGAAAAACGAAATCGCGGCTTATATCAGAGACAATAAAATCGAAAAGCCAATTTTAGTTGGTCATAGTATGGGCGGAGGATTAGCACTTGCCATTGCGGCAGATTATCCGGAATTGATTGGAAAAATTGTAGTTGTGGATGCACTTCCATGTCTGGCTGCTTTGAGTGATCCTTCTTTTAAATCAAAAGAGAATAATGATTGTACAGCTACTGTAAATCAAATGACAGCGATGAATGAAACGCAGTTTTATGATATGCAGAAGCAAATGATGCCGAGGCTTTTGCAAGATCAATCTAAATTGGAGACGATTGTTGGCTGGAGCGTAAAATCAGACCGAAACACTTTTGGGCAAATGTATTGTGATTTTTATAATACTGATTTAAGAGCGAAAATCTCACAGATAAAATGCCCGTCTTTAGTTTTATTAGAATCTTATTTTATAAATTTAAAACCTGCAATCGACGAACAATATAAAAATTTGAAAACAGCCAATTTTAATTACGCTAATAAAGGTCTTCATTTTATTATGTATGATGATACCGCTTGGTATATGGAGCAGTTAAACAATTTTATAAAAGCATAAGATGGAATTCGAAGAAATCTACAAAATATATTGGGATAGAATTTTCAGGCTTTGTATGGGTTTCGTAAACGATTATGACGCTGCTCAGGATTTGACTCAGGAGACTTTTATAATTGTTTGGCAAAAACTAGAAACTTTTAGAAACGAATCGGCTATTGGAACTTGGATTTTTAGAATTGCTTCTAATAATTGTCTGAGACAAATAGAAAAGCAAAAACGTTTTCCGAAATCAGAGCTTCCCGTTCATCTTTCAGAAGAAAAACAAACATCATTAGAACCTCAAATTCAGTTTTTATACAAATGTATTGCTGAGCTTCCAGAAACCGATCGTATCATTATTTCGTTAGAATTAGAAGATATCAAGCAAAATGAAATTGCTAAAATCGTCGGACTTTCTGAAGCCAATGTTAGAGTGAAAATTCACAGAATTAAAGAAAAACTGACTCAAAAATTTAAAGAAAATGGACAACGATAATAATATAGATTTTAAAGATTTATGGAAAAAACAATCCGTAAGTCAGCCCGATATTAAGGATTTACTGGCGAGAGTTGGGAAATTCAAAAAAGCAGCTTTACGCAGTTTATGGATTAGTAATATTCTGCTTTGTTTAACGAGTGCGTTTATAGTTTTTATTTGGATTTACTATCAGCCGCAATTTATTTCGACAAAAATCGGAATTGTTTTAACGATTCTTGCTATGGTGATTTATTTGTTTGTGTACAATAAACTATTGCGCAGTTATAAAAATATCGATGCAACGGCAACGAATCAGGAATATATTCAAAAGTTGATTTTTATAAAAAAGAAACAGCAATTTATGCAAACTAAAATGATGAGTTTTTACTTTGTATTTCTAATAATTGGAATTTGTTTGTACATGTATGAATACGCAAGCAGAATGAGCGTTTTAGGAGCAAGTTTAACTTACGGGATCACTTTACTTTGGATGATGTTCAATTGGTTTTACATTCGTCCAAAACAAATTAAAAAACAGCAGGATAAAATAAATGGTCTTATTGAAAAGTTTGAAGAAGTCAATCATCAATTAGAGTCATAAATAAAGAAAAGCTTCGTAAACACGAAGCTTTTTCTTTTACCAAAAACAAAAAAATTTAAATTCTAAATTATTGTCCGAAAACAAAAGAGCCTGGAGCGGCTACGATAATACCATCATTAGTTGCTGTTGCAGTAGTTTCTTTTTCTACTTTTCCGCCAACAATAATTTTGACAGTTAACGTTTGGCCTTGAGTTCCACCATATCCACTTACTGTTATTCCAGCTCCATAAGTATCTGCAGAAGCAGTAAATTCTTTACTCCAAGGCAATGACGTAATATCTACGTTTTGTCCTCCATTACCAGATTCAATATAAGTAGCGCTAAGAGTCCCAGCATAATTTCCAGAAACTTCATACTTTATATCTCTTGAAGACGCTCCTCCATTATCATCATTGTCGCTGCTGCAAGAAACTGCAGTAAAAGCAAGAGTCAAAACAATTGCTAAGGTTTTCAAAATTGATTTCATAGTATATTATTTAATTAATAGTAAGATTTACAACAAAATTAGACCCTTAGCTATGGGAGAACAATACCTGATAAAATGTATTTTTTTTTACCTGATATCAGGTAAAAGCAAGCAATTTCTTTTTGAAAGTCATTAAGCTTTAATAACTTTGAGTAAATGCCACATTTATGAAGAAAATCTACGCCTTTTTATTTTTTTTATTTTTCACTGCAATTTCCAATTCACAAGTAATTCTTTCATTAGATGATGATACTGTTTATATTGACAGTATTGTTAAAATCACAAAAAACACAAAATCCGACAGTGTCAAAAGTTTGAATAGTTTCAGATTATCCAAATTGTTTTTAATGGCACAGGATGCAAAAAAATCTAAAGAATATCTTGAACAAGCGAATAAGCTTAAAGTCAAATTTCCTTTTCTAAAAGATGCTTCTATTTTTTATAATGCCTACAGTTTTATAGAAAAAGGCGATTTGGATGGGTTCGAAAAAGCTTTGCTCGAAGCAAACTCCAAACTTAAAAAATACCGCAATAAAGAAGCTTATAAACTTCGTGCCGTGATACTTCAGAATTATGGTATTATGCAACAGCGCAAGAATAATGAGAATGCCTATATGAAATTGTTGGTAAATGAAGCCATTCCGATTGCTAAGAAAAGTGGCGATTATGAATTAATCAGTGCATTAAACAAAGCAGTTGCCATCATTTTTATGAATAATGATGAACGTGAAAAAGCGGCAGAATATCTAGATCAAGCGCAAAAATATATTGAGAGTGCTACGAAAAAATCGGCAACATTAGCGGAGTCTAAGATGGAAACGTATATTATAAATGCAGAGAATTTAGTTGAGCTGAAACATTTTTATGATGCTAAAGAAATTTTAGACAAAGCTTATGCGACTTTAGAAAAATACCCGGAATCCAACTTAAACGATTCTTATTATTATTCTGAAGGACTTTATTATTCTAAACAGAATAAACACAATGAAGCGCTAGTGAGTTTTGACAAAGGAATCAAATCAGCAGAAAGCCATCAAAATGCCATTGCGGTAAACCGATTAAAATTTGCAGAATATGAAGTGCTTTTCAAACTGAAAAATTACGATAAAGCAAAAAGCAATCTGGAATATCTTATAGAAAAAACGCCGTTTATTGTAGATAAAAAGAATTACTATAAAGAGCTGTCTAAAGTTTTTAATGCGACTAAAGAATATCCGAAAGCGTATTATTATTCGAATAAATATAATGTTATAAACGATAGTCTAAACGATGCTAAACTAAAGACAGAAATTGTAGAACTTGAAGCAAAATATAAGAAAGCAGAAAGTGAAAAGAAAATCGGTCTGTTGCAGTCGGAGAATGAAAAAGCAGTTTTGCAGGTTAATAATAACCGTTTGAATATGTTGCTTTTTGCGGTACTTTCGTTTGTTTTGTTTCTGACGGTTTTGTTTTTATGGAGCTGGAATAACTATCAGAAAAAAATAAGTTTTCAAAAAGAAGTCAATCATAAACAAGAACTTGAAGCATTAGAGAATGAACAGAAATTATCCATTTCAAATGCTTTGATTGAAGGAGAAGAAATAGAAAGGAAAAGAATTGCCAGAGATCTGCACGACGGACTCGGAAGTATGCTTTCAGGACTTAAAATGCATTTGAATCTTGCCGATCGTGAGAATAAGGAAAATGCGCCCAATATTAATGGTTTGTTAAACGACTCTATCAAAGAGCTTCGTAATATTTCTCAGAATTTAATGCCGGAAAGTTTAATGAAATTGGGCTTAGAACATGCACTTCGAGATTTATGTGCTTCGCATTCAACAGCCGAAACAACAATCGAATTTCAGTATTTGAATAAAAAGACAACTTTGCCACAGCATTTTAAAATTATGATTTTCAGAATCATTCAAGAACTTCTGAATAATTCTTTGAAATATGCCAAAGCATCGCAGATTTTGGTTTCGTGTTCACAGAATAAAGATGTGTTTTTTATTACTGTCGAAGATGATGGTGTCGGATTTAATGTAGAATATGTAGAGAAAAGAGACGGAATGGGCTTGCGGAATATCAAAAATCGTGTGGCTTTTTTAAACGGAAAATTAGAAATTGATTCTGTTCTGGATAAAGGAACTTCAACTTATATTGAATTAAAATACAACCCAAATCATGATTATGAAGTATAAAACAGTAATAGTAGACGATCATCCGATTGTGATTTCTGGAATTGCAGGTTTGCTGTCGGATTTAGATAATATAGAAATTGTAGAAAAATTTGAATCTGGAATTGCGCTTTTAGATTATATCGAAGACAATAACGTCGACTTGATTTTAATGGATATTTTTCTGCCCGTAATAAATGGCGTTGATCTATGCAAAACGATCAAACAGAAGCATCCTAAAATTGTAATTATCGGTATGAGCAGTCAATCTGAAAGAAGTTTGGTGATGCAGTTTATTCAGAACGGAGGAAACGGGTATATTCTTAAAAATGCTTCTTTTGATGAGTTTAAAGAATGTATTTACAAAGCTATTGATGGCGAAATTGTTTTTAGCGAAGAAGTAAAAACTATAATTAGTCAGCCCTTGTCTGAAGATTTGGAAAGAATTCCGGGTTTGAGCCGCAGAGAACGTGATATTGCATTATTACTTTCGCAAGGAAAATCGACTCAGGAAATTGCCGACGATTTGTTTTTGAGTTTTTTAACCGTACAAACACACCGACGCAATATTCTTCAGAAATATAAAATGAAAAATGTGGCAGAATTAATTGCCTTTTTACTCAAAAACAACATGTTGAATTAAGTCAAAAATGGTAGAAAAATGTCAAAATGTCATTTTGTTAAAATGGTTCGCAATTTGCAGTTTGTTTTGTAAATTTAAAAATCAATCTAAAAACATAAAAAAATGGGATCAGGATATTTAATTATTGCTGGAGCTATCATGCTGATCAGCTGGCTGGTAAGCTCGCAGCTGAAAAGTAAATTTGAATTATATTCGAAATTGCAATTGAGAAACGGAATGAGCGGAAGAGAAATTGCTGAGAAAATGCTTGCCGATAACGGAATTAGAGATGTTCGTGTTATTTCAACGCCAGGCCAGTTAACAGATCATTATAATCCTTCGGATAAAACAGTAAATCTAAGTGAAGCAGTTTACAATCATCGAAACGCAGCGGCAGCAGCAGTTGCAGCACACGAATGTGGTCACGCTGTACAGCATGCAATTGGCTACGAATGGTTGACTATGCGTTCTAAGTTGGTGCCTATTGTAAGTGTGGCTTCAAATTTTGTACAATGGATCTTACTGGCAGGAATTTTAATGATCAAAGTTTTTCCAGGTTTATTGCTGGTTGGAATTGTCATTTTTGCAGCAACGACTTTGTTTACAATTATTACACTTCCGGTAGAATATGATGCAAGTAACAGAGCTTTGGCTTGGCTAGAAAACAAACACATGCTTACGCAAGAGGAACAAGCAGGAGCAAAAGATGCTTTAAAATGGGCAGCAAGAACTTATGTAGTGGCAGCAATTGGTTCGATTGCAACGTTGCTGTACTATATATCGATTTATTCTGGAAGTAGAAGGAATTAATTTGATAATTGAGATAATTAGTCAATTAGATAATTTAATAGTAAACCCGACAAGTTTTTAAAACCTGTCGGGTTTTGTTTTTTAAGTTAATTAAATTTCGGAGTATGATATTTCTAATTATTGAAATACATTAATAAAAAAAGAATTGTCCAAATTCCAAGTATAATGTAAAACGAATTTACATATTGTGTGTTTTCAGATTTATAGTACCTGAAAAGAAATATAATGGCTAAAATAATGCTTGTTGGAATTGAAAGCAAAAACAGTAAAAAACCTGCGCCTGGAGTGCATACGCCGCTTGGAACTGCCATTTCTGCCAAGAATCCTACTATAAAGTAGATGGTAAAAAAAATTAATGTTTTAATTTCTTTTCGGGCTATATTAATCATTGATTGTGAATTGGGCTTTTAAATTATCTAATTATCAAATTGACACATTTTCTAATTCTAAAGCTGAATTTGTCTATCAATCTGCTGATCTAGCGAGATAAAAGTTTCAGTTCTC
>RCUJ01001137.1_pt1 | contig 14645 bp, 13 predicted proteins | sample 2166321 | NCBI WGS metagenome assembly RCUJ01 (sample SAMN09932808, study PRJNA488358) | compost metagenome | feature: garden; material: soil; isolation source: compost soil in an enriched community after 118 h of incubation | place: Germany: Experimental Botanical Garden Goettingen | collected... | reverse complement strand
GGCGTATAGAGTTCGCCGGACACGGTCATGCCGCCGATCTGCTCACGCACCGCGCGGTGCGTGACGCCCTCTTCCAAAAATTCCTGCACCAGGCGCGCCGACACGCTGCGCACCCCGTCCGTGGCTTCGATCTGAATGACCAACGGGTCGGTACGGTCGGGAGGAAACACCACGCGGCTCATGTCTTCGCACACCATGGACCAGACGATGCCCATGGCCGCGGGCTCGGCGTAGCTGCCTGAAACGGGGCTGTCGCGGCCCAGGTCCAGGCTGCCGTCGTGGCCGGCCACGAACACGGCTTGCGAGCGCCACGGTGCGCCGCACATCTGCATGCTGGCGGTGACGGTGATGAAGGCGTAGGCCGGAAAGCCGTCGATGCGGATGTCGCGGGCGACGTCGATCAGGGCAAATTCCGGGGTGACGCTAATGCGGGCTTGGTCGGTCACGGCGTGTCCTTAGGCTTTCAGGTCGGTCTTGGGCACGCCGTTGGCCTTGATGACCTGGGCCCACATGGCGGATTCGTCGGCGATGACCTTGTCCAGGTCGGCGGACGAGGTGAATTCCACCGCCACGCCCTGCTCGGCGAATTGCTGGATCAGGCTGGGGTCGCGCGTGCCTTCGCGCACGGCGTTCTCCAGCACCGACACCACGTTCGCCGGCATGGCGGCCGGGCCGGAAATCATCATGCGCGTGTACAGCTCAAAGTCGTCGACACCGGCCTCTTTCATGGTGGGCACGTCCGGCAGGCTGGTCAGGCGCTTGTCGGCGGTAACGGCCAGCGCCAGCAGCTTGCCCGACTTGATGTTGGGCAAGGCCGACGTGGGAAAGTCGAAGCTGCTTTGCACGGTGCCGGCCATCAGGTCCAGCAGCGCGGGGCCGCTGCCCTTGTAGGGCACGTCCTGGAATTGCGTGCCGGTCTTGGACTGGAAATGCAGCAGCGCCAGATGGTTGATGACGCCGCGTCCCGCATGGGCGCAGGTGATGTCGCCGGGCTTTTTCTTGGCCAGCGCGATGAATTCCTGCACGTTCTTCACGCCCAGGTCGGGATGCACGATCAGCAGCATGGGCGACTTGCCCATCGAACCCAGTTGCTTGAAATCAGACGGTTGGTAAGGCAGGTTGTTGTACAGCAAGGGATTCAAAATCATGCCGTTGGTGCCGGCAAAGCCCAGCGTGTAGCCGTCCGGTTCGGCGCGCGCCACCGCCACGGTGGCGATGATGGCCTGCCCGCCCGGCCGGTTTTCCACGACGACGTTGTGCTTGAGCGTCTTGCCCATGCGTTCGGCCAAGGCGCGGGCGGCGATGTCGGTCAGGCCGCCCGGGGCAAAGCCCACCAGCAGGCGCACGGGCCGCGTCGGAAACGTGTTCTGCGCCCAGGCGGTGCGCGCGGTCAGTGAGGTCAAGGAGAGCAAGGAAGCGGGCAGCGCGGCAAGCGCGCCCAGGGCATGGCGGCGGGACAATCTCATGGGGGGTTCTCCGGCAAGGCGCACAGGCCGCGCGCCGAACGGCAGCGGTCAATGTCGGTATTCTGTATTCGATCGCTTGTCGCCACCATTTAGGGAAATCCCGAGAACGACAAAACGAAAAATGCCGGCATCGCTGCCGGCATTTCTTTCCTGCGTTCCCTACAGGGCGTGCTACTTGAAATCCGCCCCCGGGTCGTCACCGCCATAGGTGCTGGTGCCGTAGGACGTATCCACCTCGATCTTCACCTTGCTGGAGTCGACCTGGGCTTCGTCGCTCTTGTAGTGCATGACCAGGCCGGGGAACGCCAGCACCGCGCCCACCATGGCCAACTGGATGACGATGAACGGGATGGAGCCGCGGTAGATCTGGCCCGTGGTGACGGGTTCGATCATCTTGCCCGTGACCTTGTCCTTGTACCGGTCCTTTGGTGCGACTGATCTTAAGTAGAACAGCGCAAAGCCGAATGGCGGGTGCATGAACGAGGTCTGCATGTTCACCGCCAGCAGCACGCCGAACCAGATCAGGTCGATGCCCAGCTTGTCGGCCACCGGGCCCAGCAGCGGCACGATGATGAAGGCCAGTTCAAAGAAGTCCAGGAAGAAGGCCAGCACGAAGGTCAGCACGCTGACGGCGATCAGGAAGCCCATTTCACCGCCGGGCAGGCTGACCAGCAGGTGTTCCACCCACAGGTCGCCGTTGACGCCACGGAAGGTCAGGCCGAACACCGTCGAGCCCACCAGAATGAACACCACGAAGGTGGACAGCTTGGTGGTGGTGTCCATGGCCTGCTTCATCAGCTTCAACGTCAGCCGGCCACGGATCATGGCCATGAGGATGGCGCCCACGGCACCCATGGCGCCGCCTTCGGTGGGCGTAGCCACGCCGATGAAGATCGTGCCCAGCACCAGGAAGATCAGGAACAGCGGCGGGATCATCACGAAGGTGACGCGCTCGGCCAGGGCCGACAGCATGCCGATCTTGAAGATCTTGTTGGCGCCGGCAATGATGAAGGCGGTGAGGCCCCAGATCAGCAGCGACAGCACGATCTGCTCGTCCACCGGCGCCGTATCGGCTTCGATGTACTGGCCGACGAAGTACGCGGACAGCGCCGAGATCACCATCAGCACCAGCAGCGAACGCCCGCCGCGCGTGCCGTTGGCTTCACGGAACGAACGCGCCTCTTCGGGCAGCGCGGGCGCCGAGTTGGGCTTCAGGTACGACATGATGACGACAAACACCACGTACGTGCCCGCCAACAGAAAGCCGGGCACGATGGCGCCACGGTACATGTCGCCGATGGAACGGCCCAACTGGTCGGCCAGGATGATCAGCACCAGCGACGGCGGGATGATCTGCGACAGCGTGCCGGACGCGGCGATGATGCCGCTGGCCAGCCTGCGGTCGTAGCCGTAGCGCAGCATGATGGGCAAGGAAATCAGGCCCATCGAGATCACCGACGCCGACACCACGCCGGTGGTGGCCGCCAGCATGGCGCCCACGAAGACCACGGCAATCGCCAGACCGCCGCGCACAGTGCCGAACAACTGGCCGATGGTTTCCAGCAGGTCCTCGGCCATGCCTGACCTTTCCAGCACCAGCCCCATGAGGGTAAAGAATGGCACCGCCAGCAAGGTGTCGTTGGCGATGATGCCGAAGATGCGTTGCGGCAGCGCCTGGAACAGCGCCACGTTCAAGAGGCCCAGTTCAATGCCGACCAGCGCGAAGAGTATGCCGTTGGCCGCCAGCGCGAACGCCACGGGAAAGCCCATCAACAGGAACACCACCAGCGTGGCGAACATGATGGGGGCCATGTTTGCAGTCAAGAATTCCATGGTCAGCGTCCGTCCTGTCCGTTCTGGTCGCGAGCGCCGTCTGGCTTGCCCCCGCCTTGCGCCGCCAGGGCGCGTTCTTCGCGCAGGCGCGCCTCTTCGGCGATTTCCAGCGCCAGGGCTTCTTCAGCGGAAATTTCGGAGGGTCGCGCGCCGGGATCGGGGCACTTGCCCATCAGGAAACCCACGCACTTGATCAGGTGCGACAAGCCCGCCAGCACCAGCAAGGCGAAGCCAACCGGAATCAGCAGCTTCACGGGCCAGCGCACCAGGCCGCCGGTATTGGACGACTGCTCGTTGGTCAGGTACGAATCCATGAACACCGGCCACGACAGGTAGGTGATGAGCAGGCAGGCGGGCATCAGGAAGAAGATGACGCCGAAGATGTCGATGTAGATCTGCTTGCGGCGCGGCAGGCGGGACGACAGCACGTCCACGCGCACGTGTTCGTTGCGCAGCAGCGTATAGCCGGCCGCCAAAAGAAAGATGGCGCCGAACAAGTACCACTGCAATTCCAGCCAGCCGTTGGAGCTGACCTGGAAGACCTTGCGCACAATGGCGTTGCCGGCGCTGACCAGGACGACGACCAGCGTCAGCCACGTCACGCACCGGCCGACCACCGTGTTGATCGCATCGATCAAACGGGATAGGGCTAATAGGGCATTCATGTTGGATATCCGGACCGGCGCGGGGCTTGGCGCGCAGTCAATGAGCAACGTAAAGAGAGGAGAAAACCAGCAGGCGCGCGCGGATGCGGCACATCCACGCGCGCCGGCACAATCGGGGCCGCTTACTTGCCGCGGTTGATCGTGCCCATGTAGCTGTCATAGCTGCCTTCAGCAACGCGGAACCAGGGCAGTTCGTTGTCGCGGAAGTTCTTCATGCTTTCGTAGACTTTCTTGAACACCGGGTTCTTGGCGCTCATTTCGTCGTACAGCTTGACCGATTCCGCGAAGCACGCATCCATGACGGGCTTGGGGAACGATTGCAGCTTGGCGCCCTGGGCGATCAGGCGGCGCAGCGCGGCGGGGTTCTCGGCGTCGTACTTGGCGATCATGTCGTTGGTCGCCGCGGCCGATGCCTGCGCCAGAATGGCCTGGTAGTGCTTGGGCAGCTTGTTGTAGGCGTCCTGGTTGACGTAGAGCGACACTTGCAGCGTGCCTTCCCACCAGCCCGGGTAGTAGTAGTGCGGGGCCACCTTGTTGAAGCCCAGCTTTTCATCGTCGTAGGGGCCGATCCATTCGGCCGCGTCGATGGTGCCCTTTTCCAGCGCCGGGTAGATGTCGCCGCCGGCGATCTGCTGCGGCACCACGCCCAGGCGCGACAACACGGCGCCCGCGAAGGCGCTGACGCGGAACTTCAGGCCCTTCAGGTCGTCCACCGTCTTGATTTCCTTGCGGAACCAGCCGCCCATCTGCGTGCCGGTATAGCCGCAGGGGAAGTTGACGATGTTGTAGGTCTTGAAGACGTCGCGCAGCAGCGACAGGCCGTCGCCGTGGCGCATCCACGAATTCATCTGGCGGGTGTTCAGGCCGAACGGCACGGCGGCGTCAAAGCTCAGGACGGGGTCCTTGCCGTAGTAGTAGTACGACGCGCTGTGGCCGCATTCGATCGTGCCGTTTTGCACGCCGTCCAGCACCTGCAGCGCCGGGACGATTTCGCCTGCCGGGAACACGCGGATGGAGAACTTGCCGCCGGTGGCTTCGGACACGTACTTGGCGACGCTTTCACCGCCCGAGAAAATGGCGTCGGCGCTGCGGGGGAAGCTGGACGCCAGGCGCCAGTTCAGGGTGGGGGCCTCCTGGGCGATGGCGGGCGCCGCCAGGGTGGCGCCGCCTGCTGCGGCCCCCAAGGTGGCTTTCTTCAAAAAGGAACGGCGTTGCATGCAAGTCTCCCAACTTGGATAAAGTTTTTTTCCTGGTCCCGGGGCGAATTGGTGGAGCCCCCAAGGCGCGATCCCGTGGGTAACAAATGGTCGCGCTTCATGAATTTGGCTGCGATCCTATCGGCAAATGCAGCGCGGGACGTAGCGGGAAAACCCTTGCCGTAAGCTTCGTGAAATCTTTCGTCTTCGCATGGCTGGTATGACCAGCGGCAAGGCGATGGCGCGCACGGTCTTTCTGCACTGGTATGCGGGCCGGATCAGAGCCGGAGGCGGGGCGCAGCACCGAAATAAACCGCCCCCGCTATATAACCAAAAAATATTTAGCGTGTTGCGCCGGCAGCATCTGGATACGTGCGCGGGTCGGGGCCCTGCTCGGGCCATTGCTGCGGCACGGGCCGCAATTCCGACGTGTCATAGCCCAGTTCACGCACCTTATCCACCAGGCGGGCGTAGTCGGCCGGCGGCAAGCTGGGCGTGCGCGCCATGATCCAGACGTAGTCGCGCTTGCTGCGGCCGATGATGGTCTGCTGATAGTCGTCGTCCAGATACGCGATGACGTATTCCGCCTGGATGGGCCAGATGAACTGCATGCCCCAGATGGCGTTGCCCGTGTCTGGTTCCACGGTGCCCACCGGGCGCATGGTTTTCACCTTGGCGTCGAAGCCGCCGTGGCGATAGCGGAAGGTGGTCTGGATGCGGCCATCAGGCAGCAAGGCGTAGGACTCCACGGCGTTGTATGACTGGCGCTCGGGCCAGGTGGGAATGCCGGCAATCACGTACCAGTCGCCCATGAAGCGCTTGATGTCGACGTTGTTTACGGCGGGCATCGGAGGCGGGCTGCTGCAACCGGCCAGTGCGGCAAGCACGGCAAGTACGGTCAACCCGGCAAAGCGTTTGGATTTCGGCATGGCGCCCTCCTCTCAGTCTGGTTGCATGGTTGGGTCTGGCCTTGGTCAGACCCTATTCCGGTCGCACGAAGCGGTAATGCGCCACCATCCACGCTTGCCCGTCCTGGTAGCCGAACAGTTCGGCGCAGGCCATCCAGAACATGCGCCAGCGCTGAAACCATAGGCCCGCAAGTGGCGCGCCATAGGCTTGTTCCAGCACCTGCATGACGTCCGCCCGCTGGGCGTCCTGGTTGGCCAGCCAGTGGTTGGCGGTGCGCTCGTAATGGCGGCCGTCGACCAGCCAGCGCGCCTGGATGCGCAGGTCGCGCTGGAACCACAGCAAGGTGTCCACCGACGGCATGATGCCGCCCGTGAAGAAATGCCGGCCCAGCCAATTGTCGGCGCCCTCGGTTTCGAACGGGTACATCAGGCTGCGGTGCGCGAACAGGTGTACGAACAGCTTGCCGCCCGGGCGCAGCCACGAGCCGATACGCGCCAGCAGGTCTTGGTAATTGCGCATGTGCTCGAACATTTCCACCGACACGCAGCGGTCGAATGCCGACGGCGGCAGTTCCAGCGTGTTGACGTCGCAGGTGATGACCTCGACGTTCAGCAGCCCCCGCGCGCGGCATTGCGCCTGGATGTGCTGTCGCTGCGACGCGGAATTCGAGACCGCCGTAATGCGCGCCGAGGGATAGCGTTCGGCCATCCACAGCGTCAGGGATCCCCAGCCGCAGCCCAGTTCCAGAATGCGCTGGCCGTCCATCAGTTCGGCGCGCAGGCCGGTCAGTTCCAGCATGGCGGCTTCGGCCTGGTCCAGCGTTTCGCGGCCCGTGGGGTAATAGCAGCCGGAATACTTCAACTGCCGGCCCAGGCACAGCTTGAAGAAGTCGGCCGGCAGCTCGTAGTGCTGGGTGTTGGCGGCGTCGGTATGGATGGCGACGGGGCTGGTACGCAGTTCATCGATCAACTGCTGGTAGCGCCGCGCCTGGCCCGCGGGGCCGTCCGCCTGTTCCTCCCGCAGACGCTGCGCGCACAAGCGGCGGATGCCGTGGCGCATCAGCGCGTCGGGCACCAGGCCGCGTTCGGCCAGCCCCAATAAGCCGGGCGCCGGCCGGTCGGAAGCCAGGCGGGAATCACTGAGAGTTGCGGTCGTCATCATTCGCCCTTTGCATTGGCATGCGTTGAGCCCGCCGATTCCCGCTTGGGAAACCAGGGGAACAGCATCGGCGTGGTGCGTTGGTACTGGCGGTAGTCGTCACCCCGGGTGCGCAGCGCCTGCGCTTCGGTGTAGGGGATGCCGCTGATCCAGCGCAGGAAAATGAACATGGCAATGGGACCCAGCCATGCCAACCAGGCCAGGTCGGCGCCCACCGCCAGCGCTACATAGCTGAACCAGTGGAGCCATTCGAAAAAGTAATTGGGGTGCCGGGAATAACGCCACAGGCCGGTGCGGCAGGTGCGGCCACGGTTGGCCGGGTTGTCGCGAAAAGCGTCCAACTGCCGGTCGGCAATCGTTTCACCCGCCACGGCCACGATCCACACCAGCAGGCCCAGCCATACCCACGGCGTCATGCGCGGCACGGGGTTGGAAGCGACCGCGATGAAGGGCAGCGACATGAAGACGACCAGCCCCGCTTGCGCCAGGAAGAACAGCGCAAACTTGCCCTGGTGCCCGTTCCAGTGCGCGCGCAAGGCGCGGTAGCGGCCGTCTTCCTCGCCGTGGCGCACGCGCCGCCAGATATGCCACGCCAGCCGCCCTGCCCACACGCCGCCCAGCACCGCCAGCAACACGCGCGGGATGGCGGCGCCGGGGCCAGTCAGCGCCAGCAGCACGGCGGCTAGCGCCATGCCCGACGCCCACATCGCGTCCACAATGCCCGCGTTGTGATGGCGCCGCTGCCAGCGCCAGCCCACGGTCATCAGCCCCACGGCCACGACCGCCACCATCAGCGCCTGCATGCCGGGCGTCATGACGTAGCCCAGCGCGCCGTCGTGGGCATGGCCCCCGGCCGCGCCAGCAGCAGATGCGACACGCCGATGGCGCGTTCACGAAAGCCGCCTTCGCAATACGCCAGGTAGAACTCCCACAGGCGGATGAAGCGTTCGTCAAAACCCTGCGCGCGCACCGCGTCCACGCGGGCCATGAAGCGATGCCGCCAGGCTTCCAAGGTGCGCGCGTAAGACAGGCCGAAGTCTTCCAGATGCACCAGGCTTAGATCGCTGGCGCGCGTCTTGGCTTGCAGCATGGCCTGGATGGACGGCATGAAGCTGCCGGGGAAGATATGCCGCTTGATGAAGTCCACCGCTTTCAGCGCCTGCGCGTAGCGATGGTCTTCGATGGTGATGGCCTGGATCAAGGCCACGCCGTCGGGCTTGAGCAGCCCGCCCACCTTGGCGAAGTACGCCGGCAGGTAGGCGGCGCCGATGGCCTCGATCATTTCAATGGACACCAGCTTGTCGAACTGGCCGTTCAGGTCGCGATAGTCTTGCAGCAGCACGTCCACGCGGTACTGCAGGCCGGCGCGGCGGATGCGTTCGGTGGCCAGCGCGTGCTGTTCGCGCGAGATCGTGGTGGTGGTGACGTGGCAGCCGTAGTGGCGCGCCGCGTGCAGCGCAAAGCCGCCCCAGCCCGTGCCGATCTCGACCACATGCTGGCCGGGCCGCAGGTCCAGCTTGCGGCAGATCACGTCCAGCTTGCGGGCGGAGGCCTGCTCCAGCGTGTCGTCCTCGCCCGCCCAAATTGCTGACGAATACATCATGTCGTCGGACAGGAACAGGCGGAAGAATTCATTGCCCAGGTCGTAGTGCGCGGCAATGTTGCGCCGACTGCCCGCGCGCGTGTTGCGCCGGCAGGCGTGCAGCGCCCGCATCGCCATGCCGCCCAGCCGCGCCATGCCGCGCTCCATGCCGTCGAGCAGGTCGCGGTTGCGCACCAGCAGGCGGATCAGGCCGACAAGATCATTGCAGTGCCAGTGGCCGTCGCCATAGGCTTCGCCGCCGCCCACGCTGCCATGGCTGGCGATGGCACGGTAGAACGCCGGGTCTTGCACCCGCAGGCGCAAGGGTCGGCCCGCTGTTGCGCCCTGCTCTCCCAGTTCGACGTTGCCCACTTCGACGCTGCCCATTGTGTCGTCGATCAGCAGCCGCCCGCCTTGCAATTGCCCCAGTTGGTCCAGCAGGCGCCGACGCAGCAGGCGTTCGGTCAGCGACAGGGCCTGCGCGGCCTCGGGCACGCAGGCATCGTTGAGCGCCAGGCGTTCGGAGTCGGAGGGGGATCTCATCAGTCTTCTCCCGGTTAGGCGGATTAAGCGCGCGGGATCCTATGGGCGACAGAATTCCCGCGTGCGCGTGTCGATGCCCTATATACGTAGGCCCCGGCGAATTGGATTCACCAGGGAAAACCCGTAGCCGCGAGCCCTACTCGCATGCGCGAATCGGATGCGCGGCGCGACTGCGCTACTTCAACGCGCTACTTGTCCGATCGGAGCGGCCCACCCGACGGATCCAAGACAAAACCCGCCAAGTCGTCCAGCACCGGCGCGCGCCACCGCAGCGGGCGCGCCAGGGCGCCAGCCAACAGCGCATGCCCCAGGCCGTCGTAACGCACCAGCGTCACGGGCACCCGAGCGGCCTGCAAGGCGGCGGCCAGCCCTTCGGTATTGCGATGGGGGTCGACGGTGGTGTCGGCCATGCCCGCCATCAGCAAGGCGGGCGGCGCGTTGGGCGTGACGTGGGCAATGGGCTGGGAATCGGGCGGCGTGCCCGGGAAATGGAACACGGGCTTCAGGCTGCTGGCCACGATGGGCAGGAAGTCGTAGGGGCCGGCCATGCCGATCCAGCCGCGCAGCATCGACGGCGACGCGCCATGGCGTTCCAGCCAGCGCGGGTCCAGCGCGACCATGGCGGCGTTGTAGCCGCCCGCGCTGTGGCCGGCCACGAAGACCCGGCCGGAGTCGCCGCCGTATTCGGCCACGTGTTGCAGCGTCCAGGCGACGGCGCGGGCGCAATCGTCCAGGAAGTCCGGGTAGGCCACGTCGGGGTACAGCCGGTAGTCGGCGATCACGGCCAGGATGCCGCGCGAGGCCAGCGCGTCGCCCACGAACTTGTAGTCGGCGCGTGAGCCATTGCGCCAACTGCCGCCGTAGAAGAACACGACGACGGGCGGCTGTTGCACGCCAGGCGGCGCGTAGATGTCCAGGCGCTGGCGGGGGTCGGCGCCATAGGCCACGTCCGCCACCACGCGGTTGGCGTTGTCGGGCACCGCGCCGTTCAGCACGGCCAGCGGCGAACAGGCCGTCAGGGTCAGCAGCAGCAAGGCCGCCAGCACGGCCACCGTGGCCGCGCTACGCATGATGCGCCCGGGCAGAGAGGGAAACGAAGGGGAAAACGCAGAGAAAAAAGCCGGGCACCGCCGCCTCCTGTCGCGTCAAAGGTGGTTAACCCTCTATACGAAGCAGACGGCGAAATGGATGCCCTTCAGTGAATGCCCCTAGATCGACACCCTTAAGCCTTGGTCATCAGCTTCTTCCAGCCTTCCAGGCCCAGCTTCTTCATCGTGTCGATGTTTTTCTCATAGATTTCCGAGGCGTCCGGAAACGACTCCACCGCGCGGTCGATGCTGTCTTCCCGCAGCAGGTGCAGGATGGGGTACGGCGCGCGGTTCGTGTAGTTTTCGATATCGTCGGCCTGCGTGTCGGCAAACTGGAATTGCGGGTGGAACGTGGCCACCTGCAATTCGCCCACCAGCCGCATGCGCTTGAGCAGGCGGTCGGACAGTTCTTCGAAATCGTTGAAATCCAGGAAATCGTCCAGCGCGTCGGGAATGATCAACAAGGTGGTGTCGATCTTCTCGGGGTCGGTCTCGGCCAGCAGGGCAAGCTCGTCCTGCAAGTCGGTCAGCACCCCTTCGGCGTCGGTGGCGTCGCTGACGGCAAAGCGGATCTGGTCCTTGACCTGAACCGCCTTGGCGAACGGGCAAAGATTCAGGCCGATCACGGCCTGAGTCAGCCAGTGGCGGGTTTCAGCCACCACGTTGGCATAAGCATCGGAAGTCGAAATCATGCCGGCATGGCCGCCATGGTTTGCGCAACGGCCGCCGTCAGCTTCTTGCCGTAGGGCACGTGCAGGAATTCATTGGGGCCGTGCGCGTTGGACTTCGGACCCAACACGCCACACACCATGAATTGCGCCTTCGGGAAGCCCTTTTGCAGGATGCTCATCAGCGGAATCGTGCCGCCCTGGCCGATGTAGCCGCAAGGCTGGCCGTAGTACTGCTGCGAGGCGGCGTCCAGCGCCTGGGTCAGCCACGGCACGGATGCCGGCGCGTTCCAGCCGGTGGCGGCGCCTTCGTTGGCCTTGAAGATGACCTTGGCGTTATAGGGCGCGTCGGCTTCCAGCAGTTCCTTGATTTCCTGCGAGGCGGCCACGGCGTCGATCAGCGGCGGCAGGCGCAGCGACAGCTTGAAGGCGGTGCGCGGGCGCAGCACGTTGCCGGCGCTGGACAGCGGCGGCAGGCCTTCGGCGCCGGTCACCGACAAGGTCGGGCGCCACGTGCGGTTCAGCAGCGCCTCTTCGGGTTCGGTCGTCATCGGCAGCACAAAGCCGCCTTCGGCGCCGCAGCTCCAGGGGAAACGACGCCACACTTCGTCGCCCAGAATGCGCGCGGTGGCGGTCACTTGTTCGACGCGGTCGGCGGGAATTTCGCAATGCAGGCTTTGCGGCAGCAGACGGCCGGTGGCGCTGTCTTCCAGGCGGTCCAGCAGATGGCGCAAGATGCGGAACGACGACGGCACCACGCCGCTGGAGTCGCCCGAATGCACGCCTTCGTCCAGCACCTGCACTTCCAGCGTGCCGGCCACCATGCCGCGCAGCGAGGTCGTCATCCAGAGCTGGTCGTAGTTGCCGGCGCCCGAATCCAGGCACACCACCAGGGCGACGTTGCCCAGGCGGTCGCGCAGCGCATCCACGTACGGCAGCAGGTCGTAGCTGCCCGATTCTTCACAGGTTTCCACGATGCCCACGCAACGCGGACGCGGGACGCCCTGCTTGTCCAGCGCCATGATGGCGGTCAGCGAGGCGTACACGGCGTAGCCGTCGTCCGCGCCGCCACGGCCGTAGAGCTTGCCGTCTTCGTACTTGGGGGTCCAGGGGCCAAGACCCGCGCGCCAGCCCGAAAATTCCGGTTGCTTGTCCAGGTGGCCGTACAGCAGCACGGTGTCGCCGTTGTCGCTGCGGGTGGCGGGCGCGTCAAAGAAGATGACGGGCGTGCGGCCCGGCAGGCGCACCACTTCCAGCTTCAGGCCCGAGACCTTCTGCGCTTCGACCCAGGCCGCGGCATCGCGCACCACGCGCTCGATGAACGCGTTCTTTTCCCAGTCGGCGTCAAACGCGGGGCTCTTGGCGGGGATGGCGATGTAGTCGGTCAGCGCGGGGATGATTTCGTTGTCCCACTTGTCGTCGACAAAGGCCTGGAGGGCGTCGGGATCAAGGGTGGGCGGCAGTGCGTCGTCGGGGATACGGGCGTTCATGGCGCGGAATCCTGTAGGGGTGCGTGGGGGTGCGGAATTGGGTAATCCGCTATTTTATGCCTGCCGCCGGCAGAGCGGGGCGAGTGGGATGGCGGACGCGGGCAGCGCGCGATGCAGACCTAGGCCCAAACCCAGCCCGGACGGGTCAACGCGCCGCGTACGCCTCGATGCGCGCCCACACGTCTCGCGCCAGCGACTTGGCGTTGTCCACCGACTGATAGATGCGGATTTCCATGTGGATGTCGTTGCGGGCGCTGTCGGCGCGCACCAGCGTGCCGGCGCGCAAGTCGGCTTCGATCAGCGTGTGCGGCAGCCACGCCAGGCCGAAGCCTTGGCGCGCCATCGCATGCAGCGCATCGGCCAGGTCCGACTCGTACATCGTCTGCAACTGCCCGATCAGGCAAAGCCCGCGCAGCTTATCGTCCAGGATGCGGCCCAGCGACATGCTGTCGGCATACGCCAGGAACGGCACGGCGGGGTCGGAGGCCAGCTTGGGCACCGCGTAGCGGGGATGGCGGCCGCCCGGCGACACCGGCGCGCTGACGGCAACCAGCTTGTCGGCACCCACCCGGCGCCAGCGGTAGCCGGGGTTGTCGATCTTGGCGTACAGCGGCTCGTGCGCGTGGCACAGCAAAAAATCCACCTAGCCGTCGGCCAGCATGTCCACGCCGAAATTCAAGGTGGTGGTGACCACCTTGAGCTGGAACGCGGGCATGCCCTGCTGCACGCGCGCCATGACGCCGGGCAGCACCGAATGCGCCAGGGTCTTGCCCGACGCGATGGTGATTTTGCGGTTGCGTTCCTGTTCGGGCTTTTGCAGCGCCTGGCGGGTGTCGCGCAAGATGTCCAGCACGTCGATGGCGGCGGCCAGCATGCTGCGCCCCGCCGCGTTCAAGCTGGACACCTGATGGCCGCGCTCAACCAAGGGCACCCCGGCCCATTCCTCCAGCGCCTTGATGCGGCGTCCGAAAGCCGGATGCGTCACATTGCGCGCCTCGGCCGCTTGAAACATGTTGCGCGACTTGGACAGCGCAACGAAGTCCTCAAGCCATTTGGTGTCCATGGGGTCTCTTTCAGGGTCAAGGCGCGCCCGGATGGGCGGTGATGGGTCTGTGCCGATTCGGCACAGGGGCTGCTCATTTTGCACAAGGCTGATACATCTGGCAACTAACATTCCGGCATCGTTTTCTGGAAGGCGCCGATGTCCGACACCCCCGTCCTGCTCAAATCCATCCGCAGCCATTTCGTGGGCGGCGCCGAGGCCGTGGCGGGCGGCGTGCCGATGCAGCAAAAGCAAGTGGTGGGCAACGCGCCCCGCCTGATCGACATGAACGGCGGCTACAGCGCCGGCCAGCTTTATGTGCAGGAATACCGGCTGGCCCAGCCGCGCCACCCCTACCCCGTGCTGTTGTGGCACGGCGGCGGCATGACGGGCGCGCAATGGGAAAGCACCCCAGACGGCCGCCAAGGCTGGCTGTGGCGTCTGCTGCAAGCGGGCTATGACGTGTTCGTGTCCGATGCGCCCGAACGCGGCCGCGCATCGTGGGCGATGTACCCGCAGGTCTACGACAGCGCCCCCATCTTTCGGTCCAAGGAAGAAGCCTGGCGTTTGTTCCGCATCGGGCCGGCCACGGGCTATGCCCCTGCCGGCCAGCCGCGCCGCGCCTATCCCGCACAACAGTTCCCCGTCGACGCCTTCGACACCTTCGCCAAGCAGTTCGTGCCGCGCTGGCTGACGCATGGCGAGATGGCGCTGGATGCCTACCGGCAACTGCTGGACCTGGCCGGCCCTTGCATCGTCATCGGCCATAGCCAGGGCGGCGGCTACGCCACGCTGCTGGCGCAGGAATACGCCAGCACGGTGCGCGCCGTGGTGGCGCTGGAACCCACCGGCACACCGGCCACGGCCCATGACGCCCTGCCCCCGCAACTGCTGGTCTGGGGCGACCACTTTGGCGCGGACGACACCTGGCAGCGCTACCGCGCGCAGACGGACGCCTATTGGACCGCCCTGCGCGCGGCCGGACAGCCCGCCGACGTGCTGGAC
>RCUJ01001132.1_pt1 | contig 14700 bp, 14 predicted proteins | sample 2166321 | NCBI WGS metagenome assembly RCUJ01 (sample SAMN09932808, study PRJNA488358) | compost metagenome | feature: garden; material: soil; isolation source: compost soil in an enriched community after 118 h of incubation | place: Germany: Experimental Botanical Garden Goettingen | collected... | reverse complement strand
GACCTGAAGATCCAGTTCCTGCGCGGCAACGTCAACACCCGCCTGGCCAAGCTGGATGCCGGCGAGTACGACGCCATCATCCTCGCCGCCGCCGGGCTGATCCGTCTTGGCTTCGAGGCGCGCATCCGCGCCTTCATCAGTGCCGAGGACAGCCTGCCGGCCGGCGGCCAGGGCGCGGTGGGCATCGAGTGCCGCACCGCCGATACCGAGCTGCACGCCCTGCTGGCGCCGCTGCACCACGCCGACACCGCCGACCGGGTGACTGCCGAGCGCGCGCTGAACAAGCGGCTCAACGGCGGCTGCCAGGTGCCGATCGCCTGCTACGCGCTGCTCGAAGGCGACCAGCTGTGGCTGCGTGGCCTGGTCGGCCAGCCCGACGGCGGCCTGCTGCTGCGGGCCGAGGCCCGCGCGCCGCGCAGCGAGGCCGAGGCGCTGGGCGTGCAGGTGGCCGAGGCGCTGCTGGCCCAGGGCGCCGCACGCATTCTCGCCGAGGTGTACGGCGAGGCCGGCCAGCCGTGAGTGGCTGGCGCCTGCTGCTGACCCGGCCGACCGAGGACTGCGCCTCGCTGGCGCAGACGCTGGCGGCGCAGGGCATCTTCGGCCACTGTCTGCCGCTGCTGGAAATCGAGGCGCTGGGGGAAACCCCGGAGCAGCGCACGCTGTTCCTCGACCTGGACCGCTACTGCGCGGTGGTGGTGGTGAGCAAGCCGGCCGCGCGTCTCGGCCTCGAGCTGCTCGACCGCTACTGGCCGCTGCCGCCGGCGCGCCAGCGCTGGTTCGCGGTCGGCGCCGCCACCGGCGCGCTGCTCGAGGACTACGGCCTGGATGCCAGCTGGCCGGACAGCGGCGACGACAGCGAGGCGCTGTTGGCGCTGCCCGCCTTGCAGCAGGCCATCGACGTGCCCAACCCGCGGCTGCTGATCCTGCGCGGCGAGGGCGGGCGCGACTGGCTGGGCGAGCGCTTGCGCGAGCGCGGCGTCGCCGTGGACTATCTTTCCCTGTACCGGCGGCGTCTGCCGGAATACCCCGCCGGCAGCCTGCTGCAGGCGGTGCGCGAGCAGGCGCTGAATGGCCTGGTGGTCAGCAGCGGCGAGGGCCTGAGCCATCTGTGCCGGCTGGCTGGCGACGACTGGCCGCGGCTGGCCGCTCTGCCGCTGTTCGTGCCCAGCCCGCGGGTGGCGGCGCTGGCCCGCGAGGCCGGCGCCCGGGATGTACGAGACTGCCGCGGGGCCAGCGCTGCGGCCCTGCTGGCGCAACTGGCGGCCGAATCCGGCGCCATGGAACGCTGAGAGCGCCCGGCGGCGTAGCGCTGCCGGACGTGTGAACCGACCAAAAGGATGCCGACGTGACCGACCCAGCCCCGCAAACCGAACAAGCCTCCGCCGCGCCCGCGCCGAGCGCCAGCCCCGCGGCGGCGCGTCAGGCGTCGTCGCGCAATGGCCGTACGCTGCCGCTGCTGGCCCTGTTGCTGGGCGCCGGCGGTCTGCTGGTGGCCGGCTGGAGCCTGTGGCAGGTGCGCAGCCTGCAGGTTGTTGCCGAGCAGCAGCAGACCCGCCTGGAGGAGGCGCGTACCCAGACCCTGGGTCTCGCCGAGCGTGACCTGGTGATGAGCCATCAGCTGTCCCGGCTGCCGTCGCCGGACGAGCTGGAGGAGCGCCGCCGCCTGCTGGCCGAGCTGCAGGCCGGCCAGCAGCAGCTGAGCGAGCGGGTCGACAACGTGCTCGGCGCCAGCCGCCAGGAGTGGCGCCTGGCCGAGGCCGAGCACCTGCTGCGCCTGGCCAGCCTGCGCCTGTCGGCGCTGCAGGATGTCGGCAGCGCGCGCTTCCTGGTCAGCGCGGCCGACCAGATCCTCCGCGATCACGACGACCCCGCCGCCTTCGCCGTCCGCGAGCGGCTGGTGGACAGCCTGGAAGCCCTGCAGGCCCTGCCGGTCATCGACCGCACCGGGCTGTTCCTGCAGCTCGGTGCCCTGGGCGAGCAGGCGGCGCGCCTGAATACCCGCCAGCCGCAGTTCCAGGCGCAGCAAGGTGGTGGTGTGCCCGCCGCGGCGCAGGTCGCCGAGGGCGATGGCGCCAGCCTGTGGGCCGACTGGTGGCAGCGCCTGAGCGGTTTCGTGCGCCTCGAGTTCACCGCCAGCGACGAGGTCAAACCGCTGCTCGCCGGGCAGACCCTCGAGCAGCTGCGCCTGACCCTGCGCCTGGCCCTCGAGCAGGCCCAGTGGGCCGCGCTGCATGCCCAGCCGCAGGTCTACCAGGGTGCCCTGGAGCAGGGCCGTGCCGTGCTGCAGCGCTACTTCGGTCTGGACACCCCGGAAAACCAGGCGCTCTACGAGCGCCTCGGCCAGCTGGCCGGGCAGCCGGTGGCCCAGGAGCTGCCCGACCTGACCCCGGCGCTGGGCGCCCTGCAGGCCTACCTCGCACAGCGCGCGCGTGCCGAGCTGGAGGCGGCCGGCCAGGCGGTCAAGCCGGCCGCGGCGCCCGTGGAGCCTGAATCCGAGTCCTCCGAATCTGAATCCGATCCGGCGACTGGCGACGCTGCGCAGGAGGGCGGAGCATGAACCGCACCTTCCTGCTGTTCCTGCTGGCGATTCTTGCCGCTGCGCTGCTGGGCCTGGCGGTGGCCGAGCATGCCGGCTACGTGCTGATCGCCTGGAAGGGCTTTCGCTACGAATCGACCCTGTGGGTGTTTCTCGCCCTCGGGGTCGCGCTGTGGGCGCTGCTCTATGGCATCCGCCTGCTGCTCGGCCTGATGGGCGCCTCGGGGCGGCTGGTCAATCCCTGGTCGGGGCGCAACCGCGCGCGGCGGGTGCAGCTGGCCGCCCAGCGCGGGTTGCTCGAATTCGCCGCCGGACGCTGGTCGCATGCCCTGCGCCTGCTGCGCCGGGCTGCCGAGCACAGCTCGCAGCCGCTGGTGCCCTATCTGGCTGCCGCCCGTGCGGCCAGCGAGCTGGGCGAGCATGCCACCGCCGATCTGATGCTCGAGCAGGCCCGCCTGCGCGAGCCGAAGGCGGCGGTGGCGGTCGCCCTGGCCCAGGCCCAACTGCTGATGGCGCGTGGCGAGGACGAGCGGGCGGTGGCCACGTTGCAGCCGGTACGTGAGAAGCACCCGCGTCACCCCCTCGCCCTGCGCCTGCTGCAGCAGCTCCACCTGCGTCTCGGCAACTGGGCGGCGCTGTGCGAGCTGCTGCCCGACCTTCGCCGGCAGACACTGCTCAAGGACAGCGAGCTGGACGCCCTGGAGCGGCAGGCGCGCAGCGCCCTGCTGGTGCAGGCGGCGCAGAGCGGCGAGCAGCCGCTGGCGACCCTGCAGCAGGCCTGGAAACAGCTGCCGCAGGCGGCGCGGCAGACGCCGGCCCTGGTGGCCTGCTACGCCGAACAACTGCAGCGTCTCGGCGCCGGCGGCGAAGCCGAGGATGTGCTGCGCGGTGCGCTCAAGGGCCAGTTCGACGAGCGTCTGGCCTATCTCTACGGACTGGCCGAGGGGCGCGATCCGGCCCGCCAGCTGGCCAGTGCGGAGGCCTGGCTGAAGGCGCACCCCGAGCACCCCGGCCTGCTGCTCAGCCTCGGTCGTCTGGCCCTGCGCAACCATCTGTGGGGCAAGGCGCGCGACTACTTCGAGCACAGCCTGCGCCTGGAGCGCAGTGCCGAAACCTATGGCGAACTGGCACGGCTGCTCGCCCGTCTCGGTGAGCTGGAGCGCAGCAACCGTCTGCTCCAGGAAGGCTTCGGCCTGCTCGCTCGCGATCTGCCGGTCCTGCCGCAGCCGGGGCGCTGAGTGGGCCGAGGGTGACGGACGGCACGTTTCACGCGACGGTCGTCGCCTCTCGCCGGGTGGGCAGCCTTGAAAGCCTGCCCGGCTTTCCTCTACCGTAGCGGCCCTCTGTTTCCTCCCTCCGGAGCCGCCATGCCGCTGGCCAACCCCCGCCTGCTGAATTTCCTCGTCTTCCTCGCCTGTGCCGCGCTGCTGGCCTTCGGCCTGTATCTGGAGCATGCCGAGGGGCTCGAGCCCTGTCCGTTGTGCGTGGTCCAGCGCATCGAGTTCATCGGCGTCGGCCTGACCTGCCTGGTTGCCGCCATGCATGGCCCGCAGCGCCTCGGTCGGCGTCTGTATGCCGGTCTGACCCTGCTGTTCGGCGCCGCCGGCATCGCCTCGGCCGGTCGGCAGATCTGGCTGCAGGGTCTGCCGCCGGATCAACTGCCGGCCTGCCTGCCGAGTCTCGAGTACATGATGGAGGCGCTGCCGTTCCAGGACATCGTGCGTCTGATGCTGCACGGCACCGCCGACTGCGCCGAGGTGACCTGGACCCTGCTGGGCCTGAGCATCCCCGAGTGGAGCCTGCTGGCCTTCGTCGGCTTTGCCGCGGTGGCACTGCTGCAGCTGCTGCGTCGCGACTGATCCCGGCCTCAAACGGCCGTATCAAAGTTTTCCCGGCGATGGCTTGCTGGTGGCAGACAGCCGGCATAGTCTCGCCGGTACTGGCTGTAGCAGGATATTGCCCGTGGGAGGTCCCCTGCCGTGGCCTGAGTCGATGCCGGGTGGCATCGTTTTCCCTTGCGCATAACAACATCGTCCAACGCGGGAAGCGAGGAATACCATGCTCGAGAACTGTCGCAATGCCCAGGAACGCTGGGGTGGGGTACATCTGCTGCTGGATCGCTGGCTGCAGTGCCGGCACCAGCTGGTCAGCGCCTTCCAGGATCTCAACAGTCGCCCGCAGACCAGCGGCCCGCTGCTGGAAGACTTCTGCGCGCAGCTGATGGACTACGTCTCCGCCGGCCATTTCGAAATCTATGAACAGCTGCTCGGCGAGGCGCGCGCCTTCGGCGACGAGCAGGCGCTGACCCTGGCGGCCAAGGTCTTTCCGCAGATCGAGGCCAGCACCGCCGTGATGCTCGACTTCAACGACCGCTGCGACAACGGCGACTGTCGCGACAGTCCCGGACTCAGCCACGAGCTGGCGCGCCTCGGTCAGCTGCTCGAACAGCGCTTCGAGCTGGAGGACTGCCTGATCGAGGTGCTGCACAACGCGCATCGCCAGGCCTCGCCTGCCTGACGGCAGAGCCGTCGCGGGGTACGGCTGCGCCGTCTGTCTGGATGCGGCGCGCCCGGGGGGCTAGTATGGGGTGACACTCATCGCCCGGAGGCGTCTTCATGGCAACCAGGAAAAAGCCGGTCCCCACTCCGCTGCACTTGCTGCAGCAACTGTCCCACAGCCTGCTCGAGCATCTGGAGCAGGCCTGCAGTCAGGCGCTGGTGGATGCCGAGAAGCTGCTGGCCAAGCTGGAGAAGCAGCGCAGCAAGGCCCAGGACAAGTTGCACAAGGCCGGCGCCCGCCTCGAGGCCGCGGCCGCCGAGGGCAAGGCCAAGGCGCAGACCCGCGCGCGGGCCAGCATCGTCGAGATCGAGGAGTTGCTGGATACCCTCAAGCAGCGCCAGGCGGAAACCCGTGACTACATCGCCGGCCTCAAGGCCGACGCCGAGCAGAGTCTGCACCTGGCCCAGGGCGTCGGCAAGGTCAAGGAAGCGGTCGGCGCGCTGCTGGCCCGCCGCGAGGTGGAGGGCACCAAGGTGGCCACCGCCAGCAAGCCACGCAGCCCGCAGACAGCCGCACCGGCCGCTGCCGCGCCGACCGTCGCGGTCAAGCCGGCACGCGCCCGGCGTGCGCCGGCAGCCAGCAAGACGGCCACTCAGTCTGCTCCTGCTGCTCCTGCTGCTCCTGCTGCTCCGGTCGCCGCGGCGCCGGCAGCCAGCAAGCCGGCGCGCAAGCGTGCCCCGGCGGCCGCCCCTGCCGCCGCTAAACCGGCCAGTCCGCGCAAGCCCGCTACCCCGCGCGCGCCGCGCAAACCGGCCAGTGCCGCCACGCCGGCTAGCGGGCAGGCCGCCCAGAAGCCGGTTCCTCAGAAGAAGTAGGCGAGAGCGACCCGGCCGCGTAGCGCAGCAGTTCATGGGCTGCTGCGTGCTGTGCCTGGTTGTCATCGCTGCGGCCTGGGCCCAGGCGCTCGAGCCAGTGCCCCGCGCTGTGCGCATCGGCCGGCCAGGCGCTGCTCAGCGCCTCCAAGCGTTCCAGCAGGATGCGCTCGGCCTGCAGCTCGAGGGTCGCCAGTTGCCGGCGCAGTTCGGTCAGTTCGATATCCTCCGCGGCGGCGGCCCTCCATGCCCGGCGCAGCTGGCGCAACGGGGTGCCGACCGCGGCCTGCCAAGGGGTCGCCAGCCGTTCGAGCTGCGCGATCCGCTCTGCCGTCGCGGCCACGCCGCGTCGTTCCAGCCACAGCGCGACCAGCAGCAGACAGACATCCGCACCGCGTTGGTCCTGCAATTGCAGGCAGCAATCGGCCACGCCAGGGCGGGCGTACAGGTCGACGGAAAAATCCCATAATGATTTGCTCATAGCGCTCCCCGGACGAGTGAGCCGCATGCTGATAAACTTCGCGGCTATCGAACCAGTCCCCAGATCATGATCCGACTCCAGAATCTTACCCTGCAGCGTGGCCCGCAGCGCCTGCTCGACGGCGCCGAACTGACCCTGCACCCCGGCCAGAAGGTCGGTCTCGTCGGCGCCAACGGCGCCGGCAAATCCAGCCTGTTCGCCCTGCTGCGTGGCGAGCTGCACGCCGACGGCGGAGATTGCCAGCTGCCGCCGGACTGGCGCGTGGCGCACATGCGCCAGGAGGTCGACACCCTCGAGCGCCGTGCGGTGGACTACGTGCTCGACGGCGACCAGCACCTGCGGCGCATCCAGCGCGAACTGGCCGCCGCCGAGGCGGGGCACGACGGCGCGGCCATTGCCCACCTGCACCACGAGCTGGATGCGGCAGACGGCTACAGCGCCGACGCCCGCGCGCGCAAGCTGCTGGCCGGCCTCGGTTTCCTGCCGGCGCAGATGGAGCAGGCGGTCGGCGACTTCTCCGGTGGCTGGCGCATGCGCCTCAACCTGGCCCAGGCGCTGATGTGCCCGTCCGAGCTGCTGCTGCTCGACGAGCCGACCAACCACCTCGACCTCGACGCCATCCTCTGGCTGGAAAGCTGGCTGAAAGGTTACCCCGGTACCTTGCTGCTGATCTCTCATGATCGCGATTTCCTCGATGCGGTGGTCGATCACGTGGTGCACCTCGAGCAGCAGAAGCTCAACCTCTATCGCGGCGGCTACTCGGCCTTCGAGCGCACCCGCGTCGAGCGGCTGGCCCAGCAGCAGCAGGCCTACGAGAAGCAGCAGGCGCAGCGCGCGCACATGGAAGACTTCATCCGCCGCTTCAAGGCCAAGGCCAGCAAGGCGCGCCAGGCGCAGAGCCGCATCAAGGCGCTGGAGCGCCTCGAGGAGCTGGCGCCGGCGCACATCGACTCGCCGTTCGACTTCGTGTTCCGCGAGGCCGACAAGGTTTCCAGCCCGCTGCTCGATCTGGCCGAGGGCCGCCTCGGCTACGGCGACAAGATCGTGCTCGACAAGGTCAAGCTGCAGCTGGTGCCCGGTGCGCGCATCGGCCTGCTCGGCCCCAACGGCGCCGGCAAGTCGACCCTGATCAAGACCCTGGCCGGCGAGCTGGAGCCGCTCGGCGGGCGCCTGACCCGCGGCGAGAACCTCGCGGTCGGCTACTTCGCCCAGCACCAGCTGGACTCGCTGGACCCCAAGGCCAGCCCGCTGCTGCACCTGCAGCGCATCGCCCCCGGCGAGCGCGAGCAGGTCCTGCGCGACTTCCTCGGCGGCTTCGACTTCCGCGGGCCGCGCTGCGACGAGCCGGTGCTGAATTTCTCCGGCGGCGAGAAGGCGCGCCTGGCGCTGGCGCTGATCGCCTGGCAGAAGCCCAACCTGCTGCTGCTCGACGAACCGACCAACCACCTCGATCTGGAAATGCGCCTGGCGCTGACCATGGCCCTGCAGGACTTCGAGGGCGCGGTGCTGGTGGTATCCCACGACCGTCACCTGCTGAAGAGCACCACCGACGAGTTCCTGCTGGTGGCCGACGGCCGCGTGCAGACCTTCGACGGCGATCTCGAGGACTACAGCCGCTGGCTGGTCGACTACCGTGCCCGCCAGCAGCCGGTGGTCGAGACGGCGCCGAACGCCGACAAGACCGACAAGCGCGCCCAGCGCCAGGCCGCCGCGGTGCTGCGCCAGCAGCTGGCGCCGCTCAAGCGCCAGGCCGACAAGCTGGAAAAGGACCTCGGTGGCGTGCACGAGAAGCTCGCCGCGCTGGAAGCCCGCCTGGGTGACAGCGCGCTGTACGAGGCGGCGCGCAAGGACGAGCTGCGCAGCCTGCTGGCCGAGCAGGCCACCCTCAAGCAGCGCGAGGGCGAACTGGAAGAGGCCTGGCTGCTGGCCCTCGAGCAGCTCGAGGCCCTGGAAGCCGAACTGGGCGGCGCCGCGTGAAAGCCTGGCTGGCCCAGTGGCTGGGCGAGTGGAGCGAGACCCTGCTGCTCGGCGTGCAGGTGCTGCTGATCCTGCTCGCCGGCTTTGTGCTGCAACGCCTGGTGGCGCGCACCCTGAGTCGTGTCGGCCAGCGCTACCAGCAATTGCCCGCCGAGCTGCTGCTGCCGCTGCGCGGGGCCCTGCGCTGGCTGATCATGGGCAGCGCGCTGCTGCTGGCGCTGGAGCATCTGGGCGTCTCCGCCGGCGTGCTGTGGGCGGCGTTCTCCGGCTTCGTTGCGGTCGCCGCGGTGGCCTTCTTCGCCGTGTGGAGCGTGCTGTCCAACCTGTTCTGCGCCGTGCTGATCTTCACCGTCGGCCCGTTCCGCCTCGGCGACCGGGTCGAAGTCGTCGAGGCCGCCGACAAGCCCGGCGCCAAGGGCCGGGTGATCGCCATCAACCTGCTGTACACCACCCTGGAGGAGGACGCCGAGGCCGGCACCGGCGCGCTGGTGCAGATCCCCAACAGCCTGTTCTTCCAGAAGGTCGTGCGCCGCTGGCGCGGGGCCGAACATTCAACCTCAACCCCAATCCCCACCCACAACGAGACGTGAACCCTCATGGAATGGCTCTCTAACCCGGAAATCTGGGTTGCTTTCCTTACCCTGACCGCCCTGGAAATCGTCCTCGGCATCGACAACATCATCTTCATCTCGATCCTGGTCGGCCGTCTGCCCAAGGAGCAGCAGCCCAAGGCGCGCTTCTTCGGCCTGGCGCTGGCCATGGGCACACGCATCCTGCTGCTACTGTCGATCACCTGGGTAATGCGCCTGACCACCGACCTGTTCACCGTGTTCGAACAGGGCGTTTCCGGTCGTGACCTGATCCTGTTCTTCGGCGGTCTGTTCCTGCTGTTCAAGAGCACCATGGAGATCTGGCACAGCCTCGAGGGCGAGGTGGACGAGGCGCAGGGTGGCAGCGCCAAGAAGGCCGGCTTCATGGGCGTGATCCTGCAGATCGCGGTGATCGACATCATCTTCTCGCTGGACTCGGTGATCACCGCCGTCGGCCTGGTGCAGAACGTGCCGGTGATGATCGCCGCCATCGTCATCTCGGTGTTCGTGATGATGCTGGCCGCCGGCACCATCAGCGACTTCATCGAGAAGCACCCGTCGCTGAAGGTCCTCGCCCTGTCGTTCCTCATCGTGGTCGGCACCCTGCTGGTGGCCGAGGCCTTCGGTCAGCATGTGCCCAAGGGCTACGTGTACTTCGCGATGATCTTCTCGCTGACCGTCGAGGCGCTCAACATCCGCATGCGCACCGCGATGAAGCGCAAGCTCAACGAGCCGGTCAAGCTGCACAAGGACCTGCCGGACTGAGTGCTGCCGGGGTAGGCTGATGTCTGCCCGCATGTATGCTGTACCCGCGCCGGCCCGTCATGGGCCGGCGTCGTTTCCACCATTCGCAACCGGAGAGTTCATCCATGGCCCTGCAAACCTGGCTTGCCTTCTTCGCCGCCTGCTGGGTGATCAGCCTGTCGCCCGGCGCCGGGGCCATCGCCTCGATGTCCAGCGGCCTCAACTACGGCTTTCGCCGCGGCTACTGGAACGCCGTAGGCCTGCAGCTGGCGCTGGCCCTGCAGATCGCCATCGTCGCCGCCGGTGTCGGCGCCATCCTCGCCACCTCGGAACTGGCCTTCGCCGTGATCAAGTGGTTCGGCGTGGCCTACCTGGCGTATCTGGGCTGGAAGCAGTGGGTGGCGCCGGTCGGCGAGCTGGCCGAGGCCAGCGCCGGGCGCCCGCTGGGCCGGCCGCTGAGCCTGGTGCTGCGCGGCTTCGTGGTCAACGCCAGCAACCCCAAGGCGATCGTGTTCATCCTCGCCGTGCTGCCGCAGTTTCTCGACCCGGCGCGGCCGCTGCTGACCCAGTACCTGCTGATGGCGGCGACCATGATCGGCGTCGACCTGGTCGTCATGGCCGGCTACACCGGCCTGGCCGCGCGGGTCCTGCGTCTGCTGCGCACGCCACACCAGCAGCGCCTGCTCAACCGCACCTTCGCCAGCCTGTTCGTCGCCGCGGCGGGGCTGCTGGCGCTGGTGCGCCGCGCGCCGGCCTGAGGGGTGGGCGGCAAGGCGTCGCAGACATTCGACGGAGCATGGCTTGAGTGAGCGGCTGGGGAAGCGCAATATATTTGCCAGTCATTCTCATTTGGGATTCATTCATGCTTGCTTCCAGTCGATTCCTGCGCTGGCTGCTGCTGCCTGTACTGGCGCTGTGCAGCCTGACCGCCCTGGCCGAGCCCGAGGGCGCGGCCCAGGCCTTGCACCTGCTGAGCTATCTGGGCGCCGACTACCCGGCCACGGTGCTCGACGGCCAGGTGGTCGACAGTGGCGAATACCAGGAGCAGCTGGAGTTCCACGGAGTGCTGCAGGGGCTGGTCGCGGCCCTGCCGGCCAATGCCGGCAAGGCGGCCTTGGAGCAGGGCGTCGCCCGCCTCGGCGAGAACATCACCCGGCGCCGTGACGGCGCGGTGGTGGCTATCCAGGCCCGACAGCTGGCAGCCGACCTGGTGAGCAGCTACCGGATCAGCCTGACCCCGCGGATCACCCCCGATCCGGCGCGCGGTGCGGCGTTGTTCGCCCAGCATTGCAGCGTCTGCCATGGCGCAAGCGGGCTCGGCGACGGTCCGGCGGGGGTCGGCCTCGAGCCGCCGCCGGCGAACATGCGCGATGCCGCGCGCATGGACCGCCTGAGCCTGTATGACCTGTACAACAGCATCGGCCTGGGGGTTGAGGGGACCGACATGCCGGCCTTCGCCAGCGAGCTGGACGAGCGCGCGCGCTGGGACCTGGCCAGCCACGTCGCCGGTTTCAGCGCCAGCCCGGCAGCGACGGGCGGGGCGAGCTTCAGCCTCGAGCAACTGGCCGGGCGGACCCCGCAGCAGGTGGCTTCCGAGCAGGGGCCGGCGGCGCTGGCCGCCTTCCGCGCCCAGCGTGCGCAGCCGCCGCAGCCGCAGCGCGATGCGCAGCAACTGATCGGCTTTGCCCGCGAGACCCTGGCCCAGAGTCTCGCGGCCTACCGCGAGGGGCAGCGCGACCAGGCCTACGACCTGTCGGTGGCTGCCTACCTGGAAGGCTTCGAGCTGGTCGAGAGCGCGCTGAACAACGTCGATGGCGCGCAGCGCAAGGAAGCCGAGAAGGCCATGATGGGCTACCGCCAGGCCCTGCAGGACGGCGCGCCGGTGGAACAGGTCGAGCAACGTCTCGGCGTCGCCGACGCGGCCCTTCAGCACAGCGCCGAGCTGCTCGGTGGGGCCGCGATGTCCCGTTCGCTGAGTTTCTTCTCCAGCCTGCTGATCCTGCTGCGCGAAGGGCTGGAGGCGATCCTGGTGCTGGCGGCGATCCTCGCCTACCTGCGCAATACCGGCCAGGCGTCGGCGATGCGCAGCGTGCACGTCGGCTGGGGGCTGGCCTTGCTCGCGGGCGTGGCGACCTGGGCCCTGGCGGCCTGGGTGATCGACGTCAGTGGCGCCCAGCGCGAGTTGCTGGAGGGCTTCACGGCTCTGTTCGCCAGCGTGGTGGTGCTGTGGGTCGGGGTGTGGATGCACGACCGTCGCCATGCCGCGGCCTGGCAGGGCTACATCCAGGGCAGCCTGGTCGGCAGCGGCGGGCGCCTGGGCTTCGCCGTGCTGGCGTTCTTCTCGATCTATCGCGAGCTGTTCGAGGTCATCCTGTTCTACGAGACCCTCTGGCTGCAGGCCGGTCCGACTGGTCACGGCGTGGTGCTCGCCGGTGCGGGCGCTGCGCTGGCGCTGCTGGTCGGCCTGGCCTGGGTGATCCTGCGCGGCTCGCGCCGGCTGCCGTTGGCCACCTTCTTCAGCGTCAACGCCGTGCTGCTCTGCGTGCTTTCGGTGGTATTCGCCGGTCAGGGTGTCGCCGCGCTGCAGGAGGCCGGTGTGCTCGGCTTGCATCCGCTGCGCTTCTTCGAGTTCGAATGGCTGGGCATCCATCCCGATGCCCTCAGCCTCGGTGCTCAGGCACTGGCGTTGGCGGCCATCCTCGTCTTCTACGGGCGCAGCTGGCTGGGCTCGCGCCAGGACAGTCCGGCGGCCTGAGCCGCTGCTGGCGAAACCCGGTAGCATGCCGGGTTTCGCCAGCCGTGGAGAGTGAACGACGATGCGTGTGTGGATTGATGCCGACGCCTGCCCGCGGGCGGCGCGGGATCTGCTGGTGAAGTTTGCCCTCAAGCGCAAGTTCGAGGTGGTGCTGGTGGCCGGCCAGCCGCAGGCCAAGCCGGCGTTCGCCTGCGTGCGGCTGATCGTGGTGCCCAGCGGGCCGGATGCCGCCGACGACTATCTGGTCGAGCACGCGGTGCCCGGCGAGCTGGTGATCTGCTCGGACGTGCCGCTGGCCGACCGTCTGGTCAAGAAGGGCGTGGCGGCGCTGGATCCGCGCGGCCGCGAGTTCGACGAGCGCAACATGGGCGAGCGCCTGGCGGTGCGCAACCTGTTCACCGACCTGCGCGAGCAGGGCCAGGTCGGCGGCGGCCAGGCGGCCTATGGCGAGAAGGACCGCCAGGCCTTCGCCAATGCGCTGGACCGCCTGCTCAACGCCCTGGCCCGGCGCAGTAGCCCGCCGTAGGGGCGATCAGGCCAGCTCGAGCACCCGGTCGACCAGCTTGTTGATCCCGCTGGCGGCCTCGGCCGGCGACTTGGCCAGCATGTAGGCCGGCGTGGTGACCAGTTTGCGCTGCGGGTCCTCGATGATGTCGTCCACCGCGCAATCGACGTGCTCGGCGCCCATGTCGGTCAGCCTGGCCGCGGTGTCCGGGTCGTGGCCGATGGTGCAGTGCACGCCGGCGCCGTAGATGCGCGCGGCCATCGCCGGGGCGATGCAGATCAGGCCGACCGGCTTGTGCGCCTCGGCGAAGCTGCGGGTGGCGGCCAGCACGTCGGGCTGCACCGCGCAGCTGGCGCCCTTGAAGGCGAAGTCGGAGAGGTTCTTCGCTGCGCCGAAGCCGCCGGGGATCACCAGGGCGTCGAAGTCGGCGGCCTTCAGTTCGCGCACGTCGCGGACCTGGCCGCGGGCAATGCGCGCCGACTCGACCAGCACGTTGCGGCTCTCGGCGCTTTCCGCCCCGGTCAGGTGGTTGATCACATGGTGCTGGGGGATGTCCGGAGCGAAGCACTGCACCTGCGCGCCGCGCTGGCTCAGGCGCAGCAGGGTGATCACGCTTTCGTGGATCTCGGCACCGTCGTAGACGCCGCAGCCGGACAGGATCACGGCAACCTTCTTGCTCATGGTGGTCACTCCTTGGTGGTCTTGCAGGCCCGCGCCGGGGCATCCGGCGCAGGCGGCAGGGGGATTTTCTCAATCCTAGCCGCAAGCGGGGCGCTGCGGCCATGCATCAGTGGCCGAGGAGGGTATCGGCGGGCTATGGTAGGGCTCTGAAGGAAGCGCCCGCGCGGCAACTGTGCACTGGGTCGCGTTGTCTCATATCCGTCATAATTTCTTCATAGACTGTCTAGCATGCCCGTCCCGGGCCTGGAGTGCGCCGTGAGCTTTACCCCCGCCAATCGCCTGTTCCCCGCCACCCGCCTGCGCCGCAATCGTCGCGACGAGTTCTCCCGCCGTCTGGTGCGCGAGAACGTGCTGACCGCCGACGATCTGATCCTGCCGGTGTTCGTGCTGGAGGGCGAGAACCGTCGCGAGGCGGTGCCGTCGATGCCGGGGGTCGAGCGCCTGTCCATCGACCTGCTGCTCGAGGAGGCGGCCGAGTGCGTTGCGCTGGGCATTCCGGCGCTGGCGCTGTTCCCGGTCACCCCGCTGGAGAAGAAGTCGCTGCTCGCCGAGGAGGCCTGGAATCCGGACGGCCTGGCCCAGCGCGCCACCCGCGCCCTGCGTGCGCGCTTTCCGGAGCTGGGCATCATCACCGACGTGGCCCTCGACCCGTTCACCACCCACGGCCAGGACGGCATCCTCGACGATAGCGGCTACGTGCAGAACGACGTCACCGTCGATGCGCTGGTCAAGCAGGCGCTGTCCCATGCCGCCGCCGGTGCCCAGGTGGTGGCGCCGTCGGACATGATGGACGGCCGCATCCAGGCGATCCGCGAGGCGTTGGAACTGGCCGAGCACCCCAACGTGCGCATCATGGCCTACTCGGCCAAGTACGCCAGCGCCTATTACGGCCCGTTCCGCGATGCGGTCGGCTCGGCCGGCAACCTCGGCAAGGGCAGCAAGAATACCTACCAGATGGACCCGGCCAACGGCGACGAGGCCCTCCACGAGGTGGCGGCGGACCTGGCCGAAGGCGCCGACATGGTGATGGTCAAGCCGGGCATGCCCTACCTCGACATCG
>RCUJ01001128.1_pt1 | contig 14725 bp, 14 predicted proteins | sample 2166321 | NCBI WGS metagenome assembly RCUJ01 (sample SAMN09932808, study PRJNA488358) | compost metagenome | feature: garden; material: soil; isolation source: compost soil in an enriched community after 118 h of incubation | place: Germany: Experimental Botanical Garden Goettingen | collected... | reverse complement strand
CGCGCTTCAGGCGGCTGACCACCAGGCCCTGGGATTCCCACAGGCGGCGCACTTCGCGGTTGCGACCTTCCATCACCACGCAGTGGAACCAGCGGTTGTAGCCGTCGCCCTGCGGGGCTTCCTTGACGTCGGTGAAGCGCGCCGGGCCATCCTCGAGCACCACACCGTTCTTCAGGTTCTCGAGCATCTCGTCGGTGACTTCGCCGCGCACGCGCACGGCGTACTCGCGGTCCATCTCGTAGGACGGGTGCATCAGGCGGTTGGCCAGCTCGCCGTCGGTGGTGAACAGCAGCAGGCCGGTGGTGTTGATGTCGAGACGACCGATATTGATCCAGCGACCGCTCTTCGGACGCGGCAGACGGTCGAACACGGTGGGACGACCTTCCGGATCGGAGCGGGTGCACACTTCGCCTTCGGGCTTGTTGTAGATCAGCACGCGGCGCACCACTTCATCTTCCTCGCGGCGCAGCAGGCGGCCGTCGAGGGCGATGGCATCGCTATAGCCGATGCGCTGGCCAAGGGTCGCCTGGGCACCGTTGACCTTGATGCGCCCCTGGGTGATCCACTCCTCGACGTCGCGGCGCGAGCCGACGCCCATGCGCGCCAGCACTTTCTGCAGCTTTTCGCCAGCGGGGCGGTATTCTTCGCCGACTTCGGCGGAGTTGTGTTCTTCGTTCATTCTGGGCACCTCCCGGTGTAACCGGATTCTGTGAACTGACTCTAGGAAAGAGCGGGCAGGTATTGTACGCATATGGACGCCTGGGCGCACCCGCGAGGCGACCGGCCGGGCCGCCCCAACACAGGCCTTCAGTCGGCCTGCAGTTCGTCCTCGGCCTGGCGGGCGACGACCACATCGCCGCCCTCGTCCTCGAGCGGCGCCAGCGGCAGATCGTCGAAGTCGCTCTTCAAGCCCTGCTCCATGGCATCCAGCTCGGCCAGCAGGCTGCGGAAGTTGGTTTCGCTGCGTGGCTCTTCGGCCTGCACCAGCGACTCCTCGCCATCGGCTAGGACCAGGTCGGCACGCGCCTGCAGACCGGCCGGGACGTCGGGATCGAGATCCTCGGCCGGCAGGCGCGGCTCCAGCTCGCGCAGCGCCGCCAGCGGCGGCAGCTCGTCGAGGTTCTTCAGGTTGAAGTGGTCAAGAAAGCCGCGGGTGGTGGCGAACATCGCCGGCCGACCGGGCACCTCGCGATAGCCGACCACGCGGATCCACTCGCGCTCGAGCAGGGTCTTGACGATATTGCTGTTCACCGCCACGCCGCGCACCTCCTCGATCTCGCCGCGGGTGATCGGCTGGCGGTAGGCGATCAGCGCCAGGGTCTCCAGCAGCGCCCGCGAATAGCGCTGCGGACGCTCTTCCCACAGGCGGCCGACCCAGGGCGCAAAGCGCGCGCGCACCTGCAGACGGTAGCCCGAAGCCACCTCGCTCAGCTCGAAGCCGCGCCCCAGGCAGGAGCCGCCCAGCAGGCCCAGCGCCTCGCGGAGCAGTTTCGGCGAGGGCCGCTCTGCTTCGTCGAACAGTTCGGCCAGGCGCTCCAGGGGCAGCGGCTTGCCGGCCGCCAGCAGGATGGCCTCGAGCACGGTCGCCAACTGGCGCGGATCGGCAAGGTTCATTCGGCAATACTCTCGACAACGCTTTGTTCGGACAGCCCCACTGCGAGCACCTCGCCACGCAGGCGCACATGGATCGGCGTGAACGGCTCGTTCTGCACCAGCTCGACCAGCGACTCCTTGACCAGCTCGAGGATCGCCATGAAGGTCACCACCACCCCGAGCTTGCCTTCCTCAGCGGTGAACAGCTCGACGAAGGCGACGAAGGCGCCACCCTGCAGGCGCGCGAGCACATCGCTCATCCGCTCGCGGGTGGACAGCAGCTCGCGAGTGACCTGGTGGCTCTCGAACAGTTCGGCGCGCTGCAGCACCTCGGCCATGGCCAGCAGCAGCTCGTCCAGGCCGACCTCCGGCAGCAGCATGCGCCCGCGCGCCTGGGGCGCCGCCAGCAGCGGCACCTGCAGGTCGCGACCGACCCGCGGCAGATCGTCCAGCTCCTCGGCGGCCTGCTTGAAGCGCTCGTACTCCTGCAGGCGACGGATCAGCTCGGCCCGCGGATCTTCCTCGTCCTCCACCGCCTCGCTGGAGCGCGGCAGCAGCATGCGCGACTTGATCTCGGCGAGCATCGCCGCCATCACCAGGTATTCGGCGGCCAGCTCCAGGTGCACCGTCTTCATCAGCTCGACATAGCCCATGTACTGGCGCGTGATGTCGGCCACCGGGATGTCGAGGATGTCGATGTTCTGCTTGCGGATCAGGTACAGCAACAGGTCGAGCGGCCCCTCGAAGGCCTCGAGGAAAACCTCCAGCGCATCCGGCGGGATGTACAGATCCTGCGGCAGCTCGGTGAAGGCCTGGCCATAGACCAGCGCCAACTGCTCGGGGCGGGGCTGAGCCGCGCAGGCCTCGCCAGCGATCGCGCCGTCACTCACCGGGCACGCTCGCACGCATCAGGCCGGCACCTGGAACGGCTCCGGGTCGCCGCAGCCGACGCGCAGCACCTCGGGCTCGCCGCCCACCAGGCTGATCACCGTGGACGCCTCCAGGCTGCCGTAACCGCCATCGACGATCAGGTCGACCAGCTTGTCCAGGCGATCGCGGATCTCCTCGGGATCGCTCAGCGGCTGCTCGTCGCCGGGCATGATCAGGCTCACGCTCATCAGCGGCTCGCCCAGCTCGGTCAGCAGGGCGTGGGCGATGGGGTTGGCGGGCACGCGCAGGCCGATGGTGCGCCGCTTGGGGTGCAGCAGCATGCGCGGCACCTCGCGGGTGGCGTCGAGGATGAAGGTGTAGGGCCCCGGGGTGTGCGCCTTGAGCAGGCGAAACGCGCTGGTGTCGACCTTGGCGTACTCGCCGAGCTGCGACAGGTCGCGGCACAGCAGGGTGAAGTTGTGCTTGTCGTCCAGCCGGCGCAGGTGGCGGATACGGTCGATCGCACTCTTGTTGCCGATCTGGCAGCCGAGGGCATAGGAGGAGTCGGTCGGATAGACCGCCACGCCGCCCTCGCGAATGATGTCCACGGCCTGTTTGACCAGGCGTGCCTGCGGGTTTTCCGCGTGGATCTGGAAGAATTGGCTCATTGCTATTCCTTATGCAATCGGGTGTTCCTGTCGCGTCAGACGCGGCCAGAGCAGCGCCACATCGGCCGGCGGCGCACGGTAACTGCCCAGTTCGGACCACTGGCGCGGCCCGTGAAAGTCGCTGCCGGCGCTGGCCAGCAGACCGAATTCGCGGGCGAGGTTGGCCAGCATGCCGACCTGACTGTCCACCTGCGGGCCGTTGGACACCTCCAGCGCATGCCCGCCGCCCTCGACGAAGGCCGCCACCAACTTGCGTCTTTTCGTTCGAGTAAAGTCGTAGTGGCACGGATGCGCCAGACTGATCGAGGCGCCGGAGTCGCGCAGGGTTTCCAGGGTGCTCTCCAGGGTCGGCCAGTGCTGCTTGACGTCGCCCAGCTTGCCGGCGCCCAGCCAGCGCTGGAAGGCCTGGGCGTGATCCTTGACGAAGCCGGCGCGCACCATGAACTCGGCGAAGTGTGGCCGCGACGGCGCATTGCCGCTCTCGCCGCGCTCCTGCTGCACCGTACGGGCACCCTCCAGGCAGCCAGGCATGCCCTTGGCCGCCAGGCGCCGGTCGATCTCCTCGGAGCGCGCCCAGCGCCCCTCGTGCAGCGCCGCGATGGCGCGCTGCAGGGCCGGTGCGTCGGGCGCGAAGCCGTAGCCGAGGACATGGATGGTCGCCCCCGCCCAGGTGCAGGACAGCTCTATGCCATCGACCAACTCGATGCCCAGCGCGGCGGCACAGGCGCGCGCCTCCGGCAGGCCGTCGAGGGTGTCGTGATCGGTCAACGCCAGCACGCCCACACCGCGCTCATGCGCCCGCGTCACCACACCGGCAGGCGTGAGCATGCCGTCGGAGGCGGTACTGTGGCAGTGCAGATCAACGTACATGGGCGATGCTTTTCCGTCTTGGGTGGTCTGTTATTATGCCCCCTCATCCTGCCCGTGGCGTGTGCCGTGAAACAATTCATCGACTTCATCCCGCTGATCCTGTTCTTCATCACCTACAAGATGGAGCCCCGCGTGATCGAGCTGGCTGGCCACAGCCTGAGCGTCGGCGGCGTATTCAGCGCCACCGCCGTACTGATCGGCGCCTCCCTGCTGGTCTACGGCCTGATCCTCGCCACCCAGCGCAAGCTGGAGAAGGGCCAGTGGCTCACCCTGCTCGCCTGCCTGGTGTTCGGCGGCATGACCCTGGCCTTCCACAGCGAAACCTTCCTCAAGTGGAAGGCACCGGTGGTCAACTGGCTGTTCGCCCTCGCCTTCGCCGCCAGCCAGTTCATCGGCGACAAGCCGCTGATCCAGCGCATCATGGGCCATGCCGTGCAGCTGCCGCAGTCGCTGTGGAGTCGCCTGAATCTGGCCTGGGTAGCCTTCTTCATCGTCTGCGGCCTGGCCAACCTGTATGTGGCGTTCACCTTCCACGAGTTCTGGGTCGACTTCAAAGTGTTCGGCAGCCTCGGCCTGACCCTGCTGTTCCTGCTCGGCCAGGGCGTGTTCCTCGCCCGCCACATGCACGACAGCGCCCTCGAACAATCCGCCTCCAAGGACTGACATGCTCTACGCCATCATCGCCAGCGACGCCGCCAACTCCCTCGACGCCCGCCTGGCCAACCGCCCGGCCCACCTCGAGCGCCTCAACGCCCTCAAGGACGCCGGCCGCCTGGTCCTCGCCGGCCCGCACCCGGCCATCGACAGCAACGATCCGGGCCCGGCCGGTTTCACCGGCAGCCTGATCGTCGCCGAATTCGACTCGCTGCAAGCCGCCCGCGCCTGGGCCGACGCCGACCCCTTCTGCGCCGCCGGGGTCTATGCCGAGGTGGTGGTCAAGCCGTTCCGCCAGACCCTGCCCTGAATGGCACGCCCCGCTCATCATCCTGCACAGCCCCGAGAAAGCGATGAGTGAATTGCTGCTGATCGACGATGACCGCGAACTCACCGACCTGCTGGCTGCCTGGCTCGGCCAGGAGGGCTTCCGGGTGCGCGCCTGCCACGACGGCAGCCATGCGCGCGACGCCCTTGCCGAACGGACGCCGGATGCCGTGGTGCTCGACGTCATGCTGCCCGACGGCAGCGGCCTGGAACTGCTCAAGCAGCTGCGCGGCGAATATCCGGAGCTGCCGGTGCTGATGCTGTCGGCCCGCGGCGAGCCGCTGGACCGCATCCTCGGCCTGGAGCTGGGTGCCGACGACTACCTGGCCAAGCCTTGCGACCCGCGCGAACTGACCGCGCGCCTGCGCGCCGTGCTGCGCCGCACGCAGAGCGGCGGCAGCTCCGACACGACCGGCAATATCCGTCTGGAGCTGGGCGACCTGAGCTACAGCCCGAACCGCGGGGTGGCGATGCTCGGCGAGCAGGAAATCACCCTGACCGTCTCGGAAAGCCACATCCTCGAAGCCCTGCTCAAGCAACCGGGCGAGCCGCTGGACAAGCAGACCCTCGCCCTGCTCGCCCTCGGCCGCAAGCTGACCCTCTACGACCGCAGCCTGGACATGCACGTCAGCAACCTGCGCAAGAAGCTCGGGCCGCACACCGACGGCCGCCCGCGCATCCTCGCCAGCCGCGGGCGCGGCTACTACTACGCGCCCTGATAAGCGTCTTTACCCTCCCTTTACCCTTGACTGACCGCGGTTGACCTTGCGCGCCCTAGACTGAACTCATCCGGCGACCTAGCCGCCATCGAGAAGGAAACAGACCATGCGCAAGACCCTCTCCGCCCTGCTCCTCGCCGCCGCCCTGCCGGCCCTGGCCATCGCCGCTCCCGGCCCGGACGACATGGACTCGCGCCACATGCGTGGTGACGGCCACCATGGCGGCCACATGTACCACGGCGATCACACGATGATGAAGGGCATGGACCTCACCGCCGAGCAGCGCCAGCAGATCCGCAGCCAGATGCGCGAGCAGGTAAAGACCAGACACGAGATCACCCAGCGCTACCTGGACAAGCTGCCGGCTGCCGACCAGGCCGCCATGCAGAAGGAGCTGCAGGACAACCGCGACAAGGCTGCCAAGATCATCCGCGACGCACTGACGCCCGAACAGCAGAAGCGCTACGACGAAATGCAGAAAGAGCGCGAGGCGCGCCGCGCCGAACGCGCCGAGTTCGAAGCCTGGAAGGCCGAACGCGACAAGAAGGCCGCCCAGTAACACCCCCGACGAGGGCATCCGCCAGGATGCCCCCGTTTTCTCATTCTTCCCTCGCTAACGGACCCGCGCATGCGCACCCTGTTCTGGCGCATCTTCGCCACCTTCTGGCTGGCCATTGCCCTGGTGGCCGGCCTGTCACTGCTGCTCGGCCGCGCCCTGAACCAGGACGCCTGGATCCTCGCCCAGCATCCCGGCATTCGTGGTGTAGCCGCCGAATGGAGCCAGCGCTTCGAACAGCAGGGGCCGGAGGCCGCCCAGGAGTTCCTCGAACGCCACCGGCATCGCCATCGCGTGGATATCCAGGTGCTCGACGAAACCGGCCAACTGGTCGTGCCCGGCACCTTCCCGCGCCGCGCCGCCGCCTTCGAGGCACGTCGCGAAGGTCATCGCCTGCCCTGGCGCCGCCTGACCGAGGACTACACCAGTCCGCAGAGCGAACAGACCTACCTGTTCATCTACCGCATCCCGCATCCCGAGTTGGCCACCTGGCACCGCGACAGCCTGCTCTGGCCACTCAGCGCGCTGGTCATCGCCGTGGTGGTGCTGACCTTCCTCAGCGTGCTGCTGACCCTGTCGATCACCCGCCCGCTCAATCGCCTGCGCGGGGCGGTGCACGATCTCGGCCAGACTACCTACCAACAACACAGCCTGGCCCGCCTGGCTTCCCGGCGCGACGAACTGGGCACCCTGGCCCGCGATTTCAACCGCATGGGCGCGCGCCTGCAGGACCTGATCGGCAGCCAGCGCCAGCTGCTGCGCGACGTCTCCCACGAACTGCGCTCGCCACTGGCCCGCCTGCGCATCGCCCTGGCCCTGGCCGAGCGGGCCAGCGACGAGGAGCGCGCGCGCCTGTGGCCACGCCTGGTGCAGGAGTGCGATCGCCTGGAAGCGCTGATCAGCGAGATTCTGGTCCTGGCCCGAGTGGATGCCGAGAGTAGCCAGCGCCAGCCGGTCAACCTGGCGGCGCTGCTGGAAAAGCTGCGTGAGGATGCACGGCTGCTGGCGCCGCAGCAGGAACTGCGCATCGCAGTGCCCGCCGACCTGCAGTTGCAGGGCTGGCCGGACCTGCTCGAGCGCGCGCTGGACAACCTGCTGCGCAACGCCCTGCGCTTCAACCCGGCCGGGCAGCCGCTGGAAGTCGGCGCCCGCCGCGACGGCGACCTGCTGATGATCGAGGTTCGCGACCACGGCCCTGGCGTCGCCAGCGAGCACCTGGCCCAGCTTGGCGAGCCGTTCTTCCGCGCGCCCGGCCAGGCCAGCGCAGGCCACGGCCTCGGCCTGGCCATCGCCCGCCGCGCCGCCCAGCGCCATGGCGGCCAGCTGGTGCTGGCCAATCATCCGGAGGGCGGCTTTGTCGCCCGCCTGGAGTTACCCCTGAACGTCAGCGCCGAATTCTGACGACCAGGTCGTAACGAAGTCCGCCGGCTCCAGCGGCTGCGGCTTGCGCAGCTCGGCCGGCGGCGTGCCCAGATAAACGAAGCCGATGATCCGCTCGTTGTCCGCCAGGTGCAGCCCGGCATGCACCGTGGCGTCATAGGACAGCTCGCCGGTGCGCCAGATGGCGCCGATGCCCTGGGCATGCGCCGCCAGCAGCAAACCGTGGACCGCACTGCCGGCGGCCAGCAGTTGCTCCGACTCCGGCACCTTGGGGTGCGCCTTGATGCAGGCGATGGCCACCACCAGCAGCGGCGCACGCAGCGGCATGGCCCGCGCCTTGTCGATGACTGCAGCCGGCGCATCCGGATCGCGCGTCAGCTGGGCACGGGCGAACAACTCGCCGAGCTGCTCGCGGGCTGCCCCTTCCACGGTGAGAAAGCGCCAGGGTCGCAGCTGACCATGATCCGGCGCGCGCAGCGCGGCACGAAACAGCAGCTCGCGCTGCGCCGGCGTCGGCGCCGGCTCGTCCAGGCGTGCCACCGAGACACGATTGAGCAGGGCTTCGAGAGCCTCCATGGGGTTTCTCCAGTAGGAACACAAAGCCGCGATTCTACCCTCAGGCCACGCGATCCGGGGCCATATCCGGCTCCAGCGGCGGGGTCAGCGGTGGCAGGCCGTGGGCGGCGCGGGCGGCGTCGCAGCGCGGGTTGTGCTCGCCATATTCCCAGGAGGCCTCGAACTCGCGACAGGGCGAGGAGCGCTGCTCGTACATGGTGCAACGCACACCACAGCCGACCTCGCCCAGCAGGCTGACGCAACGCGCCGGCTTGCTGGTGGTGCCGCGCATGGCCGCGTGATGGGGAGTGATCTGCTCGACCAGTTCGTCCGGAACGACGCCGCCGGCGGACTGGCATTCGCCCCAATAGAAGGACACACGAAAGTGCGCGCAGCAGGCGCCGCACGTGAGGCAGGGATTATTGTCGGACATCGGTGCAATACCGCGGAAACCGGCGACTGCCGGCGGGAGCCGCGGATTCTAGCGAGTGGCCAATCGCGCTGGAAAGTCCGTCCGGCAGAAATTTTTCCGGCCGTTTACAGCGCCTGCACAGACGCGCAGAATGCCGCCCTTTAACGCCTGCGAAGCCCCCCCTGCCCATGGCCCTGCCGACCCTGCGCCTGATCGCCTTCCTCCTGGGTATTTTCCTGATCACCCTGGCATTCAGCATGATCATCCCGATCATCACCTTGCTGAGCATGGGCACGCCGGAAGGCTTGTCGGACTTTCTCTGGCCGACCCTGATCACCGTCGGCTGCGGCCTGGCCATGGTGCTGCCCGGCTATCCGCAAAATGTTCAGCTGCGCCCGCGCGACATGTACATGCTGACCACCTCGAGCTGGGTGGTGGTATGCATGTTCGCCGCCCTGCCGATGGTGTTCATCCACCACATCAGCTATACCGACGCCTTCTTCGAAACCATGTCAGGCATCACCACCACCGGCTCGACCGTGCTCAGCGGCCTCGACAATGCCTCGCCGGCCCTGCTGATCTGGCGTTCCATGCTGCACTGGCTGGGCGGCATCGGCTTCATCGGCATGGCGGTGGCGGTGCTGCCGCTGCTGCGCGTCGGCGGCATGCGCCTGTTCCAGACCGAATCCTCCGACTGGTCGGAAAAGGTCATGCCGCGCTCGCACATGGTGGCCAAGTACATCCTCTGTATCTATGTCGGACTGACCCTGCTCGGCTTCCTCGCCTTCTGGATCGCCGGCATGACGCCGTTCGAGGCGATCAACCACTCCATGGCCTCGATCTCCACCGGCGGCTTCTCCACCTCCGACTCCTCGCTGGCGCACTGGCCGCAGCCATCGGTGCACTGGGTCGCGGTGGTGCTCATGCTCCTCGGCAGCCTGCCCTTCACCCTGTACGTCGCCTTCCTGCGCGGCCATCGCAAGGCACTGCTGCGCGACCAGCAGGTACGCGGCTTCCTCGGCTTCCTGCTGATCACCTGCCTGGCGTTCGCCACCTGGCTGTGGCTCCACTCCGAGCACGCCTGGCTGGACGCCTTGCGCATCGTCACGGTCAACGTGGTCTCGGTAGTCACCACTACCGGCTTTGCCCTCGGCGACTACAGTCAGTGGGGCGGCTTCGCGGTGCTGATGTTCTTCTACCTGACTTTCGTCGGCGGCTGTTCCGGCTCCACCGCAGGCGGCCTGAAGATCTTCCGCTTCCAGGTGGCCTACGTGATGCTCAAGGCCAACATGCAGCAGATGATCCACCCGCGCGCAGTGATCAAGCAGCAGTACAACAACCATACGATCGACGAGGACATCGTCCGCTCGCTGGTCACCCTGTCCTTCTTCTTTACCATCACCATCGGCGTGATCGCCCTCGGCCTGGCGCTGATCGGCCTGGACTGGATCACCGCGCTGACCGGCGCCGCCACCGCGGTGTGCAACGTCGGCCCCGGCCTCGGCCCGATCATCGGCCCGGCCGGCAACTTCGCCAGCCTGCCGGACAGCGCCAAGTGGCTGCTGTCGGTCGGCATGCTGCTCGGCCGCCTGGAGATCATCACCATTTTTGTGCTGCTGACCCCGGCGTTCTGGCGCCACTGACGGGCAGTCTGCGACAGCAAGGATGCCCACCCAAGGTGCACTTTGCGTCTCGCCGGCGCCTCGGCTAAGATCGCCCGTCCGCCACGCATTGCCCGTGGCCTGTCCAGCCCGCAGCACCCACCAGAGGTGCGGGCACCAGTCAGGGAAGTCCCCGACCAGATGAAATTCTTGACCCGCGAGCGTTCGGCCATGCGACTGCCGGACCCTCGTTTGCGCGAATACCAGTCCCGCACCCTGGCCTATCTGGCCGCTGCCGCCAGCATCGCCGCCGGCACCTACAGCCAGCACTTCGGCTACGACATTCTCTGGCTGGTGCCCTACACCCTGCTCTACCCGCACCTGGCCCACCAACTGAGCCAGCGCTTCAAGCTCAGCCATCCGCAGCAGACCGATCGGGCCCTGCTGCTGATCGACGCCGTGCATGCCGGCACCGGCATGACCCTGCTCGGCTTCTCGCTGGTGCCGAGCCTGATGTTCGTCCTGACCCTGAGCTTCAGCGCCCTGATCCTTGGCGGCCTGCGCTCGCTCACCCTCGCCCTGCTCGGCGCCCTGATCGGCGCAGTGCTCAGCTTCGTGGCGGTCGCCCCCGAACTCAAGCTGGCCACCCCGGCGCTGGTCTCCGCGGTGAGCATCCTGTTCACCCTGCTCTACGTGTGCATCGCCGCCTTCCTCGTCCACCAGCAGGCCATCCGCCTGGACGTGGCCCGCGAGGAGGTCAAGAAGGAGCAGGAAAAGGCCGCACGCCTGGCCAGCAGCCTGGCCAAGTACCTGTCGCCGCAGGTCTGGGAATCGATCTTCAGCGGCAAGAAGAGCGTGCGCCTGGAAACCCAGCGCAAGAAGCTCACCGTGTTCTTCTCCGACATCAAGGGCTTCACCGAGCTGTCCGAGGAACTGGAAGCCGAGGCGCTGACCGACGTCCTCAACACCTACCTCAACGAGATGTCGAAGATCGCCCTGAAGTACGGCGGCACCATCGACAAGTTCATCGGCGACGCGGTGATGGTCTTCTTCGGCGACCCCACCACCCAGGGCGCCAAGAAGGACGCCGTGGCCGCCGTATCCATGGCCATCGCCATGCGCAAGCACATGAAGGTGCTGCGCCAGCAGTGGCGCAGCCAGGGCATCACCAAGCCGCTGGAAATCCGCATGGGCATCAACACCGGCTACTGCACCGTGGGCAACTTCGGCGCCGACACGCGCATGGACTACACCATCATCGGCCGCGAGGTGAACCTCGCCAGCCGCCTGGAAAGCGCCTCCGACTCCGGCGAGATCCTCATCTCCCACGAGACCTACTCGATGATCAAGGACGTGATCATGTGCCGCGACAAGGGCCAGATCAGCGTCAAGGGCTTCTCCCGGCCGGTGCAGATCTACCAGGTGGTCGACTTCCGCCGCGACCTCGGCGCCGCCGCCAGCTTCCTCGAGCACGAGCTGCCGGGCTTCTCCATGTACATGGACACCAACAGCATCCAGAACTACGACAAGGAGCGGGTCATCCTCGCCCTGCAGCAGGCCGCCGAGAAGCTGCGCGACAAGGTCATCTACTGATCCACGTCGCGCTGCGCCATACTGCCCGCATGTCCGCGCCCAACCCCACCCTGCCCGCCTGCTGCAGCGCCCTCCAGACCGACTGGCCGCTGCCGCAGGCGCTGCCCGGCCTGATCCTGCACAGCTGCCGCTTCGACTCTGCGCAGCTCGCTCCCGACGACTTCGCCCGCAGCCGGCTGACGCCGCCCCCCGGCATCGCCACGGCCGCCCGCAAGCGGCAGAGCGAATTCCTCGCCGGGCGCCTGTGCGCCGCCAGCGCCCTGTGCCAGCTCAGCGGCACCGCCAGCTTCCCGCCCCGAGGCGAGGACAACGCGCCCCGCTGGCCAACCGGCATCACCGGCAGCATCACCCACAGCCACGGCTGGGCCGCCGCCCTGGTCGGCCACCGCGACGCCTGGCGCGGGCTGGGCCTGGATGCCGAACCCCTGCTGACGGCTGAACGCGCCGAACGCCTGGCCGAGCAGATCCTCACCCCAGCCGAACTGCAGCACTTCCAGCAACTGCCTGCCGAGCAACGCGCGCTTCACCTGACCCTGTGCTTCTCGCTCAAGGAGAGCCTGTTCAAGGCGCTCTATCCGCTGGTGCAGCGACGCTTCTACTTCCATGCCGCCGCGCTGGTCGAACAGGCCGACAACGGCCGGGTACGCCTGCAACTGCGCGAGGATCTGAGCGCCGAATGGCGCCTCGGCAGCTGCCTGGAGGGCCAGTTCGTCCGCCACGAGGAGCGCCTGCTGAGCCTGGTGGCGATCCCCGCCGACTGACCCGCCTCGCACAATCGGCGCGTTTTTCCAAGCCTCCCAAGACACAAGATATTGTGTTAGTTTGCGCGCCCTTCGACGTCCGGAGCCCTCTGCAAAAGGGCTCCGCACAGGCGACGAGTGGCATAGGCACAGCAAGACTGCGGCTCACGCCAGGGCCAGCACGGAAGCCCACAAGCCACCCACACCTTACCCACAGCGTTATCCACAGAAGGTCATTTGCATATAGGCCGCAAGCGCACTATCTTGTAGCTAATTCGAAGTGACCCACTAGATATTGGGTTTTGTGACGACGACCACACGGCATCGGCCAAGCCGGTCACAGGTCCTTTCGCGACCGCCAGTGGGTTGTCCACACGCGCTTTTCCGCACGCCGCCGCCCCGCGCGCAGCGTGCACTCCCCGCCGATGCAGTCATCGGCCCGGGACATCTGGAGGTGGCATGCACGATGCATACCCACCACCACATATTGTGTTTGGTCAACACGCTGCAACCGCACATGTTGACCACGGGCCATACCGGCGCCTGATGCGCGCCGCCCGCCCTGATTCGCTTCACCCGTGTGCGCTGGCGCGTGACGGGCGCTCTTTCGAACGGCGGGCACATCAGGTGCTCAAACTGAACAGACGAGATCGTGGAGACTCCGATGCACACCGACACCACTCGCGAGAACCCGACGGCCAGCCAGGATCTGGCAGCCACCGCCCCGGGCCAGTTGCGCGTAATCAAGCGTAACGGCACTGTCGTGCCCTACACCGACGACAAGATCACCGTGGCCATCACCAAGGCGTTCCTCGCCGTGGAAGGCGGCAATGCCGCCGCGTCGTCGCGCATCCACGACACCGTCGCGCGCCTGACCGAGCAGGTCACCGCCACCTTCAAGCGTCGCATGCCGTCCGGCGGCACCATCCACATCGAGGAAATCCAGGACCAGGTCGAACTGGCCCTGATGCGCGCCGGCGAGCAGAAGGTCGCCCGCGACTACGTGATCTACCGTGAAGCCCGCTCCCAGGAGCGCAAGCGCAGCGCCGGCAGCGAAGTGGCCCAGCCGCACCCGAGCATCCGCATCACCCTGGCCAACGGCGAGAAGAGCCCGCTCGACCTCGGCCGCCTGCAGACCATCATCGCCGAGGCCTGCGAAGGCCTGGCCGAAGTCGATGGCGCCCTGATCCAGCGCGAGACCCTGAAGAACCTCTACGACGGCGTCTCCGAGCAGGACGTCAACACCGCTCTGGTGATGACCGCGCGCACCTTGGTCGAGCGCGAGCCGAACTACTCCTACGTCACCGCCCGTCTGCTGATGGACACCCTGCGCGCCGAAGCGCTGGGCTTCCTCGGCGTCGCCGAGCGCGCCACCCACCACGAGATGGCCGACCTGTACGCCAAGGCCCTGCCGGTGTACATCGACAAGGGCATCGAGTTCGAACTGCTCGACGCCAAGCTGCGCGACTACGACCTGGCCAAGCTGGGCGCCGCCATCGACCACGAGCGCGATGGCCAGTTCACCTACCTCGGCCTGCAGACCCTGTACGACCGCTACTTCATCCACAAGAACGACATCCGCTTCGAACTGCCGCAGGTGTTCTTCATGCGCGTGGCCATGGGCCTGGCCATCGAAGAAAAGGATCGCGAAGCCCGCGCCATCGAGTTCTACAACCTGCTGTCGTCGTTCGACTACATGGCGTCGACCCCGACCCTGTTCAACGCCGGCACCCTGCGCCCGCAGCTGTCCAGCTGCTACCTGACCACCGTGCCGGACGACCTGGGCGGCATCTACGACGCCATCCGCGACAACGCCCTGCTGTCCAAGTTTGCCGGCGGTCTGGGCAACGACTGGACCCCGGTGCGCGCGCTGGGCTCCTACATCAAGGGCACCAACGGCAAGAGCCAGGGCGTCGTGCCGTTCCTGAAAGTGGTCAACGACACCGCCGTGGCGGTCAACCAGGGCGGCAAGCGCAAGGGCGCGGTCTGCGCCTACCTGGAAACCTGGCACATGGACATCGAAGAGTTCATCGAGCTGCGCAAGAACACCGGTGATGACCGTCGTCGTACCCACGACATGAACACCGCCAACTGGATCCCTGACCTGTTCATGAAGCGTGTCTTCGATGACGGCAAGTGGACCCTGTTCTCGCCATCCGAAGTACCGGACCTGCACGACCTGACCGG
>RCUJ01001126.1_pt1 | contig 14731 bp, 13 predicted proteins | sample 2166321 | NCBI WGS metagenome assembly RCUJ01 (sample SAMN09932808, study PRJNA488358) | compost metagenome | feature: garden; material: soil; isolation source: compost soil in an enriched community after 118 h of incubation | place: Germany: Experimental Botanical Garden Goettingen | collected... | reverse complement strand
CCCAGCTTTCCACCGACTCCAAGATTTTTTCGGGCAGCAGCACGCAATTCGGCGCGGCGCCCAACACGCATGCCAATGAAGTGGATCTGGCCTTGCCGGGCAGCCTGCCCGTCATGAACCGGGGCGCGGCTGAACGCGCCATCCGCTTCGGGCTGGCCGTGGGCGCGACCATCGCGCCGCGTTCGGTCTTTGCGCGCAAGAACTACTTCTACCCTGACCTGCCCAAGGGCTACCAGATCAGCCAGTACGAACTGCCCGTCGTGGTGGGCGGATCGCTGTCGTTCTTCGTCGGCGAAGAAGAAAAAACCGTCAACCTGACGCGCGCCCACCTGGAAGAAGACGCCGGCAAATCGATGCACGACGACTTCACGCTGGCCAACGGCTCGCCCGCCAGCGGCATCGACCTGAACCGCGCCGGCACCCCGCTGCTGGAAATCGTGACCGAGCCCGAAATGCGCTCGGCCGCAGAGGCCGTGGCCTACGCACGCGCGCTGCACAGCCTGGTCGTGTGGCTGGGCATTTGCGACGGCAACATGCAGGAAGGCTCGTTCCGCTGCGACGCCAACGTGTCCGTGCGCCCGGTCGGCCAAAAGGAATTCGGCACCCGCACCGAAATCAAGAACGTCAACTCGTTCCGCTTCCTGGAACGCGCCATCGTCTACGAAGCGCGCCGCCAGATCGAACTGATCGAAGACGGCGGCACGGTTGTGCAGGAAACCCGCCTGTACGACGCCGACCGCGACGAAACGCGCAGCATGCGCAGCAAGGAAGACGCGCACGACTACCGCTACTTCCCCGACCCCGACCTGCCCACGCTGGTGATCTCCAGCGCATGGGTCGATGAAGTGCGCGCCGCCATGCCCGAACTACCGGCCGCGCAGCGCGCCCGCTTCGAATCGGAATACGGGCTGCCCGCGTACGATGCCGCCCAACTGACGGTCAGCCGCGATCTGGCCGCGTACTTCCAGGCGGTGGCGAACGCGCTGCCGGCGGGCCAGGCCAAGCTGGCCGCGAACTGGGTCATGGGTGAAGTCGCCGCCGCCTTGAACAAGGACGAAAAGAGCATCGCCGATTCGCCCGTGCAAGCGCCCGCGCTGGCGGCCCTGATCGGCCGCATCATCGACGGCACGATCTCCAACAAGATCGCGCGCGAAGTCTTCGGCGCGATGTGGGCCGGTGAAAACGGCGGCGACGCCGACGCCATCATCGACGCGCGCGGCCTGAAGCAGATCAGCGACACGGGCGCCATCGGCGCCATGATCGACGACGTGCTGGCCGCCAACCCGGCCATCGTCGAAGAGTACCGGGCCGGCAAGCAAAAGGCGTTCAATTCGCTGGTGGGCCAGATCATGAAAGCCGCACGCGGCAAGGCCAACCCGCAACAAGTGAACGACCTGCTCAAGGAAAAGCTGGGCGGCTGATAGCCACGACAGGGATCAGTCCGACAAAAGGCCGCGGCACATTGCCGCGGCCTTTTCTTTTGCGAAAAATGGGGATGACCAATTCTTGATCGGAGATCCCCAATGTCTGGCTACATCGAAGTGCCGACGAACAACTCCGCGCCTGGATCACCGAGGACCAGCGATGAAAACCGTCGCCGAGCCCATGGCGCGCTATGGATGACCGGGCGCGCGGCAGCGGCCCGGTGCCCATCCAGACCGCTTACTTCACCCCGTACTTCGTCCGATATGCCTGCACCGCATCGCGGTTTTCAGCGAATGAGGCGTCGTCTTGCAGCAAGGCCATGATGTCCGACAACGATGCAATGGCCACCACCGGAATGCCGTAGGTCTTGGCCACGTCCTGCACCGCGGAATGCGGGGACAGCGCGTCATCCGGGCCTGCGCGTTCCATGCGGTCCAGGGCAATCAGCACGGCGGCCGGTTCGGCGCCCGCGTTGCGGATGATCTCGACCGATTCGCGCACCGAGGTGCCTGCCGTGATCACGTCGTCGATGATGACGACCTTGCCCTTGAGCGGCGCGCCGACCAGGGTGCCGCCTTCGCCGTGGTCCTTGGCTTCCTTGCGGTTGTAGGCGAACGGCACGTCGTTGCGGCCGTCCATCGCCGGATGGCCTGCCAGCGCCACCGCCGTGGCGGTCGCCAACGGAATGCCCTTGTACGCCGGGCCAAACAGCATGTCGAACTGCACACCGGAATCCAGCAGCGCCTGGGCGTAGAACTGGGCCAGCTTGCCGACCGCGCGGCCGCTGTTGAACAGGCCGGCATTGAAGAAGTACGGGCTGATCCGACCCGATTTGACCTTGAAGCTGCCAAAGCGCAGCACGCCTTCATCAAGGGCGAAGCGGACGAATTCCAAGGGGCTGACGACAGACGGGGTGGCAGGGGTGGCGGCGGGCATGCGAGTGGGTCCGGTGGATGGCAAACCCCCGCATTTTATCCGTTGTCGGGGCTATCCCCTGCCCCCGGACGCCGAGTCGGTTAAATTCCTGGCATTGTTCCGGCCCCAGGGCCGCTCTACAGGAGTTTCGCTTTGCTGCGCATCACGTCGATCAATCTCAACGGCATCCGTTCCGCTTTCCGCAAGGGCCTGCAACCCTGGATGGAAAAGCACGCGGCGGACATACTCTGCCTTCAGGAAATCAAGATTGCCGAGTCGGACCTGACTGACGACCTGCGTCATCCGCCTGGGTACACCGGCCACTTCCATCACGCGGTGAAAAAGGGCTACAGCGGCGTGGGCATCTACCTGCGCGATGCCGCCGAGCGCGTGAACATCGGCCTGGGCTGCGAAGAATTCGACCCCGAAGGCCGCATCATCCGCGCCGACTGGAAGAACCTGTCGGTGGTCAGCGCCTACCTGCCCTCGGGCTCCAGCGGCGACGAACGCCAGCAAGCCAAGTACCGATTCCTGGACCGCTTTGCTCCCTGGATCGACTCCCTGATGCACGAGCACAAAACCACTGGCCGCGAATTCGTCATCTGCGGCGACTGGAACATCGCGCACAAGGAAATCGACCTGAAGAACTGGAAGGGCAACATGAAGAATTCGGGCTTCCTGCCCGAAGAACGCGCGTGGCTGACCGATGTATTCGACAAGCGCGGCTTCGTGGACGTCTTCCGCACCATCGATGACCGCCCTGACCAGTACACCTGGTGGAGCAACCGTGGCCAGGCCTGGGCCAAGAACGTCGGGTGGCGGATCGATTACCAGATCGCGACCCCTGGCATCGCCGCCCGCGCACGCAACGTGGCCATCTACAAGGACGAGCGCTTTTCGGACCACGCGCCGTTGACGATCGATTACGACGCCACGCTCTAAGCCGCATCCGGCGTGGCGGCGATGCCCGCATCGCCCGCCACGTCTGCCAGCGACTTCGCGGCCTCGTGCCGCAACCACGCAAGAAACGCCGCCGCCCGGGGATCATTGCCGAACGGCCGGGGCGACAGCAGGAAATACGCGGACCCGTCGCGGACAAAGCCGCACGGTGCTTCAAGCCGGTGGTCCCGCAGCGCGTCCCGCGCCATCAGCGCCGAACCGACAGCGACACCCAGGCCTGCCGCGGCCGCCTGCAGGCTCAGGTAGAAATGCTCGTAGACCGGGCCGATGCGGCGCGGCGCTTTGGATCCCGCCGCCTGCGCCCATTGCCGCCAGGCACCCGGCCGCGTTGCGCTACCCAACGCCACGCCGTCACGCCAATCCGCCGCCGGCGCCCTGCCCGGCCGGCACACCGGACCCGTCCATTCGTCGCACACCCGCTGCGCATGCAGCGCGGCATCCCACTCAAAATCATTGCGCCTTAGCGCCACATCCACGCCCTGCGCCGCGAAATCGACCGGACCGCCTGCTGCGTATAAATGCACCTGCATTCCGGGATGGCCGCGCTGGAAATCAGGCAGGCGTGGAATCAACCACATCATGGCGATCGTGGGTTCGCAGGACACCACCAGGGGTGCCTCGGTATCCGCCTGCTGCAACTGCGCCAAACCCGCCTTCAACTGCTCGAACAGGCCTTGCGTCACCGCAAGCAACTGACGACCCGCATCGGTCAAGAAAACAGCCCTATTTCGGCGTTCAAACAGCGTCAATCCCAACGCCTCTTCCAACAATCTGATCTGACGGCTGACCGCGCCATGGGTGACGTGCAGCTCTTGCGCCGCGCGGCCGAAGGCCTCATGGCGGGCGGCTGCATCGAAGACGCGCAGCGAATTTAGCGGCGGTAGTTTCATCGCAATTGTTGAGTTTTTTTAACGGATATCCGGCATTAAAAATCGTTTTTCACGGCAACGCCAGGCTCACACAATGGGCGCCCTTTCCCCATCTGCCCACCAAGCACCATGACCGAACTGATTGCCGTCGCCCTCATCACCATTCTCGCGGTCGTAAGCCCGGGGCCGGACTTCGCCATGGTCACGCGCTACAGCTATCAGTTCGGCCGACGCACCGGGCTTGTCTGCGCGCTGGGCATCGGGTTGGGCGTGCAGGTCCATGTGTTCTATACGATGTTCGGCGTGAGTCTGCTCGCACATTACGCACAGCCGGTGCTGCAAGGCATCAAGCTGGCCGGCGCCGGTTACCTCATCTACATGGGGTGGAAGACCTTCTTTAACCGCACCCCCGTAAGCCAGGACCTGTCCGCACCGTCCTCGATCACGGCCTGGCAGGCGGCGGCCAGCGGCTTTCTGACGAATGCGCTCAATCCCAAGACCACCCTGTTTGTGATCAGCACCTATACCCAGGTGGTGTCGCCCGGCACGCCGCTGGCGCAGCAGTTCGGCTACGGGCTGTTCATGTCGTTCGCGCATTGGCTCTGGTTCAGCGTCGTGGCCTGGTCAATCTCTTCACACGGCTTGCGCCGACTATTGCTGGGTCACCAGCGCGCGGTCGACCGCGCGGTGGGCTCCATCTTGATGCTGCTGGGCGCCGCTTTGGCTGTGGTTCAGGTGTGACGCAGGGCTTGCCCTTCGTCAAATAAATATTGGGGACATATTAAATGGAATGTGCACCGCTGCCGGGAGGGCAGACTCCTGCGTCAGCCTTTGTTTAAGCGGTAAATGTCCTTTCTGCGCTTGGATCTTTGGACGCTATAAATAGGGGACACATTAAATTCCCCTGCAAATTCAAGCATCGCGTGTTTTTCAGCTTGAAATCGAGTCTGCCCGCGTCTGTGCATCGCGTTTATGCGTCCCCATTAATAGAAAGAAAAAGTCTTTTGATATCAAGCGCCTGGCCGCGTTTTTCGGCTTTGCGCAGGGCAACAAATTTCCCATACACTTGCGCACCATGACGGTGCTGTTTATGCACCAGAATAAATAATCCGCGCCCCACAATGGCGCAGAACGCACCCATTCGTAGCACCCCCGAGGAAATCATGTTGAAAGTGCAGAGTCTGGACGACTTCCTGCGTGGCGTCGCCGCGCGCGATCCGCAGCAGCCCGAGTTCATGCAAGCCGTCCAGGAGGTGATGCTGAGCCTGTGGCCTTTCATTGAAAAGCACCCGCACTACGCCGAGCATGCCGTGCTCGAGCGCCTGGTGGAGCCCGAACGCGTGATCCAGTTCCGGGTGTGCTGGACCGATGACCAGGGCCGCGCCCAGATCAACCGCGCTTTCCGCATCCAGCACAGCTCGGCCATCGGCCCGTTCAAGGGCGGCATGCGCTTTCACCCCTCGGTGAACCTGTCCATCCTCAAGTTCCTGGCGTTTGAACAGACGCTGAAGAATTCGCTGACGACGCTGCCCATGGGCGGCGGCAAGGGCGGGTCCGACTTCGACCCCAAGGGCAAGTCCGACGCCGAAGTCATGCGCTTCTGCCAGGCCCTGATGATCGAGCTGTACCGTCACCTGGGCCCGGACACCGACGTGCCCGCCGGCGATATCGGCGTGGGCGCGCGTGAAGTCGGCTTCATGGCCGGCATGATGAAAAAGCTGTCCAACTCGACCGCCAGCGTCTTCACCGGCAAGGGCCTGACCTTTGGCGGCAGCCTGATCCGCCCCGAGGCCACGGGCTACGGCACCGTTTACTTCGCCGAAGAAATGCTCAAGCGGGTGGGCAAGTCGTTCGACGGCCTGCGCGTGTCCGTGTCCGGGTCGGGCAATGTGGCGCAGTACGCCATCGAAAAAGCCATGGCGCTGGGCGCCAAGGTGGTGACCGTGTCGGATTCCAATGGCACCGTGGTTGATGACGCCGGCTTCACGCACGAAAAGCTGGTGGCGCTGATGCACATCAAGAATGACCTGCGCGGCCGCCTGGACACCTATGCCCAGCAATTTGGCCTGAAGTACGAAGCGGGCAAGCGCCCGTGGCATGTGCCGGTGGACGTGGCCCTGCCCTGCGCCACCCAGAACGAACTGGAACTGGCCGACGCGCAAACGCTGATCAAGAATGGCGTGCTGTGCGTGGCCGAAGGCGCCAACATGCCGGCTACGCTGGATGCCGCCAAGGCATTCATCGCCGCGCGCGTGCTGTACGCGCCGGGCAAGGCCAGCAATGCAGGCGGTGTGGCGGTGTCGGGCCTGGAAATGGCGCAGAACTCCGCGCGCCTGTCGTGGACCCGCGAAGAGGTGGACGCTCGCCTGCACGCCATCATGCGCGACATCCACGAAAACTGCGTGCGTCACGGCCACAGCGAACGCGAATACGTCAACTACCTGGACGGCGCCAACATCGCCGGCTTCGTCAAGGTTGCCGACGCGATGCGCCAACAGGGCCTGTATTGATTCTGACGCTGGCCGTGTAAGCGCCTGAGCGCGGCATACCAAACGGCAACGCATAAAGAATGGCGGCCCATCAGGCCGCCATTCTTGTTATGCCGTCGTCAATGACACACGCTTAGTGCTTCATGGCGCCGTGATCGTGGTTCATACTCATGCCGGGATTGTGCGACGCCGGCATCACCTTGAATTGCACGGCGACTTCGCCGGCCTTTTCAAACTTCAGCGTGGCGGGCACGGTGGCGCCGTCCTTGAACGGCGCGCGCAGCTTGATGAACATCACGTGATAGCCGCCCGGGCTGAGCTTGACCTCGGCATCGGCCGGCACCACGATGCCGCCTTCCACCTGGCGCATCTTGGACACGCCGTTCTCGGTCTGCACGGTGTGCAGTTCGACGCGCTCGGCGGCGTCGGACGACACCGACAGCAGGCGGTCTTCGGTCTTGGCGTCGTTGTCGATGTCCATATACCCCGCCCCATTGGACTGGCCCGGCGCCGACGCACGCACCCAGACATCGTCGATTTCGATCTGGCCAACCTTATAGTCCTTCGCCCACGCCGAACCGGCCGTACACAGGCCCAGCGCGGCAATGCATGCGAATTTGCGGATGTTCATGGGGGTGTCTCCTAGTGGGTTAACGCCGCCGGACCAAGCTGCGGGCGGCCGACAGAACCGAATCGGTCAAGGCTTCCATCGCCTCGGAGTTTACCCGCCAATGTTGCCAATACAGCGGCACATCTTCCCAGGCGCGGCCGCGAAGCAGCATCAGATGACCCGCATCAAGGTGCTCTTGCACCAACGGCAGCGGGTTCATGGTCCAGCCCAGGCCGCCCAGCGTGGCTTGCACGAAAGCCCGCGTGGACGGCACCCACCAGACAGGCGGCTGCCAGGGCGCCGGGTCCGAGATCTTGTGTGCAAAGCGGGCCTGCAAGGCGTCCTTGCGGTTGAACACCAATACCGGCGCCTGCGCCAGCGTCTGCGCGTTGACGCCCTGGGCGAAATAGCGCTTGTGGAAGTCGGGCGTGCACGTGGCTACATAGCGCATGCTGCCCAGCGAATGGATCCGACAGCCCTGGACCGGATCAGCCAGCGTCGTCACCGCGCCCAGCACCGACCCGTTGCGCAACAACGCGGCGGTGTGGTCCTGGTCTTCGGACTGCATGTCCAAGGTGGCGCGCGTGCGCTTTGAGAACAGCAGCGCCGCTTCGACAAACCAGGTTTCCAGGCTGTCGTGGTTGACCGCGATGGGGATGCTGGCGTGCGGCACATCGTCGTCGGACATGCCCAGCCGGTTCAGGGCGTCGTGCTCCAGCAACGCCGTCTGTTCGGCCAGTTGCACCAGCACCTGGCCATCGACCGTGGCGGCGGCGGGTACCGTGCGCTGCACCAGCAGGCGGCCCATGCGGTCTTCCAGCGCCTTGATGCGCTGCGACACCGCCGAAGGCGTCACGCTCAAGGACAGCGCGGCCCGCTCAAAGCTGCCTTCGCGCACTACCGCGGCCAGCGCCCGCAGGTTGCCGTGGTCGATTTTCATGGATTAGCCTTGCTTAATATAGTGAAGGAAAATTAGCTGTATTTCATTAATACGGCAAGGGAAAATACGCTATGGCCGAACTGCGCAACGCAGTCGGCACCCCCATCAAAGCGCCGCCACAGGCGTTGCAGTCACAGGTATTTGCATCATGTTCGCCACCTTGTCATCTCCCCTCTTCCTCACAGCCTGGGCCAGCGGAACGGCCACCGGGCTGGGCCTGTTCGCGGTCGTGGGCGCGCAAAGCGCCTTTATCCTGCGCCAGGGCTTGATGCGCGCGCACCTGCTCAGCGTGGTCGCCATCTGCGCGCTGATCGATGCCGTGTTCATCTTCGCCAGCGTGTCTGGGCTGCAAGCCTTGACCACCTGGTTCCCCTGGCTGACCACCGCCGTGCTGTGGTTCGGCGTTGCGTTCCTGTCCTGGTACGGGCTTCAATCCGCGCGCCGCGCTTTGTCGGCAACGGGCGGCCTGGCCGCCGCGCGGGACGTGGCACCTTCGCGCCGCGCCGCGATGCTTGGCGCGCTGGGCTTCACGCTGCTGAACCCGCATTTCTGGCTAGACATGGTGGTGGTGGGTTCGCTTGCCCACGGGTTCGACGATGCCCGCATGGCGTTTGCCGCCGGCGCCTTCACCGCCAGCCTGTTGTGGCTGGCCGTGCTGGGCATCGGTTCACGCCTGTTCGCGCCGTTCTTCTCCAGCGCCTTGGCCTGGCGGGTGCTGGACGGCGTGATTGCCGTGGTCATGATCGGGCTGGCCATCAGCTTGGCGGTCAAGGGCGTATAAAAAAGGCGCCAACCAATAAAAAGCGCCACCCATCCTGTGAAGGAGGGGTGGCGCTTTCGCCATCAAGTGACCGAATCAACCTGACCCGATCACACTGACCGGCAGAACATCAACGACTCAGACAATCGTCAACGTCACATCGATGTTGCCGCGCGTGGCGTTCGAGTACGGGCAGACGATGTGCGCGGCGGCGACCAGCTTTTCGGCCTGTTCGCGATCCATGCCCGGCAGCGAGATCTTCAGTTCGACTTCGATACCGAAGCCGGTCGGGATGGCGCCGATACCCACGATGCCGTTCACCGACACGTCGGCGGGAATGGCGATCTTGTCGCGGCCACCCACGAACTTCATGGCGCCCAGGAAGCAGGCGGAATAGCCGACGGCGAACAGTTGTTCGGGGTTGGTGCCGGCGGCGCCCGAGCCACCCAGCTCGCGCGGCGTGGTCAGCTTGACGTCCAGGTTGCCGTCATCGCTGACGCCACGGCCTTCACGGCCGCCGGTTGCGGTGGCATTGGCGCGATACAGGACTTTTTCGATAGACATGGTGTGTTTCCTTTGTAGGATAAAAGTTGAACTGCCAGGCCTGGCGGGCCCTCCCGCTTCGGCGTTTACTGATGACTTGCAAACCTGCAATCTTGATTCGGCTATTAAATCGTACACAACTATATCGTGCACTACTTATTAGACCGGATGATGACACGCATCACCCCATACTTCAAATACTTTCGACCAGCTTGACCCGCAATGCGTGCAGCGCTTTCATCATGCCCTGCGCCTCGTCCAGCGTGCATTGCGCGGCGGATGCCACCGAATGCGGCACGGTTTCGGCGCGCTCTCGCAGCGCTCGACCCTGTTCCGTCAGCCCCACGATCACCTGGCGTTCGTCATCCACGGCGCGCTTGCGTGTCACCAAACCCGCCGCCTCCAAACGCTTCAACAACGGCGTCAACGTGGCCGAGTCCAGGAACAAACGGTCCCCGATATCCGTCACCGTGATGTCATCGCCTTCCCACAGCACCAGCATTACCAGGTACTGCGGATACGTCAGGTCCAGCCCGCGCAGCAGCTTGCGGTACACCTTGTTCATCGCCAGCGAAGTCGAGTACAGGGCGAAGCACAACTGGCTGTCCAGCAGCAGCGGATTGAATGCGCTTTTGGCTTTGGATCGAGATTTCATTGTGCAATATTAAATAGCGCACTATTTAACGTCAAGGGTTTTTTTAAAAGATGTGGCGCACGGCGCGTTCAGGCCGCTTGCTCACCGTCGACGGTGCTACGGTCCGACCCGTATTGTTTCAAGCCATCCAGGTTCAGCACGCGCACGGCGCCGTATTCCACATTCAGCAGACCCGCCTCTTCCAGCTTGCGCAGCGCCTGGTTGGCGCGCTGGCGCGACACCCGGGCCAGATAGCCGACTTCTTCCTGCGTAATGGTCAGGCGCATCCCCATGCCGGGATACAGCAAAGGGTTGAACAGCTCGGCCAGACAGCGGGCTACCCGCGCATCGGGGTCCAGCAATCGGTCGTACTCCGCCTTGCCGATGAACTGCGCCACGCGCTCGTTCAATTGATGGAGCAAATAGCGGTTGAAGGGAATGCTGGTGTCCAGCAGCCAATCGAACGTGGCCGCCGGCAGCCGCGCCACGACGGAATCACGCAGCGCAACGATGTCGTACTTGCGGTCTTCGCGCTTGAGCAGCGAGCCCTCGCCGATCCAGCCGCCAGCGGGTACGCCGGTCAACGACGCCACCTTGCCTTCCGCGTTGCCGACCGACACCTTGACCAAACCAGCCAATACCCCAATCCAAGCCTGTGCGAGTTCACCTTTGCGCTCTATGATCGATCCGGCAACGACTTGCTGCACGGAGAGGTCCCGCTCGACGCGCGATTGCTGCTCGGCGTTGAGCACGCGAAACCACGCCGCGGCAAGTTGAAGGGAGTCGGATAGCTGCATCGGGAATACCCTAAAAGTTCCTTGAATGTCGCGATGGTGACAGTTGGTAGCAACCCAACCTTATACCTTAAGTCCTGCCGTAAATCTAAAACCAACTGGTCAAGCCCCTTCTCGCCATTGTCGCTTCCGCGGCGCCTGGCACGGTGTGCCCAAACCGGAGGAGACAACGTGGCACATTCATCGCCCGCATCCGCACAGGTGCCGGCGGCGCTGGACACCTTTCCAGCGCTGCTGTTCGCGCATGCCAATGTTCGTGGGTCGCGGCCCGCGATTCGAGAGAAAGATCTGGGGATCTGGCAAACCCTGACGTGGTCCGAGGTGGCGGCGCATGTGCGCCATGTCGCGAACGGGTTCGCGTCACTGGGCATACGGCCCGGCATGCACGTCGCCGTTATCGGCGAGAACCGACCCCGCCTCTATATGGCCATGATGGCCGCGCAGTCGCTGGGCGCGATTCCCGTGCCGCTCTACCAGGACGCCGTCGCGCAGGAAATGGTCTACGTGCTGCAAGACGCCGAGATCAGCGTGGCCGTCGTGGAAGACCAGGAACAGGTCGACAAGATGCTGGAAGTGCGCGAGCAATGCCCGGCCTTGAAGCACGTGGTGTTCGACGACCCGCGCGGCTTGCGCCATTACTCCGACCCCATGCTTCAGTCTTACGAGCAGTTGGAGACGTTGGGCCAGCAATACGCCGCGCAGCATCCCGAGTACCTGGACCAGGCCATCGCCGCCGTGCAGCCGCACGACCCGGCCGCCATGTTCTATACCTCGGGCACCACCGGCAAGCCCAAGGGCGTGGTGCTCACGCACCATGCGCTGATCGACCGCGCACGCGCCGTGTCCGACATGGAAAAGCTGACCGACCACGAAGACGTGCTGGCCTACCTGCCGCCCGCGTGGATCGGCCAGAACATGTTCTCGTACACGCAGCTGCTGGTCACCGGCTTCACGGTGAATCATCCCGAATCGCCCGACACCGTGTCGATCGACATGCGCGACATCGGCCCCACCTATTACTTCGCGCCGCCGCGCGTGCTGGAAGGCCTGCTGACGCACGTGATGATCCGCATGGAAGACGCGGGCTACATCAAGCGCAAGCTGTTCGGCGCCTGCATGAATCTGGCGCGTCGTGTCGGCACCAAGATCCTGGACGGCGAATCCGTCAACGCCTGGGACCGCCTGCGCTACGCCATCGGCAACGCGCTGATCTACGGCCCCTTGCGCAATGCGCTGGGCATGAGCCGCGTGCGCGTGGCCTACACGGCAGGCGAGGCCATCGGCCCTGATCTTTTCGTGTTCTACCGTTCCATCGGCATCAACCTGAAGCAGTTATACGGCTCGACGGAGACGTCGGTGTTCGTATGCGTGCAGCCCGACGGCAAGGTGCGCGACGATACGGTCGGCCCGCCGGTGGCTGGCGTTGAAATCCGAGTGGCGGACAACGGCGAGATCCTGGTGAAAAGCCCTGGCTTGTTCAAGGAGTACTACCGCAACCCGGACGCCACGGCCGAGGCGCGCAGTGCCGACGGCTGGTTCCACACGGGCGATGCGGGCTACCTGGATACCGACGGGCAGTTGAAGATCATCGATCGCGCGAAAGACGTTGGCAAGCTGGCCAATGGCAGCCTGTTCGCGCCGAAGTACATCGAGAACAAGCTCAAGTTCTTCCAGCACATCAAGGAAGCCGTGGCCTTTGGCGCCGACCGCGATGACGTCTGCGCGTTCATCAATATCGATCTGGAAGCCGTGGGCAACTGGGCCGAACGCCGCGGGCTGCCGTATGCGGGCTACACCGACCTGGCCGCCAAGGAAGAGGTCTACCAACTGATCGCGGAATGCGTGGAGCAGGTCAACGCCGACCTGGCCACCGATCCCAAGCTGTCGGCATCGCAGATCGGCCGCTTCCTGATCCTGCACAAGGAACTGGACCCCGATGACGACGAACTGACCCGCACGCGCAAGGTGCGCCGCGCGTTCATCGCGCAGAAGTACGGCGTGCTGATCGACGCGCTGTTCGGCGGCAAGCAGTCGCAGTTCATCGAAACCGAAGTGAAGTTCGAAGACGGACGCTCCGGCAAGATCTCGGCCGACCTGAAGATCCGACCCGTCAAGACGTTCCCCGCCATCACAGCCCGAGCCGCGTAGAGATCATGAGCAACAACGACCGCGACCAGCGTATCGGCGACGTCATGCTGGACATGCAGAACATCTCCCTGTCTTTCGGCGGCGTGAAGGCGCTGACGGACATTTCCTTCAACGTGCGCGAGCATGAGATTCGCGCCATCATCGGCCCCAACGGCGCCGGCAAAAGTTCGATGCTGAACGTCATCAACGGCGTCTACACGCCGCAGCAAGGCGGCATTGAATTTCGCGGCGAACGCTTCTCGAAGATGAACCCACGGCGCGCCGCCGAAATGGGCATCGCGCGCACGTTCCAGAACCTGGCGCTGTTCAAGGGCATGAGCGTGCTGGACAACATCATGACGGGCCGCAACCTGCGCATGAAGTGCGGGCTGCTGTCGCAGGCGTTCCGCCTGGGGCCGGCCGAACGCGAAGAAACCCAGCACCGCGAATTCGTCGAGAACATCGTCGACTTCCTGGAAATCCAGGCCTATCGCAAAACGCCGGTGGGCCGTCTGCCCTACGGCCTGCAAAAGCGCGTGGACCTGGGCCGCGCGCTGGCGATGGAACCGCGCCTGCTGCTGCTGGACGAGCCCATGGCCGGCATGAACATCGAGGAAAAGCAGGACATGAGCCGCTTCATCCTGGATGTGAATGACGAATTCGGCACCACCATCGTGCTGATCGAACACGACATGGGCGTGGTCATGGATATTTCCGACCGCGTGGTGGTGCTGGACTACGGCAAGAAGATCGGCGATGGCCGCCCGGACGAAGTCCGCGCGAATGAAGACGTCATCCGCGCCTATCTCGGCGTGTCGCACTAAGGCGGACAGACATGGGATTTTTTCTAGAGACCTTATTCGGCGGCTTGATGAGCGGCATGATGTATGCGCTGATCGGCCTGGGCTTCGTATTGATCTTCAAGGCCTCCGGCGTCTTCAACTTCGCGCAGGGCGCGATGGTGCTGGTGGCGGCCTTGTCCATGGCGCGCTTTTCGGAATGGATTCCGCGCTGGCTCGGCTTTGACAACATGATCCTGGCCAACGTGCTGGCGTTCATTGTCAGCGCCATGGTGATGTTCCTGCTGGCGGTGGCCATCGAACGCTACGTGCTGCGCCACCTGGTCAACCAGGAAGCCACCACGTTGTTGATGGCGACGCTGGGCATCAGCTACTTCCTGGACGGCCTGGGCCAGATCACGTTCGGCAGCTCGGTGTATTCCATCAACGTGGGCATGCCCAAGGATCCGCTGTTGATCCTGGACTCGGTCTTTGAAGGTGGGTTGTTGATCAACCTGGAAGATTTGACCGCAGCCGTCATCGCGGCCTTGCTGGTCGCCACGCTGGCGCTGTTCTTCCAATACACGTCCACCGGCCGCGCGCTGCGCGCGGTGGCCGACGACCACCAGGCCGCGCAATCCATCGGCATTCCGCTGAACCGCATCTGGGTCATCGTGTGGTGCGTGGCGGGCTTGGTGGCGCTGGTGGCCGGGATTATCTGGGGGTCGAAGTTCGGCGTGCAGTTCACGCTGTCCACCGCGGCGCTGCGCGCGTTGCCGGTGGTGATCCTGGGCGGCCTGACCTCGGTGCCGGGCGCCATCCTTGGCGGCTTGATCATCGGCGTCGGGGAAAAGCTGTCCGAGGTCTACCTGGGGTCGCTCGTGGG
>RCUJ01001122.1_pt1 | contig 14828 bp, 13 predicted proteins | sample 2166321 | NCBI WGS metagenome assembly RCUJ01 (sample SAMN09932808, study PRJNA488358) | compost metagenome | feature: garden; material: soil; isolation source: compost soil in an enriched community after 118 h of incubation | place: Germany: Experimental Botanical Garden Goettingen | collected... | reverse complement strand
GCGCGCTCAGCTGGCCGAACTGTTCGGTCAGGCTGGCGCCCGACAGCACCAGCCCGGTGGCTGCGGAAACCAGCAGCAGGGCGCTGAGCAGGAGGCTGACCAGCAGGTGCAGGCGACGATTCATGTGAGGGCCTCGTGGGGGTCAGAAACGGTAGCTGACGCGATCGACGTAGCCGCTGCCGCTGGCTTCGCCCGGCTCGCGGGTCAGCGGCAGGCGGACCTCGGCGCGGTTGTCGCGCTTGTCCTCGACCGCGCTGTCGATGCGGATCTCGTAGCCGGCATCGAGCAGGGCCGGTTCCAGCTCGACCTCCACCGTCAGGCTGTCGCCACTGCCGACGCTGGCGCCGGTCAGGCCGTCGAACTCGGCGCGCTGCGCGCCACCGCCAGCGGTCCAGTCGCGCAGGTGGCGGTAGTACTTGGCCTTCTTGCCGGCGACCCACAGGGTCTTCTGGTACTGGCCGTCGGCATCGGTCAGGTAGATGGCCAGGTAGGCGCCCTTGCCGCGGTATTCCTTGAGGCTGACGTCGAGGGTCAGCGGCTGGGGCTGGGCGTGGGCCAGCAGCGGTGCGGCGGTGGCGCCGGCCAGGGCCAGCGAGATGAGCGTCTTGTGCATGGGGCGAGCTCCTGCGGATTCGATGGGGCTACAGTAAGGGGCCAAGCTGAATCCAGGCTGAAGGCCGGCGCGACGCGGCTTAATCCGGGCTTAAGCTGAATGTGTGTCGGGGCGTGGCGAGGGAGGTGAGCGTGGATCAGGGAAGCTGGGCACGAGTGCTGCGCTGGCGTGACCCGGCGCTATTGCTGCTGACCAGCCTGGCTCTGCTGGGCGGTGGCATTGCCCAGTGGTGGGGAGCCACCGGGTTGGCGGCGGCGAGCTGGGCGGCGGGTAGTCTGCTGATGGTCCTGGTGCTGGGCATCGAGATCGTCCGCCGCCTGCTGCGCGGCGAGACGGGGGTCGATCTGATCGCCCTGCTGGCCATTGGCGCCGCCCTGGCGTTCGCCCAGTGGCTGGTCGCCGTGGTGGTGGCGCTGATGCTGGCCACCGGGCGCACCCTGGAGTTCTTCACGACCCGGCGCGCCGAGCGCGAGTTGCGCGCCCTGATCGATCGCGCGCCACGCGAGGCCTGGCTGGACGAGGGCGGCGATCTGCGCCGGGTGCCGGTCGAGCAGGTGCGGGTCGGCCAGGTGCTGCTGGTGCGCCTGGGCGAGGTGGTGCCGGTCGACGGCCTGCTGCTCAGTCCCACCGCCAGCCTCGACGAGTCGGCGCTGACCGGCGAATCGCTGCCGGTGACCCGCCAGCGCGACAGCCTGCTGGCCAGCGGCGTGGTCAATCTCGGTGAGCCGTTCCAGTTGCAGGCCACGCAGACGGCCGCGCAGAGCACCTATGCCGGGGTGGTCCGCCTGGCCGAGGCGGCGCGGCGCTCGCGCGCACCCTTCGTGCGCCTGGCCGACCGCTATGCGCTGTTCTTCATCCCGCTGACCCTGGTGCTGGCGGCACTGGCCTGGTGGCTGAGCGGCGATCCGCTGCGCGCGCTGGCGGTGCTGGTGGTGGCCACCCCCTGTCCGCTGATCCTCGCGGTGCCGATCACCATCATGGGCGGCATCTCGCGGGCGGCGCGGCGCGGCATCCTGATCAAGGATGGCGCCACCCTGGAGGCGCTGGCCGGGGTGCAGCAGCTGTTTCTCGACAAGACCGGCACCCTCACCAGCGGCCAGGCCAGGCTGCAGTCGGTGGAGGTCAGGGGCGACGGCGATCCGCAGCGGGTGCTCGGCTGGGCGGCGTCGCTGGCGCAGGCTTCGGTGCATCCGATCTCCCAGGCCATCGTCCGCGCCGCGCACCAGCAGCAGCTGACCCTGCAGTCCCCGCAGGGGGTGGAGGAGAGCCCCGGGGCCGGCCTGTCCGGCCAGGTTGGCGGGCATCGGGTGCGCCTCGGCACGCTGTCATTCGCCCAGGCGGAGCAGGCGGACAGTCGCTGGGCGGCCACCATCCTGCGCCGCATGGACTACGCCGCCTGCGGCGGCAGCTTCGTCCGGGTCGACGGCGAGCTGGTCGGCGCCCTGCTGTTCGCCGACAGCGTGCGGCCCGAGACGCCGCGGGTGATCAGGCGCCTGCGCGCGGCCGGGATCCAGCGGATCGTCATGCTCACCGGCGACCGCCTGGAAACCGCCGAGATGATCGCCCTGGCCGCCGGCATCGACGAGCTGCGCGCGGGGCTGTCGCCGGCGGACAAGGTGCGCGCCGTGCAGGACGGGCGCAGCAGCGGGTCGACCCTGATGGTCGGCGATGGCATCAACGATGCGCCGGCGCTGGCGGCGGCCGACGTCGGCGTGGCCATGGGCGCGGCCGGTGCCACTGCCTCGGCGGAGGCGGCGGGGGTGGTGCTGCTGGTCGACCGTCTCGACCGTCTGGTCGAGGCGCTGGAGATTGCCCGGCAGACCCGTGCGATCGCCCGCCAGAGCGTGCTGGCCGGCATGGGACTGTCGCTGCTGGCCATGCTGGTCGCAGCCTTCGGCTACCTGCCGGCGCTGGCCGGGGCGGTGGTGCAGGAGCTGATAGACGTGGCGGTGATCCTCTATGCGCTGCGCGCGCTCGGCCTGCACAGGCCCTCGGTGCAGTGGCTCAGCGGCGAGCAGATCGATCGCCTGCAGGACGAGCATGCGCAGCTGGCGCGCCTGCTGGCCAGCCTGCAGCAGCTGGCCGGGGAGTTCGCCCGCCTGGAGCCGGAGGCTGCCCGTCAGGCGCTGGTGGCGCTGGTGGCGGATCTGCAGGTGCTGCTTGCCGAGCACGAACACGACGACGAACGACAGCTATACCCGTGGCTCTCCGCCCACCTCGCCGGCGACGATCCGCTGTCGGCCCTCAGCCGCGGCCACCGCGAGATCTTCCGGGCGATCCACCTGCTGGCGCGCATGCGCGATGATCTTCTCCAGGACCCTGCCGCGGTCCCGGCCGATGAGGTACAGATCCTGCTGATCCGCCTGGATACCCTGGTGCGCCTGCACTTCGAGCAGGAGGAGGAGCTGTTCCAGTACCTGGACAGGCGTTGACCGGTGCGATTCTTCCCGGGGCGATAAAGAACGCCCGCTGTCTCCAGCGGGTATTGCAGTGTCGTACCCGCGTGGTGGCTGGATCAGCAACGTGGTCACGCTTGTCGGGCCCGAGCCCCTGGAGAATCGCCAGTCCCCCATCGACTACGATCACGACGTGACGCGCCAGCTCAAGCCGGTGGCGGACGCCATCCTGCCCTTCGTGCACAGTGATTTCCAGCGTCTGCTGGATGGGCAGATGCAGCTGTTCTGAACCTGGGCGCGCGCCGATACCGCAGGCGGTCTGGCCTATGGCCTTACGCGTCGGGAGCGGCCTGGCCCGGTTGCGTCGGGCTCACGGCGGCCGCGCACCTCGGACACAGGCAGGCCTTGTCGACGAGTTCAGCCGGAACGCGTGCCAAGGCTTCCGGACTGATAGAGACCGTTGAGCACCAGCATTCGACATCGAGCGTGCCGGCCTTGGCTGGTGCGCACTGATTGGCGCCACCGCAGAGTGGGCAGACATGGTTGGCTAGCGGCTGCATGACGGGTTCCGATGGAGGTGATCCAGGGGGAAGGCTATCGCAATTCGGGCGACGTTGGACGAGCTGCCGGCATTGGTCCCGACGCCCGCCGCCGTTGGTCAGAGGGGGACGTTCGGTCCCCGCCCGGTGCGATTCTTGTTCTTAACTTGATGGCTACTGCATTCACGTATGCGGCTTCTCGATCCGAGTCGGGGAAAGGAGCTGACGTGACCAAGAGCACGTGGTCGCGTTCCTGTGGCTTGACGCCTCGCTCAACGGATTCATTCCCCGTCCCTGAGCAAGGAGCCATGGGCAGCGGCCGGACGACACATCACGACTGCGGAGAACTGCATGATCACGCTCAACATCAATGGTAAGGAAATGTCGGTGGAAGTCGCCGCCGATACCCCCCTGCTGTGGGTGCTGCGCGACAACCTCAAGCTCACCGGCACCAAGTTCGGCTGCGGCATGTCGCTGTGCGGGGCATGCATCGTGCACATGAACGGGCAGGCCGTGCGTGCCTGCGTGACGCCGGTGTCGATGGCCGACAAGGCGAATGTCGTCACCATCGAGGGTGTCGCACAGAGCCCGACCGGGCGTGCGGTGCAGCAGGCCTGGAAGAGTCTCGATGTCGTGCAGTGCGGCTACTGCCAGCCCGGCCAGATCATGAGTGCGGTGGCGCTGCTGGAAGGCAATCGCAGCCCCTCGGACAGCGATATCGACCGGGCCATGGGCGGCAATGTCTGCCGCTGCGGCACCTACGTGCGCATTCGCGCGGCGATCCATGAGGCCGCCAGGTCGCTGGCCTTACGAGCAGGGAGTTGAACATGAGCCGGTCCATCGTCAACCAGAGTCGTCGGCGTTTTCTCCAGGGGGCCGCTGGCCTGACTCTGGCCATCTACTTCCCCTGGCCGCTGGCGCAGGGGGCGGTCGGCCAGGAGCAGGCCGAGGCGTTCGAGCCCAACGCCTTCCTGCGCATCGGCGAGGACGACAGCGTCACCATCGTCGCCAAGCACCTGGAAATGGGCCAGGGCACCTATACCGGTCTGGCCACCATCCTGGCCGAGGAGCTGGATGCGGACTGGGCGCAGGTGCGGGTGGAGAGCGCACCCGCCGATGCCTCGCGCTACAACAACCTGTTCTGGGGCCCGGCGCAGGGCACCGGCGGCAGTACCGCGATCGCCAACTCCTGGGAGCAGCTGCGCAAGGCCGGTGCCTCGGCGCGTGCCATGCTGGTCGCGGCGGCCGCAGCCCAGTGGAAGGTGCCTGCGGACGACATCACGGTGGCTGGCGGTGTGGTCAGCCATGCGGGATCCGGCCGGCAGGCAACCTTCGGCCAACTGGCCAGGGCCGCGGCGCAGCAAGCGGTGCCCGAGCAGGTCAGGCTCAAGGAACCCGGTGAGTTCAGGCTGATCGGCCGGCATATCCCGCGCAAGGACTCGGACGACAAGGTCACCGGCAAGGCGATCTTTACCCAGGACATCCAACTGCCCGGCATGCTCACTGCCGTGGTCGCCCATCCCCCCAGGTTCGGCGCCACCGTCAAGGCATACGATGCCAAACCAGCGCTGGCGGTCGACGGGGTGGTCGAGGTGGTGCAGATCCCCAGCGGGGTCGCGGTGCTCGCGCGGGATACCTGGAGCGCCAAGCGCGGCCGCGATGCGCTGGTGGTCGAGTGGAACGAAGCAGCCGCCTTCAACCAGAACTCGGCGCAACTGCTCGAGCACTATCGCGAGCTGGCCAGGTCGCCGGGGCAGGTGGCGCGTCAGGAGGGCGACAGCGATGTGGCGCTGGCGAAGGCCGCCCGTACGCTGGAGGCCGAGTACGACTTTCCCTATCTCGCGCACTCGGCGATGGAGCCGATGAACTGTGTGGTCAGCCTGACCGCGGATGGCTGCGAGGCCTGGTACGGCGCGCAGAGCCAGACCTACGACCAGACCGTGCTCGCCGAGCTGTTCGACCTCGCGCCTGCGCAGGTGCGGATCCACACGCTGTACGCCGGCGGCAGCTTCGGCCGGCGCGCCAGCAAGAACGCCGACTACAGCCTCGAGGCCGCTCACATCGTCAAGGCCATCGAGGGCCGCGCGCCAGTGAAGCTGGTATGGCTGCGCGAGGACGACATGCAGGCCGGCAACTACCGGCCGATGTTCCATCACCGCCTGCGCGCCGGCCTGGATGCCGAGGGTAATCTGGTCGCCTGGCAGCATCGCCTGGTCGGGCAGTCGGTGCTGGGCGGGTCGCCGTTCGCGTCGTTGATCAAGGACGGCATCGACCCTGCTTCGGTGGAGGGCGCTGCGAGTTTGCCCTACCGCATTCCCAACCTGCGGGTGGACCTGCATTCCCCCGAGGATGGCATGGTGCCCGTGCAGTGGTGGCGCTCGGTGGGCTCCTCGCACACCGCGTTCTCGACCGAGTGCTTCCTCGACGAGCTGGCCCAGGCGGCCGGCAAGGACCCGGTGACCTGGCGTCTGGCGATGCTCGGCGAGCACCCGCGGCATGCCGGCGTGCTCAAGCTCGCGGCGGAGAAGGCGGGCTGGGAGCAGCCGCTGCCGGCCGGCAAGGAGGGCGAGCGGCGCGGACGCGGCGTTGCGGTGCACGAGAGTTTCAGCTCCTTCGTCGCCCAGGTCGCCGAGGTTACCGTGCAGAGCGACGGTCGTTTCCATGTGGACCGCGTGGTCTGTGCGGTCGATTGCGGCGTCGCGATCAACCCCGACGTGATCCGCGCCCAGGTGGAGGGCGGGGTGGGCTTCGCCCTGTCGGCCGCCCTGCGCGAGGCGATCACCTTCACCGACGGCAAGGTCGAGCAGTCCAACTTGCACAACTACGAACTGCTGCGCATCAGCGAAATGCCCACCGTGGAGGTGCATATCGTGGCCTCGGCCAGTGCGCCGACCGGTATCGGCGAGCCGCCCGTGCCGCCGCTGGCGCCGGCTGTGGTCAACGCCCTGGCGGCGGCCACCGGCAAGCGCATCCGCCGTCTGCCGATCGGCACGCAGCTGACGAGTTGAGCATGCAGCATCTCGATCTGCAGGTCGTCGAGCGGGCACTGGACTGGACGCGCAGCGGCGAAACGGTCTGGCTGTGCACGGTGCTGGCCACCTTCGGTTCGTCGCCACGCGAGCCCGGCTCCCTGCTGGTGGCGCGCGCCGATGGCCACCATGCCGGTTCGCTGTCCGGCGGCTGTGTCGAGGAGAATTTCCTGGAACGCCTGCAGGCGGGCGCCTTCGATCGCAGCGTCACCCTGCTGCGCTACGGTGACCCGGAGGGCGGGGCAGCGGGCGCGCGGGTGGCGCTCCCCTGTGGCGGCATCCTCAAGGTGCTGGTCGAGCGTCTGCCGGCGGATGCGGCGACGCTGGACCAGCTGGAGGTCATGCGCGCGACCCTGTGCGGGCAGCATCATCTGATTCGCCAGGTGCAGCTGACGGATGGGCAGGTGCAGTTTCTCGACGATGATGGACTGGGGCCGCGGGTCGTCGAACGCGGCGATTGCGAGTCCGTGCAGGTGCGCATCGGCCCGGCTGCCCGCCTGATCCTCGCCGGGATCTCGCCGGTTTCGGTGATCTGTGCGGAGTTCGCGCGCACCCTGGGCTTCGAGGTGATCGTCTGCGACCCGCGAGAGGAGAGGCTCGCTGGATTCAGCCTGCCCGGGATTGCCGTGCAGCCAGTCCTGCCCTCGCTGTTCATCGCCACGGGAGGCTGCCATACGGCCACGGCGGTGGTCGCCCTGACCCATGACCCGCGCATCGACGACCTGGCGATGATCGAGGCCGTGCGCACACCGGCGTTCTATATCGGCGTCATGGGCTCGCGGCAGACCTCCCGGGCGCGCGCCGAGCGCCTGCGCCGCTCGGGGGGACTCGGCGACGCGGATATCGCGCGCATCCACATGCCCATCGGCCTGGCGCTGGGCAGCAAGACCCCGGCCGAAATCGCCCTGGCGGTGATGGCCGATGTCGTGCGCGTGCTGCGTGGCAGGCCGCGCGATGCGCTTTAAGGAGACGACTGATCGCCCAGCCGGCGTCGGCATCGTGGGGATGGGCGTTTGACTGCCGCAGGACAGGGCTGCTGCCGGGTGGCCGGGCTGATGCTCGCCGCCGGCTTCTCGCGGCGCTTTGGCAGCGACAAACGTCGGGCCCGCCTGGCTGGCGGGCAGACCCTGCTGGCGGCCAGTCTGGCGCTGCCCTTTAGCGAGTTGCCGGAGGTCTGGGTAGTGCTGCGTCCCGAGGACGATCCGCGTGAATTGAGCGTCCCGCGCGGAGTGCGGGTGCTGCACAGCGCGCATGCCGCGCATGGCATGGGACATAGCCTGGCCGATGGGGTTCGCAGTCTGGCGCCACACTCGGAGGCCGAGGTGCTGGCGATCTTTCTCGGCGACATGCCCTGGATCGGCGCCGACTCCCTGCGCTGTCTGCTGGTGCAGGCCGCGCCGGACGCCATCGTCGTACCGACCTTTGCGGGGCAACCTGGCCATCCGGTGCTCTTCGGCCGGAGCTTCTGGCCGGAGCTCCAGCTCCTGCGCGGGGACAACGGTGCGCGCGAGGTGATCCGCGCCAATCCGCAGGCGGTGCGCCGCGTGGCAGTTAGCGATCCCGCCATCCTGCGCGACGTCGATACCCCGCAGCGCATCGAGTGACGGCAGCCGCGCGGGCGGCAGTTGCCTGTCAGCCGAGCGCCGCATCCTGGCAACGCTTTCCGGTCAGGTCATTTCTCTCGAAACGCAAACGCCCACTGTCAGCAGCGGGCGTTTGCGTTGCGGCAAGCGGATCGGCGGTTTACTGCCCGGCGCGCACCTTGTCGATGGCCTCGTACATGGCCTTGACCATGGCCGGGTCGAGGTCCTTGGCGAACTGCTCGACCACCGGCTTGACCTTGTCACGGAAGCGGTCGATCTCCTCGGGGGCGATCTCGTTGGCGGCGACGCCTTCCTGCTTGAGCTTGTCCAGCGCCTCGGTCTGCGCCTTGGCGGTGATCTCGCGCTGGAAGGTCTGCGCCTCGCTGGCGGCCGCGCGGATCAGCGCCTGCTCGTCGCTGCTGAGCTTCTTCCAGGTCTTCTGGCCGATCACGAACGACTGCGGGTTGTAGATGTGGCTGGTGGCCGACAGGTACTTCTGCACCTCGTGGAACTTGTTGCCGAGGATCACCGTGTAGGGGTTTTCCTGGCCGTCCACGGTGCGCTGCTCGAGGCCGGTGTACACCTCCGGGAAGGGCATCGGCACCGGGTTGGCGCCGAGCGCCTTGAAGGTCTCCAGGTAGATCGGCGACTGGATCACGCGGATCTTCAGGCCCTGCATGTCTTCGGGCTTGGTGACCGGGCGCTTGCTGTTGGTCAGGTTGCGAAAGCCCAGATCCCAGTAGCCGAGGCCGACCAGGCCCTTGCTCTCCAGGCTGGCGTGCAGCTGCTGGCCGACTTCGCCGTCGATCACCGCGTGGGCCTCGGCGGTGTTGTTGAACAGGTAGGGGAAGTCGAGCATGGCGAATTCCGGCACCTGGGCGGCGAGGATGCCCGAGTTGAGCACGGTCAGGTCGAGGGTGCCGCCCTGCAGCGCGGAGACGGTCTGCAGGTCGCCGCCCAGGGTGCCGCCGGCGAACAGGCGTACCTTGATCTTGCCGCCGGACTTCTCGCCGACCAGCTCGGCGAACTTCTGCGCGCCCTGGCCCTGAGGGTGCTCCTTGACGTTCTGGAAGGCGAAACGCAGGGTGCGCTCCTTGATCTCGGCGGCGCTGGCGGCGCCGGCGACCAGCAGGCCCGCGGCGCAGGCGGTGGCGAGCAGGGTTTTCAGCAGTTTGGTCATGTCATGTGCCTTTTCTATTGTTGTTGGAGGGAGCGACAGGGTTGCGCCGGTCAGCCGGCGAGGAACTTCATCGGTACGAGCACCAGCGCCGGGAACAGCACCAGCAGGAGCAGCACCAGCAACTGGGCGATCAGGAACGGGCCGACGCCGCGGACGATCTCTTCCATCTTCAGCTTGGAGACGCCGCACACCACGTTGAGCACGGTGCCCACCGGCGGGGTGATCAGGCCGATCGAGGTGTTGATCAGGAACAGCACGCCGAAGTACACCGGGTCGATGCCGGCCTGGACCACCGCCGGCATCAGCACCGGGGTGAGGATCAGGATGGTCGGCGCCATGTCCATCACCGTGCCGACCAGCACGATCAGCAGCATGATCACCAGCAGCAGCAGGGTCGGGTTGTCCATGAACGGCTCGAGCAGCTCGGTCAGTTGGCCGGGCAGGTCGGCGATGTTGACCAGCCAGGCGGAGACCATCGCCGCGGCGACCAGGAACATCACCACCGAGGTGGTCTTGGCCGCGCCGAGGATCACCTCGTAGAGCTGGCTGAGCTTGAGCTCGCGGTAGATCACCACGGCGACGAACAGCGCGTAGACGGCGGCGACCACCGCGGCCTCGGTCGGGGTGAAGATGCCGAACTTGAGGCCGACGATGATGATCAGCGGCAGGCCCATGGCCCAGCTGCCGTCGAGCAGCGCGTGCAGCACTTCCTTGGGCGAGCGCTTGGGCGGCATCTCGACGTTTTCCTTGCGGGCGACGAACCACCAGGCGATGGCCAGCGCGGCGCCGAGCATGATCCCCGGCACGATGCCGGCCATGAACAGCTTGGAGATCGACACGCCCGAGGCGACACCGAAGATGATGAAGCCGATGCTCGGCGGAATGATCGGCGCAATGATGCCGCCAGCGGCGATCAGACCGGCCGAGCGCTCGCGGCTGTGGCCGGCCTGCACCATCATCGGCACCAGCAGAGCGGCCAGCGCCGCGGCGTCGGCGACCGCCGAGCCGGACAGCGAGGCGAGCAGGCAGGAGGCGATGATCGCCACGTAGCCGAGGCCGCCGCGCTTGTGGCCGACCAGGGCCATGGCGATGTTGACGATGCGCTTGGACAGGCCGCCGGCGTTCATGATCTCGCCGGCCAGCATGAAGAACGGCACGGCCATCAGCGGGAAGCTGTCGGCACCGTTGAGCAGGTTCTGGGCGATGATCTGCGCGTCGAACAGGTCGAGGTGCAGCATCAGCGCGACGGCGACCAGCAGCAGGGCGAAGGCGATCGGAATGCCCAGGGCCATGCCGCCCAGCAGGGTGCCGAGGAAGATGGTCAGGGTCATCAGGCGTTCCTCACGGCAGGGGCTTGCTGCTGTTGCAGGTGTTCGATTTCCTCGGCGGCCTCGTTGCCCTTGACCATCACCAGTTCGGCGTCGGCCAGGCGGCAGGTGAGGGCGAGGAACAGTTCATAAAGCAGGATCAGCCCGGCGGTTACGCCGAACACCACGCCGATGCCGTAGAACCAGGCCATCGACAGACCTGAGGCGGGGGCGACCACGTCGAGGTTGATCGCGGCCTGCTGCCAGCTGCCGCTGAGGATCAACCAGGTGACGAACAGCATCAGCAGATGGCCGACCACCAGACAGAAGCGCTTGCCCAGCGGCGGCAGGCGCTTGACCAGACTGTCCAGGCCGATGTGGGCGCGTTCCTTGAGGGCGACCAGCGCGCCGAGGAACACCATCCACACGAAGAACCAGCGCGACAGCTCCTCGGACACGCTGATTCCGGAGTTGAAGGCATACCGCAAGACCACGTTGCCGAAGACCAGCACCACCATGCCGAGCATGCACAGCACGATGAGCAGCTTGAGCAGGCGGAAGTAAAGGTCGGCTATTTTTTTCATGATTGACCTCGTTGGGTTGTCCCGGGGCTGGCAGGTGCATGGCCCTCCCTGCCATCGCTGCCTGCCCCGGTTTGCGTGGCCGCCGCGGCGGCCACTCCTGGCGCGCCTCAGTCCATGCTGGCGAAGTGCGCCATCATCCGTTCGGCATCGGCCGCGCGGCCGGTGAACAGCTCGAAGGCCTTGACCGCCTGGAACACCGCCATCTTGCCGCCGTCGAGGGTCTGGCAGCCGAGGGCGCGGGCGGCGCGCAGCAGCTCGGTTTCCAGCGGGAAGTAGATGATCTCCGCCACCCACAGGTCGGCACGCAGCAGCTCGGCCGGCAACGGCAGGCCCGGCAGCTTGGCCATGCCCACCGGCGTGGTGTTGACCAGACCCTGGGCCTCGGCCATGGCCGCCGGCAGGTCGCTGCCGGCCTGGGCGCGGCCGGCGCCGAAGCTGGCGTTGAGGTTGGCGGCCAGCTCGGCGGCGCGCGCCGGATCGACGTCGAAGATGGTCAGCTGCTGCACGCCGTCCTGCAGCAGGGCGTGGGCCACCGCGGCACCGGCGCCACCGGCGCCCATCTGCACCACGCGCTCGCGGGCCACGTTCGGCAGGCCGCGGCGCAGGCCTTCGGCGAAGCCCAGGCAGTCGGTGTTGTGGCCGATGCGCTTGCCGTTCTCGAACACCACGGTATTCACCGCGCCGATGCCGCGCGCTTCCGGCGACAGCTCGTCGAGCAGCGGGATGATCGCCTGCTTGCACGGGAAGGTGATGTTCAGGCCGGTGAAGCCCAGGCGCTGGGCGGCGTCGAGCAGTTCCGGCAGGGCGGCGCTGGTGACGCCGAGCTGGTCGAGGTCGATCAGCCGGTACAGGTAGCGGATGCCCTGGGCGTCGCCCTCGTGCTCGTGCATGGCGGGGGTGCGCGAGGCCTGGATGCCGGCGCCGATCAGGCCGGCGAGGATGCTGGAAGTCTGGGTCATGATGGATCTCAACCGTTGAGCAGGTGGGCGAAGTGGGTCAGGCCCATGCGGTAGCCGTGGGTGCCGAAACCGCACAGCACGCCGACGGCAACGCCGGAGACGAAGGAGTGGTGACGGAACTCCTCGCGCTTGTGCACGTTGGAGAGGTGCACCTCGATCACCGGCAGTTCGGCGGCGACCAGGGCGTCACGGATGGCCACCGAGGTGTGGGTCCAGGCACCGGGATTGATCAGGATGCCGGCGCAGCGGCCACGCGCCTGGTGGATCCAGTCGATCAGCTGGCCTTCGTGGTTGGTCTGGCGGAATTCGACTTCCAGGCCCTGCTCGGCGGCGCTGCGCTGGCAGAGGGCTTCGACGTCGGCGAGGGTTTCGTGGCCGTAGGTGGCGGGTTCGCGGGTGCCCAGCATGTTCAGGTTGGGACCGTTGAGGACGAGGATAAGGTGCGACATGCTCGCGCTCTCCATTGTTGTTTTTGTCACCGGACGTAGGCCGGCCTTGAAATAAAAATGTACTAACCAGTTAATTCAGTCAATGGCGCAAACAGCCCGCGAAGGTGAGGCGAGGAGGGCGGTGCGGGGGCGGGAATCGTCGGTGCAACGCGTCAAGGCCGCGGCTTTCGAGGGGTTGAGGCGTTTACTGGCGGGGGTTCGGCGCAGCGATCGGGCGGGCCGGCAGGGCTGACAAAGTGTTCGGTTATCGAGCGAAATGGCGGCAAGGCCAGACTGCGGCCAACCGCCAGGGTCAGCCGGCGCCCTGGTCGACCGCCAGCAGGTGGCGTACCAGCGGAGGCCGCTCGCCTATGTGAAAGCGCAGCACCTCCTGCTGGATATCGGCGTCGGCCCTGGATACCCGACGATGCTGGCGCAGGTGCTCGGCCCAAGACTCGACCTGGAACCACTCGAGCATCACGCCGGGATCAGCCGCGTCCTCGGTGAGTCCCCACGCATAGGCGCCGTCGCGCCGGCGTGCGGCGGACAGCCTGGAGAGCGCCGCCGCGAAGGCGGCCCGCTCGGCGGGATCGATGCGGTACTCGATGAGGATCAGCACCGGGCCGCGGTCATGCTCGACCGGTTCGGCCGTCAGCGGCTCGGGCCAGTGGTTGGACGGCACCAGGTCGGCCTCGCCGCGGGGCAGCTTGACCCGATGGGCGAGCAGGCCGACCAGCACCAGCCCGCCGGCGCCGGCGAGCAGCGCGAACGGCACGCCGCTCCACTGGGCGATGGCGCCCCAGGCCAGGCTGCCGGCGGTCATCGCGCCGTTGAACACCGTCAGGTACACCGCTAGCGAACGGCCGCGCACCCAGTTGGGCAGGATGGACTGCGCCACGCCGCTGAGCGTGGTCAGCGCGGTGATCCAGGCCGCGCCCAGCACCAGCAGAGCCGCCAGCGCCACCCACTGCGGCGGTGCGCAGGCCAGCACCACCATGACCAGCGCCGCCAGCAGCGCGGAGAGCAGCAGCAGACCGTCGGCGCTCAGCCGGGCGCGCAGCCGGGGCATGACCAGCGCGCCGCCGATCGCCCCCAGGCCGACTGCGCCGAGCAGGATGCCGTAGAAGCCGGCGCCGCCACCTAGCAACTGGCGCGCCACCAGCGGCAGCAGCGCCCACACGGAGCTGGCCAGGGCGAAGAACAGGAAGGCCCGCAGCAGCACCACATGCAGTTCGCGACTGGCGCGGGCGTAGCGCAGGCCGGCGCGGAAGGCGCCGGGGAAGCGCTCGGCGAGCTCGTCATGGGCGGCGACCGGGCGCCGCCACCAGAGCAGCGCCGCGATGACGAACGCATAGCTGACGACATCCACGCCGTAGGTGAATGCCGCCCCCAGGCTGGCCAGGATCAGGCCGCCCAGCGCCGGGCCGATAGCCCGCGCGATGTTGATGCCCAGCGAGTTGAGCGCGACGGCGCTCTTGAGGTCTTTGCGGTCCACCAGTTCGGGCACGATGGCCTGCCAGGCCGGCGCCATCAGGGCCGCCCCGATGCCGCCGAGGAAGGTCAGCGCCACCAGCGAGGCGACCGACTGCAGCCCCGTCGCCGACAGCAGCATCAGGCAGATGCTGACGCCGGCCAGCAGGAACTGGATGGCGATGAGCAGCTTGCGGCGGTCGAGGATGTCGGCCAGCACGCCCGCCGGGATCGCCAGCAGGAAGATCGGTAGCGTCGCCGCCGCCTGCACCAGGGCCACCGCGGCCGGCGAGGGCGAGAGGTCGGTCATCAGCCAGGCGCTGGCGACGTCGCGGATGAAGCTGCCGGTGTTGCCGATGATGGTCGCCGCCCAGAGGACGGCGAACAGCGTCTGCCGCAGGGGCGCAAGGCCGCCCGCCGATGTCTCGCCCGCGCGGCTCATGGTTGCACCTGCCGGGCATCCGGCCGGCGGGCGAGCGAACGGGATCTCGACATGGCAGCTTCCTCCTACACGGCCCAGCAGGAGCAGCCGAGGGCGCCGAAGAAGCCCTTGAGGTCGGCCACCGGGGCGCTGGAGGCCCAGGCCCGGGCGTGGTCATGGCCGTGCAGGCCGCAGCTGCTGGCGCATCCGCAGCCGGCGACGGCCTGCTGACGCAGCAGCTGCAGGGAGTTCCTGCCGGCGCCCTCGGGCTCGCCCCAGGCGCCGTAGCCCTTGAAGGTGCGGGTCGGCGACCAGTCGG
>RCUJ01001121.1_pt1 | contig 14839 bp, 17 predicted proteins | sample 2166321 | NCBI WGS metagenome assembly RCUJ01 (sample SAMN09932808, study PRJNA488358) | compost metagenome | feature: garden; material: soil; isolation source: compost soil in an enriched community after 118 h of incubation | place: Germany: Experimental Botanical Garden Goettingen | collected... | reverse complement strand
AACTTTTTGTATTTTCTTCATTTTTACTATACCCGTGAGGCACAACAAAAAATAACAGTAAAAGAAAAACAATATTTGCTTTTAGGGAATTAGATCTTTTATTTTCCATGCTTCCTCTTTTCATATATTTTATACTTATTAATTATACACTTTACCGTTTGGTTTATACAAACAAAAAAATAGGGAGACTATTAGAAATGAATCTCCCCTTTAAAAACCAAACAAACAAAATTTCTCTTATTGTCTAAAATTAATCTATCATTCCTACAGTTTTAGTCTTTTAAATTATCATTCACTAAAATGCTGGCGTTCGATAGATTGCTATAGAATTATTTATGATGAAAGATTTCATCTATGAAATAAAATATCTTTTTAATTGAAGGCTAAAATTATTAACAATGGACATGCAGGAGATGGACTAATCAGTCAAAAATATAGACATATCAAACAGCACACAATTTTGTATGATTTTGAGACTTTTTGACAAAGTAATAGTTGAAAGATTCTGAGGAGTTCTTCACTGGCATTCCTTAGTACATGAAAATAAAAGTTTGAATAGTTGCTGTTGATAATTCTCTAATCACTGATTTATTTTTAATTTCACGTAATAATTTCAACTAAAATATTGATCAGGCAAAATTCATAACTAAATTTACAATCAAACCTAATCCTAAATCACTGTAACATGAACAAAGTATTTTCAGAAAATGGGGCCTTGCTCTTAGGAATAGATAAGTCTGAAAATAATTCATTAGATATACCTGTACAATTTAGCGAGTATACTGTTTTGTTAATAAGCAAAGGAGAAGGAATCTATCATGCTGATTTTGCCTCTTTTCCATTTAAGGCTCCTGCGATACTATTTTCAACACCTCAACAATCCATATCTATTAAGGAAATTACAGCGTTAACCTACACCACATTACAATTCCACGGTGATTTTTATTGCATTGAATACCATAGAAAAGAGGTTGCGTGCAATGGTTTACTGTTTAACAATATTTACGTTGAACCTTCCATAAAATTAACTGCGGAACAGCATCAATTATATTGTCAGTTAGTCGATCAGATTATTGATGAGATTAAACAACAAACTCCTTCAGAAATTGTTTTACGATCCTATCTTCAGCTTGTGCTTGCCAAATCCAGCAGTCTGAAAATAACCAGTGAAAAACAAAATTTTCAAAAAGATGAAAAAATGGAACAGTTTAAAACACTGCTCGAAGAAAATTTTTTAACTCTGCATAAAGCAAGTGATTACGCATCATTACTTTCTATGACGGCAAATAATTTTACCAAACAATGCAGCAAGCGTTTCAATAAAACACCTACGCAAATGATTCAGGAAAGATTAATTTTGGAAGCAAAAAAACAACTTCATCTCACCCGATTGAGTATCAAAGAAATTGCTTATGCCTTAAAATTTCAGGATGAATATTATTTTAGTCGCGTATTTAAAAAAATGACCAAAGTTTCTCCTCAAACCTTCAGGAAAACAACCGGTATCTCTATTGTGGCAGATTTGTCTAAGTAATAGCATTTTTTATCCATTTCTTACTTCCCATCGAGAAGATAACTTTGCATTGTTAATGATGACAAAACTTAAAAATCAAAACAATGAAAAACGCTCTTTTAAATACAATAGCAAGTCTTGATACACTTGGAAAAAATGCAGTACGTGCCGGTATCGTAATCGTTTTTTTATGGATTGGCGGACTTAAATTCTTTACTTATGAAGCTGATGGTATAGTACCTTTTGTAGCAAACAGTCCATTTATGTCTTTTTTTTATGATAATCCGTCCGAGTATAAAAAATACAGCAATAAGGAAGGTGAATTAATTACTGAAAATCATCAATGGAACATTCAAAACAATACTTATGGTTTTGCAAATGGCTTAGGAATTTTACTAATCGGTATTGCTTTTTTAGTAGCTATTCATAACTGGGCCCCGTTTGCCAGTATGATAGGAAGCATACTCGTATTTATACTCACCATCGGTACACTTTCATTTTTAGTTACAACTCCTGAAAGTTGGGTGCCACATTTGACCGATCATCAATATGGATTTCCTTACTTATCCGGACGTGGACGATTAGTTCTTAAAGATATTGTTATTCTTGGAGCATCCCTGATTACAATGAGCCAGTCAGCAACACTTTATCTCAAAAGGAAAAGCATATAAATCTAAAGAAAAATAGTCATAATATTATGATTGATAGCTTTTTCTAAAGTTATGTGATTTAAGATTACTATTATTTGAAAAAAAGGAAAATTATGAAATAGATATTACAATTATTTTGGCATATAGTTCCCTTTTAAAATAAGCTTAACCGAACCAATTGTAACACCTAAAATTAAAATATTTGTAAAGCAGAACATAAGTAAAGCAAGCCCGGTAACAACTGAATCATTTGCCTTTAAAGCAAATAGGGATAAACCTTGGGATAAAGTGGCGATTCCAAAAGTATACGCCCAATAACCCGGAGCAAATGACTGTTCCTTAAGCCACTTTAGGGCAAAAGTTATGGAGACGAAAATAAACAAAGCATATCCCATAAGCGCATAAGTAACAGGTATGCTTGACGTTGTACCGGCCAAAACCTGGTAAGCTACAAATAAAACAACGGCTGGCGCCATGTAAATTCCCATAAAATTTCTTGTTTTAACTCCAAGTCCGCCCACAGTTAATTGCTGTGTAATTACAGAATCCATAATCAACCAGGAAACAGTGCCTATACCCAAGAGCATAAATCCATAATTAGTATAACCCAATAATCCGGCTGCAAGAGCATTTACCAATATACTTGCTGTAAATGTTAGAAATAAGGATGGCGTTGTTTGTTCGCTTTGACGTTCTTGTGTCCATAATTTTGAAAGTCGATATGCACCATAAATAAGATTGAATATTGAACCAATCCAGAATAATGAGATAGCACTATTTTGACTATATGGGTGAAATGCCAATGCCATTAAAATAACCGACTCCGGAATCAGCGCTAAGAAAGAAGATTGCACAGGGTCATTGAATTCAAGTAGTGCCGCTTTTCTGTGCTGAATCCATTTATTACAATAAAGCATTAACCACCACAAAAAAGAAAGTACTGCCAATCCTTCCAGAACTTCACCAAAATAGACTGGCAAATTCCATATCGCAGCTGCATTTCTCCATGCGTTTCCTGTTTCGGCTAATCCTAAGGTCATTGCAAAAAATGATGCCGGTGCTATTGGTAATGTAACCTTCTGTTTCTGAAAACTTTGATCGTAATCATTTTGAATAATTTTGTCCATCATTAAAATATTTAAATTAACTTTGAGCAAAATTATACTGATTTTATAAATTTATAATTGTAATATTATACACTAATTTAGTAATAAGGTGCGATGGCAAAAAATAATCTATATCTTCCATACGAAGTTATTTTTAAGGAAATTGATGATTCGCTTGCAACAGAAGTGGGCAATAATTTCTTTGAATTATTATATATAGTGTCCGGAACCGGAATTCAGACTATAAATGAAAATCGGTTATCGTATCAGCCTGGTCATTTATTTTTGATAACGCCTGATGATATTCACGATTTAAAAATTGAAACCCATACTTCCGTTTTTATTTTACGTTTTACCGATATTTACATCAAAAACGGGCCGTTTACATCGAATAATCTATATAAGCTGGAATATATATTGCAGCATGCCAATCACCAGCCTGGCTGTATTCTAAAAAGAGTAACAGACAAAAATCTTGTTCGTCCGATTATTGATGCAATTCGACATGAACATCACAATCCTACGCTTTATAATACAGAACTTATTCAGTTATTGATTAATACATTAATAGTAATTATTGCCCGAAATATTTCAGAATATTTACCTGAAAATATCACTAAACAGTCCGATGCAAAATCACATACAATCTTACAGTACATTCAATCCAACATCTATGAGCCTGAAAAACTAAGCGTGGCTGTAATGAGTGAAAAGTTTGGCATTTCTGAAACGTATCTGGGAAGGTATTTTAAAAAGCAAGCCAACGAAACACTGCAGGATTATATTTCAAAATACAGAATAAAGCTTGTAGAAAACAGATTGATGTATAGTGATTTGCGAGTGGGTGAAATCGCCAATGAACTAGGTTTTAATGATGAAAGTCATCTGAATAAAATCTTTAAAAAGCACAAAGGTATTACTCCATCGTTGTTTAGAAAAACCCCACAGAAGATTTAAACTTAATCTGTATTATCTAAATAAATTATGATAAACCCTTTATTAATTCATATTGAGAAAGTCTGTTCCATTAAAATAAGGGAAACTAATTTGTTTGAATCTCTTTTTGAGCGTAGAACCTATAAAAAGAAAGAGTTGTTATTACTTGAAGGACAGCAATGTTTAGAAAAATTCTTTATTATTAAGGGATGTGTTCATTTGTATTTTTTAAGGGAAAATGGAACGGAACAAACCATCGATTTTGCTTTAGAGAATTGGTGGGCTTCTGATTTTAATGCTTTCTCTGGCGGAGGAATTGCACAATTTTCAATTCGGACCACAGAGCATACAGAAGTGTTATGCATTAGTGCTGAGAACCAAAAAGAATTGCTCAGACAAATACCGGAAATGAATATGTACTTTCACCTGGTATTTCAACGGGCTTATGCAGCGTCTCAAATGAGAATAAGGTACTTGTATGAGTATTCTAAAGAAGAATTATATCAGCATTTCCTACTTGATTTTCCGGAGTTTACACAACGTGTTCCTCAATACCTGCTTGCTTCTTTTTTAGGCTTCACACCAGAGTATTTGAGCGAAATAAGAAAAAAATATCTTTCTTAAACCAGTTTAAGAATATTCGGATTCGTGTATTTTAACTTTGTGAAAACAAATAAAATCATGGATAAAGTTATTAAACATCGTCTTGACGTATGGGAAGAAGAACCGTTATATTGGCAATTAATTGCACAAATTGACAAACGTCTATATCAATCAACCCTGTCAAAAAGCCTTATTGAAATTATTAAGATCAGGGTTTCTCAAATTAATAAGTGCGCCTATTGTATCGATTACCATACGCAGGATGCATTAAGGAACGGAGAATCTTCCCGTCGCATATTTGCATTATCTGCATGGCAGGAAAGCCCTTTGTTTACTGTTATAGAACGAAGTGTTCTTGAAGTTGCTGAAGAAATAACATTGATATTTAATCATGGCGTTTCTGATGATGCATATGAGAAACTCAAATCTTATTTTACAAAAAAGGAAATAGCCGATATCATTATTTGCATATGCCACATGAACTTTTTAAACCGGGTAGGGATTTCAACTAAAACAGAAGCTCTTTGATACTTTTTCAAAAATAATAATTGATAATTATGGCAATTTCAGGTAAAATTATAACAGGGATAAAAATGCCCGACAGTGTAATCGCTAAGCAGGCAACAGAATTATTACGCGAACATGGCAGTGCTCTTTTATACAATCACTCTTTGCGCTCTTTTCTTTTTGCGTCTCTAAATGGTCAGCAAAATGATATTCGGTACGATGCAGAACTATTGTATGTCAGCGCTATGTTTCACGATTTAGGATTAACAGCTCATTATAGCAGCAGTGATAAGAGATTTGAGGTTGACGGTGCTGATGCTGCCCGAAATTTTCTTATTGGCCATGGTGTATCGCCACAATCTTTGCAATTAGTCTGGGACGCGATCGCGCTTCATACATCACCGGGTATAGCAGAATATAAAGAACCAGAAGTAGCGTTACTAAATTTTGGAGTAGCCCTGGATGTAGTTGGAAAAGGATACAACAAATTATCGATTGCAGATCGTGATGAAATTGTAAAACAGTTTCCACGCAGCGAATTAAAGAAAAATATAATACCGACTTTTTTCGATGGCTTTAAACATAAACCACACACAACCTTCGGAAGTATGAATGCCGATATATGTTCCTGTATGATCCCAGATTACAAACAATTAAACTTTTGTGATGCTATTTTGCATTCGCCATGGTCAGAATAAAACTAATATTTTATTACAAATGAATCTAAACATTTATTTTACAGATTAACCAGATACTTCGAATCATTACAAAAGATGATTCGAAGTTTAATCTTGACTTCTAGCTAAAAGATCTAATGTTTTTCAAAATTACCGCAATTATTATAAGAAGTACTCCCAGCCATTGACTAACGGAAACATATTCATTTAGTAATAAATGGGCAAATAAGATCGCGACCGGAATTTCCAGAGATGTAAAAATTGCTCCCAATCCCATTCCGGTTAAAGGCATTCCTTTAGCAAATAATATTGGAGGAAGAATAGTACCGAAAAGTGCGACTACTATACCCCAGTTTAAGAGAATACTAAAAGAAAATCCTTGTAGAAGAGAAGAACTGAATACTAATAAAACTGTAACAAAACCTCCGCTTACCATTAAAAAACTTCTTTTAATCGGCGGAAAACCCAATTCGATATTGTTTGATGAATAAATTGTCGCTGTATAGGACAATGCTGCCAGAAGCCCCCAACCAACGCCTGTCCAATTAATTTGATTGTACTGATGCCAAACATCAGTTGCTATTAGGGTTCCAAAAATTATTATTGCAACAGTAGCTATCTTAGAAAATTCCGGTTGTTTTTGTTTTTGTAACATCTCTAAAACAAGGCTCATCCAAACAGCCTGAACTAAAAGAACTATACAAATACTGACTGGTACATACTTTACGGCCATATAATAAAAGATGCTTGTAAATCCCAGTGAAGTACCGGCGACAATGAGTTTAACGCAGCTCCTTAACTTTTTTTCAGGTGCTTTTACAGCAGCCGATGACTTACCGGAAATAGTAGTAAATATACACAGCACTATAAATCCTAGAAAAAACTGAGAAATAGTTACTTCAGCAGTATTATAACCATCCCTATAAGCCAGCTTTACAAAGATCCCCAGCATTCCATAACAGCAGGCAGCTAAAATAATTAACAGGCTTCCCTTAAATATCTTACTGTTGGCTTTCATAATTTGGTTTTATATTTTTATAAACCTTATTTGTAATTATTTTTTTAATGGTTTTATGCGCGGTCTCAACTCTTTGACATAGCTTTTCCGGATCAACAGAAACACCATCAATTGCAACAGTATGTATATTATGAATGCCAATTAATTGGAAGACTAGCTCTAGATAAGTATTTTGGAAATTCATATGCTCGTTGGACTCCCCTTTTCCATATCCTGTTCCTCCTCGGGCTAATAGAAGAAATAATGTTTTATGCTCCAGTAAACCTTTATATGGGTTTGTTGGATGGTCATGATTGAATTTCCAAGTTTCATTAACCCGTACTATCTGATCTATATATGCTTTTAAAATGGCTGGTACAGACCAGTTATACATGGGTGAGCCAAGAACGATAATATCAGCATTTTTCAGTTCTTTGATATAAACATCACTAATTTTGAGTGCACTGTTGTCAGCCTCGCTCCTTTGTTCTTTTTTCTTTGATGCTGCTTCAATCCAGCTTTCGGTAACAAACGGAACCTCAGAAATGGTCAGGTCACGAAAATTAATGTCTGCTTCACCATTAATCATTTTCCATTGCTTTATAAAAACTTCTGTAAGCTCGCGACTTTTTGATTCGGAACTTCTTGCACTTGCATTAATTACCAGTATTTTTTTCATACGAATATTATTTTGAAGCAAAATTAGCCGGCATTCCTGTTTTAATAGGATACCACTTCCAACAAATAAAAGGATCCAGCTTCGTTCAAAAAGGCAATCAACATCAGAATTAAGAATAAATCACAATCTAATTTAAGGCCTCTAATTATTACTCAAATACATTTAGACAAGACAAAACCGAATCACAAACCAAAAATACGGACTCATTTCCTGATTTGAGAAATCCGAAATTTTCAAGATTTTGAAGCAGTGACAACAATGGATCATAATAACCACCGATATTCAGCAATACAATTTGTTTTTGATGAAGTCCAAGTTGTGACCAGGTCAGCATTTCAAAGAGTTCTTCTAAAGTACCGAGTCCTCCGGGCAATACAATAAAACCATCTGCCAGTTCATTCATTTTTGCTTTTCTCTGGTGCATATCATCCACCAAAATAAGTTTTGTTAATCTGGTATGTGCAACTTCTTTTTTCTGAAGAAATCCCGGTAAAACTCCAATAACCTCACCCTGATTTTCTAAGACTCCATCAGCTAAAACTCCCATTAAACCTGTAGCTGATCCGCCGTAAACCAAACTAAAACCCTTTTGGCTCAATAATGTGCCTAAATTATAGGCGGCTTCCCTAAAAATTGGTTCAGTACCAAAACTGGAACCACAGAAAACTGCAATCCTTTTCATAATTTTTAATTTATAAACTGTAAAATAAAAGCTTATGGTGTTACCGTTGAAGCCCCAGATTACAGACAACACCTGCCCCAGCCTTAAAAATTTGTTGGTTTGATGTTAACAAGATACCATCTGGGTCCTATAGTTTAGTAAATCTGGGGTAAAATAAAAACACAGGCTAGCGATACCTTTGTCTCTATAAAAACATAAATAAAAAAAATATGGAAAATACATTTAAAATTCCCCAACTGCTTTTGAGATACGCACTGGGTATTACGTTCTTAACTCCGGTTTCGGACAGATTAGGTATTCTGGGCCCTGCTGGTACCGGTAACATTGAATGGGGTAACTGGCAAAATTTCATTGATTACACTTCTACCCTTATGCCCATTTTTGACAGACCCATGGTTAATATTATGGGAATAGTAGCAACAGTGGCCGAATTATCGATCGGTGTTTTTTTGATTTTAGGGTTTAAAACGAAGTGGTCGGCCATAGGCGCATCGCTTCTTACTTTCACCTTCATCGTCTTTATGACGTTTTCAGTAGGAATTCAAAAACCTATTAATTATGGTGTGTTTACTGCCAGTGCTGCTAGTCTTTTACTTTCGTTTATTCCAAATTATAAATGGAGTTTAGACAATCTTTTTAATAGAGAGAAATAGTAGTTATGTAACTATTTGACATTCTCTATATAATTCTATTACTATGAAAATAGAAGATATAAAACAATCCGGTGGTCCATTACCAATAAATAAAAGAATATTGCTGAATATCATATGCATCCAAACTGCTTTTAAGGAAGATTTAAATGAAATATTAAAGTTTCATACTCTTTCTAAAGAACAATATGATGTTTTAGTTCTACTAGGAAACTTAAATGGTAAGTGTGCAAACATGTATATGATACAGGAAAGAATGGCATCAAAAACAAGTAATACCACCCGACTTATAGATAAATTACTTCATAAGCAACTTGTAACCCGGGAAGAATGCAGTGAGAATCGCAGAAAAATAGATATAACCATTACAAGAAAAGGAATAACGCTTCTTGAAGAAGTTGCCCCCAAAGTACTGGCTTATGAAACAAAACTTGCTGATAATCTTACTTTAGATGAAAAGGAAAGCCTTAATATTCTCTTAGAAAAATACCGAAATAGCAATTACAAATAAATATAAAATTTAAAAAAATGAAAACACGTATTAAGATCGACCAGGCCGAACCTGCTGGATATCAGGCAATCCTTGGACTTGAAAAATTTATAGAAAGTACTCCGCTGACAAGAACACACAAGGACTTAATAAAAATCAGAGCCTCACAGATAAACGGTTGTGCATTCTGCATTGACATGCATACCAAAGAAGCACGCAAAGCCGGTGAAACAGAGCAGCGCATTTACGCACTCAATGCATGGCGTGATACTCCTTTTTTTACAAATGAAGAACGTGCAATTTTAGCACTGACTGAAGAAGTAACACTAATCAGCAGACATGTGAAGGATGAGACCTATCAGGCTGCATCAGAAGTATTGGACGAGACCTATCTTGCACAGGTTATTTTGGCCATAATAACTATAAACGCCTGGAACAGAATTGGAATTACAACACAACTCGTTCCTGCCTAAATAAATTTAATACAAATTCAGTAAGCTGCTCCGTTTTTTTAAGCGAGCAGCTTTTCTCTTTTAAATACATTTACCATTTTCCCATAATTAGGTAAGAAAATTATAAATTTACTAAGACAGCTGAGGAATTCGTCTAACATAAAATTGTACAAATGCTTCCATATAAATCACTTATACAACTCAACAGAGATTCGAATGTTTCTCTCTATGTTCAATTGTGTAATAGTTTTATTCAATTGATTAGTAATGGAACCTTAAAGCCTTCGGATATTTTGCCCAGTACAAGAGTCCTTTCAGAACTAACGGGAATTAGCCGCAATACTGTAAAAGTCGCATACGAAGAACTTATGAGTCAGGGGTGGGCAGAATCTGTTGAACGCAAAGGAATATTTGTACTCTCCAAGCTTCCTGAGCTTTCAGATAAAAGAAAGTACACTTCTATTTCACATTTGGAAGAGAAACCAGATTCGTTTAAATGGAATAATCCGTTTACGGAAAAATTTGCTGTAGAGAATTTTCAAAAATCAGTTCTGACAATCGATGACGGTTTTCCTGATGTTCGGCTGACACCGGTGGATCTCCTGATGCGGGAATACAGAAGCATCTCCAAAAGATTTTATGGAAAGAACTTTCTAAAGTATGGCCATCCTAAAGGATCCGAACGCCTTCGAATGGCATTATGCAGATATCTTTCTGAAACAAGAGGTCTTGCTGTCAGTCCTGAAAATATAATAATTACAAAAGGAAGTCAGATGGGTATTTATCTGGCAACCCAGTTATTACTGACTTCATCAGACAAAATTGCTGTTGGGGTTTCAAATTACCGCTCAGCAGATGAAATTTTTAAATATAGCGGGGCTGCTCTTTTGAGAATCCCAGTCGATGAATTTGGGATGGACATTGATTATTTAGCCGAGACGTTGCAGCATCACAAAATAAAAGCGGTATACATTATCCCTCATCATCACTTTCCGACTACTGTTACCATGAGCATGGAACGACGGTTAAAGCTTCTTAAACTTGCTGAAGAATATTGTTTTGCTATAATTGAAGACGATTATGACTTTGATTTTCATTACAATAATAAACCTTATATACCGCTGGCTAGTATTGATCACAACCAAAATGTTATTTACATTGGTTCGATCACCAAAACTTTTGCTCCTGCACTTCGCATCGGTTTTTTAATCTCAGGCTCACAATTTGTAAATGCTTGTGCCTCGCTAAGGCAGCTAATAGACAAACAGGGAGATTCTTTAATTGAAGAGGCATTTGCATCTCTTTATGATACTGGAGAAATGGAAAGACATTTTCGTAAATCCATCAAAATATACAGACAGAGAAGAGATCTTTTTTGCGAAATACTCGAGACTAATTTTAAAGATGAGGTTACTTTTAAAACTCCTGAGGGCGGGATGGCTGTGTGGTCTTTATTTGATAAAAAAATAAACCTGATAGAATTAGCCATCCGTGCAGAAAAGAAAGGATTAAAGATTTCAGACGGTACGTTTTATAATAACGAACTCTTTAACCCTAATGGACTGAGGCTTGGATTTGCAGCACTTAACGAGCGGGAAATCGAGCAATCGCTCTCTATTCTTCGGCAAATTATCTAAAAGTAAAGAATAGCAGCTAATTTACATCGGTACGTTAATTCCTAACATGCATCTGCTTGTCTTTTCCTCATGATCATAGGCAGGCATAATCCATACTGTTACTTTTAATTTTGTAATTGTATATCTAAAATTGGGTCCAAATCCATGGTATCTCCAGTCCATAATTCCTAAACTAATCTTCTCTGAAAATTCGTAGAACATATTGACTTTATATAAATAATTATCAGCGCCACCACCCTTCTCACCCAATGCCAGAAAAGTAACACTACCATTCTTTAACCAAATACTGGAAGAATACCGTGGCGAATGATGCCCTTGCTCAATACCGGCACTTGCCGAAATAACGACTCTTTCTATTGGTGAATAAGACAACCCTATTAAAGCCTGTCCCCATTTCTCCCGAGTCAGTCCAAAAAAGGTCAATGCAAACTGATCGTTTATTTTTTTACTTCCAAAATAATCTATTATAGGTTCAATTGATCCATCGCTGTTAACTTTAGAATATAACTCAAGCTGTGCCTGAGCCAACGTTGGAAAGCCGATTAAAAATAGAAATGCAAACCATTTTTTATTACTATTTCTAAAATTTGTACTTCTTTGACAGAAGCTCAAAATCTTTGTTTTTATATATTCTAAAATTAATACTAATGCATCTAATTTTTTCATTTTATGGTATATCGGTGATCAGAAAGCAAAAGTAATGGACCGTTCTGGCTACTGCCGACCCCAGCTGCAAGAAAGCGGGTAACCCAGTTCTATTTGAAGATCATATACTGCAGATGAGTTGAAATTCATTTTGTACATTTACAAGAAAATACGCTACGTCAAAATGCTTAGTATCTTACAGGAATATCTTGTTGACAAAATTGTACTATCTGAAACAGAATTGCTTTTGATTGATTCTGTATCAATAGTTAAGAAAATACGAAAGAAGCAATTTCTACTGGAGGCAGGAGAAGTGTGGAAATACAATGCATTTGTGTGCAAAGGATTAATAAAAACCTTTTCTGTTGACAAGGATGGAAAAGAACATATTATAAATTTCTCTCCTGAAAATTACTGGTTTGGAGACCGTGAAAGTTTAACAAATAATACGCCTTCAAAATTCAATATTGATGCCATCGAAAATTCTGAAATCATATTAATAAAAAAAGAAGATTTTGAGATGCTTTGTCATGAGATTCCCAGCTTCAACAATTTAGTAAATACTATTTTACAAAAGAGTTTTATGGTCTCTCAAAACCGCATACATGCCAGTATAAGTTTTTCTGCAGAAGAAAAATATCAAAACTTTTTAGAGTCCAATCCTTTATTAATAAACCGTATTCCGCAACATATGATTGGGGCTTATCTTGGAATAACTCCAGAAACCATTACACGTATTCGTCGTAACCCGAAAAAGTAATTCTTATTTATTTTTCATTGACTTTTGTTTGTTTTTTTATCAGGCAAAAGTCAATGAAAGCCAGTGTTGTTGTACCAGATCTTTGTACTGTTAAATTATAAATTTAGTAATCATGACAAAGACAATTTTTATTACTGGTACCAGCACCGGATTCGGAAAACTGACAGCCATCACCTTATCTAAAGCGGGACATAATGTAATCGCCGGCATGCGTGCCACAAATGACAAAAACAAATCGGCAGCGGAAGAACTTTCTTCATTTCCAAATATTGAAGTTGTAGAAATAGACGTTACAGATGATCTTTCTGTACAAACCGCATTTCAAAAAGTACTCAACAAATATGGAAAAATAGATGTTTTGGTAAATAATGCAGGATTATCAGGTTTCGGATTAGTCGAGGCTTTTTCAATCGATCAGATCAAGAATTTTTTTGAGGTTAATTTTTATGGTATCATTCGTACTTATCAGGCTGTGCTACCTTCTATGAGAGCTGCAAAAAGCGGTTTGGTCATTAATCTTACTTCTGGCGCCAGTGGTCATTCCCTACCTTTTATGGGACCATATCTGGCTTCTAAATTTAGTGTAGAAGCGATTACTGAATCTCTTCAGGATGAATTAAAACAATTTAATATTGAAAACGTTACTATTCAGCCAGGTGTTTATCCTACCGAAATGAATAACGGATCGAAAACTGGTAATAATGCTGATTATCCAGAAGTTACAAAAGCTTATGATCCGGTAGCGAGCGAAATGTTTAATGCCATTGGTACAGGATTATTTGGAAAAATGCAGGAATTTAATATGGACCCGCAAACCATAGCCGATGGCATCTTGGAACTAATTAATATGTCCGATGGTACAAGGCCTTTACGCTTTCCTCTTGATGCAATTGCAGAAGGAACTGATATTGCATTTATAAATTCAAGAGCAGAGCACAAAGCGAAGTGGCTGGTTAAATATACCGGTTAAGACTCTTAAAAATCTCTGTAAAGACAAAAGAAAAAAAGTCCATTTTATACGAAATGGACTTTTTTTATACTTTTCAGTAATTATCTGACAAGTTTTGGATTTGATTATAACCGGTTTTGTTGTCCTGCATTTAACTTCAAATCCGATCTAATGGAGAAAACTATGTTATCAACACTGTTCTATATTTAGCTATATTTTTCAAAACAATACCAGTTCCTCTTACCACAGCCCGTAACGGATCTTCTGCAATATAAACCGGCAGATCTGTTTTTGTTGATATTCTTTTATCAAGACCACGCAGCATTGCTCCCCCTCCTGCCAGATATAAACCTGTATTGTAAATATCCGCAGCCAGTTCAGGAGGTGTTAAGGAAAGTGTTACCATGATTGCATCTTCAATTCTTAATATTGACTTATCCAAAGCCTTTGCAATCTCTCTGGAGGTAATTCGAACTTCTTTAGGTTTTCCGGTAAGCAAATCCCTTCCACGAACCAATAAATCATTGGGCGGAAACTCCAGCTCTTCCATGGCAGCGCCCACATCTATTTTTATCTGTTCGGCAGTAGCCTCACCAATATACAAATTATGATGCGTTCTCATAAAATACAAGATGTCATTGGTAAAAACATCCCCCGCAATTTTGATGGACTTATCACAAATTATTCCTCCCAGAGCAATAACCGCGATTTCTGTGGTTCCACCTCCAATATCAACAATAATATGGCCTTGTGGCTGCATTACATCTAAACCAATTCCAATTGCAGCAGCCATAGGCTCATGAACTAAAAATACTTCTTTTCCATTTACTCTTTCACAAGATTCTTTTACGGCTCTCATTTCTACCTCGGTAATTCCACTCGGAATACATACCACCATTCGGAGTG
>RCUJ01001119.1_pt1 | contig 14843 bp, 12 predicted proteins | sample 2166321 | NCBI WGS metagenome assembly RCUJ01 (sample SAMN09932808, study PRJNA488358) | compost metagenome | feature: garden; material: soil; isolation source: compost soil in an enriched community after 118 h of incubation | place: Germany: Experimental Botanical Garden Goettingen | collected... | reverse complement strand
GGCCGAGAACGTGGAAAACGTGGTCAGGCCGCCCATGAAACCGGTGATGGCGCCGAGCCGAATCCAGGCCGGCCATTCCGGATGGCCCGCCACCAGCGCCAGCGCCACGCCCACGAAATAGCCGCCCGCCAGATTCACGGTGAACGTGCCCCAGGGCCAGGACTCCACGTTCAACCACATGCTGACCAGCCAGCGTGTCCACGCGCCCAACACGGCGCCCAGGCCCACGGCCAGGAAATTCAGCGGAATCAAGGTTTGATAAATGGACATGAGCGTCGGGGCGTCCGGCAGGGCCGAGCGCCAAGCAAAAGACCAGCAGCAGCATAACCCGCGTTTCCTCAAATCTGGCTGAAAAACGCAGGCCGTGCAGCCCTGCCCGGCCCTTGATCCCCCATGGTTTTCACGACCGCGCAACGTCGTAATCGATTGAAATTTCCTTGCGCGCGCGGCCCTGCCTTTTATAAGAGTAATTCTCATTAAATGTTAGAATCCGCCGCTTCAAACCGAATCCCGCATGGACAGTCAACCCACTCCAAAGCGCCGGGCCTACTGGCTCAAGACCTTGCATCAATGGCACTGGATCAGTTCGGCGCTATGCCTGCTGGGCATGCTGCTGTTTGCCATTACCGGCCTCACGCTGAACAACGCTTCGCACATTGAATCGAAGGCGGTGGTGACCAGCCGCCAGGCGCACTTGCCCGAACCGGTGCGCAAGCAGTTGACGGCGCCATCCGGGCAGAAGAAGGCGCCCTTGCCGCCCCCGGTCGCCCGATGGCTGGATGACACGTTCGACGCCGGGGCCGAGGGCAAAACTGCCGAATGGTCGGCCGACGAGGTCTATCTGTCCTTGCCCCGCGCGGGCGGCGACGCCTGGTTGTCCATCGACCTGGCCAGCGGCGACGTCGAATACGAACGCACCGATCGCGGCTGGATCTCCTACCTGAACGATTTGCACAAGGGCCGCAATACCGGTCTTGCCTGGAGCTGGTTCCTGGACATCTTCGCCGTTGCCTGTCTGGTCTTTTCGCTGACCGGGCTGGTGCTGTTGAAAATGCATGCCGGCAACCGTGGCGCGACCTGGCCCATGGTGGGGCTGGGCGTCGTGATCCCCGTCGTCCTGGCGCTGCTCTTCATCCACTGATTCCTTCGATCCGCCCCTGGAGATTTCCATGCGCAAACTGTTGTTGTCGGCCCTGTTGGCCGGCGCGATCGCCCGAACGGCCAATGCGGCCGACATCGGCCTGTCCATCGAAGTGCCGCGCCTGGATGTGGCGGAATACCACCGCCCGTACGTGGCGATCTGGATCGAAAACCCCGACCAGAGCGTGGCCGCCGACCTGGCCGTCTGGTACGACGTTGCCAAGAAGAACAACGAAGGCACCGAGTGGCTCAAGGACATGCGCCAATGGTGGCGCCGCAGCGGCCGCAACCAGCAGTTTCCGGTGGATGGCGTCAGCGGCGCGACCAAGCCCGTGGGCAAGCATGCACTGAACTTCGACGCATCCTCCAAGCCGCTGGCCTCGCTCAAGCCCGGCCAATACGCCATGGTGGTGGAAGCGGCGCGCGAAGTCGGCGGCCGCGAATTGCTGCGCATTCCTTTCCAGTGGCCACCGCAAAAGGCGGAGCAACTGAGCGCGCAAGGCGAACACGAACTGGGCGCCATCGCGCTCAACCTCAAACCCTGATGCCCACCCCTTGCCTTCAAGGAACACGAACATGAAATCCGCCGCCAAACTGGCCGCCGCCCTGGCGCTGTGCCTGCCCTTCGCCGCCCACGCGCATGACGTGTGGATGGTGCCGTCGTCGACCGTGCTGTCGGGCACCGATAGCTGGATCACCGTTGACGCCGCCGTCGGCAACGACAAGTTCTATTTCAACCACGCGCCACTGCGCCTGGACGGCCTGGCCGTCATCGCGCCGGACGGCAGCGCCGCCGACGCCGAGAACATCAATCGCGGCAAGCTGCGCAGCACCTTCGACCTGCAACTCAAGCAAAGCGGCACCTACCGCGTGGCGGTCGTCAACGACGGCGTGTTCGCGCGCTGGAAGGAAGACGGCAAGAACAAGCGCTACTTCGGCAAGGTGGAAGGCATGGCGCAAGCCGTGCCCGCCAACGCGCAAGAGCTTGAGGTATCGCAAAGCCTGGGCCGCGTGGAAACCTTCGTCACGGCGGGCAAGCCCAGCACCGTCAAGCCCGTGGGCCGTGGCCTGGAGCTGGCGCCGGTCACGCACCCGAACGACTTGTTCACGGACGAAGCGGCCACCTTCCAGATGCTTTTGGACGGCCAGCCCGCCGCCAACCTGGAAGTAAACGTCGTGCCGGGTGGCAGCCGCTATCGCGACAAGGTCGGCGAGGTAAAGCTCACCACTGACAAGGATGGCAAGTTCTCGGTCAAGTGGCCGCAGCCCGGCTTGTACTGGATTGAAGCCGGCATGGAAGACGCCAAGGTCAGCGTGCCGCAGGCGAAGAAGCGCCGCCTGTCCTACGCCGGCACCGTCGAAGTGCTGCAACCCTAAGCAGGACGATCGCGTGCCGGTTGCTCCGTCCTACGCGCCTGGCGGCACGGCGGCCCCCGTCGTGCGCGTGGCCTATGGCGCCATGCCCGCGCCGCTTCCCACCCTGGCGGCGCTGGCGGGCGCGACCATGGGCACCACCTGGTCCGCGCGCATGGCCTTGCCCGTCGGGTGCCGCGACGATGCAGCGCGGCGCGCCGTCCAGGCCGCGTTGGACGAGGTGGTGGCGCAGATGAGCACCTGGGAATCGGTGTCCGACATCACGCGCTTCAACCAGGCCGCGCCCGGCTGGCTGGCACTGCCGGATGGCTTCTTCCATGTGCTGCGCCATGCCATGGTGTTGGCCGAGGACAGCGGCGGCGCCTACGACCCCACGGTGGGCCCGCTGGTGAATGCCTGGGGCTTCGGCCCGCATCAGCGCGCCTTTGAACCGCCCTCGCCCGCCGCCATCGACGCCGCCCGCGCGCGCTGCGGCTGGCAGCGGGTGCGGCTGGATACCGCGCGGCAGGCGGCGTATCAGCCGGGTGGCGCATATCTGGACCTGTCGTCCATTGCCAAGGGCTATGGCGTCGACCGCGCCGCGCTGGCGTTGGACGCGCTGGGCATCACGCAGTACCTGGTGGAAGTGGGTGGCGAACTACGTGCGCGCGGCAAGCGGCCCGACGGCCAGCCCTGGCGCGTGGCGATTGAAGTGCCCGATGCCAGCGACGACCACGCGCTGGCCTTGCCGCTGCAAGACCACAGCATCGCCACGTCGGGCGACTATCGGCGCCACGCCGGTAGCGGCGACGCGCGCTATGCCCACACCATCGACCCGCGCACCGGGCGGCCGGTGCGCAATAACGTGGCGTCGGTGTCGGTGCTGCACCCCGAATGCATGCAGGCCGACGCGCTGGCCACCGTGCTGACGGTGCTGGGCGAAGCGGACGGCCTGGCCTACGCCCGCCGCCGCCACTTGGCGGCCCTGTTCATCCTGCGCGACGCTCACGACTACCGCGTCGTTGCGACCCCGGCATTCCAGGCGTTGGCCCAGACCCAGGCCCAGAGCCCGCCCCAAGCTCTGGCCCAGGTGCGCTGACCCCATGAACCCTACCCGCTTGATCGCAGCCGCATGCGTCATCACGCTATGGCTGCTGCTGTGCCTGTGGGCATGGCGCCGTGCACAGCAACACAAGGCGCGGCAGGCCCAGGCGCTGCAAGCCCTGAACGCACCCACCGCCGACGATGCGCTGCTGGTCGCCTACGCAAGCCAGACGGGCTATGCGGAAACCCTGGCGACGCAAACCGCCGAATCGCTGCGTGCGGGTGGCTTGACGGTGCGCGTAGCCGAGCTGGGCCAGTTGGATCTGGCCCGCCTGTCCGGCTACCGCCGCATGCTGTTCGTGGTCAGCACCTATGGCGAAGGCGATCCGCCCGACTCGGCCGCCGCGTTCGCCAGCCAGATGCAGGCCCGGCACACGCGCGCGCTGGCCGGCGCGCAAACCGCCGTGCTGGCGCTGGGTGACAGTGAATACGCGCAGTTCTGCGGCTTTGGGCATCAGCTTGATGACTGGCTGCATGCGCAAGGCGCCACGCCGCTGTTCGACCTGGTGGAAGTGGACAACGACGATCCCGCCGCGCTGCGCCACTGGCAACATCATCTGGGTCTGCTGGCGGGACGAAACGACCTGCCCGATTGGCAGGCCCCGGTCTACGAACCTTGGCGGCTGGCGGCACGCACGCTGCTCAATCCCGGCAGCCAGGGCAACCCTTGCTACTTGCTGACGCTTGCGCCGCCAACCGGTCAGTCCGCGCAATGGCAAGCCGGCGATATCGCGGAAATCGGTCCGCGCCTGGAGCGCGGCGGACCGCTGCAAACGCACCGCGAATATTCCATTGCGTCGCTGCCGCAAGACGGCGCCATCGACCTGCTGGTGCGCCAGATGCGCAGCGCGGACGGTGGCCTGGGCGTGGGTAGCGGCTGGTTGACCCATGTGGCCCAGGTCGGCGAGCAGATTGACCTGCGCGTGCGAAACAATCGCAACTTTCATGCGCCCGACGATGCGCGTCCGATGATCCTGGTGGGCAACGGCACCGGCTTGGCCGGGCTGCGCGCGCTGATCAAGGCGCGCCGCGCGGCGGGCCATCGGCGCAACTGGCTGGTCTTCGGCGAGCGCAACGCCGCGCATGACGACTTCTGCCGCGACGACATCACCGCCTGGCGCGAAGACGGCACGCTGGAACGGGTGGACACGGTCTATTCGCGTGACCAGCCCCAACGTCGCTACGTGCAGCACGTGCTGCGCGAAGAAGCGGACACCTTGCGGCAATGGGTGGCGGCGGGCGCCGCGATCTATGTGTGCGGCAGCCTGCAAGGCATGGCGGCGGGCGTGAACGCCGCGCTGGAAGACATTCTGGGTATCGAGCCCCTACAGGCGCTGCTGCACGCCGGCCGTTACCGGCGCGACGTGTACTAGGCCCGCTTTTCCCCGTGTTCCCGGCCTGTACCAGGCCCGCTTTTCTACGTGCTTCCGGCCTGCATTGCTTATTGCAGCTTGATCTGCGCGCGGTCGATCACCGTCTTCCAGCGGTCGCGCTCGGTGCGGATCTGCTCGCCGAATTCAGCCGGGGTATTGCCCAGCGGAAACGCGCCCGTCTCTTCCATCTTCGCGGCCGTGGCCGGGTCCCGCATGGCTTGTGCAAAGGCTTGCGCCAACTTGTCGCGCACGTCGGCCGGCATGCCCGCCGGACCCACCACGCCATACCAGGCGGTAACGTCGTAGTCCTTGTAGCCTTGCTCGGCAAACGTCGGCACATCGGGCAGGCGCGGGTTGCGCTGCGCGCCCGTGATGGCCAGCGCGTGCAGATGCTTGCTCTTGATGTAGGGCAGCGACGACGGGAAGTTGTCGAAGATCACCGGCACCACGCCGCCCACCGTGTCGGTCAGCGCAGGCGCCGAACCCCGGTACGAAATGCTGTTCATCTTGCCGCCGATCAGCTGCATGAACCAGATCATGCCCAGGTCATTCACGCCGCCCGCGCCGGCGTTGGCGTAGCCGTCCTTGTTCGGATTGGCGCGCACATGCTCGACGAACTCGGCCAGGGTCTTCGCCGGAAAATTCGGATTGACGCTAAGGATGTTGGGGCTGGTGACCAGGTTGCTGATGGGCGTGAAGTCCTTGACCGGGTCATACCCCAGCTTGGGGAACAGGTGCGGCGCGGTGCCGTGGGTGCTGACGGTGGCCAGCCCCACGGTGTAGCCGTCCGGCTTGGCGCGCGCGGTGGCGGTCATGCCGATGGTGCCGGACGCGCCCGTGCGGTTTTCCACCACGATCTGCTGGCCCAGGATCTCGCCCGCCTTCGCCGCCGCCACCCGCCCGACGATGTCGGTGGGGCCGCCGGCCGGAAACGGCACGATCAAGGTAATGGGATGGTCCGGAAACGCGGCGTGGGCCGTGGGCAACACGGCGGCCAGCGCCATGGCAATCAGTGTCTTGCGCATCATGATGGGTTGATCTCCTTGGGGTTGTTGTTGTGAGCGGCCTCGCGCCGCAATATCTTGCCGGGCCGTGTCATGCCCGGCGTGGCGGGAAACACCGGCTGGCCATTGACCAGCACGTGTTCAACGCCAATGGATGGCAGCGTGGGCGCGTCCCAGGTGGCGCAGTCGGCCACCGTATCCGCGTCGAACACCACGATGTCCGCCCAGGCGCCTACGCTGAGCTGGCCGCGTTCGGCCAGGCCGAACACGCGCGCGGGCAAGGCCGTCATCTTGGCCACGGCCGCTTCCAGCGTCAGCAGTTGGGCTTCGCGCACATAGCGGCCCAGCACCCGCGTAAAGCTGCCCCACAGGCGGGGGTGCGGGTGCGCGTCGTTGGGCAGGCCGTCCGAACCGACCATGCAGCATTCGTGTGTGAAGATGCGCTGTACCTCGGCCTCGTCCATCGCGAAATAAATGGCGCCGGCAGGGCAAAGGCGTTGCGCTGCTTCGGTCTTGTCGCAGCCCCAGCGCGCGGCGATATCCGCCAGCGTTTCGCCGCTGCATTCGGGATGCGGAACCGACCATGTGATGCGGATGTCGTCGATGCTGTCGGCGCGCTCGGGGATCAGGATGGTTGAGCTGCCCGGATACGGATAGATGTCGAGCGCCACGTCGATGCCCTCGGCGCGCGCGCGGTCGATATTGGCCAGCGTGGCGCGGCTTTTGCCCCAGTTGCGCGGCATCATGCATTTGTGGTGCGACAGCACCGTGGCGCAACCCGTGTTGCGGCCCACGGACAGCACCTCGTCCACGGCGGCCTCGACCTCGTCGCCCTCGTTGCGGATGTGGCTGGTGTGCAGCGCGCCGTGGGCCGCGGCCACGCGCGCCAGGCCGTCCAGTTCCGCTTGCTCGGCCACGCCGCCCGGCTGGTAGGCCAGGCCCGTGCTGAAGCCCACCGCGCCCGCGTCCAGTGCATCGGCCAGCATGCGCTGCATGGCGTCCTGCTCGGCCGGGGTGGGCGCGGCGGTGGGATCGCGCATGGCGGCCAGGCGCAGGTTGGCGTGGCCGACCAGCGCCGCCACGTTGATCATGGGTTGCTGCGCGCGCAAGGTGTCGAAGTAGGCGTGCATGTCGGCGAACAAGGGCGTTTCGCCCAGCAGCGCAAGCGCCGCCGCCGTGTTGCCGGGCAAGGGCGCGGGCGCGCCGCTGACCCCGCAATTGCCGACCACCACCGACGTGATGCCCTGGCTGGTCTTCCATTCCAGGCCCGGCTTTTCCACGAACATCAGGTCATCGTGCCCATGCGAATCAATGAAGCCCGGCGCCACGATCTTGCCGTGCGCCGCCACCCGGCGCGCGGCGGTCGCGCCCGACAAGTCGCCGATGGCCGCGATGCGTTCGCCCGCCACGCCCACGTCCGCGCGCCGCCGGGGGCCGCCCAGGCCATCGATGACCCAGCCGCCTTCAATGATCAGATCCAACTGTTCCTGCCGCATGATTGTCCTGCCTGGATGAAGCCCCTAGTATCGTCGGCGCGATCAATCTGGAAAAATTGTTTTTATTGATCTATCTATCGTGATTTGAAATGAATCGCCTACCTAAGCACGTCACCCTGAAGCATCTGACCGCGTTCGTCGCGGTGGCGCAGGAATCAAGTTTTACGCACGCGGCCAAGCGCTTGTTCCAGACCCAGTCGTCCGTGACCAGCCTGGTGCGCCAGTTGGAAGACGCGCTGACCACCCAGCTTTTCGCGCGCACCAGTCGGCGCGTGCTGCTGACCGCTGCCGGCGAAGAATTCCTGCCACGGGTGATGCGCCTGCTTGCGGATTTTGATGGCGTGATCGAAGACGTGGTGCGCTTTGGCGCGCTGGAGCGCGGGCGCGTGGGCGTGGCGGCGGCGCCATCGGCCATCACGCAGATCATCGCGCCCGCCGCCACGGCCTTCGCGGCGCAATACCCCGCCGTGCGCCTTTACCTCAGCGACGACAATTCCGGCCGCATCCAGCGCAAGGTGGCCGCCCGCGAGGTGGACTTCGGCCTGACCAGCCGCTGGGCCGATGCGCCGGGGCTACGCTTTGACCCCTTGCTGGAAGACCGCTTTGGCGTGCTGTACCGCGCCGATGACGACAGCCTGCGCCCGGGCCGCGACGGCACCATGCGGTGGTCGGACCTGGCGGGGCGCAAGCTGGTGGGGGTGGTGGACGAAACCGGCATCATGGCGCTGCTGCGCGCCCGCGCCGACTTGCCGATCGAGGCAGGCGCGCCGTTCTATGAAGCATCCAGCACTACGTCGCAAGCGGCGCTGGTCAAAGCGGGGTTAGGCGTGGCCCTGCTGCCCGCGCTGGCCGCCGAACGGGTGCGGGAACCCGGCCTGGCCTATGCGCTGCTGGCGCGCCCGACCGTCGTGCGCACCGTGTGCATCATCCGGCACAAGGAATATCCGTTAAGCCCGGCAAGCCAGGCGCTGATCCGCGCCATCCATGATTACCTGCGCACGGCGAAGCTGCCCGTGGGCTGCAAGCGGGTGCGAGCCAGTCCCGGCAGGCCGAAGCCCGAGCCGGGTCTTGGTCAACAGCATGAATCCACCGCATGAATCAACAGCGTGAATCAATACCCTGAATCAAAAGCTCAGGTTCTTGAACTCGCGCGTAGCGGCAGTCAGCGCCTGTTCGGTGGGCAGGCGTTCCATGGAACTGGCGCCGTAGAAGCCATGGCAATGCTTGCAGGCGCGCAGCACGTGGGCGGCGTCTTCGGGCGTGGCGATGGGGCCACCATGGCACAGCACGATGATGTCGGGCCGCACCGCCAGCGCGGCGGCGGCGATGCGGTCGATGGCCGCCACGCAGTCGTCCAGCGTCTGCGCGGTTTCCGCCCCGATGGAGCCGCCCGTCGTCAGGCCCATATGCGCCACGATGATGTCCGCGCCCGCCTGCGCCATGGCCACCGCGTCGTCCTCGTTGAACACGTAGGGCGTGGTCAGCATGCCCTTCTGGTGCGCCAGGCGGATCATGTCGACCTCCAGCGCGTAGCCCATGCCGGTCTCTTCGAGATTGGCGCGGAAGGTGCCGTCGATAAGACCCACGGTGGGAAAGTTCTGCACGCCCGAGAAGCCCTGGCGCTTCAGGTCGTCAAGGAATACGTCGAAATCGCAGAACGGATCGGTGCCGTTCACGCCCGCCAGCACGGGCGTCTTCTTCACCACGGGCAGCACTTCGCGACCCATGTCGACCACGATCTCGTTGGCGTTGCCGTACGCCAGCAGGCCGGCCAGCGACCCCCGGCCCGCCATGCGGTAACGGCCCGAGTTATAGATGACGATCAGGTCGATACCGCCCGCTTCCTCACACTTGGCCGACAGGCCCGTGCCCGCGCCGCCGCCCACGATGGGCGTGCGCGCGCGCACCATGGCGCGAAACTTTTCCAGCAGTTCATTACGGTCAAAACGCGGCATGGCGGCGGTCCTTAGCGGGTAGCGATTTCAAGAAATTGGTCGACGGCCGTCCTGGCGAACAAGGGGTCGTTGATATGGCAGGGCACGCGCACCAATCGGCGCTCCGGCGTCTGCACCACGTGTTTTTCCAGCGCGGCGAAGAGCGCGGCATCCGCCTCGGGGTCCCAGAATGCCTGGCCCGGCGCATCCAGCGCCGACACGCCGCCTTCCGGTATCAGGAAGCGCACCGGCCCGTTGCATTGGTTCAGCTTCGCGGCAATCCATTCGCCCTGCCGCGTGTTCTCTTCAGCCGTGGTGCGCATCAGCGTCACCTGCGGGTTATGCGGGTAGAACGTGCGGCCCTGATAGCGTTCGGGCACGGTGTCCATGCCACCGAAGTTCACCATGTCCAAGGCGCCGCACGAGCCGACATACGGCGCGCCGGTGCGGGCCACGGCGCCCAGGCGGTCTTCCGTGCAGGCCAATACACCGCCGAACAGGAAGTCGCAGACTTCGGTCGTGGTCAGGTCCAGCACTCCGGCAAGCAAGCCGCTGTCCAAGAGCTTTTCCATCGACTGTCCGCCCGTGCCCGTGGCGTGAAACACCAGGCAGTCGTAACGCGAGTCCAGCAGCGGCGTCACCTGCTGCACGCAAGCGGTCGTGACGCCGAACATGGTGATGCCCACGGCGGGGCGGCTGTCGTCGTCGCCAGCGGAGGCATTGGCGGCGGCCATGCGATGCGCCCCTGCGATGGCGCCCGCCGCGTTGGCCAGCACGCGGCGCGATATGCGGTTCAGGCCGGCCACGTCCGTCACGGAATACATCATGGCGATATCCGACGGGCCCACATAGGGCGCGACATTGCCCGAGGCCATCGTCGACACCATCACCTTGGGCGTGCCGATCGGCAGCGCCCGCATCGCGGGCGTGATCAACGCCGTGCCGCCCGAGCCGCCCAGGCCCAACATGGCGCCGATGCCCGCGTGGCTGGCCACGTAGCGTTCAAAGGCCAGCGCCATGGCCGCGATGGCCGTGCCCCGGTCGCCGGTGAACACGGCGTCCACCCCATCCGGGTGGCTGGCCGCCACGTCGCGCGCCTGGACCTGCGCCGTGCTGGCGGCGCCGGTGGTGGACACGTCCACCGACACCACGTCCAGCCCTTCGCGCTTGAGCAGGTTCACCACGTACTCGGCTTCCTGGCCCTTGGTGTCATAGGTGGCGGCAACAAAGACCTGCTGATTTGACTGCGTCATGGCTCCTCCGTGGGCGGCTACACTCGGTGCGCGCCTCGATATGTGAGGCCTAAATGTAAGGTCCCGATGTAGGTCCAAACAGGCCTGTAGAATCAAGAAATGAGACGAAAGAATCATACTGAGACAGCAGTCTCACGTCAAACCTCGACCGCTGCCCGCCCCCCCACGGCGGCGCGCCTGATCGCGCCCGCCAGCCCACAGGCTGCCGCCAGCGGCGAGCCACCACACGGCCCACGCGCGCGCATGCGCAAAACCTTGCTGGACGCCGCCCAGCAGTTGATGGCGCAAGGCATCACGCCGTCTGTCGCGGAACTGGCCGAGCACGCCCAGGTGTCGCGCGCCACGGCGTATCGCTACTTTCCCAGCCAAAGCGCGTTGATCGCAGCGGTGGTGGACGAAAGCCTGGGCCCCATCCTGGCTTGGGATTCCGACGCGCCCGACGCCGCCACCCGCGTCGACGAACTGCTGCGCTTCGCCTACCCCCGGCTGGCCTCGCACGAGGCGCCCTTGCGCGCGGCCATCATGGTGTCGCTACAGCAGCACGCCGAAGCCAACGCCGGCAAGCCCGCCGCCGACCCCCGGCTGGTGCGTGGCCACCGGGTCGACATCCTGAAACGCGCCATCGCGCCCTTGGCAAACGACCTGACGCCGGCGCAGCAAGACCGCGTGGCGCAAGCGCTGTCGCTGGTCTACGGCACCGAAGTGTTCCTGGTCTTGAAAGACATCTGGCACCTGGACCTGCCCGCCGTCACGGACGTGGTGCGCTGGACCGCCAACGCCATCATCCAGCAAGCGCTGGCCGAGGCCCGCACGCCCAAGGCGTAGCAAGTGCGTGACGCAACCGCGCGTGGCGACCGCCTGAACGCTCACGCAGACGCCTTGCTGTCACGGCCGCGTCACCCTCCACGGGCATAGTTCGGCGTTTTGCGGCCTGCCTTCGCGGGCCGCGCGACGTTGGAGTGTGTCCATGCAGTTCGAAGTATCCCGCTTGCGGCGGGCCATCATGCCCTTGTCCCTGGCTTGCGTCACGCTGTTGAGCGCCTGCGGTAACGATGACGATAATGAAGCCGTCGTCGAACCCACGCCTCCGGTCGTCACGGAGCCGGCCCCCACGCCCGTCGAAACCGGCGCCTGGACCACGGGTGACCTGCACGTGCACACCTACCAATCGGACGACGCGCAAGTCAGCCTGGAAAGCGCGCTGGATCAGGCCTTTGACCGCTACAAGCTGGACTGGGCCGCCCTCTCGAACCATCTGCGGTTGTCGAACCGCGACCATACCGGCACGACGTTGGCCGGAGGCGCCATTCCGTTTTCCACCGGCATGGCCTTGTACGAAGTGCCCTTCATCAAGACCGCGCAGGCTGCCGGCCGCTATGCCGGCAAGATCATTTTCTCGTCGTTCGAATGGGACATGCCGACGCATGACCACGTCAACATCGGCATCGGCACGGATGACCCGCTGTCGGACAAGTCGCTCACGGCCGTGGCCGAATTCGAATACCTGTTCACCAACCGCGCCCCCGCCCTGTTCGACCCCTTGCTGGTGTCGCGCCTGTCTGGCGAAACCCGCGCCTACACCACGCATGCCGATTCGTTGGCAGCGCTGAAGTGGTTGCGCGACAAGCATCCCGACAGCTACATGCTGTTGAATCACCCGTCGCGCTACGCGGGCAAGTACACCGTGGCGCAATTGCGCGAGATGAACGACCTGGCGCCCAACGTCTTCTTCGCGATCGAAGGCATGGTGGGCAATCAGATGGAACCCGACCGCGGCGGCTACGCCGAGGCCTATACCGCCGGTTTCCTGCCCAACCGCACGTATGGCGGCGTGGACTACCTGGTGGCGCATCTGGGCGGCACGTGGGACGCGCTGCTGGGCGAAGGCCGGCGCATCTGGACGGTGGCGGATTCCGACTTCCATTTCCGCACCGCCTCGGGCTTGTACAGCTCGGGCTATGCGCCCGGCGAATACGCCAAGACCCATGTGTGGAAAGACGGCGACAACATGGCGGCCGTTGTGGCAGGCCTGAAAAGCGGCCGCGTGTTCGGCGTGTTCGGCGACCTGATCGATGCCCTGGATTTCCAGGCGCAAGGCGCGGCCGGCACCGCGCACATGGGCGGGGAGCTACAAGCCACGAAGGGCGAAAAGGTGGAAATCACCATCCGCTTTCGCAGCCCGGACAGCAACAACTATGAATACCCGATCGAAAGCGGCAACCCCACCTACGTCAAGCCCACCGTCAACCACGTGGACCTGATCGTGGGTGACGTGGGCGCGCGCGCCGCCGCCGGCACGCCCGATTACAACGCCGACACCAACCCGTCCACCCGCGTGCTGGCCCGCTTCACGCGCGCCGACTGGACGGTGGACGCCGACGGCTACAACGTCATCAAGACCACGGTGACGGCGGACAAGAGCCAGTATCTGCGCCTGCGCGGCACCAACCTGGGCGTGGACGTGGCTGGCGAAACGGCGGCGGGCGAACCGCTGCCTGACGCCAAGGTAGACCTGGCCGATAACGCCGCGCGCTTCAACGCCATCAACGCGCGCAACTACAACGACCTGTGGTTCTATTCGAATCCGGTGTTCGTGACCGTGGCACAGTGAAGTAAAGCCCGTCGGTAAACCCGGCGGGCCGAACGCGGCACAAAAAAAAAGCCTGGCATCTTTCAATGCCAGGCTTTTTGCTTACTGCAGGTTTTGCTTACTGCAAGGTTCGGGTGAAGATGAATTCACCGTCTTGCCAATCCACCGGCACCACATCGCGTGGCCCGAACTTGCCTTCCAGGATCATGCGCGCCACCGGGTTTTCGATCTGCTGCTGAATCGCGCGCTTCAAGGGGCGTGCGCCAAACACCGGATCGAAGCCGGAGCGGGCCAGTTCGGCCACCGCGGGCTCGGTGACTTCCAGCCGCATTTCCTGCTTTTCCAGCCGCGCGGCCAAGCGGCGCAACTGAATGCGGGCGATGGACTCGATGTGCTGCGCTTCCAGTCCGTGGAACACCACCACTTCGTCGATACGGTTCAGGAATTCGGGACGCAGGGTTTCCTTGAGTTCGCCCCACACCACTTCCTTGACCACGTCATAAGGCTGGCCCGCCAGGCTCTGGATGTGATGCGAGCCCAGGTTGGACGTCATCACGATCACCGTGTTGCGGAAGTCCACCGTGCGGCCCTGGCCATCGGTCAGGCGACCGTCGTCCAGCACTTGCAGCAGCACGTTGAACACGTCCGGATGCGCCTTTTCAACTTCATCCAGCAGCACCACGCTGTACGGCTTGCGGCGCACGGCTTCGGTCAGGTAGCCGCCCTCTTCGTAGCCCACGTATCCCGGCGGCGCGCCGATCAGCCGCGCCACCGAATGCTTCTCCATGAATTCGCTCATGTCGATGCGGATCATGTGGTCTTCGGAGTCGAACATGAATTCCGCCAGTGCGCGCGTCAGCTCGGTCTTGCCCACGCCGGTGGGGCCCAGGAACAGGAACGAACCGTAGGGTCGCGACGGGTCCGCCAGACCGGCGCGCGAACGCCGGATCGCGTCGGACACCAGGCGCACGGCCTCGTCCTGGCCGACCACGCGCTTGTGCAGGAATTCCTCCATCTGCAGCAGCTTCTCGCGTTCGCCCTGCATCATCTTGGATACCGGAATACCGGTGGCGCGAGACACCACTTCGGCGATCTCTTCCGCGCCCACGCGGGTGCGCAACAGACGCGGACGGCTACCATCGCCCTCGGCGTTTTCAGCGGCCTGCGCGGCGCCTACTTCGGCGGCCTTCAGGCGCGACTCCAGATCAGGCAGCTTGCCGTATTGCAGTTCGGCCAGCTTGTCGAATTGACCCTTGCGTTGCAGTTCCGCCATTTCGGCGCGCACGCTGTCGATCTCTTCCTTGATAGCCTGGGTGCCTTGCACGGCGGCCTTCTCGGCCTTCCAGATTTCCTCGAAGTCGTTGTATTCGCGTTGCAGCTTTTCCAGTTCGTCTTCAATGACGCCCAGGCGGCGCTTGGAGGCGTCGTCGGTTTCCTTCTTGACGGCTTCGCGCTCGATCTTCAACTGGATGATGCGACGGTCCAGCTTGTCCATCACTTCCGGCTTGGAATCGATTTCCATGCGGATGCGCGCACCGGCCTCGTCGATCAGGTCGATGGCCTTGTCGGGCAGGAAGCGGTCGGTGATGTAGCGGT
>RCUJ01001118.1_pt1 | contig 14854 bp, 13 predicted proteins | sample 2166321 | NCBI WGS metagenome assembly RCUJ01 (sample SAMN09932808, study PRJNA488358) | compost metagenome | feature: garden; material: soil; isolation source: compost soil in an enriched community after 118 h of incubation | place: Germany: Experimental Botanical Garden Goettingen | collected... | reverse complement strand
AAGGGCAGGTGGCTGAGCATCAGGATCGTCTGCACGATGTGATGATTGATGATGTAGCGCTCTTCACGGGTCAGAGTGCCTTTGGTGATGCTCAGGTTGTACAGCTCACCGCGATTGTATTTGTACGGTGGCACGTCGAGTTTGAATCCCCAGGGGTTGTCTGCCGGAATCAGTTCGGCGTCGTTGCGTTTGAACAGATGCTCGGGTCGATCCGCCAGCAGCGGCTCGCTGACGGGGAGTTCAGGGGGCGGGGTGCCTGCCTGGCGGTGGTTCTCTTCCCAGGAAACACCCAGTCGGTCATCCAGTGTCCGGGTCCAGGTTCGCTGGGCGATGCGGTGCAGTCGTTGCAGGTCTGCATCGGCCATGGCTTCGCTCCCCAGGTTGCAGCGAGCGATGAAGGCGAAATCGTCATCAAGGGCGGCCAGGCTGGCATCACGTGCTTCACTCAGGAGTGGCTCCTGACCGCCCAGGGCAAGTGCATGCCAGTAGTCGATCCAGGCATCGCGCTTGAGGACTTCGAAGCGCGTGCGGATCTCGTGGATGCGGTCGTTGAGGGTTTCCAGCTTGGTGGCTTTGTCGACCACGTATTCAGGGGTGGTGACTTTGCCGCAGTCGTGCAGCCAGGCGGCGATATGCAGGGTTTCCCATTCGTCATCGGTAGGCTGGTAGGCCATGAACTCCGGGGCCTGGCTCGCGGCGGCGGCCTTGGCGAGCATCAACGTCAGTGCGGGGACGCGTTGGCAGTGACCTCCGGTGTAGGGGCTCTTGGCGTCAATCGCGCCGGCCAGCAGCTTGATGAAGGCGTCCAGCAACTGTTGTTGCCTGGCCTGCAAGCGCTGGCTTTCGATACTGACGGCAGCGGCGCCCGAGACCGCCTGGATGAATGCAATCCGGTCCGGTCGAAGCTTCTCCAGGTCTGCGTGTGCGCCCGTGTCGGTGAGCAGCAGGACCAGTGCGCCGACGGTTTCGTTATGGCGATTGTGCAGGCGAATGCCAATCAGGTGAGCGCTCGGGCAATTCATGGCGAGCAACACTGCTTGCAGGTCGGCGGCCTGTTCGAAGCCGAGTACGGTGACCAGTGAGTCCTGGCTCAGCAGTTGCCGGAACCAGGCAGGGTGCTGGGTGTCGTCAGGGTCATAGCCGCTGATGTTGAAGGCCGAGAGTGCCTGAGGCTTATCCTCGATGATCAGCCCGTGGGGTTCGAGTCGGTTTCCATCGTGTTCTCGCAGATAGATCAGGCCGGCTTGCGCCTGGCCGATCTTCATCGTTTCGAAGAGCACCCGTTGCAGGAGGGGTTCGAAGCGGGTTTCCGCAGACAGGCTGTCGGTGATTTCGAAAAAGCTTGCCAGTGTGTCTTTCATGCGTGCCATCGATACGCTGAGTTGGTCGACCTCCAGCACGGGGGAGCGCCGAGTGACCGGGTAGTTGAAGTCGAAGCTGCGGATGGCATCGGCTTCCTGTACCAGTGCTCGCAAAGGTTTGACCAGTATTCTGGAGGTTAGCCAGCCCAGCGGTACGCAGAGCAGCAAGGTGGCCAGGGTAATCAACGCGCCTTGCCAGCGCATTCGATAGGCGTCCACCAGCAACTCGTCTTCGGGAACCATCAGGGCCAGTTGCAAGCCTCGCGGGCCACCTTCGGCAATGCTACTGCGGGCAAAGATCCATTCACGGCTGGCTACCTCCAGCCGTTGACCGCTGCTGGTGTTCTTGAACAGGGCGTCCAGCGCCGGGCTCAGGTCCTTGACCTTGGCCAGGTGCGCCTTCTGATCGTTGATGATCAGTTTGTTGCTGTCGGGGTAGGCGACGGCATTACCATCGCCATCAAACAGGACGATTTCGGTGCCGGGTGTTACCTGGTGCCTGGCCAGGGTCGCAGACAGCTGGGCCAGTGTCAGGTCGGCGCCCATCACGGCATTGGCGCTGCTGCGTCGGGCCAGGGTCGTGCCGATATTGTGGGTCGAAAAGAAAATGTACGGCTCGGTGGTGATTTGCTCCTGGGTTGCGTTTGCACTGTTGAACCAGGCGCGAGTGCGTGGGTCGTAGGTTTCCTGCGGATTGTCCCGGCGCTCGATCAGGGTCAGTGACGGGTCGTAGAACAGGGACTGTGAGCGGGTGTGTCCAGTGAGACTGTCACGGTCGATGCTCCAGACTTGAAAGGCGGCAGTTTCAGGTGCCTTGAGGGTGTGTTTCAGCGCTTCGCTGCGCAGTGGGCGAACCATGAAAAAGTCACCGTCAGCATAGCCTGCATAGAGTGATGCCAGTTCTGTATTGTCGTTGAGTGACTGGCTGAAGGGCCTGAGCAGCGCCAGTCGTTGTTCCAGGTTCGTCGCCTGCATCGCGGGGTTTTGCACCAACAGGCTCAGCAAGCGACGAATGGGACGGTAAGTCGTGTGCAGGTCATGCCGCACGTCCTGTTCTATTCGGTCGAACAGTTTTTCGCTGCTGGACAGGATGATCTGCGTGGTTTGCCGGTAGTTGAAAACTCCCAGCACAATGCCCGTGAACAGCAGAAGCAAAGTGAACATCACGCTGATGTGCACGTGCAGCGGAAATCGACGTTTCTCCGGGTGCAGTGGGCTGGGCATCGCGGTGTCTCTCCATCGTCATGACACACTGCTGAGCACGCAAGCATAGTAAATGAAGGACCAATCCGCCTTGGATCCCCAGGGTCTGTTGAGCAAGCCTTGGACGAACAGCCTGGCAAGCATGGGACGGTTGTTCGCAGGCCCGCAAGCGCCCGAACTCACCCGGTCGGTGCCGGGGAGCCTTGACTCAAGAAACGGCTTGCAGGCTGAGCTGTTGTTGCAGGGCCTGATCCAGCTCAAGGATGGCGTACCGCATCCGGTTTTTGTGGGCTTGGAGCCTGTCCAGAGAGAAGTCCTCGTGGCACATGCGTTCGAGCGCCTCACAGCTGTCTATCAGGGTTGAAGCCTGGATGAGGCGCGCCGCACCTTTGATTTTGTGTGCGACATCGATGAAGGCCTGCCGCCCGCTTGCAGGTGGTAGTCCAAGTAGCTCCTCCAGGTCGAGGCGGTTACTGTTGAGTAGTTCGGCGAGCAATCGATGTGCTCGCAGGGGGTCACCTCCGGTGAGTAAATGCAGACTGTCCAGGCTGAAGACCTGGTCCTTGCTGATCGGCTCAAGTGCTTCCAGGCGTTGGCTCAGTGTTGTCAGACTGATGGGTTTGAACAGGCAATCATTCATGCCTGCCTGCAGGCATCGCTGTTTTTCCTCTGGCTGGGCGTTGGCGGTGAAACCCAGCACCGTACAACTTGGGCGCTGCTCTTCCTGCTCGTGGGTACGGATGGCACGGGTGAGCTCGTAACCATTCATCAGGGGCATGTTGCAGTCTGCAATCACCAGATCGAAATGGCTTTCTTTCCAGCTCCGCAAAGCGTCTTCGCCGTTGTTGGCCGTGATCCATCGATGGCCCAGGAAGTCGAGTTGCTGGCACATCAGTAATCGATTGGCGGGATGGTCGTCGACCACTAGCACGTTCAAAAGGGTTGTGGTCCTGGCAAGCGCCGGTTGCGGGGTGTCCTGGGCGATTGCGCCAGGCAGTGTGGTCATCGGCAGGCACACCCGTGCCTGTGTGCCAGTGCCCGGTTCACTGGTCAGCTGCAAGGTGCCGCCCATCATTTCACACAGGCTGCGGCAGATCACCAGGCCCAGGCCTGCGCCACTTCTGGCCCGGTGCCCGGTGTTGCCAGCCTGGGCAAAGGGCTCGAACAGCTGACGCTGATCGTCCTCGCTGATACCGATTCCGCTGTCACAGACCCATAGCTCGATGAGCCATCGATCGGACTGCGGCGAGGGTTGCAGACGGACCTTGATGGTGATTTCACCCTGCTCGGTAAACTTGATGGCATTGCTGATCAGGTTGGACAGTATCTGCTTGAGACGCAGCGGATCCGTCATGACATCGGGCTGATCGTCCGCGTCGGGAAGCGTAAGGATCAGGCTGAGGTTTTTTTGTCGTGCGAGCCCGTCGAAGACCCGCACGACTGCTTCGACGGTTTCGCCGAGGTTCACCCGTTCGGGGAAGAGGCTCAGGCGACCGGACTCGATTCGGGCGATGTCGAGGATGTCGCCAATAAGCTCGAGCATGTCCTTGGCCGAGTTGTAGGCCACTTCGATGGCCGAACGATCAAGGTGGTTCGGATCGGCGCGCCTGAGCGTCAGTTCGAGCATGCCGATCACCGCGTTCATCGGCGTGCGGATTTCATGGCTCATGGTGGCGAGGAATGTGCTCTTGGCGTGGCTGGCCTCATCGGCCCGTTCTTTGGCAGACCTGAGTTCATCGAAAAGCTGACGCCGCTCGCTGATATCGATCCATCCACCGATGATTCCCTGGACGTCACCCGTCGAATCCCGGTAGGGAAGAATCCAGTGGTAGATCGTCAGTTTTTGCAGGCCGATGTGCAGGGGGCGATCAAGAATCAACGGAACGCCTTCGGCCACCACGCGTCGATAATCAGCGTGGTATTGCCTGGCTTCAAGCACGTTGCTCATGGCACCTTGCATCACATCTTTGCCGATCACGTCTTCGCGTCTGGCGCTGAAGGCTTGCAGATAGCTGTCGTTGCAACTTTTCAGCAGCCCCTCGCGGTCACGCACATAGATGGGGTGAGGTGTCCCGTTGACCAGCGTCTGCATGAACTCGAACTGGTCACTCAGTGCTCGCTCCGCTTGTTGGCGTTGCTTGATCTGCCTGCGCATATGGGCATTCCAGGCCAGCAAAGTCAGTAGCAGCAGGCTGCTGCCGATGAGCAGTTGATACAGCAAGCGCTGGTAGGTGCGCCAGGTGTTGCCGGAGGTGCTCGTGTAACCACGCCAGCGACTGTTGATTATGCCCAGTTCGTCTGGTGCGATGCTCAACAGGGCTTTGTCGAGGATGGCACTCAGTTCGGGAGCGTCGCGTGCAGTCGCCAGGGACAACGCGGCCTGCCGAGTGCCAATTGTCGCGCTGATCTGCAGTCGGTCCTCGAACAGCTGCGAGTCGACGAAATAGTTGGCAGTCACCAGCGAATTGACCGCGCCCTCTACCTGGCCCTTGGCAAGTAGTTCTACCGTGCTGAAGGTGTCAGGTGTTTCAATCAGATGAATGGTTGGGTGCTCGCGGAGCAGGTCGTCGCGCAACGGATTGCCTTGGGTGATGGCGAGGCTTTTGCCTGCCAGTTGCTCCAGGCTGGTCGGGCTGGAGCCGCTTTTTCGGGTCAGCAAGACAAATGAATTCTCAAGATAGGGACGGGTGAAACTCAGAAGGGCTTCACGCTCGGTATTGGGAAGCAGGGCGGCAATCAGGTCGACCCGGTTCTCCTGGACCAGCTTGATCATTTCGTTGTCGCTTCGGCTGCGGTGAATCTCGAAGCGCAAACCGGTGCGCAGCCTGATCAGTTCGAGCAGGTCGGCAGTAATCCCTCTGAATGTTTCATCGGCGTCAAAGAACGTCAGCGGGGCGAAAGCATCGTTGACGGCCACGCGGACCACCGGATGTTGTGCAAGCCAGCGTTCTTCGCGGCGGGTCAATTGCAGTTTGTGGTCAGTCAGAAGAATGTCGCTGCCGGCGCTCCAGCGCTTGGCGATGCTTTCGCGTTCTCCCGTGGCTACCGCCTTGAGAACGGTGTTGATGATATGCAGAAGGTTCTGATTGTCCTTGCGAACGGCAAAACTGAAACCATAGGCCTCGTGTTTTCCGAAGTTGGCCATTCGCACATTCTTCAGATAGCCCTTGTTGATCATGTAGTGGGTTGAAATGGTGTCACCCAGAAAGACGTCGGCCTGGTCGAAGGCGACTGCATTTATCGCATTCAGATAGGACGGATAGGGGGTGATGACCGCCTTGGGGTAGAGCGCCTTTACCTCTTCCGGTGGCAGGTAGTGATAAACCATACTCAAGCGCATGCCGGCCAGGCCCTCGGTCAACGAACGGCTCTCGTTCTCCCGGGTCACCAGGACGGGTTGGTCAATGGCATAGGGGGCGGAGAGTGCGATGTTCGAATACCGGGCCTCGAAACCATTGGCCGTTCCGAGCAGGTCGATCTCGCCGTTTTCGAGTGCCTGGATGGCAGCTTCGCGGGATGGGTAGCGACGGATCTTGATGGGCAACCCCAGGGAGGCGCCCAGGATACCGGCGTAGTCGGCGGTAAAACCCTCGTATTCATGGCCGCTGATCGTCAAGTCAAAAGGGGGGTAGTCGGGCGCCGAACTGCCCAGGACCAGTTCGCGTTGGTTGAGTACCCACTGCCGTTGTGGTTCATCCAGCTGGATGTCCATGTGGCTTGCCGTTGAACGACTGAGCAATGTGTAATGTTCGACTCCGGGTTCGGCTATGGACACTGAGGCATTCAGGTATAAACCTGCACTCAAATACAATAAATAGTCCTTTAAACACCTGGGCATCCTGTCTCTCACACTAAAGCGTTACGTTTTGCCATCTCGATAAGTTCTACCAGGGACTTGGCCTTGAGTTTTTGCATGAGTCTTTTCTTGTAGGTACTGACAGTCTTGTTACTGAGAAACATGCCCTTGGCGATTTCCTTGTTGGTGCGACCCTGGGCGAACAATTGCATCACCATCAGTTCGCGATCGTTGACGGACTTGAACAAGTCCAGTTCCGCGCAGAGTGCTTCGTCGTCGCGAGACGGGTTCAATGCCTGGCTGGGAAAATAGTTGTAACCGGACAACACGGCTTTGATGGCGCTGAGCAGTTCGCTGAGGCCTTCCTGTTTGCAGACATAGCCTGACGCACCGGACCCCATGCAGCGGATTGCAAAAAGTGTTGGCGTTTGAGCCGTCAATACCAGTGTTTTCGGTCGCGTGCTCATGGCGTTGAAGCGGGAGAGGATTTCCAGCCCGTCAAGTTTGGGAATGCTGATGTCCAGGATGATCAGGTCAGGCATGCATTCGCGAACCATCTGCATCGCATCGACCCCGTTGTCGGCTTCACCTACTACTTTGTAGTCTTCATGCTCTAGTAACATACGCAATGCAAGGCGAATGACGGGGTGATCGTCGACAATAAAAACTGAGTTCATAATCAAATCCCATATGTGCACAAATAAAGCGAGCACCTTAGCTCAGATATGGAAGCCGACATATAAACGGACAGGGTTGGGGGTGCAATATAGGACTAATCCTACAATGGAAGGGGCAGGGGATTACGTGCCAAGTAGGTGGTTGTGGGCGAAGAGTGGATGTTTGGATAATATATTAATTGATGTGACAAGGTTGGATGAGCGCTTGCCTGATTCGCTAAGTACTGGTGTGGGTCTATGTACAGTGGTGCTCTCTATGCGTCTTGGTGTTCTGTGCAATGATTGTCATGGATGGTTGATGTTGGAGCAATACAGAGTCAATAAATAAGTGAACTCGGATTGCTTCAGTGGTTTTGGCAGCAGCCCCAATAAAGGCAGGTGTTGCTCGCGGGCCTGCTTTTTTAGCCTGTCCAGTTCGATTGTATCAAGGCTGCTCAGGATAATAGCCTGTTGGATCAGGCCCTGATGGTTGGCAATAGCAATCAAGTCGAGACCTGAAAGGTCTGGCAGGCATTGGTCGCACAGCAATATATCGAAAGGGTTATGCATCCGGTTCATCGCCTGCAGTGCGGCGTTGGCGCTGTTTGAGGTCGTTATATGGGTGAAGCCGTAACTTTCAAGCAGGTATTGGGTTGCCTTGAGTTGAAAGGGATGGTCCTCCACCAGCATGATGCGAAAGTTGTATGAGAGCATTTAGTTTTCCATGCAAGATCGCCAACTTGAGGTGATGGACAGTGGAGAATTATTTTTTCAGGCGCTAATGTTTTTTTGTGTCCGAATATCTATCTGTCGTAGGAGGTCGACTTGTTGTTTCAGTATGGAGCAATTGATTTGTGTGTAGAGAGAAACAGTAAGTTTGCTTGGCGTAAGATGTAGGGCGATTCGCTCATTATGTTGAACGCTGGACCTGTGGTCAGTCGCACGCCAGATGCCTGGGTGCGACGGAACCATGGGGCTTAGGGGTGGCGGGAGCGTCCAGTCATTTCCAGGGCCATTTCGCTGGCGTAGCTGTCGGTCATGCCGGCAATGAAATCGATCATGCGTAAAAACGACGCGTGCAAAGGGTCGTTCGGATTGGGAGCATTGTTGCCGAGTAGATCGAGTATGCGACGATTCTTGAATGAAGCCGTACGACCGCCATGCTGCTCCAGCGCGGCCCCGCAAAAGCCGTTCAACAGAATCTCCAGGGTTGTATACGCACCGATTTCATGCAGGGTCTTGCGCTTGTCCTGGAAGATTTTTTTACGCGCCATGTCCTTGGCATTCAGCACGCAACGCTTGGCCGGGCCGTGCATGTGCTCCACCAGATCACCTTGCAAGGTGCCCGCCAGCAGGGCGTCCTGTTGCTCGACGAATGCACGCGCCGCTGCATTGGTCAGGTGTTCGATGGCCTTGCCACGCAGGATCGCCAGTTTGCGTCGGCGCGAGTCGTTGGCACCCAGCAGACGGTAGGTTTCCGGCAAGTCATCACCGACCAGGCCGAGCAACAGAGCCTCCACTTCGGCGTATTCCAGCAACTCCATCTCCAGGCCGTCTTCCAGGTCGATCAAGGCATAGCAAATGTCATCCGCGGCCTCCATCAGGTAGACCAGCGGGTGCCTGGCCCAGCGTTGTTCGTCCAGTTGAGGCAGGCCCAGTTTCTGGGCAATTTGCTCCAGCAGCGGCAGCTCACTCTGGTAGCAGCCGAATTTGTGCTTCTTGTAACCCAGCGAGTCGGCGTGGCGTGCAGTCCAGGGGTACTTCAAATAGGTGCCCAGCGTCGCGTAGGTCAACCGTGTACCGCCGTCAAACTGGTGGTATTCCAGTTGTGTCAGGACCCGGAAACCCTGGGCATTACCCTCGAAGTTGAGGAAGTCATCCCGTTCGACTTCGCTCATGGCATCCAGCCAGCCCTTGCCTGCGGCTTGTTGGAACCAGTACCGGATGGCGTCTTCACCGGAGTGACCAAAGGGGGGGTTGCCGATGTCGTGAGCCAGGCAGGCAGATTGCACCACCATCCCCAGGTCGCTGGGTTCGCACCAGTCGGGCAGGGCGCCGCGGATGGTTTCACCGACGCGCATGCCCAGGGAGCGCCCAACGCAACTGACTTCCAGCGAATGGGTCAGGCGGGTATGGATATGGTCGTTGCTGGTGACCGGGTGAACTTGGGTCTTGCGCCCCAGCCGGCGGAAAGCACCGGAGAAAATGACCCGGTCGTGGTCTTTGTGGAACGGGCTGCGGCCGAGTTCTTCCGGGCTGTGCACCGGCTTCCCGAGGCGTTCACGATTAAGCAGGGTATGCCAATCCAAGGCTGGGCTCTCCGTAGGGTGACTGATGCGATAGCTTCCCGGTTCGTGCCGCCGGCTGCAAGGGGAACCCGAGCCCGAGCCCGTCGGTATCGATACTCGGTAAACGGGCAGACGACATCGAACCTCTCGATAAAGAGGTTCGAGCCCGCAACACTGCGGCCAATGACAGCGGACTAGTCTTTGCGTGAGGTGCCTTGCATCACCAGCTTGATCAGCGGCAACAGTGTGGTGCCCAGCCGCACCCATCGGGAGACATTGCGCAGGCCTCCACCCTTGGCGCCTTTGCCGGTGAGAAAACCCAGCAAGGTCACGGCGGCCACTCCCCAGAGTGGCGCGTGCTTGATGCCCAGGCCCTCCTGCAGGGTTTGCGACATGCCGCGTATTCGCTGCAAGGGTTGCAGCAATTGCCGGGACTCATGACGTATTTCCTGGCGATGCATTTCCATGCGCAAGCGGATCAGGGCCTTGCGCATTTCTTGCCGCGAGCTGTTCTTGGGGATCTCAGGCAGGCTCATGGCAGCAGGCGCTCCCTGTCGTTGTTCAGCTCTTCGAGGGTGGCGTGGAACGGCGACGACTCGTCGAAGACCGCGGCTTTCAGGCGCATGCCGCAGAACAGGGCCGCGAGCGCATAGAACACGCACAGGCCAACGATGGCCGTCAGGCGATAGGTGTCCCAAAACACAATCAACACCAGTGCCGAAAGACCCACCAGCAACAGCAGGGCGAACACCAGCGCAAGGCCGGCGAACAGCAACAGGCTGACCGTACGCGCCTTTTGCTCTTGCAACTCGATGCCGAACAACTCGACATGACTGTGCAGCAACCCTAGGAACGCGGCGCCCAGGCGCCGCGATGAGGAGCCGGAGTCTGTTTCCGGCGAGCCGGATTCACCGATCGCCATATCAGCGCCGAGTCGCCAGCAGGCCAATCAGAAAGCCCACCCCAGCCGCGATACCCACCGACTGCCAGGGGTTGGCCTGGACATAGTCTTCGGTCGCAGAGACAGCGGCCTTGCCGCGCTCGTTCAGGGAGTCCTGGGTCAGTTTCAGGGTCTCGCGGGCGCGCACCAGGCTTTCGTGAATCTGACTGCGCAGTTCGTCGGCTTGATCACCGGCCAGTGTCGCGGTGTGTTCCAGCAGCCGCTCGGTGTCGCTGACCAGTGTCTGAAAATCTTCCATCAGGATTTCTTGAGCAGTCTTTTCCGTTTTGCTGGCCATGGTGATCTCCATAAGTGGCGTGTGAAGTGTTCGAGTATGAGCCGTTCGCGAAGGTTCAGTGCAAATGGCTGGTACAGCTTTTGCTATGTCGTGGTGCGTCAATCGGTGCTGTGGTGCTGAAAACGGGCGTGCTTCGCGAAAACCTTAACCTAAATAATAGTAATCAGCGGAAACATCCAGGCAAGGATTGACCCCGCCGTTTTTTTTGCGCCAAAACGGTTCGCCGTAAGGCGAGTTGATGCCAGGGGAGGTGTCAACTTGGTGCGCAAAAAGGCCTGGCGAACTGCTTTGGTGCTTTTTCCGGATTGAAGGTCTGCCAACCCCATGGAAAATCTGCAAAGTGCAGTGGACAGTCTGGTCCACGGTTCCAACACGCTCTTCATCCTGATCGGCGCGGTCATGGTCCTGGCGATGCATGCCGGTTTCGCCTTCCTGGAAGTCGGTACGGTTCGTCAAAAGAATCAGGTCAATGCCTTGTCGAAAATCCTCAGCGACTTTGCGATTTCGACCCTGGCTTACTTCTTTATAGGCTACTGGATCTCATACGGCGTCCATTTCATGCAACCGGCCTCGGTGATCAGTGTCGATCACGGTTATGGGCTGGTGAAATTTTTCTTTCTGCTGACGTTCGCCGCCGCCATTCCAGCCATTATCTCCGGCGGAATTGCCGAGCGGGCGCGGTTCATACCGCAGTTGTGCGCCACCGCGCTGATCGTGGCGTTCATCTATCCGTTTTTTGAGGGCATTGTCTGGAATGGCAATTTTGGCCTGCAAGCCTGGTTGCTCGAGCGCTTTGGTGCCGGCTTCCATGACTTTGCAGGTTCGGTGGTGGTGCATGCCATGGGCGGCTGGTTGGCATTGGCGGCAGTACTGCTACTCGGACCGCGCAATGGACGGTACCGCGACGGGCGTCTGGTGGCGTTTGCTCCGTCGAGTATTCCGTTCCTGGCATTGGGTTCGTGGATTCTGATCGTCGGCTGGTTCGGCTTTAACGTAATGAGCGCACAGACTCTGCAGGGGGTCAGCGGTCTGGTGGCGGTCAATTCGTTGATGGCCATGGTTGGCGGCACCGTGGCCGCATTGATCGTTGGCCGTAACGACCCGGGGTTTCTACACAATGGACCGCTGGCCGGGCTGGTCGCGATCTGCGCGGGCTCGGACCTGATGCACCCGGTGGGGGCCCTGGTGACCGGTGCAATCGCCGGGGCCCTGTTTGTCGGGTGTTTCATTGCCGCGCAAAACCAATGGAAGATCGATGATGTACTGGGTGTCTGGCCATTGCACGGCCTGTGTGGCGCCTGGGGCGGCATTGCCTGCGGAATCTTCGGCCAGACAGCGTTGGGCGGGCTGGGCGGTGTCAGCCTGATCAGCCAGTTGATCGGTACGGCGCTGGGTATTGTGGTGGCATTGATCGGGGGGCTTGTGGTGTATGGCGCAATCAAACGCTTGCATGGTCTGCGCCTGAGCCAGGAAGAGGAGTACTACGGTGCTGACCTGTCGATCCACAAGATCGGTGCCGTCAGCCAGGACTGAGGGGCGCCGGGTGCGCAATGATCTGCACCCCGATCTGCGCGCGGCCTCACCTCCTCATGGGAGTGGCTGGCGCTCGACGGTTTTTCATGTCCGGCCTAGAATGATCACCCATTCCTCAGTGATCTGTACCTCATGCCTTCTGAATGCCAGTTGTTCGGCACCCTTGGCTGCCATCTCTGTGAACTCGCCGAAGCGGAACTGATGCCGTTGGTCGAGCACGGATTGTTGGTGGAACTGGTGGACATTGCGGACAGTGACGCGTTGTTTGAAGCCTATGGCTTGCGAATTCCGGTGTTGCGCCGGGTCGATACGGGGGCCGAACTGGGCTGGCCCTTCGATGCCGAGCAAGTCGTGGCGTTTTTGCGTTGACCCCTGGCTTTTGTTGCGACACGGACTCCGTTTGTCGTGATCTGCCTGTAATGCGTTGGCGCGCGCTTGAATATTCGGTTACTGTATGTGCATACAGTTATTCGGGTGGCCGTCATGTCCCTCACCATACTCGCAAGTCGTCAGCGCTTGCAGCTGCCGGATTCCGGTGAGCTGAGCATCAGTACCCTGCATTGCGCCGCTCGAGAGCAGGCGCATTGCGACTTCTCGCTAGACCGGATCGTGGGTCTGGGGGCCGAGCAGGTGCGTGCGGTCCTGGTTGATGACGACAGTTTGCTGGGATTCGGTATTTATCCCGGTGACCGTCTGATCGTCGATCGTTCGATCCAGCCTGTTCAGGATCAATACGTGGTGGCCCATCTCGACAGCGAAAACGATTACTGCGTGCGCCTGTTGGCGGCCGATCCCAAGGGAGGGCTGCTGCTCAAGGCTGCGCGGCCCTCTATCCCCTCGGTCCCCTTTGATGAACTCGACCCGGCCCCGATCTGGGGGGTGGTGCTGTGGGTTGTCAGCTATGTGGGGCGCGGATGAGGTTGACCTTGCGGGCCCGATTGCTTTGAGCATCTGGCGCGCGCACGGGATTACGAAATGAGAGGGATGCAACATGGTCAAGGTTGAACAGTTGAAAGCCGGCGTGAACCGGATGTCGGTCGACGTGGTACGCGAGGCGGTACGGGAGTTACGCCTGGATGGCCTGGTGACGGAAGGGAAAACACCGTTCAACAAAGTGCACTTCAATACCTGTTTTGCCGAAATCGAGGCCCTGTTTCAGCGCGCCGGGTATCACCGTCAGCTGGATGTGGTCGGTTACCAGGGCTTGTTGTATGCGCTTTATGATCCTGGCCGCTGGGAAGCCGTCGATGTGTTGCGCTGGTTGAAAGAGTTCACCGACGCGGCAGCGCTGCGCGAGTCCTTGACCGCGTGACGGACATCAGAGGGGGCCGTGTGGAATCTGTCCTAGGTCCGTTCAAGCCATTGTTGGATAATAGCCATCAGCATTAACGGCCAGAGCTTTCGTATGTCCACCTCATCGTTTTCCGCCGCACAGAACCAGGCCAGTACGCTATACCTGCCCCCAGGCAGCTGGGCGACCGTGCTTGATTGCCTGTGCGAACACTTCAGCGCCATTGGTCGTGAACAATGGCTGGACAGGATCGCCCGTGGTCGCGTGCTCGACGGTCAAGGCCAGGCGATTGCCTTGGACCTGGCGTACAAGGAGGGCCTGCGAATCCATTATTTTCGCGAAGTGCCTGATGAAAAGAATATCCCGGTTGTGGAAACGATCCTGTACGCCGACGAGCATCTGGTGGTAGCGGATAAACCCCATTTTCTGCCGGTGACCCCCGCTGGCGAATATGTCGAGCAGACGTTGCTGCGTCGGTTGATCCGTCGCCTGGACAATCCGCACCTGGTGCCACTGCACCGTATCGACCGGCACACGGCGGGGCTTGTGCTGTTTTCCGCCAATCCGCAAAGCCGTTCGGCGTATCAGTCACTGTTTCCGACTCGCACCATCGAAAAGCACTATGAAGCCATTGCCCGTGCGTTGCCGACGTTGTCGTTTCCCTTGGTACACAAAAGCCGCCTGGTCGATGGTCAGCCCTTTTTCCGTATGCAAGAGGGGCCAGGCATCAGCAATACCGAAACCGCGATCGAGGTCGTAGAAAAAAATGCTGATCTGTGGCGCTACGCGTTGTACCCGGTGACGGGCAAAAAACACCAACTGAGGGTTCACATGGCCGCGTTGGGGGCGAGTATCTGTAATGACCCCTTCTATCCCGACGTCTTGAAAGATGCAGAGGATGACTACGCCAATCCTTTGAAGCTGTTGGCCAAAGGCTTGCGCTTCGTCGACCCGGTGACCGGTCAGGAGCGGGTGTTCGAAAGCACCATCAGCCTGGACTGGTGAGCCGCTCCAGACACCAACAAGCCCGCGCTGGGCGGGCTTGGTCGTGTATCCGGAACGCGTCGCGACTTACAGGTCCTTGACGGTGCGGACCTGATCCTTGTTGATGCGGGTTTGCTTGCCGTCCAGCTGTTCGAACTCATAGAAACCCGACCTGGCATCGTATTTAGGGGTGTCGACAGACTGGATTTCGCGGCCGTCATTCAAGGTGATGACTGCAGGTGACGAGCAGCCCGCGAGGGTGGCCAGGCCCAAGGCAAGCATGAAAGTGGCGAGGGTCCGATGAGTCATGAGATGTCTCCGCAAATGAATTCTTGATGTCTGAACTTGAGACGTACAGCGCGCCTGCAAGTTCCAGAATAGGTCATTCTGACACGCTTGCGTGCAGACTTAACAGCTCCGGGGTATTGAGGTTGGCCAGGCGCCGATCATTCTCGGGACACTGCAGTGCAAAGGCATCAAGCGTGCGCATGATCCGTCCAGGGC
>RCUJ01001117.1_pt1 | contig 14869 bp, 13 predicted proteins | sample 2166321 | NCBI WGS metagenome assembly RCUJ01 (sample SAMN09932808, study PRJNA488358) | compost metagenome | feature: garden; material: soil; isolation source: compost soil in an enriched community after 118 h of incubation | place: Germany: Experimental Botanical Garden Goettingen | collected... | reverse complement strand
TTCGACCTCGACGGCACCCTGACCGACCCGCGTGAGGGCATCACCCGCTCGGTGCAGCATGCGCTGGCGCAGCTCGGCATCGACGAGCCGGATCTGCAGGCGCTGGAGCACTTCATCGGGCCGCCGCTGTTGCAGTGTTTCATGCAGACCTATGGCTTGGACGAGGCCACGGCCTGGCAGGCGGTGCATCATTACCGCGAACGCTTTGGCGAGGTCGGGCTGTACGAGAACCGTCTGTTCGATGGCGTTGGCGAGTTGCTGGAGCTGCTGCTCATGCAGAATCGCAGCCTGTATATCGCCACCAGCAAGCCGCGGGTGTTCGCCGTGGAGATCGCCCGGCATTTCGATTTCGCCCGGCACTTCAAGGTGATCTACGGCAGCGAGCTGGACGGCACGCGCACCGACAAGGTCGAGCTGATCGGCCATCTGCTGGCGCAGGAAAACCTCGCTGCCAGCAACACCCTGATGATCGGCGACCGCAAGCACGACCTGATCGGCGCGCGGCGCAACGGCCTGGCCGCCGCGGCGGTGGGTTATGGCTTCGGCAGTCGTGAAGAACTGCAGGCCGAGGCGCCGACCTATCACTTCCAGACCCTGGCCGAGCTGCACCGGGCGTTTATCGGCTGATGCCCACTTGCGGGGTAGCCGCTCCCACGGACGGTGGCGCAGAAACAGTCTCAGCCGTTCTTCTGGTAGATGATCTTCTTGGTGCCGCCGTCGCAGCTGCCGACCACCATGCTCTGATCCTGCACCTCGTCGTTGTCGACGATCTCCAGGGTGTAGCTGGAAACCCCAGCGGCCTGGATCTTCACTTCGATTTCCTGCTTGAGTTCCTCGCAGGGTTTGGGCGCCGCCCACGCAGTGCTGCCCAGCACGCAGAGCAGCACGGCCAGTGTCCATCGGTTCATCGCACATCTCCTTAGGTTTTGCGAAACTCGCCAGTATTCGACTGGCGCACGGTACAGCTAGTTCTAGCTGGCTTTGCGCAAGGCTTCCAGTGCCTTGGTGCGCGCCTCGAGCGGCAACTCGCCAAGGACGGCGACCCGTAGGTAGAAGCGCGGCCAATCCCCCTGAACCTCGGCGAACAAGGCGGCGAACGCCGGCACCCACTGGTCGTAGAGGCCGAACGGCAGCAGCTTGGCGTTGTTCAGTGGCGCCGCGATCCAGGCGTCGTAGCGACCGCGACCGCCCCACTCACGCTCACGCAGGGTCCGGTACTCCTGGCGCAGGCGCTCGAACTCGGCCTGTTTGGCCGCACGCATGGCATCCGCCGGCAGTTTGCTGGCATACAGCTGCTCCAGGCGCGCACGGCTGGCCAGCACCAGCGTGCTGAACTGCTCGCGCTGTTTGGCTTCGCTCGGGTCGACGGCCGGCAGGCCCTGCGCCTGTTGCCACTGGCGCAGGCCTTCGCGCTCGACGAAGGTGGCGAAGGATTCGTTGAATGCGCTGTCGTCGGCCACATACAGCTGCTGATGGGCCAGTTCATGGAAAATCACCGCCACCAGGCGTTCATCGCTCCAGCGCAGCATGCTGTTGAGAATCGGATCGTTGAACCAGCCCAGGGTGGAATACGCCTCGACCCCGCCGACGTAGGTGTCGAAGCCTTGCTGCTTGAGCAGTGCCGCCGCGCCACGGGCACGGCCCAGGCTGTAGTAACCGCGATAGGCCACACAGCCGGCGATGGGAAAGCAGTGCAGCTCGGGCTTGACCGAAAACTCCGCCGTGGCGAACAGGTTCCACACCACGAAGGGTCGCTGGATATCGGCATACAGGCGGTAGCTGCGGTTATCCGGCAGGCCCAGCTGCGCACTGGCGAAGTCGCGCGCCCGCTGGGCCAGGGCCAGGCGCCGACGCAGCTCGGGGTCCACCTGCGGGTCGCCGAGCAGCGCATCGATAGGCTGGCTCGCCTGCCACACCTGCACCTGCCCCCGGGCCAGGTGGCCGTAGTAATCCAGGGTGCTGCAACCGCCGAGCCACAGCAGCGCCGCCAGCAGCGGAACCCGGCACCAACAGAAGGAGTCGATAAAAGAGTGAGCAGTACGACACGTCATGCCCGGCAAATTAGCGCATTAACGCGACTGTCTGCACTATCGGCGTAAGCTGATTGCATAGGGTCAATTTCGGAGGCTGCCATGCGTTACCCAGTCCTGATTATCAGCCTGTTGCTGCTCGGCGCGTGCGCCTCGCCATTGCCACCACGCGACCCTGGCTTGGCGTGGGTCGACCTGTACACCACCGCCAGCGATCTGTTGATGGCCGAGGAACTCGACGGCAAGCGGGTCAACGACGGTCGTTACTTCCAGATCACCCCTGGCGCCCACGAACTGATCGCGCGCTTTCAGTTCGAGGTGCACGGCGGCGGCAATCTGATGGCCGAGCCTATGCAGCGCACCTGTGAGCTGCGCGTGCGCTACGACGACTTCGCCGCCGGCCAGCGCTACCGGATCGAAGCACGAACGCTGGCGATGAGTGCCCAGGGCTGGCTCTACGACGACCAGCGCAATGTGCTGGCGCGCGCCAGGGTGCTGCGCTGCGGGGTGTTCTAGCCAGGCCCCGTTGGCAAGCCTCGATCAACGCAGCTGGGCGAGAATCTCGAAGGCGCGCAAGCGGTCGGCGAACTCGTAAAGGTCGCAGGTGAAGATCAGTTCGTCGGCGCCGGTCTGCTCCAGCAGCACCTCGAGGCGCGCACGAACTTTCTCCGGGCCACCGATCATCGCCATGCCCAGGAAACTGGCGACTGCCTCTTTTTCGTGGGGCAGCCACAGGCCGTGCATGCTCTCGACCGGCGCTTTCTGCACCAGGCTCTGGCCGCGAATCAGGGCGAGGATGCGCTGATAAGCCGTGGTTGCCAGGTATTGCGCCTGCTCGTCGCTGTCTGCCGCCAGCAGCGGCACACCGAGCATCACATAGGGTTGTTCGAGCACCGTCGACGACTTGAAATGGTTGCGGTAGACGCGGATCGCCTCATGCATCAGGCGCGGCGCAAAGTGCGAGGCGAATGCGTAGGGCAGGCCTTTCTCGCCGGCCAAGCGGGCGCTGAACAGGCTGGAACCGAGCAGCCAGAGCGGCACCCGGGTGTCGCTGCCCGGCATGGCGATGACCCGCTGAGCCGGCGTGCGCGGGCCCAGGTAGCGCTGCAACTCCTCGACATCCGCAGGAAAGTCGTCGGCGCTACCGGAGCGCTCGCGACGCAGGGCATGGGCGGTGAACTGATCGGCGCCCGGGGCGCGGCCCAGGCCCAGATCGATGCGCCCCGGATACAGGGTGGCGAGGGTGCCGAACTGCTCGGCGATCACCAGGGGCGCGTGATTGGGCAGCATCACCCCACCGGCGCCGAGACGAATGCTCGCGGTCCCCGCAGCCAGGTAGCCCAGCAGCACCGCGGTCGCCGAACTGGCGATGCCGTCCATGTTGTGGTGCTCGGCCACCCAGAAGCGGGTGAAGCCCAGGCGCTCCGCCTGTTGCGCCAGGGCCAGGGAACGCTGCAGCGCTGGCGCCGGGCCGGCGTCATCGTCGCGTATCGGCGCCAGGTCGAGGATGGAAAACGGGGTGGTGGATAGCCTGTTCATAACTGCCTCCTGGAGCCATACATGCTTTATGGGGGCATCAGGAGCAAAGGCAACCCCGACTTCAGCAGCGCTCCGCCGCGCGAAGGTGGACTCTTTGCGCGGCGAATGAGCAGGCCCGGGTTTCAGCTTTCGCTGAGGCGGAAACCGACCTTGAGGGTCACCTGGTAGTGGCCGACCTTGCCGTTTTCGATATGCCCGCGGGTTTCCACGACTTCGAACCAGTCCAGGTTGCGAATCGACTTGGCGCATTCGCCCAGGGCATTGTTGATCGCTTCATCGATACTGACTTTCGACGAACCGACGACCTCGATCTTCTTGTAGGTGTGGTGGTCAGACATGGCGTTTTCTCCACGGAAGGTAATTAAACGCTAGTCGAGCACACAGATTTTTGTGACATGTATTTGGTATATCCAGCCAAACTAAACGCGATAGTCAAACGCCACTCAGCTCGCCGCGCAGCCACTCGGCCAGGCATTGCGCGCGCTTGTCCAGCCGCCGCGCGGGCACCCACAGGGCCAGGCGGGCCGGGGTTGCGACGAAGCCCCAGGGCGCGACCAGGCGCCCCGCCGCCAGATCGTCGGCGACCAGTTGCTGGGGGGCGATGGCCACGCCCAGGCCGGCGGCAGCGGCCTCCAGCAGGTAGTAGAGGTGCTCGAAGCCCTGACCCAGCCTGAGCGCGGCGCTATCCAGGCCATTGCGCGCCGCCCAGCTCGGCCAGGCCTGCGGCCGCGAGCTGGTGTGCAGCAGCGGCTCGCCCAGCAGCGCCGCCGCCGGCGCCGCATGCAGCTCGCCGTAGCGCCCATAACGCGGACTCAGGACCGGGCCGATACGCTCGACTGCCAGCTCGAACACCTGCATGTCCGCCGGCCAGGGTGGCTCGGCGAACCACAGGGTGGCGTCGACCCCGGCCCGCCGCGGGTCCAGCTCGCCTTCGCTGGCCGACAGCTGCAGACGCAACTCCGGCAGCTCGCGGTTGAGCCGATCCAGGCGCGGGATGAACCAGCGCGCCAGCAGACTGCCGGGGCAGGCCAACACGAACGGCGCCTCGGCCTGGCCCTGCTGCAGTTCGCCGCAGACCGCCCGCAGCCGCTCGAACGCCTCGCCGCTGACATCGCGCAGGCGCAGCCCGGCATCTGTGAGTTTAAGGCCACGCCCGTCCTTGACGAACAAGGCCACGCCGAGGTGTTCTTCCAGCGCCCTGATCTGCCGGCTGACCGCCCCATGGGTGACGTGCAGCTGTTCAGCCGCCTGGCTGACGCTGTGCAGCCGGGCGGCGGCCTCGAAGGCGCGCAGGGCATTGAGTGGCGGCAGGCCTTGGCTCATACGTGAGTTTTCCTGACAGGTTGCGGCGATCTTATCGCTTTTACCCTGAGCCACACAGCCTTATCCTGTGCCCATTGCTCCTACATGCCCAACACTCCCAGGAGAACACCATGACCTCATACCGCAGCGGCCCCGACGCCAACGGCCTGTTCGGCTCGTTCGGTGGCCAGTACGTCGCCGAAACCCTGATGCCGCTGATCCACGACCTGGCCGCGGAGTACGAGAAGGCCAAGCTCGACCCCGAGTTCGCCAAGGAACTGGCCTACTTCCAGCGCGATTTCGTTGGCCGGCCGAGCCCGCTGTATTTCGCCGAACGCCTGAGCGAACACTGCGGCGGGGCGAAGATCTATTTCAAGCGCGAAGAGCTCAATCACACCGGCGCGCACAAGATCAACAACTGCATCGGCCAGGCCCTGCTGGCGCGACGCATGGGCAAAAAGCGCATCATCGCCGAGACCGGCGCCGGCATGCACGGCGTGGCCACCGCCACGGTAGCGGCGCGCTTCGGCATGGAATGCGTGATCTTCATGGGCACCACCGACATCGACCGGCAGCAGGCCAACGTGTTCCGCATGAAGCTGCTCGGTGCCACCGTGATCCCGGTGGTCGCCGGCACCGGCACCCTGAAAGACGCGATGAACGAGGCCCTGCGCGACTGGGTGACCAACGTCGACAACACCTTCTACATGATCGGCACCGTGGCCGGCCCGCACCCCTATCCGGCGATGGTGCGCGACTTCCAGGCGGTGATCGGCAAGGAAACCCGCGAGCAGATCCTCGCCCAGGAAGGCCGTCTGCCCGACAGCCTGGTGGCCTGCATCGGCGGCGGCTCCAACGCCATCGGCCTGTTCCATCCCTTCCTCGACGACAAAGAGATACAGATCATCGGCGTCGAAGCGGCGGGCTACGGCATCGCAACCGGCAAGCACGCGGCCAGCCTCAACGGCGGCGTACCGGGCGTACTGCATGGCAACCGCACCTTCCTGCTGCAGGACGACGACGGCCAGATCATCGACGCCCACTCGATTTCCGCCGGCCTCGATTACCCCGGCATCGGCCCCGAGCACGCCTGGTTGCATGAGATCGGCCGGGTCGAATACACCTCGGTGACCGACGACGAAGCGCTCGCAGCCTTCCACACCTGCTGCCGCCTGGAGGGCATCATCCCGGCCCTGGAAAGCGCCCACGCCCTGGCCGAAGTATTCAAGCGCGCGCCCACTCTGCCGAAGGACCATCTGATGGTGGTCAACCTGTCCGGCCGTGGCGACAAGGATATGCAGACCGTCATGCACCACATGCAAGAACAGAAGGAAACCGTCGTATGAGCCGCCTGCAGACGCGCTTTGCCGAGCTGAAGCAACAAGACCGCGCCGCCCTGGTGACCTTCGTCACCGCCGGCGACCCCAACTACGCCGCCTCCCTGGCGATCCTCAAGGGCCTGCCGGCGGCCGGCGCCGACGTGATCGAACTGGGCATGCCCTTTACCGATCCGATGGCCGACGGCCCGGCGATCCAGCTGGCGAATATCCGCGCCCTGGGCGGCGGGCAGAACCTGGCCAAGACCCTGCAGATGGTTCGCGAATTCCGCCAAGACGAGCAGAACACGCCGCTGGTGCTGATGGGCTACTTCAACCCGATCCACAAGTACGGCGTCGCGCGCTTTATCGCCGAGGCCAAGGAAGCCGGGGTCGACGGCCTGATCGTGGTCGACCTGCCGCCGGAACATAACGTCGACCTGTGCGACCCGGCGCAAGCCGCGGGCCTGGACTTCATCCGCCTGACCACCCCGACCACCGACGACAAGCGCCTGCCCAAGGTACTCAACGGCAGCTCCGGCTTCGTCTACTACGTGTCGGTGGCCGGCGTCACCGGCGCCGGTGCGGCGACCCTGGAGCATGTCGAACAGGCCGTGGCCCGCCTGCGCCGGCACACCGACCTGCCGATCAGCATCGGCTTCGGCATCCGCACCCCGGAACACGCGGCGACCATCGCCCGCCTGGCCGACGGCGTGGTGGTCGGCTCGGCGCTGATCGACCGGATCGCCAACGCCGAGAACGACGCCCAGGCGGTGGATGGCGTGCTGAGCCTGTGCCGCCAGCTGGCCGAAGGCGTACGCGGCGCCCGCTAGGATGGTGGGGCCGCCTGGGTCGGGCCGTGCAGTTGACAACCTGATTTGCCACCCACGCGCTCCCGTCTCCATCCTCCGCGCTCAAGCCCAGAAAAATGCCGCTCTCCCTTACCAGGAAAGCGGCATTTTTCTTAAGTGGAACACGCGTAGTCCAGATGCAATCCGGCGCAGTTTGCAGCCGCCAGATTTTCCCCGGATTGCATCCGGGCTACAAAATCCGTGCCCTCGCGGGCTACTGCGCCGCCTGCAGCTGGCGCTGCGCCATTTTCTGCTTGCGGTAGCTGATCGCTGCGGCGGGCACCGGGGTGACCTTGCCGGTTTCCAGCCAGCGCTTGAGGCGGTTGGCGTCGGCCATGTGGGTGTATTTGCCGAAGGCATCCAGCACCACGAAGGCCACCGGCTTGCCGGCCATCCGCGTGCGCATCACCAGGCAGTGGCCGGCGGCATTGGTGAAGCCGGTCTTGGTCGCCTGCACGCTCCAGTTGTCCTTGCGCACCAGGGCGTTGGTGTTGCGAAAACCCAGGCTGTAGTTGGGCTTGCGGAAGGCCACGGTTTTTTCCCGGGTGGTGCTCAACTCGCTGATCAATGGGTAGCCCTGGGTGGCCTTGAGCAGCAGCACCAGGTCGCGGGCGGTGGAGACGTTGTGCTCCGACAAGCCGGTCGGCTCGACGAAGCGCGAGCTGCTCATGCCTAGCGCCCGGGCCTTGGCATTCATCGCCGCGACAAAGGCCACATGACCGCCCGGATAATGGTGCGCCAGGCTGGCCGCCGCACGGTTCTCCGAGGACATCAGCGCGAGCAGGAGCATGTCGCGGCGGCTGACCTCGCTGCCGATGCGCACCCGCGAGAACACGCCCTTCATCTCCGCGGTATCGCGAATGGTGATCGGCAGTTGCTGATCCAATGGCAACTGGGCGTCCAGCGCGACCATGGCGGTCATCAGTTTGGTCACCGAGGCGATCGGCACCACCATGTCCGGATTGCTGGAATAGAGCACCTGATCGGTCTGCAGGTCGACCAGCAGGGCGCTGCCAGCAGCGAGCTCCTGCTGAGTGGCGGCCAGGCTGTTCGAGGTAACACCAAGGCCGCTGCAGATCAGCAACAGACCGACTATCGAATGACGGATATTCACGGAGAAATTTCACCGGGTAAGGTGGGGAAGTGCCGAAGCGGCTATCGAGCGCGTAAGTATACGGAACTCGACCATCACTTTTGCAGTGTAGGTCGCCCATGCCGCTGCATCGTGGCCGTTCGGCGGAACCTCTCAGACCGGCGTGCCTTCCCGCTCCAGTTCCAGCTTGAGCCAGTCGACGAACTGCTGGGTCAGGCGCTGGCGGCGCTTGCGCTCGGGCAGCACCAGGTAATAGCCAAAGTCGGAGCGCACCTCGCCGGCGCACAGGCGGCACAGCAGGCCTTGATCGAGCAGCTCATCGACCAGATGACGCCAGCCGATGGCCACGCCCTGGCCGGCGATGGCCGCCTGAATCAGCAGGGTGTAGTTGTCGAAGCGCAGCATCCCCGGGCTGGGCGTCTCGGCGATAGCCAGCGCGCGGAACAGGCCATTCCAGTCGAACCAGCGCGAACGAATCTCCGGGCGCAGGTGCAGCAGGGGCAACTCGGCCAATGCCGTCGGCGCCAGCGGCAAGGCCCGGCCCTTGAGCAACTGCGGGCTGCACACCGGGAACACCTCTTCGTGAAACAGCAGATGGGCCTCGCCGTGCTTGAAGCGGCCATCGCCGAAGGCGATGGCCACGTCGATCTCCGCGGGTAACGCGGCCAGGTCGCGCGCACTGGTGATCAGGCTGACGTCCACCTCCGGATGCAGCTGATGGAAGCGTTGCAACCTGGGCATCAGCCAGTAGGCGGCCAAGGCGAAGTCGGTGGCCACCTGCAGCACCTCGTGCTGTTGCCCGGCAGCAATCGCAGCCAAGCCGGCATCGAGGCTGTGCAGGCCGTCCTGGACGTAGCGCAGCAGCAGCGCGCCGGCCTCGGTGAGGACGATGCCGCGGTAGACGCGGTCGAACAAGCGGACCGCCAACTGCTGTTCGAGGCGCTTGATCTGCTGGCTGATGGCCGGCTGACTGCTGCCCTGTTCGGCGGCAGCGGCGGTGAAGCTCAGGTGACGGGCCGCGGATTCAAACACCCGCAGCACATCCAGGGACAGCCCCGCGGTGCTCTTAAACATAATCTGTTGTTATCCGAGTCATGTATTCGCCGCGGGTTTACCCGGCATTTGCTTGGCCTGATCATCAAGCCAGCAATGTCGCATAAATCTTTTATATGGAAAACCAGCGGCCTATGAAACGTCCGAATATTCTCTTCATCATGACCGACCAGATGGCTGCGCCTATCCTGCCGATTCACGATCCGGCATCGCCGATCAAGATGCCCAACCTGGTGCGCCTGGCCGAACAGGCCGTGGTGTTCGACGCCGCCTATTGCAACAGCCCGCTCTGTGGGCCCTCGCGCTTCGCCATGGTCAGCGGCCAGTTGCCGAGCAAGATCGGCGCCTACGACAACGCCGCCGACCTGCCCGCCGATGTGCCGACCTACGCCCACTACCTGCGCCGCCTCGGCTACCGCACCGCGTTGTCCGGCAAGATGCATTTCTGCGGCCCGGATCAGCTGCATGGCTACGAGGAGCGTCTGACCAGCGACATCTACCCGGCCGACTACGGCTGGGCGGTGAACTGGGATGCGCCCGAGGAACGCCTGAGCTGGTACCACAACATGTCCTCGGTGCTGCAGGCCGGCCCCTGTGTGCGCACCAACCAGCTGGATTTCGACGAGGAGGCGGTGTTCAAGGCCCAGCAATACCTGTACGACCACGTGCGCATGCACGCCGACCAGCCGTTCTGCCTGACGGTGTCGATGACCCACCCCCACGACCCCTATACGATTCCCGAAGAATTCTGGAATCTCTATCGCGACGAGGACATCCCGCTGCCGCAACAGGTCATCGACCAGGCCGAGCAGGACCCGCACTCGCAGCGCCTGCTCAAGGTCATCGACCTGTGGGACAAGCCCTTGCCCGAACACAAGGTCAGGGATGCGCGGCGCGCCTACTTCGGCGCCTGCAGTTACGTCGACACGAACATCGGCAAGCTGCTGAAGACCCTCGAGGCGTGCAACCTCGCCGAAGACACCATCATCGTCTTCTCCGGCGACCACGGCGACATGCTCGGCGAGCGCGGCCTCTGGTACAAGATGCACTGGTTCGAGATGTCGGCCCGGGTGCCGCTGCTGGTGCATGCGCCCAAGCGCTTCGCCGCCCGGCGCATCGGCCAGTGCGTGTCGACCCTGGACCTGCTGCCGACCCTGGTCGAGCTGGCGGGGGGCGAGGTCGAGGCCGACCTGGCGCTGGATGGTCGCTCGCTATTAGCGCACCTCGAAGGTCGCCAGGGCCACGATGAAGTCATTGGCGAATACATGGCCGAAGGCAGCAACGCCCCGCTGATGATGATCCGCCGCGGCGACTGGAAGTTCATCTACTCCGAACAGGATCCGCTGCTGCTGTTCGACCTGCGCCACGATCCGCAGGAGCGGCAGAACCTCGCCGACTCCGCCGAGCAGCAGACGTTGCTGGCCGAGTTGATTGCCGAGGCGCGCACGCGCTGGGATATGCCGGCGATCCATCGGGCGACCCTGGCCAGCCAGCGCCGCCGCCGCCTGGTCGCCGAAGCGCTGACCCTGGGCCGGCTGAAAAGCTGGGATCACCAGCCGCTGGTCGACGCCAGTCAGCAGTACATGCGCAACCACATCGACCTCGATGACCTGGAGCGCCGCGCCCGCTATCCACAGGTATGACAACTACACCGGTGCAACTGAATAAAATAATTAGAAATCAGAGGACACAAGTCATGAACAAACCAACCATAGGCTTCGCCGGCGCTCTGCTACTGGCTGCCAGTACCCTCCACGCCCAGGCCGAAGAGGCCAGTTGCAGCACGGTGAAACTGGGCGATCCGGGCTGGAGCGATATCGCCGTGACCAACGGCATCGCCAGCTTCCTGCTCGAAGGTCTGGGCTACAAGGTGCAGACCCAGACCCTGGCGGTGCCGATCATCTTCGCCGGCCTGCACAAGGGCCAGGTCGATGTATTCCTCGGCAACTGGATGCCGGCGCAGCAGGGCAACTACGACAAGTTCGTCGCCACTGGCGAGGTGGACAAGCTCAAGGAAAATCTCAGCGGAACCGAGTACACCCTGGCCGTGCCGACCTATGTCTATGAGGCCGGGGTGAAGTCCTTCGCCGACCTCGACAAGCATGCAGACAAGTTCGCCAACAAGCTCTACGGCATCGCCTCGGGCTCGCCGGCCAACGAGTCGATCCGCCGGATGATCGAGGCCGACGAGTTCGGCCTGGGCGACTGGCAACTGGTGGAGTCCAGCGAGCAAGCGATGCTGGTGCAGGTCGGCCGCGCGGTGAAACGCGAGCAGTTCGTGGTGTTCCTCGGCTGGACCCCGCACCCGATGAACGTGCAGTACGACATGCAGTACCTCGCCGGCGGCGAGAAATATTTCGGCGCCAGCGGCAGCGTCAACACCCTGGCCCGCAAGGGCTACAGCGCAGAGTGCCCGAATGTCGGCAAGCTGCTGAGCAACCTGAGTTTCACCCAGGAGATGGAGAACGCCATCATGGACCGGGTGCTGAGCAAGCAGGCGAGCAATGCCGAGGCGATCGAGGCCTGGCTCAAGGCCAATCCGGCGGCGCTCGACGGCTGGCTGCAGGGCGTCAGCAGCCGCGATGGCGGCAACGGTCTGGCGGCGGTGAAGGCGCGCCTCTGAAGCAACCGCGTGGCGCGGCCGCCGGGCTCCCATGACAAGCACAACAGCCTGAGGAAACCCTGATGTCATCGATTGCCGGACAGCCCGCGGCAGGGCCCTTTCAGGTCATGAGCAAGCCGATCGGCCCGCGCTGCAACCTCGCCTGTACCTATTGCTATTACCTCGAGAAGGAACGCCTCTATCCACGGGAGCAGAAGTTCCGGATGAGCGACGCCGTACTCGAGCGCTTCATTGCCGATTACATCGCCGCGCAGGACGCCGCCGGGGTTCCCGAGATCTGGTTTGCCTGGCAGGGCGGCGAACCAACCCTGCTGGGGCTCGACTACTTCGCCCGCATCGTAGCGCTGCAAGAAAAACACCGGCCCGCGGGGAAAACGATCCGCAACTCGCTACAAACCAATGGCACCTTGCTGACCGTGCAATGGGCGAGGTTCTTGCGCCAGCATGATTTTCTGCTCGGCCTCAGCATCGACGGCCCGCCCAGCCTGCATGACCAGCATCGGCGCGACCGGCGCGGGCAGCCAACCTCGGGCCGGGTCATGGCGGCGCTCGATCTGCTGCGGGCGCAGCGGGTCGAGTTCAACGTGCTGGTGACGGTCAACCACGACAACGTGAGCCGGCCGCTCGAGCTCTACCGCTTCCTGCGCGAGTGCGGCGTGACCTTCATGCAATTTATCCCGGTGGTCGAGCGTAGCGGCCCGCAGGGATGCCTTGCCGGCCCGGCAGAAGGCGGGGCGGAACAGCCCTCCATGCAGGTGACGCCCTGGAGCGTGCGCCCCCTGGAATACGGGGATTTCCTCTGCACCATTTTCGACGAATGGGTTCGCCATGACGTCGGGCGGGTCTTCGTGCAGCTCTTCGACGTGCAACTGGGCCTGTGGCTGGGCGGGCCCGCGACGTTATGCATCTTCGCGCAAACCTGCGGTCGGGGCCTGGCACTCGAACACAATGGCGACCTCTATGCCTGCGACCACTATGTCTATCCCGAATACCGCCTGGGCAACATCATGCAGCAGCCGCTTGGGCAGCTGGCCGCCAGCGCGGCGTTGCGCCGCTTCGGCGAGGACAAGCGCGCGAGCCTGCCGCGCCGTTGCCAGCAATGCGAATACCGCTTCGCGTGCAACGGCGGCTGTCCCAAGCACCGCTTCCTGGCCAGCGAGGCCAGCGGAGAGCAAGGGCTCAACTATTTCTGCGCCGCCTACCGCCGCTTCTTCACCCATGCAGGCCCCTTGCTTGACACGATGGCGCACTTCATTCGCCATGGGCGCCCCGCGGCCGCGATCATGCCGCTACTGGCCGCCCGCCGCAGCGATTCAGCAGCCGCGCTCGAGCGGCCCTGCCCTTGCGGCAGTGGACGGCCCCGCAAGCAGTGCTGTGTCCCTGCGCCAACAGACCCTGGCAGGGGATCGGCTTTGAATTAACCGTCCGGATTGCGTAGGGTTGATCCCACCGCTGCGCACGGATCCCGACCGCAGCGGGTGCCCACGCCAGACTGTCCACGCCACCGAAGAGCGCCACTGAATGCCGCTACCCAGCCGCCAGACGCTGCTGCCCTTTCTCAGATGGTTGCCCAACACCAGCAAGCGCAGCCTCGCCAGCGATCTGCTGGTGGGTCTGAGCGGCGCCATCCTGGCCCTGCCGCAATCCATCGCCTACGCCCTGATCGCCGGGCTGCCGGCCGAGTACGGCCTGTACGCGGCCATAGTGCCGGTGATCGTCGCCTGCCTGTGGGGCTCGTCCTGGCACCTGATCTGCGGGCCCACCGCGGCGATCTCCATCGTCCTGTTCACCAGCGTCAGCCCCCTGGCGACGCCGGGCAGCGACGATTTCATCGCCCTGATCCTGTTGCTGAGCTTTCTCGCCGGGCTGTTCCAGTGGCTGCTCGGTCTGCTGCGCTTCGGCGCCCTGGTGAATTTCGTCTCGCACTCGGTGGTGCTCGGCTTCACCCTGGGCGCGGCCGTGGTCATCGCCCTCGGCCAGTTGCCCAACCTGCTCGGCATCGCTGTGCCGAGCCAGGCCACGGCGCTGGCGACCATTGTCAATATCGGCCAGCATCTGGCGCAAACCGACTGGCGCGCCCTGGCCGTGGCCGGCTTCACCCTCGGCGTCAGCCTGCTGATCCGGCGCCTGTGGCCGCGTTTGCCGGCCCTGTTGATCGGCCTGGTCGCCGGCAGCCTGCTCGTGCTGGCGTGGCCGGCCCAGCTCGGCGGCATCGCCCTGGTCAGTGCCTTCGAGGGTCGCCTGCCGCCGTTCAGCCCGCTAAAGTTCGAGCTGGAAAGCGTCCTCGCGCTGCTGCCGGCGGCGGTGGCCTGCGGTATGCTCGGCCTGGTCACCAGCCTGTCGATCGCCCGCGCCCTGGCCAGTAGATCCCAGCAGTTTCTCGACGCCAACCAGGAAGTGCGCGCCCAGGGCCTGTCCAACCTGATCGGCCCCTGGTTCTCCGCCTCCTTATCGGCCGGCTCCTTCACCCGTTCGGCGCTGAACCTGCAGGCCGGCGCGCGCTCGCCCCTGGCCGGGGTGTTTTCCGCGTTGCTGGTGGCGCTGTTCGCCCTGCTCGGCGCCAGGCTGATCGCGCACATTCCGCTGCCGAGCATGGCCGCGGGGATCCTGCTGATCTGCTGGGGGCTGGTGGATATCGCCGGGCTGCGTGCGCTGTTCCGGGTCAGTCGCTCGGAGTTCCTGGTGATGCTGCTGACCCTGCTCGCCACCCTGCTGCTGGAGCTGCAGACGGCGATCTATGCCGGAGTGCTGGCCTCGCTGTTCTTCTACCTCAAACGCACCTCGCAGCCGCGGGTGAGGTTCTGCCAGGAGAGCGAGGAGGAACTGTTGCGTGTCGAAGGCTCGATCTTTTTCGGCGCCTGCCACTACCTGCAACAGCTCATCCAGCGCAGCAAGGGCGAGCGGGTGATCATCGACGCGCACCACGTCAACTTCATCGACTACGCCGGGGTGGAGATGCTCCATCAAGAGGCGCGCCGCCTGCTCGCCCAAGACCGCCAGCTGATCCTGCGCCGCGCCCGGCCCCAGGTGATCGAGGAAATCCACAAGCTCGAAGGCGCCGA
>RCUJ01001105.1_pt1 | contig 14938 bp, 10 predicted proteins | sample 2166321 | NCBI WGS metagenome assembly RCUJ01 (sample SAMN09932808, study PRJNA488358) | compost metagenome | feature: garden; material: soil; isolation source: compost soil in an enriched community after 118 h of incubation | place: Germany: Experimental Botanical Garden Goettingen | collected... | reverse complement strand
GCGCGCCGGACAACACCCGTCTGGTGTTCGACCTGAGCGGACCGGTGCAGCACAGTGTGTTCACCCTGAGCGCACCGGAGCGCATTGTCATCGACGTCGACGGCGCGCAGCTGAAGACCCGTCTGGAGCAGCTGGCCACCGCGCAGACTCCGATCCGCAGCCTGCGCGTGGCCGAGCGGGCGCCCGGGCAGCTGCGCATTGTGCTCGACATGGCGGCGGCGGTATCGCCGAAGAGTTTCAGCCTGGCGCCGAACCAGCAGTATGGTCACCGTCTGGTGGTCGATCTGTTCGATCAGGACGAGACGCCGACCCAGGCCAGTGTGCCGGTGCAGTCGGCCAAGGGGCCGGCGAATGCCGTGCCGCCCCGTCCGTCGGCGGACAAGCCGGTGGCGAACGATCCCCTGCCAGTCGCGACCCTGCCGCCGCCCGTCGCGACTCAGCCGCCGAAAGCTGCCCCCGAACCGCGTGCGGCCGCCCCGCTGCCACCGGTGCCGAGCGGCAAGCGCAACATCGTCGTCGCCATCGATGCCGGTCACGGCGGCGAGGATCCGGGCGCCCTCGGCCCGCGTGGTGTGCGCGAGAAGGACGTGGTGCTGGCGATTTCCCGCGAGCTTCAGCGCCAGATCAACAGCGAGCGTGGCTTTCGCGCCGAGCTGGTGCGCAGCGGCGACTACTTCATCCCGCTGCGCAAGCGTACCGAGATCGCCCGCAAGAAGGGTGCCGACCTGTTCGTCTCGATCCATGCCGATGCTGCGCCACGGGCGGCGGCCTTCGGCGCCTCGGTATTCGCCCTTTCCGATCGCGGCGCTACCTCGGAAACCGCGCGCTGGCTGGCCGACAGCGAAAACCGCTCGGACCTGGTCGGCGGCGTCGGCAGCGTGAGTCTCGACGACAAGGACCGCATGCTCGCCGGGGTGCTGCTCGATCTGTCGATGACCGCGACGCTGTCCTCCAGCCTGGACGTCGGCCACAAGGTGCTGTCGAACATGGGGCGCATCGCGCCGCTGCACAAGCGACGGGTCGAGCAGGCCGGGTTCATGGTGCTGAAGTCGCCGGACATTCCGTCGATCCTGGTGGAAACCGGGTTCATCTCCAATCCTGCCGAATCGCAGAAGTTGTCCACCAAGAGCCATCAGCAGGCCTTGGCACACTCGATCCACAGCGGTATCCGCCAGTTCTTCCACGAGAACCCGCCACCGGGCAGTTACATCGCCTGGCTGCGCGACCAGGGCAAGATCAAGATCGGCCGGCGTGAGCACGTGGTCGCTCCCGGTGAGAGCCTGGCGCTGATCGCCCAGCGCTATCAGGTCGGCCTCCCGGCGCTGCGCAGTACCAACCGGCTTAGCAGCGACAATCTCAAGGCCGGTCAGATGCTGACCATTCCGGCGCCGAGCCTGGCGGTGCAGCCATGAGTGAGGCGGCGCGGATCCAGTTGCTGACGCCGCGGCTGGCCAACCAGATCGCTGCCGGCGAGGTAGTCGAGCGGCCGGCCTCGGTGGCCAAGGAGCTGCTCGAGAACAGTCTCGACGCCGGTGCCGCGCGCATCGACGTCGAGGTCGAGCAGGGCGGCATCAAGCTGCTGCGCGTGCGCGACGACGGCGGCGGGATAGATCCGGATGATTTGCCGCTGGCGCTGGCGCGCCACGCCACCAGCAAGATCCGCGAGCTGGAAGACCTCGAGCGGGTGCTCAGCCTGGGCTTTCGCGGCGAGGCGCTGGCCTCGATCAGCTCGGTGGCCCGACTGACCCTGACCTCGCGCCGCCGCGGTACGCCGCAGGCCTGGCAGGTCGAGGCCGAGGGGCGTGACATGCAGCCGCGGGTGCAGCCGGCGGCGCATCCCGACGGCACCACGGTGGAAGTGCGTGACCTGTTCTTCAATACCCCGGCGCGGCGCAAGTTCCTGCGCGCCGAGAAGACCGAGTTCGACCACCTGCAGGAAGTGATCAAGCGTCTGGCGCTGACCCACTTCGAGGTCGGCTTCCACCTGCGCCACAACGGCAAGGGCGTGTTGTCCCTGCATCCGGCGGCCGACGAGACCAGCCGCGCGCGGCGGGTGGCCAGCGTCTGCGGCCCGGCGTTCCTCGAGCAGGCGCTGCCCATCGACATCGAGCGCGGCGGCCTGCGCCTGTGGGGCTGGGTCGGCCTGCCGACCTTCTCGCGCAGCCAGGCCGACCTGCAGTACTTCTATGTCAACGGCCGCATGGTGCGCGACAAGCTGGTCGCCCACGCGGTGCGCCAGGCCTATCGCGACGTGCTGTACAACGGCCGCCACCCGGCCTTTGTGCTGTTTCTCGAGATCGATCCGACGGTGGTCGACGTCAACGTGCACCCGACCAAGCACGAGGTGCGTTTCCGCGACAGCCGCATGGTCCACGACTTCCTGTATGGCACCCTGCATCGCGCGCTGGCCGATGTGCGCCCCGAGGATCAGCTCGCCGCGCCGGCCAGCCTGCGCAGCGAGGCGCAGGTCGGTGGCCTGGCGGCTGGCGAGTTCGCCGGGCAGAACGAGATGAGCCTGGCCGAGCATGTGCCGGCGGCCGCACCGGCCGAGGCGCCACGCTGGCAGCCGCCGCCGGGCGGACAAAGCGTCGGCGGCGGCGGTGGCTATCGTCCACCGCAGGCGCCGGGTGGCCAGCCACAGGCCGAGTTGCAGGGCGCCTACCGCGAGTTCTTCGCTCCGCTGCCTGCGGGGGGCGCGCAGGCGTTGCCGCAGGGCCAGGGCGACGTGCCGCCGCTGGGCTATGCGCTGGCGCAGCTCAAGGGCGTGTACATCCTCGCCGAGAATGCCCATGGCCTGGTGCTGGTGGACATGCATGCGGCCCACGAGCGCATCACCTACGAGCGCCTGAAGAGCGCCATGGCCAGCGAGGGCCTGCGTGGCCAGCCGCTGCTGGTGCCCGAATCCATCGCCCTTAGCCAGCGCGAGGCCGACTGCGCCGAGGAACATGCCGAGTGGTTCGCCCGTCTCGGCTTCGAGCTGCAGCGCCTCGGACCGGAAACCCTGGCGATCCGCCAGATTCCCGCGCTGCTCAAGCAGGCCGAAGCCAGCCAGCTGGTGCGCGACGTGCTCAGCGATCTGCTCGAGTACGGCTCCAGCGACCGCATCCAGGCCCACCTCAACGAACTGCTGGCGACCATGGCCTGCCATGGCGCGGTGCGCGCCAACCGGCGCCTGACCGTGCCGGAGATGAACGCCCTGCTGCGCGACATGGAGCAGACCGAGCGCAGTGGTCAGTGCAACCACGGCCGGCCGACCTGGACCCAGCTGGGCATGGACGATCTCGACAAGCTGTTCCTGCGCGGGCGCTGATCGCCGCCGCCCCGTCGGTCGAGGGGCGCCTGAAACCTTGCCTGACCGTCCGTAGCGTCGGATGGTCGTTACCCTTCCAGAGTGTCCCGATGTCTTCGCTGCCTCCCGCCATCTTCCTCATGGGTCCGACCGCCTCGGGCAAGACCGACCTGGCCATCGAGCTGGCGCGGGTGTTGCCCTGCGAGATCGTCAGTGTCGACTCGGCGCTGGTCTATCGCGGCATGGACATCGGCACGGCCAAGCCCTCGCGCGAGCTGCTGGGCGAATTTCCCCACCGCCTGATCGATATCCGCGACCCGGCCGAGAGCTATTCGGCGGCGGAGTTTCGCAGCGATGCGCTGGCGGCGATGGCCGAAATCACCGCAGCCGGGCGGATTCCGCTGCTGGTCGGCGGCACCATGCTGTATTTCAAGGCGCTGCTCGAGGGACTGGCCGACATGCCCTCGGCCGATCCCGCGGTGCGCGCCCAGCTCGAGGCGCAGGCCGCCACCGAGGGTCTGGCGGCGCTGCATGCGGAACTGGTGCGGGTCGATCCGGAGTCGGCAGCGCGCATCCATCCCAACGATCCGCAACGGCTGGTAAGGGCGCTGGAGGTGTACCGGGTCAGCGGCCTGAGCATGAGCGAGCACCGTCGCCGCCAGGTGTTGCAAAATCTGCACGCGGGTACGCCGCAGGGACAGGCTTTACCCTATAATGTCGCCCACTTGGCGATTGCCCCGGGACAGCGTCCGCTGCTGCACGAGCGCATTGCGCGACGGTTTCAGCTGATGCTTGAACAAGGTTTCATTGCCGAGGTCGAAGCTCTGCATGCCCGTGGCGACCTGCATGCGGGATTGCCCTCGATTCGTTCGGTGGGCTACCGGCAGGCATGGGAATATATCGAAGGACACCTGAGTCGAGAGGAGATGGCCGAGCGCGGCATCATCGCTACCCGCCAGCTGGCCAAGCGACAATTCACCTGGTTGCGCAGTTGGTCGCAGTTGCACTGGCTGGACAGCCTGGCCTGCGACAATCTGGCACGTACCTTGAAATATCTGCACGCGATCTCCATTAAAGGCTGAGTTTCGGCCCGCAGCCGGCTATCCTGTGGGGAAGCGCAGCAGCAAGCCATTACTTAACTTTGTCGATTCCGACCTACTACATACAATTACTTATCCCCTGAAGGAGTGTGGACAATGTCAAAAGGGCATTCGCTACAAGACCCTTACCTGAATACCCTGCGTAAGGAACGCGTTCCGGTCTCCATCTATCTGGTCAACGGCATCAAACTGCAGGGTCAGATCGAGTCGTTCGACCAGTTCGTCATCCTGCTGAAGAACACCGTCAGCCAGATGGTCTACAAGCACGCCATTTCCACCGTGGTTCCGAGCCGTCCGGTCCGTCTGCCCAGCAGCGAGCAGGGCGAATCGGGCAACGACGAATAAGCGGAGTCGCCAGTCTTGTTCTTTGAGCGCCATGAGGGCGGTGACCGGGCCATTCTGGTTCATCTGGAAGGTCAGGCGCCCGAGGCGCGTGAAGATCCCGACGAGTTTCTCGAGTTGGCTCGTTCGGCAGGCGCCGAGGTGGTTGGCTTCGTCAACATTCCCCGGCATCAGCCGAGCGCCCGCTTCCTGATCGGCAGCGGCAAGGTCGAGGAGATCTGCGATCAGGTCAAGCGCGACGCGGCCGACCTGGTCATCTTCAATCACACCCTTACGCCCAGTCAGGAGCGCAACCTCGAGCGGGTGTTCGAGTGTCGCGTGCTGGACCGTACCGGTCTGATTCTCGACATCTTCGCCCAGCGCGCGCGCACCCACGAGGGCAAGCTGCAGGTCGAGCTGGCCCAGCTGGATCACTTGAGCACGCGTCTGGTGCGTGGCTGGACCCACCTGGAGCGGCAGAAGGGCGGTATCGGCCTGCGCGGTCCGGGCGAGACCCAGCTGGAAACCGACCGCCGCCTGTTGCGCGTGCGCATTCGCCAGATCAAGCAGCGCCTGGAGAAGGTGCGTGGCCAGCGCGAGCTGGCGCGGCGCGGGCGCAAGCGCGCGGAGGTTCCGGTGGTCTCGCTGGTCGGCTATACCAACGCCGGCAAGTCGACCCTGTTCAATGCGCTGACCGAGGCGGATGTCTTCGCCGCCAACCAACTGTTCGCCACCCTCGACCCGACCCTGCGCCGTCTGGAGTTCGACGACGTCGGCCCGGTGATCCTCGCCGATACCGTAGGCTTCATCCGTCACCTGCCGCACAAGCTGGTCGAGGCGTTCCGCGCCACGCTCGAGGAATCGAGCAATGCCGACCTGTTGCTGCACGTGATCGATGCTCACGAGCCGGAGCGCCAGCTGCAGATCGAGCAGGTGTATTCGGTGCTCAAGGAGATCGGCGCGGACGAGTTGCCGACCCTCGAGGTCTACAACAAGCTGGACCTGCTGCCCGGTGTGGCGCCGCAGATCCAGCGCGACGACAGCGGCAAGCCGGTGCGGGTGTGGTTGTCGGCGCGCGAAGGGCTGGGGCTGGATCTGCTGCACCAGGCCATCAGCGAACTGCTCGCCGACGACCTGTTCATCGGCACGCTGTGCCTGCCGCAGAAGCTGGGCCGCCTGCGCGCGCAGTTCTTCTCGCTCGGCGCCGTGCAGGAAGAGGGGCACGACGAAGGGGGCGCTATCCTGTTGAAGGTGCGTCTGCCGCGGGTGGAGCTGAATCGGCTGGTCAGTCGCGAAGGCTGGAAGCCCGAAGAATTTCTGGCACAACATACTTTGCAATAAAGCCCGGGCGGCTGGCTTTGCCGTTGGTCGGGGGCTTTCTGTAGCATGGGTGGATGTGCGCCAAATGCGCGTCGATGCGTTATCAGTGGGGAGAACGCTATGGCCTGGAACGAGCCGGGTGGCAACTCGAACGACAAGGATCCCTGGGGTGGCCGCCGTGGCGGCGGTCGTCAGGGGCCACCGGATCTGGACGAAGCCTTGCGCAAGCTGCAGGACAACCTCAACAGGCTGTTTGGCGGGCGCAAGCGTGGCGGCGACGATGGCGCAGGCGGCGGCAAGGGCGGTGGTATCGGCCTGCTGGCGATCGGCTTCGGCGTACTGGCCGCGCTCTGGCTGTACAGTGCCGTCTACGTGGTGGATGAGCAGGAACAGGCCGTCATCCTGCGCTTCGGCAAGTACTACGAAACCGTAGGGCCGGGCCTGAACCTCTACCTGCCGCCGATCGACCGCAAGTTCCAGGAAAACGTCACCCGCGAGCGCGCCTACAGCAAGCAGGGACAGATGCTCACCGAGGATGAGAACATCATCGAGGTGCCGCTGACCGTGCAGTACCGGGTGAGCAACCTGCAGGAGTTCGTGCTCAACGTCGACCAGCCGGAAGTCAGCCTGCAGCACGCCACCGACAGCGCCCTGCGCCACGTGGTCGGCTCGACCTCGATGGACCAGGTGCTGACCGAGGGTCGCGAACAGATGGCCATCGACGTCCGCGAGCGCCTGCAGCGCTTCCTCGATACCTACAAGACCGGCATCACCGTGACCCAGGTGAACATCCAGAGCGCCGCCGCGCCGCGCGAAGTGCAGGAAGCCTTCGACGACGTGATCCGTGCCCGCGAGGATGAGCAGCGCGAGAAGAACCAGGCCGAGGCCTATGCCAATGGCGTGATTCCGGAGGCGCGCGGCCAGGCCCAGCGCATCGTCGAGGATGCCAACGGCTACCGCGAGGAAGTGGTGGCGCGAGCCCTGGGTGAGACCGACCGTTTCAGTCGCCTGCTGGCCGAGTACCGCAAGGCTCCTGAAGTGACCCGCGAGCGTCTCTACCTGGAAACCATGCAGGACCTGCTGGGCAACACCAGCAAGGTGCTGATCACCGGCGAGCAGGGGGGCAACAACCTGCTCTACCTGCCGCTGGACAAGATGATGGAGGGTCGCTCCGCTGCGGCCGGGTCCGTGGCACCGAGCATTCAGTCCGGTGCGGCCGAGTCGGTACCGCGGATCAATAGCGATCTGCAGCGTGATCTGCGTTCGAGGGAGAGCCGCTGATGAGCAACAAGTCGCTGATCGCCCTGATTGCCGCCGCCGTGCTGGCGCTGGTGGGCTGGAACTGCTTCTACATCGTCCTGCAGACCGAAAAGGCGGTGCTGCTGCAGTTCGGGCGCATCGTCGAGGCCGACGTGCAGCCGGGTCTGCACGTGAAGATCCCCTACGTCAACCAGGTGCGCAAGTTCGACGCGCGTCTGCTGACCCTGGATACGCCGACCCAGCGCTTCCTCACCCTGGAGAAGAAGGCGGTGATGGTCGACTCCTTCGCCAAGTGGCGGGTCGCAGACGCCGAGCGCTTCTACACCGCGACCTCGGGCATGAAACAGATCGCCGACGAGCGTCTGTCGCGGCGTCTGGAGTCGGGTCTGCGTGACCAGTTCGGCAAGCGCACCCTGCACGAGGTGGTGTCCGGCGAGCGCGATGCGCTGATGGCCGACATCACCCAGCTGCTGGATCGCATGGCGCGTCGCGAGCTGGGCATCGAGGTGCTCGACGTGCGGGTCAAGGCCATCGACCTGCCCAAGGAGGTCAACCGCAGCGTGTTCGAGCGCATGAGCACCGAGCGCGAGCGCGAGGCCCGCGAGCATCGCGCCAAGGGTCGCGAGCTGGCCGAGGGCATCCGTGCCGACGCCGATCGTCAGCGCCGCGTGCTGTTGGCCGAAGCCTATCGCGAGTCGGAAGAGCTGCGCGGCCAGGGCGATGCCCAGGCGGCGGCGATCTACGCCAAGGCCTACGGTCAGGATGCCGAGTTCTATGCCTTCCATCGCAGCCTGCAGGCTTACCGCGAAAGCTTTGCCGGCAAGCGCGACGTGATGGTGCTGGATCCCAAGGGTGACTTCTTCCGCTATCTGGAGAAGGCCAGGCCCTGACCGGTCCGCCCGGCGGTTGCTGCGCAGCCGCCGGGGTGACCACGGGGAAAACGTGTTATCATGAGTCAGCCGGGATTTCCCGGCTTTTTTGCGTCTGCGGGAACCATGTGGCAAGAACTTGGCATCGCTTTTTGTCTGCTGCTGGTACTGGAAGGCATTCTGCCGTTCCTCTGTCCGCGGCGCTGGCGCGAGGCTGTCATCAGTCTGGCCGGGCTGGAGGATCGCCAGCTGCGGCTGATCGGACTGGGCAGCATGCTGCTGGGAACGGGCCTGCTGTACTGGCTACGTTGAACACCACGCCCGGCCGAAAGGGGAGAGGCAATATGGCAACGCTGGACCGCTGGCTGCTGCCGGACGGAATCGAAGAAGTGCTGCCGGCAGAGGCCGCACGCATAGAGACGGCTCGCCGTCAGGTGCTGGATCTGTTCCGCAACTGGGGCTACGAGCTCGTCATCACTCCGCATGTCGAATACCTGGAGTCCCTGCTTACCGGGGCTGCGCAGGATCTCGACCTGCGCACCTTCAAGGTCACCGATCCGCTGTCCGGTCGGCAGATGGGCTTTCGCGCCGACATCACGCCACAGGTGGCGCGACTCGACGCCCATACCCATCGCCAGGAAGGACCGAGCCGCCTGTGTTACGCCGGCAGCGTGCTGCATGCGCGCCCGGCGGCGCTGTCCACCTCGCGCAGCCCGATCCAGATCGGCGCCGAGCTGTACGGCGATGCCAGCACGGCCAGCGACCGCGAGATCATCAGTCTGATGCTCGAGGTGCTGGAGCTGGCCGGGGTGGCCGAAGTGCACATGGATCTCGGGCATGTCGGTATCTACCGCGGCCTGGCCCGCGCTGCCGGCCTGTCCGGCGAAACCGAGCAGCAGTTGTTCGACGCCCTGCAGCGCAAGGCCATCGACGAGGTGGCGGCATTGACTGCGGCGCTGCCGGCCGAGCAGGCAGCCATGCTGCGCGCGCTGGCCGAGCTGTGTGGCGGCCGTGAAGTGCTGGCCGAGGCGCGCCAGCTGCTGGCGGCGGCCCCGGCCGATGTGCTGGCGGCGCTGGCCGAGCTGGAAGAGGTGGCCGGCGAGCTGAGCGCGCGCTACCCGATGCTGCCGCTGTATTTCGATCTGGGCGAGCTGCGCGGCTATCACTACCACACCGGCATGGTGTTCGCCGCCTTCGTGCCTGGCGTCGGCCAGTCCATCGCCCAGGGCGGGCGTTACGACGATATCGGCGCCGATTTCGGTCGCGCGCGTCCGGCCACCGGCTTCTCCACCGATCTGAAGGCCCTGGTGACGCTGGGGCAGGCCATCCAGGCTGCCGACCCGCGGGGTATCTGGGCGCCGCAGAGCGGTGATGCACGGCTGTGGCAGACCGTGCTCGAACTGCGTCGCAGCGGCCGTCGTGTGGTCCAGGCGCTGCCGGGGCAGACCCTGGCGGACGCCCGCGAGGCCGGCTGCGACAGCGAATTGCGTTTACAGGAGGGTGGCTGGCAGGTCTCGCCGCTGGCTTCCTGAGTTTTTTCACCGGCGTGCGCGCCGGTACCGACCTTCCACGAGGGGACAAGTGTTATGGGTAAGAATGTCGTGGTCCTGGGCACCCAGTGGGGTGATGAGGGCAAGGGCAAGATCGTCGATCTGCTGACCGACCAGGCTGCCGCCGTGGTGCGCTACCAGGGCGGCCACAACGCCGGTCACACCCTGGTGATCGATGGCGAGAAGACCGTGCTGCACCTGATCCCGTCCGGCATCCTGCGCGAGAACGTCGAGTGCCTGATCGGCAACGGCGTGGTGGTCGCGCCCGATGCGCTGCTGCGCGAAATCACCAAGCTGGAAGAGAAGGGCGTACCGGTGCGCGAGCGCCTGCGCATCAGCCCGGCCTGCACCCTGATCCTGCCGTACCACGTGGCCCTGGACCAGGCCCGCGAAGCAGCCCGTTCCGAAGGCAAGATCGGCACCACCGGTCGCGGCATCGGTCCGGCCTACGAGGACAAGGTGGCCCGTCGCGGTCTGCGCATCGCCGACCTGTTCAATCCCGAGCGTTTCGCGGTCAAGCTCAAGGAGCTGCTGACCTACCACAACTTCGTCCTCGAGAACTTCTACAAGGTCGATCCGGTCGACTATCAGAAGACCCTCGACGAGGCGCTGGCCTACGCCGAGATCCTCAAGCCGATGGTCGTCGACGTGACCGCCCGTCTGCACGAACTGCGCAAGGCTGACGCCTGCATCATGTTCGAGGGCGCGCAGGGCTCGCTGCTGGACATCGATCACGGCACCTACCCGTACGTGACCAGCTCCAGCACCACCGCTGGCGGCGTCGCCACCGGTTCCGGCTTCGGGCCGCTGTACCTGGACTACATTCTCGGCATCACCAAGGCCTACACCACCCGCGTCGGCTCCGGTCCGTTCCCCACCGAGCTGTTCGACGACGTCGGTGCGCGCCTGGCCGAGAAGGGCCACGAATTCGGTTCCACTACCGGTCGTGCCCGTCGCTGCGGCTGGTTCGATGCGGTGATCCTGCGTCGCGCCATCGAGATCAACTCGGTCTCCGGCCTGTGCCTGACCAAGCTCGACGTGCTCGACGGTCTGCAAACCGTCAAGCTGTGCGTGGCCTACCAGAACGCCGCCGGCGAGCTGGTGAGCGAAGCGCCGACCGACGCCGACAGCTACGTCGGCCTGGTGCCGGTCTACGAGGAAATGCCGGGCTGGAGTGAATCCACCGTGGGCGCCAAGTCCCTCGAAGAGCTGCCGGCCAATGCGCGTGCCTACATCGCGCGCGTGGAAGAGCTGGTCGGTGCGCCGGTCGACATCATCTCCACCGGTCCGGACCGCAACGAAACCATCGTCCTGCGTCATCCCTACGCCTGATCGCTGGTTGCCAAAAAGAGACCGCCTGCGGGCGGTCTTTTTTTTTGTCCTGAAGAAGCGCCCGGAAGAAGTGGCGAATGGCGCCGGTCAGATTGGGGTCAAGGTTTGAAGAGGGTGATGCTTTTCTGCAGGCGAAAAAAAACCGGATCCTAAGATCCGGTTTTTTTCGAATTGGTGCCCAGAAGAAGACTCGAACTTCCACGGTGTTGCCACCACTGATACCTGAAACCAGCGCGTCTACCAATTCCGCCACCTGGGCTAATAGTGCGATGATTGCTCATCTGCTCTATCGTTACAGCGTTCACTGCTGCTGTGGGCGCAAACTATACGGGGGCTTCGGAAGCTTGTAAACCCCTGATATGAAAAAATTTTATTGTGCCGACGAGGCTGCGCTAGGCGCCGCTTTCGCGCTTCAATATAGGCATGACCACGAGCAAGACAACCACAGGTAAAACCGGACATATGGCCGATGATTGGCAAACCCTCGATCCCGAGGCCGCCCGCGAAGCGGAAAAATACGCAAACCCCATCCCCAGTCGCGAGCTGATCCTGGCGCACCTGGCCGAGCGCGGTGCGCCGGCTTCCCGTGCCCAGTTGTTCGAAGAGCTGGGTCTGGCAGGCGAGGAGGCCGAGGAGGCCCTGCGCCGCCGGCTGCGTGCCATGGAGCGCGATGGCCAACTGATCTATACCCGTCGCGGCGCCTATGCCCCGGTGGACAAGCTGGACCTGATCCGCGGGCGCGTCAGCGGCCATCGCGACGGTTTCGGCTTCCTGATTCCCGACGACGGCAGCGACGACCTGTTCCTCAGTCCGGCGCAGATGCGCCTGGTGTTCGACGGCGACCGTGCGCTGGCACGGGTCTCCGGTCTCGATCGGCGCGGGCGTCGAGAAGGCGCGCTGGTCGAGGTGCTCGAGCGCGCCCATGAAACGCTGGTTGGCCGTTTCTTCGAGGAAAGCGGCATTTCCATGGTGGTGGCCGACAATCCGAAGATCCAGCAGCAGGTGCTGATCCTGCCGGGCAAGCAGGGTGCGGCGCACCACGGCCAGTTCGTCCAGGTGCGCATCGATGTGTGGCCGACGGTGTTCCGTCAGGCCCAGGGTGAAGTGGTCGAAGTGCTCGGCGACTACATGGCGCCCGGCATGGAGATCGAGGTCGCCATGCGCAGCTACGACCTGCCCCACGAGTGGCCGCAGGCGCTGCTCGCCGAGGCGAAGAAGCTCAAGCCCGAGGTGGAGGAGAAGGACAAGCACAAGCGCGTCGATCTGCGCGAGCTGCCCTTCGTCACCATCGATGGCGAGGATGCCCGCGACTTCGATGACGCGGTGTATGCCGAGGCGGTCAAGGGCGCCGGCTGGCGCCTGTTCGTCGCCATCGCCGACGTATCGCACTACGTGAAGGTCGGTTCGGCGCTGGACGAGGAGGCGGTCAAGCGCGGCAACTCGGTGTATTTCCCCGAGCGGGTGATCCCGATGCTGCCCGAGGAGCTGTCCAACGGCCTGTGCTCGCTGAATCCGCTGGTCGATCGCCTGGCCATGGTCTGCGAGATGACCGTGTCGAAGAGCGGCGAGCTGACCGGCTACCAGTTCTACGAGGCGGTGATCCACTCCCATGCACGCCTGACCTACACCAAGGTCAGTCAGCTGCTGGAGAAGCCCAACTCCACCGAAGCCAAGTACCTTCGCCAGCAGATGCCGCACCTGGTGCCACACCTGCGTCAGTTGTATGCGCTGTACAAGGCGCTGCTGGCTGCACGCCAGGTGCGCGGCGCCATCGACTTCGAGACCCAGGAGACGCGCATCGTCTTCGGTGCCGACCGCAAGATCACCGAGATCCGCCCGACCCAGCGCAACGATGCGCACCGGCTGATCGAGGAGTGCATGCTCTGCGCCAACGTCGCCACCGCGCGTTTCCTCATGGAGCACGAGGTGCCGGCGCTGTACCGGGTGCACGACGGCCCGCCGGCGGAGAAGCTGGAAAAGCTGCGCAGCTTCCTGGGCGAGCTGGGTCTGACCCTGTATCGCGGCAAGGGCGAGCCGACGCCCAAGGACTACCTGAACCTGCTCGAGGCGGTGCGCGAGCGTCCGGACCAGCACCTGATCCAGACGGTCATGCTGCGCTCGCTGAGTCAGGCGGTGTACAGCCCGGACAATGCCGGCCACTTCGGCCTCAACTACGAGGCCTACACCCACTTCACCTCGCCGATCCGCCGCTATCCGGACCTGCTGGTGCACCGGGCGATCCGCAGCGTGATCCGCTCCAAGCGCACTTCCGACAAGGTGCGCCGGGTCGGGGCGGCGAGCATGCCCAAGGCGCGCATCTATCCGTACGACGAGGGTCGTCTGGCGCAGCTCGGCGAGCAGTGCTCGATGACCGAGCGGCGCGCCGACGAGGCGACCCGCGACGTGGTCAACTGGCTGAAGTGCGAGTACATGCGCGAACGGGTCGGTGACAGCTTCCCGGGGGTGATCACCGCGGTCACCGGCTTCGGGCTGTTCGTCGAGCTGACCGACATCTATGTCGAGGGCCTGGTGCACGTGACCGCCCTGCCGGGCGACTACTACCACTTCGATCCGGTCCATCACCGCCTGAGTGGCGAACGCTCCGGGCGCAGCTATCGGTTGGGCGACACCATCGAGGTGCTGGTGGCGCGGGTCGATCTGGACGAGCGCAAGATCGATTTCGAAATCGCCGGCGCCGTCCCGGCTGCCGCGCCAGCGCGCCAGCGCGAGGGCGGCAAGTCGGCTGCGGGCAAGGGCGGCTCGGGCAAGGCCCGGGCAGGCAAGACCAAGACGGGCGGACGCAAGTCCGACACCCGCCAGGCGGAGGCGCCGCGGGCGAGCGAGGCGCCGGTGGAGCCGGTGTCGCGCAGTCGGGCGGGCAAGACCGGGCGGGTGCAGGCCCTGCCGGAAGTGGCCCCGCAGCTGCTGGAGCAGGCCGACATGCTGCTGGGCAATGCCGAGGTGGAAAAGAGTCGCGCGCTGAAGAAAAAGCTGCTCGACGAGTCGCGGGCGCCGGCGAAGGCGGGCAAGGAAGGCAAGGGCGGCAAGGCCAAGGCGGCCGGCGCCGGCAAGGCGACAGGCAAGGCGACAGGCAAGAAGGTCACCCACCGGCCGGTGAAGATTGCCAAGCCGAGCAAGGCCGGCAAGGTGGTCGGGGCAACCGACAAGACGCCCGCGGCGGATGCGCCGGGCGGGCGAGCCATACGTAAACGCAAGGTCAAAGAATGAGTCAGTGGGAACGGGTTTACGGCGTGCATGCCGTGGAGGCATTGCTGCGCCATCATCCCAAGCGGGTCAAGCAGCTGTGGCTGGCCGAGGGGCGCCAGGATCCGCGCGTGCAGGCGCTGGTGCAGCTGGCCGGGGCGGCGCGCGTGCCGGTCGGCCAGCGCGAGCGGCGCGAGCTGGACGAATGGGCCGAAGGCGTGCACCAGGGCGTGGTCGCCGAGGTCAGTCCCAGCCAAGTGTGGGGCGAGAACTTCCTCGAGGAGCTGCTGGCGCGCAAGGAGTCGGTGCCGCTGCTGCTGGTGCTCGACGGGGTGACCGATCCGCACAACCTCGGCGCCTGCCTGCGCACCGCCGATGCCGCCGGCGTGCAGGCGGTGATCGTGCCCAGGGACAAGTCGGCCACCCTCAACGCCACGGTACGCAAGGTCGCCTGTGGCGCTGCCGAAGTGATTCCGCTGGTGGCGGTGACCAACCTGGCGCGCACCCTGGAGAAGCTGCAGCAGCAGGGGCTGTGGATCGTCGGCACCGCCGGCGAGGCGACCCAGGAGATCTATGATCTCGACCTGCGCGGGCCGACCGTGCTGGTGATGGGCGCCGAGGGCAGTGGCATGCGCCGCCTGACCCGCGAGCATTGCGATTACCTGGTCAAGTTGCCGATGGCCGGCAGCGTCA
>RCUJ01001100.1_pt1 | contig 14971 bp, 16 predicted proteins | sample 2166321 | NCBI WGS metagenome assembly RCUJ01 (sample SAMN09932808, study PRJNA488358) | compost metagenome | feature: garden; material: soil; isolation source: compost soil in an enriched community after 118 h of incubation | place: Germany: Experimental Botanical Garden Goettingen | collected... | reverse complement strand
AGCAGCACCGCCTTGTAGCCGGCGATGTTGGCCTGCGAGGACAGCACGTCGAGGCTCTGCGCGCGCGAGGTGCGCGGCGCCGCCTCGAGGGCGAAGGCGGTGATGCCGTGTTCGGCCATGCGCGCGATGTTGGCGGCGTCGAACGGGTTGAGCATGCCGACCAGCACGGCGCCGGGCTGCATCATGGCCAGTTCGGCCGCGTCGGGGGCGGCGACCTTGAGCACCAGGGCGGCGCCCAGCGCGGCGGCGGCATCGCCGAGATGGGCGCCGGCAGCGACGTAGGCGTCATCCGGGATGCAGGCAGCCAGGCCGGCACCGGACTGCACGACGACCTGGTGGCCCTGGGCGACGAGTTTCTTCACCGTTTCCGGCGTGGCGGCCACGCGGGTTTCCCCGGCGTGGGTTTCGAGAGGGATACCGATGTGCACGGGCAAATCTTCCTAAGATCGTTGTTGCAGGGGGGGCGTGTTGCCCAAGCAAGCAAGGCGTGGCGGAGTAACCCCAGTCAGGCCTTGCCGCGACCTGCCGATCGATTTCGATCGGCAGGTCGGCGGGCACTTCCCGGAGCACTCGGCGAGCGAAAGACGCGTGCTTCGTCGAGGGCTCCAGGAGGACGGGTGGAAGACCCATTGCACCTGGCTGGGAAGTCTTTTTCAGGTCGGCCTCGAGCCGGCAATCAATGCGGTTCAGAAAACATGCAGCAGCCGGAGGTTGAGACGTGACTCCTCTTTGAAACCGCTTTCAACCGAGGTGTCTCGCGCAAATGTCGCCAGCAGCTGTGTGCGTGGGCTGACGAAGTAGGATCCTCCGGCCAGGATTTTTTCCTGATTGCTTTCGTCGCCCAGCCTGACGCCATCCACTTCGGTTTCTCCGCCCCACAGGCGGGAATAGCCAACGTGGAGGGCAGCTTTTTCGCCAACCTTGTACCGGATGAAACCTTGCAGCTGATACTGCGGGTCCTGTTCGAGCGTCAGGTCGGCAGCGCTGTAGTCGTCGTTGTCGCCGAAGAACGTCACGTCCGCGACCAGGTCGACAACGATGTTGTTGGCAAGGCCATGCATGTAGCCGCCCTGGAAGACATATTTCCAGCGGTTCTCCCCGAGGTTCAGGAGGTTGTCCTTGTCGTATTCACCCAGGGGTAGAAAAAGGTACTGGGTGATGCCCAGTGCTCGGCTCAGCGATGGCTCTTGGTCGATCCAGATGGCGCTGGCCAGAATGGGGTCGCCCATACCACTTTCACTGCCGAGGGCGTCAAGGTCCTCGCCGGCGGAGAGGTGGCCGAAGGGCAGGAGCAGCTGGATGTTCGTCAGGTGGCCAGCGATATCCTGATAGCGAACCCCCCGGAGAATGGCAACATCGGAATCGAGCTTGTATTTGCCGCTGAGCTTGTTCCCGTCGAGATAGAAATCGTCCCGCTCCGCATGCTGCAGGTAGAGAAGTCCCAGCTTCGTGCCTGCTGGCATCGGGGTATAGTCGCCTGGATCGACATCCAGGGCATGGCACAGAATCGGGAATTGCAGGCAGGAAGCCAGCAGCAGCGAGCGGAGTATCGAGTTGGTCTGCTGGCTGGTCTTCCTGGTGAGGGTAAACTCGAGGGCCGGCTTGGAAACTTTGGGCAAGGTCAGAGGGCAGGCTTTTGTTGTTGTTTTCATGTCTTTCCCATATTTTTATAAATTCATGTTGGGATAAGCACAGGGGGCTGTGCTTATTTTGAATCTGGTCTTGGGAGTGACCTCACGGAGCAGGAGTCGACAACAGCTCCAGCAGATGAGCATCCACCTGCTTCAGCATTTCGGCGTCGGTGCCGAAAAGCCCGAGATGGCCATCTATCGAGTGCAGCGGCCTGAACTCGCTGTTGGGGATCAGCTCTTGCTCGGCCAGGCAATCGTCGCAGGTAAAAAACATGTCATGGGAAATCGGCATCACGTAGGTCTTTGCCTTGATACGCCCCAGGGCTGCCGCGAGATCGCCGCCGGTATTCCGGCTGACATCGCCCCGCTGCCATTTCCAGGCCATGGTCAGCAGGTTGTTGGGATCCATCTCCGCGAAGTAACCGGTCATGAAGTTGTCGACGAAGGCCGGCATCGAATCGAAGCCCAGGGCCTTGTGCCGACTGGTGCGGAAGAATTCGGTACTCCAGCCCATCACCGTCCACAGTTTTGCATGACGTTTGAGTCCGGCGGCCACCTGATGCGAGGAACCGTACAGGCCAGACTGGTAGGCCGGGTCGGTGGTGATGGCTTCGATGAGTGCTTCGGCGTACAGGAAGTCATGCGCGCTGTTGCGCGCGGTTCCCGCCATCGGTGCGGCGCGCTTGACGAAGTCCGGGTAGCGCACCGCCCACTCATAGGTCTGCTGCGCGCCCATCGAGCCGCCGACCACCAGCGCCAGGCTCTCGAGGCCGAAGTGCTCGGTCAGCAAGCGGTGCTGGGCGCGTACATCGTCGCCGATCCTGACCTGCGGGAAGCCGGGGCCAGCCAGCGAGCCCGTGCTGTTGCTCGGCGAGGTGGAGAGGCCGTTGCCGATCTGATTGACGACGATGATGCAGTATTTCGCCGGGTCCAGGGCGCGGCCCTCGCCGATATAGGCCTGCTCCATGATCTTGCTGGTGCCGGAGTACCAGGTCGGTACCAGAATCGCGTTGCTCTTATCGGCGTTGAGTGTGCCGTATATGGCCACGGCCAATTTGCAATCAGGGATGCTGGCGCCTTCCTCGAGTTCGAGGGAGCCGATATCGATCAGCTCGAAAGGCCCATGATTTTCTTGCGAGTAGTAGTTGGTCATCTCGGGTCTCCTGGACATGGAGCTGCCACGGCGAAAGCGGAAGTAGCCGTGACAGCTTCATTCGATTGGCTGGGAGTTACTTTCAGGCCATTGCGAAGCCCGGATAACCCTCGGCAGCTATTTCGTCGCAGCGGCGGTGGTAGTTGCCGGCGCCGCCGATATAGGAAATGAGTCGGCGCGGCTTTCCATCCACATTCGAGCCCATGTACCAGGAGTCGGTTTTTACCACCAGGGTCTTGGCGGCGACCTCATCGTGGTGCTGTACCCAGCTGTCTTCGAAGTCCTTGGTCGCTTCGACGGTGTGTTTGCCGTGCTGGCGCGAAAAGTCGATACAGCCGGTGATCCAGTCGACCTGCTGTTGCAGGCAGGTGGTCATGTTGCAGAGCGCCGCGGACGGCGCCAGCGGCGCACCGGTGGTGAACAGGTTGGGGTAGCCGTGAATCTGCAGCCCCATCGCGGTGCGGATTTCCTGCTGCCACTGCTCCTTCAGCGAGCGGTGATTGCGGCCGCGAATATCGATGCGGCTGAGCGCGCCGGAGCCGGCGTCGAAACCGACAGCCATAATGATGATATCGACCTCATGCACCTTGCCGTCCGCGGTCTGGATACCTTCGGGAACGATCTTCTCGATAGGTGCTTTCTTGCAGTCGACCGCTTCGACGTTATCTTGCAGGTAAACCTCGAGATACTTGTTTTCCAGCGGTACGCGGTGAGTGCCGAAACCGTAGTCGGCGGAAGAGGGGATGAGCAGGTCGCAGAGTTCCGGCTTGGACTGCAGGCGCTCGCGCATCTTTTCGCGCACGAATGCGGAAACCGCTTCGCTGACCTGTTCGTCGACGAACATCTCGGGGAAGGAGGCCAGCCACAGGGCCAGAGAGCCGTCTTCCCACAGTTTTTCCAGCACGGCACGACGTTCTTCGGGGGTCTTCTCGGCCCAGGGGCCGGCGTCGAAGTCGTAGTCGAAGCCGGCAAAGGTTTCGCGCACGCGCTTCTTGAGTTCGTGGAACCGCGAACCCCATTTTTCCCAGTCTTCCTTGCTGTATTTGGGGTTGCGCATCGGAATAATATACTGCGGAGTGCGCACGAAAACCTTCATCGATCCCACCTGGGGCGCGATGGTCTGGATCACCTGAATACCGGTGGCGCCGGTGCCGATCACGGCGACGCGCTTGCCCTTCAGGTTGACGCCTTCCTTGGGCCACAGGCCGGTATGGTGGATCTCGCCGCGGAAGGAGGATTGCCCCGGGAAGCGGTCGGTCAGCGGGGCGGAAAGCATGCCGCAACAGGCAATCAGGTACTGGGTATTGATCGTTTCACCGGCCTCGGTCGTCACATTCCAGCGGCCTTTCTCCTCGCAATAGTGCGCGGAAACGATACGGGTACTGAGCTGGATATCCTTGCGGAGATCCAGACGGTCTGCCACGTAGTTCAGCCACTCTTCGGTTTCCGGTTGGGCGGGGAAGCGTTCGGTCGGCTGCCAAGACTTATAGAGTTCCTCGGAGAACCAGTACTGATAGATCTCGGCCTGGGAGTCGAAACGGGCGCCGGGGTAGCGGTTCCAATACCAGGTGCCGCCGACACCGGAGGCCGTGTCGTAGGCGCGGACTTTCAATCCCATCTCGCGAAGGCGATGCAACTGATACAAGCCGGCTACGCCTGAGCCAATCACCATTGCATCCAGAAACGTCACTTTACCGGTATCGGATGACACGGGGCTGGTTTCCAATTGAGTACTCATTGTGAAGCCTCATTTTGTTATGTTTATGTTGACTTGTTTATTGCCTTTACTTTTTAGGCCGGCAGGCAACTGTGAAGGCACAATGAGACCGTAACAACGCAGGTAGCCTGCGCTCTTGAAAAAAGCAGTGAAACTATTGAAGGAACTGGTGTTGATCACTCGCTGGTTGTTACTCGACTGACCATATGGGCGAGTGCGGCTCACGGCATCACGGATAGGTATCGGCTGGGCGATGAGCGAACAGATGACGGCCAATCTGGTCTGCGATGCCCTACGCGCGCAGCGTGGGGTAGGGCATCCACTTGGCCGGCCAGTCAGGCTGTCGAGCTTCAGTCTTCGCTGGCGGATTTCGACGGCGGCAGACCGGCCGCGCAGCGTGGACACAGGCAAGCCTTGTTGAGCAGATGTACGGGCACTCGCGCGAGCGCTTCCTTGCTGACGGGGGCCATGGTGCACCAGCATTCCACGTCGAGGCGGCCGGCTTGGGCTGGAGAGCATTGGTTTGCACCGCCGCAAAGCGGGCATAGGTGGTTGGGGAGCGATTGCATGTTTGGGGGTGATTGCCGAGTTGAGTGTTTGTTTTGTTGATGGCCCACTACTCGACACCAGATGGTGCGAGCCAGTGCGCCATCTGGTGCAAACATTCCCTCGTCAAACCTGGCGTGCTCCACACTGCATTGCAGCGTTCAGCTACTTGCTGGAAGCCTGCGGGATGGTATCCACCAAGATTGGCAAGCCCTTGCCGTTCACCACGTTGTGCGAGCGGATAGTGGCGACGCTACCCGAACGGTCGGTCGGCTGTCCATATCACGGCCCGCCCGAGGCAATGCTTCAGGGTGACTTCCGGCAACGCATCTCCGCCGCCCCATATCCCCATATCACTGCCGCCACGCTCTGATGCTCCCAGAAGCTCTCGTTGCGCCCCTGGTAGCGGGTGCCGCTGGCGCTGGGCTGGCGGTACATAAGCGACACGCTGTCGCCGCGCTCGGCGATCAGGGTCGGCGGTTCGGTGGCGAAGAAGGTGACGATCAGCTCGCTGCCGGGGGCGTCGTCGCAGACGAAGGTGAAGGGGCCGGTGTGCGGCACCAGGCGATAGCGGGCCTGCAGCTCGGCGATGCGCAGTCGGTAGCTGTCCTCTATGCAGGCGCGCTGGTCGGTGCTTTTCCAGCAGTCGTCGCGGCCCTTGATCCAGCCGCGCTGCTCGGCCTTGAGCTGCGGCGGGTGCTCGTTGGCCGCCCTGGTGCTGGCCGCGGTGTAGACCTCGGCCAGTTGGCGGTCGAGGTCGGACAGTTCGGCGTCCGCGCAGACCAGCGCCGGGATGCTGGAGTTCTCGACCTTGTTGCAGTCATACGAGGGGCCTTGAGGCTGGGTGTGCACAGCGAAGGTCAGCAGCATGCTGCACAGTGGCAGTGCCGCGAAGCCGAAGCGATTCATGTCGATCTCCCTCGGCGACCGGGACAGGGCCGCGGCCTGCCACCGGCCGGATGGGCCGGCGGCGCGAAATCAGACGGTAGCGACCTGCTCCAGTATGGCCAGCGACTGGGCGAGGCGCTGGCTGCGTTCGTTGAGCTGCGCCACTTCGAACTGGTGGACTTCCTCGATGATGGCGAAGAGCGACTGGAAGCGCTGCAGGTCGTCCTCATTGGCGAAGCCCATGCTGTCGTCGGCGAAGACCACGGTATCTCGGCAGGCGTCGATGAGCTGGCAGATCTCCATGGCCGCGGCGATCCAGCGTTCGCGGTTGCGGTAGAGCAGGCTCTGGGCTTCGAGTTGCGCGTTGATCGAGGCGATCACCCCCGCGCGGTATTCCGCCTGCCGGTGCTCCGGCAACTCGTCCAGCGCCGCAGCCAGTTCGGTGGAGCAGGCCAGGGCCAGTTGCTCGAATGCGCTCTTGTGCGTGTGCATGAACTCGCTGAGTTGCTCGAGTGCCGCCCTGGATTGCACCGTGCCCTCCGGGCTGGCCAGGCGCTCCTGCGACAGCACCCGTTCGAGCTGCAGTTGCTCCTGTCTGTCGTTGAGGGCCTTGGCTGCCTGCATGCCGACCAGGGCATGGCGCTTGGCGAGTTCGATGAAGCGGAGCTCGGTCACGTGCATGGTAGAAGAACTGCTCTTGATTCGGCAGCAGAGGGCATGGGCAATAGACCCCTCGGCGGCATGACATTTCCTTGTCGCTCCTGGTGCGTACCTCGGTACCTCTGGCGGCCGTTCGCTGCCGGTCGCGAGGGATGCTGGGCCAGGAGTGGCAAGCCCTTGCCGTTCGCTGCATGGCGCAAACGGGCATGGCATAACGCTATCTCAGGGCGCGCGCCACTGTCCATGTCGGAGGGACGGTTTTGCCGATGCTGGCACAGAGACAGCCTGCGCCTGGGCGAAGTCGTTGCGCAGCGCAGCTACGACGGACGGAGGCGCAGTGCAGCGCAAGCCTCGACTAGGCTGAACAGCGTCATCCCTCCATCGTCCAGGGAGGGTGCACTTGTTCACAGGAGAAGCTGCCCATGTCCCCTTTCCATTTCAACCGCCGTGTGGCGCTGGCTGTGCTGGCATTCAGCTGCAGTGTCGCCGCCCAGGCCGAAATGACCTTCTTCGTTACCAGCACCGGCATGGGCAAGGGCGCCGATCTTGGCGGCCTGGCCGGTGCCGATGCCCACTGCCAGCAGCTGGCCGAGGCAGTCGGCGCTGGCGGGCATACCTGGCGCGCCTATCTCAGTGCCAGCGCCGCCGACGGCCAGCCGGCGGTGCATGCTCGCGAGCGCATCGGCAAGGGCCCATGGCGGAACGCCAAGGGGGTGGTCGTCGCCAGCGATGTGGTCCAGCTGCACGGCGACAACAACCTGAACAAGGACACCGCGCTGGACGAGCACGGTATGCCGGTCAAGGGCCGTGGCGACCAGCCGAACATGCACGACATCCTCACCGGCTCGAAGGCCGACGGCACCGCCTTCGTCGGCGATGAAGACCTCACCTGCGCCAACTGGACCAGTAGCACCACCGGCGCGGCCATGGTCGGCCATCACGACCGCGTGGGCCTGGACGACAGCGCCCCGGCGCGCTCGTGGAACACCTCGCACCCCACGCGCGGCGGCTGCAGCAACGAGGCACTGGCCTCCTCGGGCGGGGCGGGATTGTTCTACTGCTTCGCGGCGGACTGATCCCCGGCCTCATGCGGGGCGCGGGGTGCGCCGCGGCCGGCCGTACAGCTCGCGCAGCTCGTCCTTGGCGGCCTCGAGCACCGCGCGCTGTTCGGCGGGGAGCTGGCGGCCGGCACGGTTGAGGTAGAAGTTGAGCATCGCCATCGCGGAGGCGAAGGGGCTGGCCTTGCGTCGCTCGCTGCATTCGGCGGAGGCGGCGAGCGAGCGGGCGATGGCGCGCGGATCGTCCCAGGTGAACACCCCCGGTTCGAGGTCGAGGGCGTTGCTGGTCGCGGTGACCCGCTGCGACCAGCGCAACTGCCCGTCAGGTCGATGGCGGCTGTCTCCGCGCTTGGCCATGGCTGCTCAACCGCCGCTGTAGGTCGCCCCGGCGAACTCGATCAGGCAGAAGCCGTGACCGAAAGGATCGGCGAAGCTGATGCACTTCGAGCCCCGCCAGTCGACGCAGCCGCTTTCCTGACGCGCCCCGGCGTTCAAGGCCCGTTGCGTGGCTGCGGCGAGATCGTCCACCACGAAGTCCAGGTGCACCGGCGTCCAGTGCCGGGAGTAATCGCGCTGCAGCGGCAGCGAGCGCACCGGGTGCGAGCCGGCGGAGTGGCGCAGCAGATAGAGAGTGGCGGAGGCGCCGCTGAGTTCGGCGACATCGTCGTCGAGGAGGCGGCTCAGCTGCAGGCCGAGGGCGGCCGTGTAGAAGTCGATCGCCGGGGCGAGTTCCGGGACGTCGAGGTTGACGATCACGCGCATGGCTCAACCACCGTTCACCTTGCCCCCGGTTCCTGCCCGTTTCCTCTCCTGCTTGTTGCGCCGGATCGGCTTGACGCCCTCTGCGTGGTAGCGCCGCCATTGTTCGACCAGCTTGATATCGTCGGCGGACCAGAAGTAGCGCTCGAATTCGGGCGAGCCGTTGATCGTGATGCGGATTTGCGTTGGGGTTTTGGCCGTCTCGAAGGCTATCCGTTTCCGGTCGCGGACTTGCCGGGGCCGGGCTGACCGGCGCAGCCAGGCGATCAGGACGACGCTGGCGCACAGCGCGGCCAGCGCCAGCAAGACCAGCAGGACGTACTGCCAATACTTGACGGCTCCCCAGACGAGCAGCCCGAGAACAATGATTCCCAGGGTGCCGGGGCTCGCGTTCGGCCTGCGTGCCGGGGTGGTGAGGAAGGGATTGCGGTACAGGTCCGTCAGGTGATGGTGGTACCTGTCCAGCAGGGGCTCGTCGTGCCCGTCTTCGTCGCTCATGGTCTTTCCCCGCGGGCCTCCCCGATCCTGAGTGCAGACTGATGCGTCATCCGCCGGCGCTACAGGGTTCAGCCTAGCTCATGGCGGGCGGCGTCATCCCGGGACGCGAGGGCAGCGGAGCGGCAAGCAGGCGGTAGGCGCGGATGGAGGGTTCGACGGGGCGGAGAAGGGGCCCCACATCCATGTGGGCAGGGAGGAAGCGGACGGTTCAGCGGCGCAGGTAGGCGCTGAAGTCGATGTCGCCGGCGCTGAGGATGGCCTGCACGCGGTTGTGCACGCCAAGCTTGCGCAGGATGGCGGAAACGTGGGCCTTGACCGTGGTTTCGGCGATGTCGAGGTTGTAGGCGATCTGCTTGTTGGACTCGCCCTTGGTCATGCGCTCCAGCACCAGCAGCTGCTTGCGGGTCAGCGCCTGCAGCAGTTCCGGCGGGATGCCCGACGACTCATGGCTGGCGCGGCGCGGTGCCGGCTTGCTGGAGCGGATGATGTCGGAGGGCAGGTAGACGTTGCCGTTGAGGATCTGCTCGATGGCCTCGGTCATCTGCGCGCGCGGCGAGGACTTGGTGATGAAGCCGACCGCGCCGTAGGTGATCGCCTGCAGGACGATCTGCTTGTCCTCCTCGGCGGAGACGATCACCACCGGGATGGTCGGCGCCTCGTTGCGCAGGGTCATCAGGCCGTTGAGGCCGTGCATGCCGGGCATGTTGAGGTCGAGGAGGATCAGGTCGAGGTCGTCGTGCTCCTGGGTCAGGGCCAGGGCGCTGTCGAGGTCGGAGGTTTCCATCACCTCGCTATCCGGGAAGCCGTCGCTGATGACGTTGTGGATGGCCTCGCGGAACAGCGGGTGGTCATCGGCGATAAGGATCTTGTACATGGCCTTCACCTGGATTCTTGTAATTGTCGATGGGACTGCGCTCAGGGCAGCGGCTCGGGGGTGGCGGTCTGCACCGGCAGACCGGCTTGCTGCCAGGCATCGATGCCGTCACGGTACCAGTACAGCCGGGTATAGCCCAGCGCGGCGGCGCGCTTGCTGGCATTCCATGACAGCCAGCAGTCGGACTTGCAGTAGAGCACCAGCGCGCGGGCTTGGTCGCCGCCGCTGGCCTGTTTCAGGTAATGGCTGAAGTAGTCGAGCCAGGGGGCCTCTGCCGTGCCTTCGCCGACGTTGGCCAGCCACAGGCTGCCGGGGATGTTCTGGTGCGCCTCGTCGCTGACGAACTGGCCGTGTAGCCAGGGGCGGCGGAACACGTCGATCAGTACCGGCTGGTCGGCGCTCTCCAGCATGCGTTGCAGGGTCGCGGTGTCGATGGTCTGCGCGCCTTCGACCGTGGCCGGCGTCGGGCTGCGGTAGCGATCCTGGCGATAGCCGTCGGCGGAGAACAGCGCTTCTTCGCCGGCCTGGGCGGGGAGCAGGCCGAGGAGCAGCGGCAGGCAGAACACGGCGGCGAGCAGTCGCGACATGGCCGGAAGTTCCTATTGTTGTTTGCGACTATTTATCGGTTAGTCGCAGTGCTTTGGAAATCCTGCGATAGAGGGCGAAAGGCGGTACCAAAGTAGTAATTTTGCGGCTTTGCTGTCGGATCGCGGGCTGGACCGCGTCCGGCAGCAAGGCTCAGGCGTTGCGCCGCAGCGCCGCATGCTGCGGGTTGAAGGTGAGCACGGCGAGCGCCGAGCACAGCAGGGTGACGCCCAGACAGACCAGCAGGGCGGTGAGGCTGAAGCGCTCATACAAGGCGAAGCGCACCAGTTCCACCGCGTGGCTGAACGGGTTGAGCGCACACAGCCAGTACAGCCACTCGCTGGCCTCGCGCATCTTCCACAGCGGGTAGAGCGCCGAGGACAGGAAGAACAGCGGGAAGATCACGAAGTTCATCACCCCGGCGAAGTTCTCCAGCTGGCGGATCGCGTTCGACAGCAACAGGCCCAGTGCGCTGAGCATCAACGCCACCAGCAACAGGGCCGGCAACGCCAGCAACAGGCCCATGGCCGGTGGCCGCACGCCGTAGACCCAGGCAATCGCCAGGAACGCATACACCTGCAACAACGAAATCAGCGACGTGGCCAGCAGTTTGCTGCACAGCAGAAAGGTTCGGGGCAGGGGGCTGGTCAGCAGCACGCGCATGCTGCCCATCTCGCGGTCGTAGACCATCGACAGCGAGCCCTGCATGCCGTTGAACAGCAGGATCATGCAGGCCAGCCCCGGGACTATGTAGGTCTCGTAGGTGATGTAGGTGTCGTAGGGCTCGATGATGGCGATGCCCAGCGCGGCGCGAAAGCCGGCGGCGAACACCAGCAGCCACAGCAGCGGGCGCACCAGCGCGCTGAGAAAGCGCGAGCGCTGCTGGACGAAGCGCAGCCATTCGCGCAGCACGATGCCGCGCAGGCATTCCAGGTAGGCGGTCATGCAACGGCCTCCGTTAGGCGGGCGAAGCTGGCGGCCAGGTCCTCGCTCCCTTCGGCCAGGCTGGCCGCCGTGCCACGCGCCACCAGGCGGCCGCGATGGAGGATCAGCAGCGGATCGTCGGCCTGCACCTCGTCGAACAGGTGGGTGGTCCACAGCACGGTCAGGCCGTCATCGAGGCACAGCTGGCGCACATGCCGGTTGAGCGCCTGGCGGCTGGCCGGATCGAGGCCGGCGCTGGCCTCGTCGAGCAGCAAGAGTTGCGGCTTGTGCAGCAGCGCGCGGGCGATCTCCACCCGGCGGCGGTGGCCGCCGTTGAGCGCGCGCACCGGTTCGCGGCGACGCTCGGTGAGCTGCTGGCGCCCCAGTTCCAGCTCGATGCGCTCGGTGGCCAGCGCGCGCGGCAGGCCGTGCAGGGCGGCGTGGTAGCGCAGGTTCTGCTCGACGGTCAGGTCGAGATCCAGGGTGCTCTGCTGGAACACCACGCCGATCTGCGCCAGCGCGCGGCGCGGCTGCTGGCGGATCGAGCAGTCGCCGAGGCGGATGTCGCCTTCCTGCAGGTCGTAGAGGCGGGTGAGCAGGGCGATCAGGGTCGACTTGCCGGCGCCGTTGGGGCCGAGCAGGGCGTTGAAGCGTCCGGGCACCAAGGCGAAGTCGAGGTCGATCAGCGCCTGGCGCGCACCGTAGGCGAAGCTCACCCCGGACACTTCCAGGCCGATCATGGCGTCACCACCACGCCCCACGGGTAGCGACCGACCTTGATCGACTTGGTGACTTTGAGGCTGGCCATATCGATCACCGACACGTCGCCGCTGACGCCGTTGGTGGTCAGCAGCTGCTTCTCGCCGGGGGTAAAGGCCATGTGCCAGACGCGGCGGCCGACCAGCAGGTAGTCGAGCACCTCGTAGGTCTTGGCGTCGACCACCGCCACGTGGTTGGCCGGGCCGAGGGCGACGAAGGCGTACTTGCCGTCTGCCGTCAGCTTGACCCCCACCGGCTGCACCTTGTCCGGGTGCACGCCCTTGATCTGGAAGGTCAGGGTCTTCACCGGCTGGCGGGTGGCGACGTCGATCACCGTCACCGTGCCGCCGATCTCCGCCGAGGCCCACAACCATTTGCCGTCCTGGCTGAACTCGACGTGGCGCGGGCGCTGGTCGACCTGGGTGTTGTCGACCAGCTCGTGGGTCGTGGTGTCGATCCAGTGCAGCATGCTGGTGGTTTCGCTGGTGTTCACCGCCCACTTGCCGTCCGGGCTGACCGCCATGCCCTCCGGCTCGACGCCGACGTCGATCTGCGCCAGCACCTGCTCGCTGTCGACGTCGACCACGGTGACCAGCGCGTCGTCCTCGTTGGAGATGTACAGCCACTGGTTGTTGGGGTGCAGGGCGAACTGCTCGGGGTCGGCGCCGGAGGGCAGCTCCTTGATGATCTTGCGCGTGGCCAGGTCCATCACCTGCACGCGGTCGGAGTCGCTGGCGCAGATGTACAGCAGCTGGTTGTCGTGGGACAGCGCCAGGCCGCGCGGGCGCATGCCGACCTCGAGGGTCGCCACCGTCTCCAGCTTGTCGAGGTCGATCACGCTGAGGGTGTTGTCCTTCTCGTTGGACACGTAGGCGGTGGCGGCGAGGGCGCCGTGGCCGGCGAGCAGGAAGCCGGCGGCGCTGGCGGCAAGGAGCAGGTGGCGCATGGCAGTGGTTCTCCGAATCGTTGTTGTTGTCGTGTGCCGGCCGTTCAGGTGTCGCCGTTCAGCCGGCAGCGGCTTTCCGGGCGGTCGTAGCCGAGGCTGTCGAGGTCGGTGAGCGGGTGCAGGAAGCCGTCCTGCGGCGAGGTGGTGACCAGCGCGCGCGGGTGCACCAGCGGGATCGGCTGGCGCAGCTGGCCGTTCCAGTCGCGGTAGCTGAGCTTGCGGCCCTTGAAGCCGTCCAGCGGCAGCTCGCCGGACAGCGCCAGCTGGCGGATCGCCGCCGGCTCCGCGCTTTTCAACTTGCCGACGGCGGCGGCGATGCTGCGCACGGCGATCCAGGCGGCGAAGTCGCGGTCGTTCATCCAGCGCTGGGCGTGTTCCTCGAAGCGCTTCTGCAGCTGGGCGGCGCCGTAGGTTTCCACGGTCTTGTGCCAGCCGGTCGGGGTCAGGCCCTGGGTGCCGGCCACCGGGCGCGGGTACCAGGTGTGGTAGGGCACGTACTCGCCGAAGTCGCCGCGCTCGTCGGCCACCAGCACCACGTCGTACTCGGCAGTCTGGGTGAACAGCGGCATCTCCGCCTGGGCGCTGCGCCGCTGGTCGTTGTCGAAGGTCCACGGCTTCTCGGCGACGATCTTCACCCCGAAGCGCTTGGCGGCGCGGCGCAGGGCGTCGGCGTAGGCCTGGTCGTCGGCGGTGGGGCCGGGAATCAGCAGGGCGCGCTGCCACTTGCGCGCGGCGAGGAACTGGCCGAGGGCGTCGGCGAGCATGGCGCGGCTGGGCAGGGTGTGCAGCACGTTGGCCGCGCACTGCTCAAGGCGCAGGCCGTCGTCGGCGCTGCCGGCGTTGAGCAGCAGGCTGTCCGGCATCGCCTCGGCGAGCTGGCGCAGGGTGTCGGCCGGGGCGTTGACCACGAACAGGCGCAGGCCGCCCTCGTGCAGGGCGCGGGCCTGCGCCAGCAGCGCCTCGCCGCTGGCGGCCTCGGCGCTTTCCAGACGGTAGCTGTGTTTGAGGAAACGCCCGGTACTGTTGCTGTCCTCGATGGCCAGCTCGGCGCCGCGCAGGCCGGCGTCGACCGGCTCGGGGATGACGTTGGACAGCACCGGACCGCGCTCGGGGGTGTAGCCCAGGTAGCCGATGCGGATGTCGAGGTTGGCGCTGGCGCCGGCGCTGGCCAGCAGGCCGAGGGCGGTGAACAGGCAGGGCAGCAGTGTGCGCATGGCAGCCTCCGATGGGGTTGCTGCCAGCTTAGGAAGGTCGAGGGGGCGGGCAAATATGCAGAAAGTAGCGCCGCACTGGTACCAAGGTACTGATTCGGCGCCGGGAGGCAGCTTTTAGGATGGAGCCACAACAATTAAAGCTCCGGAGCCTTCGCCATGTCCCTGCTCAGAACCCTGTCCCTGCCCGCCGTGCTGATCCTCGGCATGGTCGGTTTCGATAGCGCCAGCGCCGGCGGCGACCTGACCCGCCGCACCGAGGCGCTGCCCGACCTGGTGCTCGGCTCGGAGGCCAGCGACTACAGCCTGTCGCACAGCGAGTACCAGCTGGAAACCGGCAAGGCCTACCAGCTGAAGATCATCTCCACCGGGCGCAAGGAGTACGCCTTCCAGGCTCCGGAGCTGGCCACCTCCATCTACCTGCGCAAGGTCGAGGCCGGCGGCGTGGAGATCAAGGCGGTGACCCTCACCGAGCTGGAGTTCGAGGACGCCGGCGAGGCGGAGATCTTCTTCGTGCCGATCAAGCCGGGCAAGTACCGCTTCTATGCCAAGGGTCTGGAAGGCAAGGGTATGCAGGGCGTGTTCGTGGTGCGCTGAGTCTTCCAACTTTCGAGGCTAGATCCGATGGCCGCGCCGCTTTCCGCCCTGGGTCGCGCCAGCCTGCTGGTCAGCGGCCTGTTCGTTACCGTGCTGCTGGTTTGCCTGGCGCTGCTGCTGCGCCAGGCCGAGCTGGACATCCGTCGCGAGCTGCAGGCCGCTGAC
>RCUJ01001096.1_pt1 | contig 15021 bp, 10 predicted proteins | sample 2166321 | NCBI WGS metagenome assembly RCUJ01 (sample SAMN09932808, study PRJNA488358) | compost metagenome | feature: garden; material: soil; isolation source: compost soil in an enriched community after 118 h of incubation | place: Germany: Experimental Botanical Garden Goettingen | collected... | reverse complement strand
ATAGGGTTGTCCACAGGAACTGTGGATAAATCCCTAGGGAATACCCGGGTTTTTCAGCCCTCAGCCCCTTCCAACCCCTCGCCCAACAACGCTTTACGCGCGGCATGCCAACTGCCGGCGTCTGGCGCATACAACAAGCCGCCCGTGCGATGCGTGGGCTTGTAGGGCGAGCCATCGAAGCGCGCCGCATAGCCGCCCGCTTCGCGGTGCAGCAGCCAGCCGGCGGCGTGGTCCCAGGCGGTCAGTTGGTTGTATAGCGCAATGTGGCAGTGGCCCGCCGCCAACATGCGGTATTCGTGCGCGGCGCAGCGTAGCGACGCGGTGCTGGCCAGGCGCGACAGGTGGCTGTTGACGGTGGTGCGCAGGGGCTCGGGCAGGGCGCCCGTGGAGATCAGCCCGTCCATGTCTTCCAGCGGCGCGGGGGCGGCCACGGTCAGCGGCACGCGGCGGCCGTTGTCGTATTCCATCCAGGCGCCTTCGCCGCGCACGGCCAGCGCGCTGTCGCGGTTGACGGGGTCGTAGATCACGCCGGCGATCACGTCGCCGCGGTGACAGGCCGCGATCATCATGCCGAACAAGGGCAGGCCCGCCACGTAGTTGCGGGTGCCGTCGATGGGGTCGATCAGGAAGGCCAGGTCGGCGTCGACCAGCATGTTCAGCAGCGCGGGGTTGCGCGCGGAGGCTTCTTCGCCGATGAGCACGGCGCCCGGATGCAGCTTGGCCAGGCGCGCGCCGATCATGCGTTCGGCCGCTTCGTCCGCGTCGGTCACCAGGTCACGCGGCGAGCTCTTGCCTCGCACCGAGCCTTCGGGCAGGTTGCGAAAGCGCGGCATGACCTCAGCCAGGGCCGTTTCCGCCAGCACGGCGGCCAGCTTGCGGGTGTCCTCAAGGGAGAAGGTTTTGCTCATACGGATCCATCCAGGGAACGCGCAAATCTATCACGCCTGGGCGGCATTTGATCGCGATTCGCAAGTGACTGGAATGAAAGGACTTTTCCGGGCTATGCAGGACTTATCGGCCGGGTTGTCCACAGTTGTTGGGGATAAGCGGCGTTGAAAACCGCTTATCCCCGGTGCGCGGCGAGCGCCGCGCACCGCTTGGGACTCAGGCGCCCAGGTCCACGCACAGGTACTTGATTTCGAGGTATTCCTCGATGCCGTACTTCGAGCCTTCACGGCCCAGGCCCGACTGCTTGACGCCGCCGAACGGGCCGACTTCGTTGGAGATCAGGCCGGTGTTGATGCCGACAATGCCGTACTCCAGCGATTCCGACACGCGCCAGATGCGGGCGTAGTCGCGGGTGAAGAAGTAGGCGGCCAGGCCGAAGATGGTGTCGTTGGCCATGCCGATGACTTCTTCTTCGGTTTCGAAGCGGAACAGCGGGGCTACGGGGCCAAAGGTTTCTTCGGTGGCAAAGCGCATCGACTGCGTGACGTCGCGCACCACGGTCGGTTCGAAGAACGTGCCGCCCAGCGCATGCGGCTTGCCGCCGGCAATGACCTTGGCGCCGTGCGAGGTGGCGTCGGCGATGTGCTCCTGCACCTTTTCAATGGCGTTCTTGTCGATCAGCGGACCTTGCGTCACGCCGTCGGCAAAGCCGTCGCCCACCTTCATGGCCTCGACCTTGGCCACCAGGCGCTTGGCGATTTCCTCGTACACGCCGGCCTGCACGTAGATGCGGTTGGCGCACACGCAGGTCTGGCCGGCGTTGCGGTACTTGGAGGCCAGGATGCCGTCAACGGCGCGGTCCAGGTCGGCGTCGTCGAACACGATGAACGGCGCGTTGCCGCCCAGTTCCAGCGACAGCTTCTTGATGGTGGGGGCGCATTGCTCCATCAGCGTGCGGCCCACTTCGGTGGAACCCGTGAAGCTCAGTTTGCGCACCACATCGCTTTCGCACAGGGCGGCGCCGATGTCGCGCGAGCTGCCCGTGATGACGTGGAACACGCCCGCGGGCACGCCGGCTTCTTCGGCCAGCACGGCCAGCGCCAGCGCGGTCAGCGGGGTTTGTTGAGCCGGCTTGACCACCATGGTGCAACCGGCGGCCAGAGCCGGGCCGACCTTGCGGGTGATCATGGCGGCCGGGAAGTTCCACGGCGTGATGGCGGCGGTAACGCCGATGGGCTGCTTCAACGCCAGGAGGCGCTGGCCGGCCTTGGGGCTTTGCAGCACGTCGCCGTCGATGCGCTTGGCTTCTTCGGCGAACCACTCCAGGAACGAGGCCGCGTAGGCGATTTCGCCCGCGGCTTCGGTCACGGGCTTGCCCTGTTCGGACGTCATGATGGCGGCCAGGTCTTGCTGGTTCTGCATCATCAGTTGCGACCACTTCAGCAGGATCGCGGCGCGTTCCTTGCCGGTCTTGGCGCTCCAGGCGGGCAGCGCGGCCTGAGCGCTGGCGATGGCCTGTTCCGTTTCCTTGCGGCCCAGCTTGGGCACCGACACGATGGTCTTGCCGGTGGAGGGGTTGTCCACCGGGATCGACGCGCCGTTGCCGGCGCCGACCCACTTGCCGTCGATGTAGCAGGCGTCGCGCAGCAGATCCGGGCGCGACAGGGGATGAGTCAATGCGGTCATTATTGAAGTCTCCTTGATGGGAATTCAGCGGGGCCAGGGGCAACGGCAAAGCGCAACGATAAAGCACTAGCGGGCGCGGCGGATAACTCCGCGACGCCCGCAATTACCGTGCCTGTGGCCCCCTGAATAAAGGGTTCAGGCCGTGAACGTTACGCTGCCAGTGCGTCGGACAGAATCGCCAGCGCGCGGTCGAATTGCGCGTCGGGGATGGTCAGCGGGTACAGGAAACGCAGCACGTTGCCATACACGCCGCAGCTCAACAGGATAAGCCCTTGTTCCAGCGCGCGCGCTTGCACGCGCTTGACGGCTTCGGCGTCCGGCTTGCCGCTGGCGTCGTTCAGTTCCAGCGCCACCATCGAACCCAGGCCGCGCACATCGGCAATGCCCGGCACCTTGGCGCGCAGGCCTTCCAGGTGGGCGCGCAGCTTCTCGCCCAGCACGTTGGCGCGATCGCACAGCTTTTCTTCGGCAATCACGTCCAGCACGGCGTGGGCCGCGGCAACGGCCAGCGGGTTGCCGGCATAGGTGCCACCCAGGCCGCCAGCCGCCGGGCCGTCCATGACGTCGGCGCGGCCGACCACGCCCGAAATCGGGAAGCCGCCGCCCAGGCTCTTGGCCATGGTGATCAGGTCAGCCTGCACCGAGTGGTGTTCCATGGCGTAGAGCTTGCCGGTACGGCCAAAGCCGGTTTGCACTTCGTCGGCGATCAGCAGGATGCCGTGCTCGTCGCAGATCTTGCGCAGCGCGCTCATCAGTTCGGGCGGGGTGATGTTGAAACCGCCTTCGCCTTGCACCGGTTCAATGATGATGGCGGCGACGCGCTTCGGGTCGATGTCGCACTTGAACAGCAGGTCCATCGCCTTGAGCGAATCGGCCACGCTGATGGCTTGCGTGGCGTTGGGGAACGGCACGTGATAGATGTCGCCGGGCATCGGGCCGAACGACAGCTTGTACGGGGCGACCTTGCCGGTCAGCGCCATGCCCAGCATGGTGCGGCCGTGGAACGAGCCCGAAAACGCGATGACGCCCGAACGGCCGGTGGCCGAGCGCGCGATCTTGATGGCGTTTTCAACGGCTTCGACGCCGGTGGTGAAGAAGGCGGTCTTCTTCAGGCCGTCGATGGGGGCCAGGCGGTTGATGCGTTCGGCCAGCGAGATGTAGCTTTCGTACGGAACGATCTGGTAGGCCGTGTGCGTGAAGTTATCCAACTGCGCGGCGACGGCGGCCTTGACCTTGGGGTGCAGGTGGCCCGTGTTCAACACGGCGATGCCGCCGGCGAAATCGATGTATTCCTTGCCGTTGGCATCCCACAGGGTGGCGTTCTCGGCGCGCACCGCGTAGAAGTCGCACATGACGCCAACGCCGCGCGGCGTGGCCAGGGAACGGCGGGTATTCAGGTCTTGATTCTTCATCTCAGCCTCGATGAACAGGGTGGGCGGGAAAAACCTTATTTAATGCTACGATGGCCCCACTTGTGGGAACCACTTTGATAAAACAGGTAGAACCAATTGCGGTCCATTGTAGGTGACTTGCTGCTGCTGCGCCTGGCCGAGGCCTCCAGCGAGCCCATGAACAAGCGGCTCTATCGCGGGATACGCGAAGCGATCCTGGACGGCGCCATTGCGGCGGACTCGCGTTTGCCCGCCTCGCGCGACCTGGCTACCGAGCTCGGCATCGCCCGCAACACGGTGGTCCACGTCTATAGCCAACTGCTGGCCGAAGGCTATACGCGCAGCCGGCAGGGCAACGGCACCTTCGTCAACGCCTCGGTGCCCGATTCCTACCTGGCCAGCGGCCGTCGCCTGCGTCACCCTGCCCAGGCCCAAGCGGGTGCCGCGCTGTCGGCGCGCGGCGCGGCCATTGTGGACGGCGTATCGGCCTCGCCCTACCAATGGGGCGCCTTCATGCCCGGCGTGCCCGACCTGACGGAATTCCCGCACAAGAAGTTTGGCCGCATCGTCAGCAGCCTGTGGCGCAATCCGTCGCCCGATCTGCTGACCTACGCCTACGGCGGTGGCCTGCCGGCGCTGCGTGAAGCGCTGGCGCAGCATCTGGCCTTGACGCGATCCATCGACTGCGACCCGGACCAGATCATCATCACCGAAGGCTCGCACCAGGCCATCGACCTGACCACCCGCATCCTGGGCGAAGCGGGCGAAACGGCCTGGGTCGAAGACCCCGGCTACTGGGGCGCCCGCACCATCCTGCAGGCCAACGGCCTGCACACGGTGCACCTGCCGGTGGACGAAGAGGGCATGCGCCTGCCCGAACCGGGCGGCACGCCGCCGCGCTTCATATTCGTCACGCCGTCGCACCAGTATCCGTTGGGGCCGGTGATGTCGCTGACGCGCCGCCGCCAGTTGCTGGCGGTTGCGCGGCAAAGCGGCAGTTGGATCATCGAAGACGATTACGACAGCGAATTCCGCTTCTCGGGCCGGCCCATTGCATCGCTGCTGGGACTGGAACCTGACGCGCCGGTCATCTACATGGGCACCTTCAGCAAGACGCTGTACCCGGGCCTGCGCGTGGGCTACCTGGTCTTGCCCAAGCCCTTGACCGCCGCATTCCAGGCGGCGCACGCCGAGCTCTACCGCGAAGGCCACCTGATGACGCACGCGGCGCTGGCCACGTTCATCTCCGAAGGGCATTACGCCGCGCACATCCGCCGCATGCGCATGCTGTACGGCAGGCGCCGCGCCATGCTGGTCAACCTGATTGAACGCCGCCTGGGCCCCGACTGGCTGCATCGCGACGCCAGCATGGCGGGCCTGCATCTGGTGCTGACCTTGCCGCCGGACATGGACGACCTGCGCGTGGTGGACGTGGCGCGCGGCAAGGGCGTGCTGACGCGCGCGCTGTCGCGCTATTACGTCAACGCCGAGGGGCGGCGGCCGGGGCTGTTGCTGGGTTATGCCTGTGTGCCCGAGCACGACATCGCGCGCAAGTTTGAAGTGCTGCTGGAAAGCCTGGCCGAAGTGGCCCGCAAGCCTGTCGCCGCCTGATGCGCCGGGGCAGAAAGCCCATCAGTAGGGCAATCAGGCAGGCAATCCTAAAGGCAATCAGGCAGGCGATTAAAAAGGCAACAGCGCGGTGGCGAAGGCCGCGGCGTTGCGCATGCCCTGGTCTTCAAAGTTGGTATTGAAAACCGCATGCGCCTGGGCGCTTTGCGCAGCCAGGCGCGTGAAGCGCTCGGCCAGTTCCGCCAGTTCCTGTTCCGTGTATTCGTATTGAAATCGGCTGGACGAGGCGGGGCCTGACACGTTCCACGCGCCCGCATTGCGGCCATGCAGGCGCAGCAAAGTCAGGTCGGGATGCGTGCTTTCCCACACGGCGGGCACCGTGTTGTCAAAGCCCTGCGGCGCATCGACCACGGTATGCACCACGCCCAGGTCGCGTTCAAACGCCAGCGTGTCGGCGATGGCCGCCGGGCTGTCGAACCAACTGCGATGGCGAAACTCCACGGATATCAGGTGCTCTTGCATGCGCTGCGCGCAATCGGCCACATGCGCGCGGCCCCGGGCATCGCGGCGGATCCAGGGTGGAAACTGAAAATGCACCGCGCCCAGCTTGCCCGGCATGCGCAGCGGCTCCAGCGCCAGTTGATAGCGGCGCCACAGTTCGTCGCGCAAGTCCTCGGGCATGTGGTGGTGGTAGATCATGGGTTCCGGCCAATCTTCCAGCTCGCGCGCGATGTCTTTGGGCAGGGCTGCAAGCGGCGTCTGGTGGCCGGTGAACAGCCGGAACGCCTTGATGTTGAACACGAAATTGTCGGGCGTGCGCTGCGCCCAAAGATAGGCGTTGTCCGCTGAAGGCAGGGCGTAGTAGCTGGAATCGATTTCGGCCATGGCAAAGCGCGTGGCATAGAAGCGCAGCCGCGCTTCGGCGCCACGCACGTCGGGCGGGTAAAAGCGGCCGCAGGCGAGCAGCGTGGGGTCGGTCCAGGAGGCGGTGCCGGTCAGGATACGCATGGCGACGGGGTGCAAGTTGGCGCGCGGGCGGGGTAGGGCTACGCTGCTATGATAGCTGGATAAATAGCCAGTCATTTGGCCGACTTTTCCGTCATGTCCGACCACAATCCCCCTTTGAATTCCCGCCCCGACCCCTTAGCCGACCTGAACCCCGCCCAGCGCGAAGCCGCCGAATTCGGCGTGAACGTGGGTGGAAGCCTGGCGGCGGGCGACGATGGCCCCTTGCTGGTGATCGCCGGGGCGGGCTCGGGCAAGACCAACACGCTGGCGCATCGCGTTGCCCACCTGATCCTGAACGGCGCCGACCCGCAGCGCATGCTGCTGCTGACGTTTTCGCGCCGCGCGGCGCAGGAAATGGATCGCCGCGTGGGCAGCGTGCTGCAGCGGGTCATGAACCTGCGTGGCTCGCAGCAGGCGCCGTCGCTGCCGTGGGCCGGCACCTTCCATGCCATCGGCGCGCGGCTACTGCGTGATTGCGCGCTGCGTATCGGGTTGTCGGAAGCCTTCACCATCCACGACCGCGGCGACGCCGAAGACCTGATGGGCATGGTCCGCCACGAACAGGGCCTGTCGTCGACCAAGTCGCGCTTTCCCTTGAAGGGCACTTGCCTGGCCATCTATTCGCGCGTGGTCAACAGCCAGAGCCCGGTGGCCGATGTGCTGAAAACCTCGTTCCCCTGGTGCGCGCAATGGGAAGACGAGCTGAAGACGCTGTTTCGCGGCTATGTGGCGGCCAAGCAGGACCAGCAGGTGCTGGACTACGACGACCTGCTGCTGTACTGGGCCGAAATGATGTCGGACCCCGGCATCGCGGCGGATGTCGGCGCGCGCTTCGACCATGTGCTGGTGGACGAATACCAGGACACCAATCGCCTGCAATCCGCCATTCTGCTGGCCATGAAACCCGACGGCCGCGGCCTGACGGTGGTGGGCGACGACGCGCAATCCATCTATTCGTTTCGCGCGGCCACCGTGCGCAACATCCTGGATTTTCCGACGCAGTTTCCCAAGCCCGCCCGCGTCATCACGCTGGACCGCAACTACCGCTCGACCCAGCCCATCCTGAACGCCTCCAACGCAGTGATCGGGCTGGCAACAGAGCGCTTCGCCAAAGACCTCTGGACCGACCGAGCGTCCTCGCAATTGCCCGAACTGGTCACGGTCAGCGACGAAGCCGGGCAAGCGCGCTGGGTGGCCGACCAGGTGCTGGCGCAGCGCGAGGGCGGCGCCACGCTGAAGTCGCAAGCCGCGTTGTTCCGCACCGCCAGCCACAGCGCCGCGCTGGAACTTGAACTGACCCGGCGCAATATTCCCTTTGTGAAATTCGGCGGCCTGCGCTTTCTGGAAGCCGCGCACGTGAAGGACTTGTTGTCGCTGTTGCGCTGGGCGGAAAACCCGCGCGGCCGCATGGCGGGCTTTCGCGTGGCGCAGTTGATGCCCGGCATTGGCCCCGCCACCGCCGGCAAGCTGATGGACGCCATGTCCGCCAGCGCCGAACCGTTGCGCGCGCTGCGTGAATTCAAACCGGGCGCGGCGGCGCAACAGGAATGGGGCGCGTTCGCCGACACCTACGCGGCGCTGTGCGACCCCGGCCTGCGCTGGCCCGCCGACGTGGATCTGGCCTTGCGCTGGTACGCCGGCCAGCTTGAGCGCCTATATGACGACGCCCGCGTGCGCAAGACCGACCTGGATCAGTTGGTGCGGCTGGCGGCGGGCTACCCGTCGCGCGAACGCTTCCTGACCGAGCTCACACTGGACCCGCCCGACGCCACCAGCGACGAGTCCGGTGCGCCCTCGCGCGACGAGGACTACATGATCCTGTCCACCATCCACTCGGCCAAGGGCCAGGAATGGAAGGCCGTCTATGTGCTGAATGTGGTCGATGGCTGCATCCCTTCCGACATGAGCACCGGCACCGCCGAAGAAATCGAGGAAGAGCGCCGCCTGCTGTACGTGGCCATGACGCGCGCCAAGGAACGCCTGCAATTGATCGTGCCGCAGCGCTTCTACGTGCATCAGCAGACCGGCATGGGCGACCGCCACGTCTACGGGTCGCGCACGCGCTACATCACCAATGCCATGCTGCCCCTGTTTGACCACCTGCCCAAGCCGCCTGCGCTGGCCGACCTGCCCGGCGGCGGCGCGGCCAAAGAACCGCAGGCGCCCGTCATTGACGTGACAAAGCGGGTGCGCGGCCTGTTCTCATAGCCTGGGCTATCATCGCCCGATGCCATAAGTTGTTCCGCAGGGATCGCATTGCCAGAGGGTGTCCATGTCCGCTGAAGAGAATTTTGCCGACGTCCACAAGGGCGAGGTGGTTGCGTCGATTGCCTATGTGAACGGACGCCGTGACCGAGAAGTGCCGATCGATGAGGTCGGGCAGTACATAGGCCAACACGTTGGCCAAAGCGATGGCCAAAGCGACGAAAAAAAGCCGGGTCACGCACCCAGCATGCTGTGGATCGGTTTGCGCAATCCCACGCCTGAATTATTGGCCAGGGTGACCGGTGAACTTGGCGCCTGCGACAAGAACCAGGAAGAGATGCTGGAACCGCATCGGCGGCCCAAGATTATCGACTACGGCAACATGGTCCTGATCGTGACCATCACCGTCGAGGTCGAGGCCGAGCGCCCGGTCTTCGGCGAAACCCAGTTATTGATTGGCGACGGCTTTCTGGTCACTGTGCGGCGCGGCGCCACGGCGGCGCACAGCCCGCTGCGCGAACGGCTGGAAGCCTCGCCCGACCTGCTCAAGCGGGGCAGCGACTACGTGGCTTCCGAAGTGCTGGACTGGCTGGTTGACCGCTACGTGGCGGCGGCCGGCAAGATCGAAAGCGTGGTGGAAGGCGCCGAACAAAAGCTGCTGATCCGAGGCGCGAAGGATTCCGACATCCGCAGGCTGTACCGTCAGCGCCGCGATCTATTGCGCATCCACACCGTGGTGTCGCCCATGGCCGAAATCTGCCGCCGCCTGGCGCGGGTCGAGATGTCCGCCGTGGACGAACATGCCAGGCCGTACTTCGGCGAGGTTGCCGACCGGGTGTTGCGGGTGGACGAACTCTTCAACGCCCTGCGGGAATCGTTGGCCTTCGCATTCGAAGCCAGCCTGATGATCGGCCAGGCCGCGCAGAACGACACCACGCGCAAGCTGGCGTCCTGGGCCGCCATTCTGGCGGTGCCGACCGCCATCGCCGGCATTTACGGCATGAACTTCGAATTCATGCCGGAACTGAAATCGCCGTGGGGCTACCCGGTAACGCTGGGCGTCATTGCGTCGATCTGTTCGGTCCTGTACTGGCGCTTCCGGAAATCGGGCTGGCTGTAGGGAGCGCAATAGCCGGCTGGCAATAGCTGGCTGGCAATTTCGGGCTGGCCATAGCCGGCTGGCAATAGCGGGCTCTGGCTATAGGGGGCGGGCGGCAGGGCGGTTTTCGCGCGCTGATTCTGAAAAAAATCGCCCCGCCTGTGGCACACTTGCCGCGTTTCTCATCTGGAGCCCGGCCGGTGCGTGGCAAACCCCCATTTCGCGGCGGCGGCAAGCTGACCGCCCTGATCGTCGCCCTGATCCTTGCGGCGGCGGGCGCCATCGTCAATTGGCTCCAGCCCTCCGGGCGCGGCGATTCCCCCCCGGCCTCGCGTCCACCCCCATCGCAAAGCGCGCCCGCGCAGCCGACCGCGCCTTCCGCCCGGCCCGGCCCCGCGCTGGCAGGCGGCATCCCCGCGGGCAGCTACACGCTGACCGGCGCGATCGTCAACGTGGCCGACGGCGACACCGTCACGCTGCGCGCCCGCGACGGGCAGCGCCGCATCCGCATGGACAGCATCGATGCGCCCGAAGAGGGCCATGGCGCGGACCAACCCGGCCAGCCCCATGCCGAAGCCTCGCGCAAGCATCTGGCCGACCTGGTGGCGGGCAAGACCCTGACCGCCCAGTGCTACGAACAAGACCAGTACGGCCGCGACGTGTGCGCGCTGATCCTGGACGACGGGCGCTCGGCCAACCGCCTGCAGGTGGAAGCGGGCTACGCCTGGGCCTACACCGCCAGAAAGGGCGACTACCTGCGCGACAAGGCCATGCCCGGCCTGCAACGCCAGGCCAAGGACGCCAAGCGCGGCCTGTGGGCGCAGCCCGCCGCCATGCAGCCTTGGAAATGGCGCTATGACTGCTGGCGTCAGCGCCAGTGCGGTTGATGCGGGCCAGTGCGCACCCATGCACCCCATGTACCCCATGCAATCCGCGCAACCCAGGCACCCGCTAGGGGGATGTCTGGGTATGGGCTCTGTCCCGCGTTTGCTATTCTCTGTCGCAACGATTTGAAGGGAAGGTTTCCATGCTTGCTATGAAGCGGCTCGGGGCAACAGCCATGCTGATGTTGCTGGCGCTGGCGGGCTGCTCGCAAGAAAGCCCCATCAACAGCCCGTATCCGTCCGGCGCCGAAAGCCAGAACACGTTCTACTCCGCGTTCGTGCAGCGTTCGCCCAAGTACCTGGACCCGGCAAGCTCTTATTCCGGCGATGAAACGCCGTACACCTACAACATCTACGAGACGTTGTACGGCTATCACTATCTGAAGCGGCCCTACGAACTGGTGCCGCGCGCCGCGCAGTCCATCGACCCGCCGCAGTATCTGGATGCCCAGGGCCAGCCGCTGCCCGCCGACGCACCGGGCGAAGCCATCGCTGAAAGCATTTACGACATCAAGATCCGGCCTGGCGTGCGCTACCAGCCGCACCCGTCCTTTGCCCGCAAGACCGACGGCAGCTACGACTACTACCCGCTTGCCGACGGCGAACTCAAAGACAAGTACTACATTCCCGACTTTCCGCGCACCGGCACGCGCGAGCTGACGGCGGACGACTACGTCTACGCCTTTCGCCGCCTGGCCAGCCCGCGCGTCGTGTCGCCCATTTATTCGGTGATGGCCGACCACGTGGTGGGCATGCAGGAATACGGCGACCGGCTGCGTCAACGCGACCAGGCCATGCGCCGCGATCTTCCAGGCGGGAGCACGGCCCCGTGGCTGGACCTGCGCGAGGCCGATGGCTTTACCGGCGTTCAGGCGCTGGACCCGCACACGCTGCGCATCCGCGTCAAAGGCAAGTATCCGCAGTTCAAATACTGGCTGGCCATGACGTTCACGGCGCCCATCCCCTGGGAGGCCGACCGCTTCTACCACCAGCCCGGCATGGCCGAGCATGACCTGTCCTTGAACACCTGGCCGGTCGGCACCGGCCCCTACATGATGGCGGAATCGTTGCAGAACCGCCGCCATGTGCTCGTGCGCAATCCCAACTACCACGGCGAGGCCTACCCCTGCGAGGGCGAACCCGGCGACAAGGAAGCGGGCCTGTTGGCCGACTGCGGCAAGCCCACGCCCTTCATCGACCGCGCGGTGTTCAGCCTGGAAAAAGAGGCCATACCGCTGATCGGCAAATTCATGCAGGGCTATTACGACGTGCCGCAGATCGAACGCGGCGAGTACGGCGTGGCCATGCTGGTGGCCGCGGGCGACAGCCAGGACAAGGCCAAGCAGTACCGCGAGCACGGCATCCGCCTGCCCACCACGGTGGAAACCGCCAACTGGTACATGGGGTTCAACTGGCTGGACCCGGTGGTGGGCAAGGGCGACACGCCCGAGCAGGCGGAAAAGAACCGCAAGCTGCGCCAGGCCATCAGCATCGTGTTCGACTGGGAAGAGTTCGTCACCGTGTTCGAAAACGACCAGGCTTCCGTGGCGCAAGGTCCGGTGCCGCCTGGCGTGCTGGGTTACCGTGAACCGCCCGAAGGCGTGAACCCGGTTGTCTACAACCTGGTGGACGGCAAGCCGGTGCGCAAATCCGTGGACGTGGCCAAGCGCCTGCTGGCCGAAGCGGGCTACCCCAACGGACGCAGCGCCGAAACCGGCGCGCCGCTGGTGCTGTATTACGACGCCATGCAAGGCGGCGGCTCGAACCCGCGCTTTGACTGGATGCGCCGGCAGATGGCCAAGATCGGCGTGCAACTGGACGTGCGCTCCACCGACTACAACCGCTTCCAGGACAAGATGAAGCGCGGCGCGGCGCAGATTTTCCTGTGGGGCTGGAACGCCGATTATCCCGACGCCGAAAACTTCCTGTTCCTGCTTTACGGCCCCAACGCCAAGGCGCGCGGGGGCGGCGAGAACGCGGCCAACTACGACAGCCCCGAATTCAACAAGCTATTCGAGCAGATGAAGTTCCTGGACGACGGCCCTGAGAAAGAACAATTGATCGCCAAGATGGTGGCCGTGGTGCAACGCGACGCGCCCTGGATGTTTGGCTATTTCCCCATGTCGGGTGGGGCGTACCAGCAGTGGGTTGGCAACGCCAAGCCCACGCAGATGGTGCGCAACACGCTTCAGTACATGAAGATCGATCCGCAACTGCGGCAGCAGAAGATCGACGAATGGAACGTCCCAAGATGGTGGCCGATTGGCCTGTTCGTGCTGCTTCTGGCGCTGGCGATCTGGCCGTCCTACGTCGCGCTCAAGCGCCGTGAACGCCAGACCGCCTTCGGCCCGGCCGTGAAGAAGGAGCATCAATCATGATCGGCTACGTTATCCGCCGGCTGCTGTATGGCGTGCTGATTCTGATCGGCGTGAACCTGTTCACGTTCATTCTGTTCTTCGCGGTCAACACGCCCGACGACATGGCGCGCCTGGCCATCGGCGGGCAACGCGCCAGCCAGGACGCGGTGGAAAAATGGAAGGTCGAGCGCGGCTACGACAAGCCGCTGTTCTTCAATGCGCAGGCGCAGGGCGCGGCGCAACTGACCGACACCATCTTCTATCAGCGCTCGGTGCCGCTGTTGGCCATGGAGTTCGGCGCGTCGGATAGCGGGCGCGACATCGGCCGCGAGATCCAGACGCGGATGGGGCCCAGCCTGGCGCTGGCCGTGCCCACCTTTGTTCTAGGTTTGTTTGTCAGCATCGTGTTTTCACTGACGCTGGTGTATTTCCGCGCCACGCGGCTGGACTTCTGGGGCGTGGTGGTGTGCGTGCTGCTGCTGTCGATATCCAGCCTGTTCTACATCATCGCGGGGCAATGGGTGTTCGCCAAGCTGATGCGGCTGGTGCCGTTCTCGGGGTTTTCGGGCGGGCTGGACGTGGTCAAGTTCCTGGCGCTGCCGGTGCTGATCGCCATTATTTCCCGCCTGGGCCCCGAAGCGCGTTTCTACCGCACGCTGTTCCTGGAAGAAATCGGCAAGGACTACGTGCGCACCGCGCGCGCCAAGGGCCTGGCCGAGCGCGTGGTGCTGTTTCGCCATGTGCTGCGCAACGCCATGCTGCCCATCCTGACCAGCACGGTCGCCGCCTTGCCGCTGCTGTTCATGGGCAGCCTGATCGCCGAATCGTTTTTCGGCATTCCCGGCTTGGGCAGCTACACCATCGACGCCATCAACGCGCAAGACTTTTCCGTGGTGCGCGCGATGGTGTTCCTGGGCGCGGCGCTCTACATCGTGGGGCTGATCCTGGCCGACATTTCCTACACGCTGGCTGACCCCCGCGTCCGATTCGAGTAGCCGCCATGCCCAAGATCGTCTTCCTGTGGACCGACATCGCGCTGTGGCTCATGGTGCTGAGCGCGCTGGCCTACCTGTGGCATGTGCGCCGCAGCCCGAACCTGCGCGCCACCTGGGGCCGCGTGGCGCGCGATACACCCGCCATGTGCTCGGCCGTCATCCTGGCCGCGTTCACCGTGGTGGGGCTGCTGGACTCTATTCACTACCGCCCGCAACTGCCGCCCGCGCCAGGGGCCGCCGCCAATGCCGCGCCCATTTATGCGCCCGTGGTGAAGTCCGCGCTGGACGGCCTCTTGGCCGGTACGGTGCTGACGCAACCGGAAAGAAACTACTCGCAGCCCCTGGCCACGAAGCTGTTCCTGAAGGAAACCATGTTGGTGGACGACAAGCCGGTGCGCGATTTCCCGCGCCTGCGCGGCGCCGCCACGCATCTGACGGATCCCGACACGCAACATGTGGGCGATGTCTTGAAACGCCTGGGGTGGGGCGTGGCGGGTGGGCTGGTCGTGGCGCTGCTGTCGGCGGCCGTGCTTTATGCCTGCCTGGCACGCCGCCTGGGGTCGGCGTCGCACGCGGGTCAGGTATTGCTGCGGGGCGAATCCGATGTGCCCTGGCGGGCCATGGCAATCACCTTTGGCTTGCTTTGCATGACGGCCGGCGCGCTGGCCGGCTTGTCCAGCGGCTACCACGCGCTGGGCACCGACCGCATCGGCAACGACGTGTTGTGGCAGGCGCTGAAAAGTATCCGCACGGCGCTAGTCATCGGCAGCCTGACCACCATCGCCATGCTGCCGCCCGCCATTATTTTCGGCATTGCCGCGGGCTACTTCAAAGGCAAGGTCGACGACGCCATCCAATACCTCTACACCACCATCACGTCGATTCCCGGCGTGCTGCTGGTGGCCGCCTGCGCGCTGATGATGCAGGTGTATATCGACA
>RCUJ01001095.1_pt1 | contig 15030 bp, 19 predicted proteins | sample 2166321 | NCBI WGS metagenome assembly RCUJ01 (sample SAMN09932808, study PRJNA488358) | compost metagenome | feature: garden; material: soil; isolation source: compost soil in an enriched community after 118 h of incubation | place: Germany: Experimental Botanical Garden Goettingen | collected... | reverse complement strand
TGGGTTTCGTCCAGCTCGCGGATGTATTTGAAGATTTTGCGCGAGGCCGCTGGCGCCTTGTTCTGTGCCAGCTCGTGCTGGGCCTGGCGGATCAGCTGACGCAGGTGCTGCCGGTCTGCTGCAGGATAGTCGCCAACAAAGGCTTCCAGGGTGTCGTCGGTGCCGTTGATAAGACGATCACGCCAGCGTTCCAGGCCATGAAAGCGCTCGTTGTACTGACGGGTAGAAGCATCGAGCTGGTCGAGCAGGGTAAGAATCGCTTCGATGTCCTGGTCGCGCATCAGCCGGCCGATAAACTGCACATGGCGTTTTTTCGCCGAATTGGCTGTATGTTTGGGCGCCTCTTCGAGGGCGCGGCGCAATTCGTCGGTCAACGGCAGTTTATTGAGCAGGTCGGGCTTCAGGGTGGTCAGGCGTTGACCCAGGTCTTGCAGGGCATGCAGCTCGCGTTTGACCTGGGTTTTACTCTTCTCGCCGGAGAAGTCATCAAGATATTCAGGCATGGGGGTGGTCCAATGGAAAACGCCGCCATGATAGCAGCAAGTTTCCAATTGCAAGCGTTCGGCCCGAGCTCGTCAACGCGCCGATAATCGTTCAGGAGTTTTTATGAGTGCAGTAGATATTGTCGGCCCCGAGGCCGTGCCGCAGTTGCAGGCGCAGGTCGAACAGATTATCGCCGAGGCGAAGAAGCAGGGCGCCAGTGCCTGCGAGGTAGCCGTATCGGTGGAGCAAGGGCTGTCCACGTCGGTGCGTCAGGGCGAAGTCGAGACGGTCGAGTTCAACCGTGACCAGGGCTTCGGCATCACCCTGTACGTCGGCCAGCGCAAGGGCTCGGCCAGCACCTCGGCGAGTGGCGATACGGCGATCCGGGAAACCGTGGCGGCGGCTCTGGCCATCGCCAAACATGCCTCCGAAGATGAGGCGGCGGGCTTGGCCGATGCCGCGCTGATGGCGCGCGAACTGCCGCAACTGGATCTGTATCACGCCTGGGCCATCAGCCCGGAGCAGGCCATCGAGCAGGCGCTGCGCTGCGAAGCGGCAGCCTTTGCCGCGGATACGCGGATCAAGAACGCCGACGGCACCACCCTCAATACCCACCAGGGCTGCCGGGTGTATGGCAACAGCCATGGTTTTGTCGCCGGCTATGCCAGCACCCGGCACAGCCTGAGCTGCGTGATGATCGCCGAAGATGGCGGGCAGATGCAGCGCGACTACTGGTATGACGTCAATCGCCAGGGCGAGCTGCTGGCCGATGCCGCGGGCATTGGCCAGCGTGCCGCGCAGCGGGCGGTCAGTCGCCTGGGCGCGCGCCCGGTGCCGACCTGTGAAGTGCCGGTGTTGTTTTGCGCCGAACTGGCGACGGGGCTGTTCGGGCATTTCCTCGCGGCGATTTCCGGTGGCAACCTGTACCGCAAGTCATCCTTCCTCGAGGGCGCCCTGGGCCAGCAGTTGTTCCCCGACTGGCTGAGCCTCGATGAGCGACCGCATATTCCCCGTGCACTCGGCAGTGCGGCCTTCGACGGCGATGGTCTGGCCACCTATGCCAAGCCCTTCGTCGCGGGCGGCGAGCTGGTCTCCTATGTGCTGGGCACCTACTCGGGGCGCAAGCTGGGGATGCCGAGTACGGCCAACGCCGGTGGTGTGCACAACCTGTTCGTCAGCCATGGCGCGGAAGACCAGCAGGCGCTGCTCAGACGCATGGGCCGCGGCCTGTTGGTCACCGAGTTGATGGGCCAGGGCCTGAACCTGGTCACCGGCGACTATTCGCGCGGGGCCGGCGGCTTTTGGGTGGAGAACGGCGAGATCCAGTTCCCGGTGCAAGAGGTGACCATCGCCGGCAACCTGCGCGACATGTTCAGGCAGATAGTCGCTGTGGGTAACGACCTGGAACTGCGCAGCAACATCCGCACCGGCTCGGTGCTGATCGAGAAGATGACGGTGGCGGGCAGCTAGGGCAATTGTGCAGCAGGCCTGTGGGGGGGCGCTACGCGCGCCAGATTTTTAAGCAGTGGTGCGCGCGGCGCACCCTACGAGTGATTCTGGCTACTCGCCTTCATCGAAGTAGTTGTTGATCAGTTCGATCAGGGCGTTGAGGGCGTCATCGTCCTGCTCGCCTTCGGTGTGCAGGTGGATCGGTGTGCCCTTGCCGGCGGCGAGCATCATCACCGCCATGATGCTTTTGCCGTCCACCAGGCTCTCCGGGGCACGGCCGACCCTGACCTGACAGGGGTAGCGCCCGGCGACACCGACGAACTTGGCCGCCGCGCGTGCATGCAGGCCCAGTTTGTTGATGATGGTGATTTCGCAGGAAGGCATCGCGGCAGGATCCTTAGCTAAGGTCGCGGTGGCGAACCTGGACGTTTTTCAGAATGGGTTTCAGGGTCTCGCCCAGGCGATTGGCCAGGTATACCGAGCGGTGATGTCCGCCCGTGCAGCCTATCGCCACTGTGACGTAGGCGCGGTTGCTGGCGGCGAAGCGCGGCAGCCATTTCTTCAGGTAGGCGAGGATGTCCTGGAACATTTCTTCGACATCGGCCTGGGCCGCCAGGTAGTCGGCCACCGGCTGGTCGAGCCCGGAGAATTCGCGCAGGTCCGGCTTCCAGTAAGGGTTGGGCAGGCAACGCACATCGAACACCAGGTCGGCATCCACCGGCATGCCGCGCTTGAAGCCGAACGACTCGACCAGAAAGGCCGTACCCGGCTCCGGCTGATTGAGCAGGCGCAGTTTCAGGCTGTCGCGCAATTGGTAGAGGTTGAGATGGGTGGTGTCGATTTTCAGGTCGGCCAGATCGGTGATAGGCCCGAGCAGCTGGCTTTCATCGGCGATCGCCTCGGCCAGCGAGCGGTATTCGTTGGTCAGCGGATGGCGGCGGCGGGTCTCGGAGAAGCGTTTGAGCAGGGTTTCCTCATCGGCATCCAGGTAGATCACGTCGCACTTGATATGCCGCGCACGCACCTCCGCGAGTATTTCCGGGAAGCGCTTGAGCTGACTGGGCAGGTTGCGCGCATCGATCGATACGGCGACCTGCGGATGCAGCAGTTCGGTATCCTGCAGGGTGCGCTCCGCCAGTTCGGGGAGCAGGCCGGCCGGCAGGTTGTCGATGCAGTAGAAGCCGTTGTCCTCAAGGACATCGAGGGCGGTGCTTTTGCCGGAGCCGGAGCGACCGCTGACGATGATCAGGCGCATGGTCAGGCCCGGTTGAGCTGGCTTTGTACGTCCACCACGACCTGATACAGCGCATCGCTGCTCTGGGCCTGGCGCAAACGCTCGCGCACATCGCTGCGGTCGAGCATGCTGGCGATCTGGCGCAACAGTTCCAGGTGTTCGTCAGTGGCCGCTTCCGGCACCAGCAGAACGAACAGCAGGTCGACAGGGGCGCCGTCGATGGCGTCGAAGTCCACCGCCGCATCCAGGCGCAGCAGGGCGCTGATCGGGGCGTGGCAGCCCGGCAGGCGGCAGTGCGGAATGGCGATGCCATTGCCGAAGCCGGTCGAGCCGAGTTTTTCGCGGGCGATCAGGCTTTCGAAAATGTCTTGGCCGTCCAGGTCGGGCAGCTCGCGCGCCACCAGGTTGGCTATCTGTTCGAGTACACGTTTCTTACTGCCTCCCGGCACGTTCACCAGGGAACGGCCGGGGGTCAGGATATTTTCGAGTCGGATCATAGGAGGGAGGCGATCTCAGCGGGCCGTAGCGCCCTGCTGGCGGTCGAGCTGCTTTTCCTTGTGCTTGATGAGTTGACGGTCGAGTTTGTCGGTCAGTAGGTCGATGGCGGCGTACATGTCGTCGTGTTCGGCGTTGGCGACCACTTCGCCGCCGGCGATATGCAGGGTCGCTTCGATTTTCTGCTTGAGCTTCTCGACCTCCATGGTGATTTGCACGTTGGTGATCTTGTCGAAATGGCGCTCCAATCGGCCGAGTTTTTCGTCGATATAGTCGCGCAGGGCGTCGGTCACATCCAGCTGGTGTCCACTGATGTTGACTTGCATACCGTTTCTCCTTGTTGCCGCGTATGAGAGACAGGCTATCGGGCCTGCCACCGGAATACTCTGGCGTGAAAGACGTTGGCAAACCGAACCTGACCCAGTCGCTCTTCGGGTCTTGGCCGTGAGGCTGCTAGCGAGAGAGCGAGGCCGGGTGCGGTATATGCCTTGTTTGCTGGTCTTTCGTCTTGTAGCCCTTACATCAATCGCTTGCGCTCGCTGGAGGGCGCTATACCAAGCGATTCACGGTATTTTGCAACTGTGCGGCGGGCTACTTGTATGCCTTGTGCCTCCAGTAAACCAGCGATCTTGCTGTCACTCAACGGCTTTTTTGCATTTTCCGCTGCGACCAGTTTTTTGATGATGGCGCGGATCGCGGTCGACGAGCATTCGCCGCCTTCGGCGGTGCTGACGTGACTGGAGAAGAAGTATTTCAGCTCGTAAATGCCGCGCGGGGTGTGCATGAATTTTTGCGTGGTGACCCGCGAAATGGTCGATTCATGCATGCCTACCGCTTCGGCGATGTCGTGCAGGACCAGGGGTTTCATCGCCTCGTCGCCGTAGTCGAGAAAGCCGCGCTGGTGCTCGACGATCTGGCTGGCGACCTTCATCAGGGTTTCGTTGCGGCTCTGCAGGCTCTTGATGAACCAGCGCGCTTCCTGCAGCTGGTTGCGCATGAAGGTGTTGTCGGCACTGGAGTCGGCGCGTTTGACGAAGCCGGCGTACTGCGCGTTGACCCGCAGGCGCGGCATGGCTTCCTGGTTCAGCTCCACCAGCCAGCGCTCGTTGTGCTTGCGCACGATGACATCGGGCACCACGTATTCCGGTTCGCTCGACTCGATCTGCGAGCCGGGACGCGGATTGAGGCTCTGGATCAGTTCGATGACCTGGCGCAGTTCGTCTTCCTTGATTTTCATGCGCCGCATCAGCTGGCTGTAGTCGCGGCTGCCGAGCAGGTCGAGGTAGTCGTTGGCCAGGCGCTGGGCCTCGGCCAGCCAGAGGGTCTTGGTGGGCAGCTGGCGCAGTTGCAGGAGCAGGCACTCGCGCAGGTCGCGGGCGGCGATGCCGGCCGGCTCGAACTGCTGGATGCGGTGCAGTACGGCTTCCACTTCGTCCAGTTCGATGTCCAGTTCCGGGTCGAAGGCGGCGACCACTTCCTCGAGGCTTTCTTCCAGATAGCCCTGGTAGTTGATGCAGTCGATCAGGGTGACCCCGATCAGCCGGTCCTTGTCGGACATCGGCACCAGGTTGAGCTGCCAGAGCAGGTGGCTCTGCAGGCTTTCGCCAGACGAGGTGCGGGTGGTGAAGTCCCACTCGTCATCGTCGTTGCTCGGCAGGCTGCTGGCGCTGGTCTGGTAGACGTCTTCCCAGGCGGTGTCGACCGGCAGTTCGCTGGGAATGCGTTCGTTCCATTCGCCCTCTTCCAGGTTGTCCACGGTCTGTGGGGTTTCCTGGTGGCTGTTGTCCTGGTAGGACTCTTCCTGCTGAGGGGCGGGCGTCGGGTTTTCGGCACCGTCGGCCAGGGGGTTCGAGTTGTCGAAGTCGTCGCCGTCTTCTTCGCGCTCGAGCATCGGGTTGGACTCCAGGGCCTCCTGGATCTCTTGTTGCAGATCCAGGGTGGACAGTTGGAGTAGGCGAATGGCCTGTTGCAGCTGCGGGGTCATCGTCAGCTGCTGGCCCATTTTCAGGACTAGCGATGGTTTCATTGCAGACCTTATTTGCCGGCGTCTGTGCGCAATCCACTACAGGGCGCCGCAGCGCCACAAGGAAGCAAATTATATGCCTGATCTGCAGTGATTTGCCTAGCTCTGGCTGCTGTTCGGTGGAGAAAAACCGCTGCTACAGGCGGAACTCGTGCCCCAGGTAGACGTCCTTGACCAGTTGGTTGGCCAGAATCGCGTCGGCATCGCCTTCGGCGATCAGTTGGCCATCGCTGACGATATAGGCGGTTTCGCAGATGTCCAGGGTCTCGCGGACATTGTGGTCGGTGATCAGTACGCCGATGCCCTTGGCCTTGAGATGGTGGATGATCTGCTTGATGTCGCCGACCGAAATCGGGTCGACGCCGGCGAAAGGTTCGTCGAGCAGGATGAATTTTGGCGCGGTGGCCAGGGCGCGGGCAATTTCCACGCGCCGGCGTTCGCCGCCGGACAGGCTCATGCCGAGGTTGTCGCGGATATGGCTGATATGGAATTCCTGCAACAGGCTTTCCAGCTCTTTGCGTCGGCTGGCCCGGTCCAGTTCCTTGCGCGTTTCGAGGATGGCCATGATGTTGTCGGCCACGCTGAGCTTGCGGAAAATCGAGGCTTCCTGCGGCAGGTAACCGATCCCTGCGCGGGCGCGGCCGTGCATCGGCAGGTGGCTGACGTCGTGGTCGTCGATCAGGATGCGGCCCTGGTCGGCCTGCACCAGGCCGACGATCATGTAGAAGCAGGTGGTCTTGCCTGCACCGTTGGGGCCGAGCAGGCCGACGATCTGCCCGCTGTCGATGCTCAGGCTGACGTCGCGCACGACTTGGCGGCCTTTGTAGCTCTTGGCCAGGTGCTGGGCTTTCAAAGTGGCCATTGCTACTGCGCCTGTCGTTCGGCTGGTGGGTTCTTCGGCTGGATCACCATGTCGATGCGTGGGCGCGGCGTGGTGATGTCGGTGCCCGTGGCGCGCCCGGCATTGACGATCTGGCGCTGGGTGTCATAGACGATTTTCTCGCCCTCGAAGGTGTTGCCTTCCTGGATCACCTTGGCCTGGTCGATCAGTACGATGCGCTCATTGGCGGCGAAATACTGGATGGTCAGGCCGTAGGCCTGGACGATCTGCTTGTCTGCCGAGGGCTTCTGCTCGTAATAGGCCGGTTTGCCGACCGAGGTGAAGATCTCGATGTCGCCCTGGGCGTTCTGAGTGATGGTCACGGTGTCGCCGGTGATTTTCAGGGTGCCCTGGGTGATCACCACGTCGCCGCGATAGACCGCGACGCCCTGACGGTCATCGAGTTCGGCACTGTCGGCCTGTACGCGGATCGGCTGCTCGCGATCAGTGGGCAGCGCCCAGGCGCAAGCGCTTGCGAGCACGGCACTCAAGCTGAGCAGAAAGGGGAAGGTTTTAACGAACCTCATGCTGGCCTCTTACGTTGGACAGCAGGAGCATCCTGCCGTCATTCAAATACGCTTGCATTCCTTGTGCCGTGGTCACTCCATTGGCCGCGACGATTCTAACGGCTTGCTCGGTCTGCGCATATTCTTTATCCGGGATTACGGTCAGGCGACTGGTGGTCAGGATGGTCGGACGACCCTTGGCATCGGTGCGTTCGACGCGCACGCTGTCGATCAATTCCACTTGCTCGCCTTGCGGCGCCACTTCGGCGCGTTCGCTGCTCACCTTCCAGGGCAGTTCGGTGCCGCGGTACAGGTGCAGGAAGGGGCTGGTCAGCAGGGTGATGTCGCTGCTCTTGATGTGCTCCAGCTTGTCGCTGGTCATCTCGTAATGCAGCTTGCCGTCGGCCTGGTATTGCACGGTGGTGGCATTGACCACATAGAAGTCGATGGCGTTTTCGCTGCCGGGTCGTGCCGGGCGCTCGGAGAAGCTGTCGGGGTTGATGTTCCAGTAGCCGACGGCGGCCAGCAGGGCGGCCGCGAAAGCGTAAAGGACGGGTGTCAGCAGTTTGCGCAGCATAAATGGGCTCTACAGATAGGCGGCTTGGGCGGCGTCGAGGCTGCCTTGGGCGCGCATGATCAGCTCGCAGAATTCGCGGGCGGCGCCTTCGCCGCCGCGGGCCTGGGTCACGCCATGGGCGTGCTGGCGCACAAAAGCGTCGGCGCTGGCGACCGCCATGCCCAGGCCGACCCGGCGGATCACCGGCAAATCCGGCAGGTCGTCACCCAGGTAGGCGACGTGTTCATAGCCAAGGCCGAGTTCGCCAAGCAGTTCGTCGAGTACCACCAGCTTGTCTTCGCGGCCCTGGTACAGGTGTTGGATGCCGAGGTTTTTCGCCCGGCGTTCGACCACCGGGGTGGTGCGTCCGCTGATGATGGCGGTGCGCACCCCCGAGGCGATCAGCATCTTGATGCCGTGACCGTCGAGGGTATTGAAGGTCTTGAACTCACTGCCGTCGACCAGGAAATACAGCTTGCCGTCGGTGAGTACGCCGTCGACATCGAAAATCGCCAGCTTGATTGCCTGTGCGCGTTGTTGCAGGTCAGGGCTGATCACATCAGGGTTCATCACATTACTCCGGCGCGCAGCAGGTCGTGCATGTTCAGGGCGCCTATCGGGCGGTCGTCATTGTCGACCACCACCAGGCCGCTGATCTTGTGGTCTTCCATGATCTTCAGGGCTTCGGCGGCGAGCATCTCCGCGCGGGCGGTCTTGCCGTGCACGGTCATCACGTCATCGATCTTCGACTGACGCACGTCGATGCCGCGATCCAGGGTGCGGCGCAGGTCGCCATCGGTGAAGACCCCGGCCAGGCGGCCATCCGTCTCGGTGACCACGGTCATGCCCAGGCCTTTCTGGGTCATCTCCAGCAGGGCGTCGCGCAGCGAGGTGCCGCGCCGCACGCTGGGCAGGTTGGCGCCGGCATGCATGACGTTCTCGACTTTCAGCAGCAGGCGTCGGCCCAGGGCGCCACCGGGGTGGGAGAAGGCAAAGTCTTCGGCGGTAAAGCCGCGGGCTTCCAGCAGGGCGATGGCCAGGGCGTCGCCGAGTACCAGGGAGGCGGTGGTGGAGGAGGTCGGTGCCAGGTTCAGCGGGCAGGCTTCCTGGGAAACGCGGGCGTCCAGGTTGACTTCGGCGGCCTTGGCCAGTGCCGAGTCGGGGTTGCCGGTCATGCTGATAAGGCAGATGCCGAGGCGCTTGATCAGGGGCAGCAGGGTGACGATTTCCGCTGTCGAGCCCGAGTTGGACAGGGCCAGCACCACGTCGTCGCGGGTGATCATGCCCATGTCGCCATGGCTGGCTTCGGCCGGGTGGACGAAGAAGGCGGTGGTGCCAGTGCTGGCCAGGGTGGCGGCGATCTTGTTGCCGATATGCCCCGATTTGCCCATGCCGACCACCACCACGCGGCCCTTGCTGGCCAGGATGAGCTCGCAGGCGCGAACGAAGTTGCTGTCGATGCGTGGCAGCAGCTCTTCGATCGCCTCGAGTTCCAGGCGGATGGTGCGTTGTGCGGACTTGATCAGCTCGTTGGACTGGCTCATGGCGTCTTTCATAGGCATGTCGAGTAAAAGGCGGGGATTATAGCGGGAAAGATCCGCTCGCTCACCTTTGAATCGTGCGGCAGGATGGGCTGGACGGTTGGAGGCTGCATGCGGGCAAGTGTTCGGCCGTGTGCGCGGCGTTCTGTAAGCAAATGTTCGATCTTGGGCAGGCCAATTCGGCAGTGCTATAGTGCGCGGCCATTTTCGGCCGGTCCGGCAACTGCAGTGTCTTGGCAATGCTGGCGGGCGTCTTCCAGGGAGGCTGCATCCAAGGAGTCGAGATGAGTGCCGAGCAACAGTACGCGGTCGAGCTGAAAAAACTCAGTTTTCAGCGGGGCGAGCGCGACATTTTCAAAGACATAGACATTCGCATCCCGCGTGGCAAGGTCACCGGCATCATGGGGCCTTCCGGCTGCGGCAAGACCACGCTGTTGCGCCTGATCGGCGCGCAGCTCAGGCCGAGCAAGGGCGAGGTGTGGGTCAATGGGCTGAACCTGCCGAGCCTCTCGCGCAGCGAGCTGTTCGACATGCGCAAGCAGATGGGCGTGCTGTTCCAGAGCGGCGCGCTGTTCACCGATCTCGATGTGTTCGAGAACGTCGCCTTCCCGCTGCGCGTGCACACCCGGCTGCCTGACGAAATGATTCGTGACATCGTCCTGATGAAGTTGCAGGCGGTGGGCCTGCGTGGCGCCCTCGAGCTGATGCCGGATGAGCTGTCCGGTGGCATGAAGCGCCGCGTGGCGCTGGCGCGGGCGATTGCCCTGGATCCGCAGATCCTCATGTACGACGAGCCTTTCGTGGGCCAGGACCCGATTGCCATGGGCGTGCTGGTGCGCTTGATCCGTTTGCTCAGCGATGCCCTGGGCATCACCAGCATCGTGGTGTCCCACGACCTGGCGGAAACTGCCAGCATTGCCGACTACATCTATCTGGTGGGGGATACCAAGGTGCTCGGTCAGGGCACGCCGGACGAACTGATGAATTCGGATGACCCGCGCGTTCGCCAGTTCATGCAAGGCATTCCCGACGGGCCGGTACCGTTCCACTTTCCGGCGGCAGACTTCCGCGACGATTTATTGGGGGGGCGCTGATGCGCAAGACATCTACGCTCGAGCGGATTCGCTTGCTTGGTCGTGTCGGTATCGATGTGGTGGCCACGCTTGGGCGCTCGACGGTGTTCCTTTTGCGTGCGCTGTTCGGTCGGGGGACTGCCGGCAACCCGTTGCAGCTGACGATCAGGCAGCTGTACTCGGTCGGCGTGATGTCCCTGGCGATCATCGTGGTCTCGGGGATTTTTATCGGTATGGTCCTGTCTTTGCAGGGGTTCAATATCCTCTCCGACTACGGTTCGGAGCAGGCGGTCGGGCAGATGGTCGCCCTGACCTTGTTGCGCGAGCTCGGTCCGGTGGTCACCGCCTTGTTGTTCGCCGGGCGCGCGGGTTCCGCGTTGACCGCGGAAATCGGCAACATGAAATCCACCGAGCAGTTGTCCAGCCTGGAAATGATCGGTGTCGATCCGCTCAAGTACATCATTGCGCCGCGCCTGTGGGCCGGCTTCATCTCGATGCCGTTGCTCGCCGTGATCTTCAGCGTGGTCGGTATCTGGGGCGGGGCGATGGTCGCCGTCGACTGGCTCGGAGTTTATGAAGGTTCGTTCTGGTCCAACATGCAAAATAGCGTCTCGTTCCGTGAGGACGTGCTCAACGGGGTGATCAAAAGCATCGTGTTCGGCTTTGTCGTGACCTGGATCGCCGTTTTTCAAGGCTATGACTGTGAACCGACTTCGGAAGGCATCAGTCGCGCCACCACTAAAACAGTGGTTTACGCCTCGCTCGCCGTGTTGGGGCTGGACTTTATTCTGACCGCTTTGATGTTTGGAGACTTCTGATGCAAAACCGCACACTGGAGATTGGTGTCGGCCTGTTCCTGTTGGCCGGGTTATTGGCCCTGCTGTTGCTGGCGTTGCGCGTCAGTGGTCTGACCGTGGGCAGCAGCGGCGATACATACAAGGTGTATGCGCACTTTGACAATATCGCCGGTCTAACCGTACGGGCCAGGGTGACCATGGCCGGGGTGACCATCGGTAAAGTGACCGCCATCGACCTGGATCGCGACAGCTACACCGGACGCGTCACCCTGTTGCTGGATGACAGCGTGGACAACCTGCCCATCGATTCGACCGCATCGATCCTGACCGCCGGTTTGCTCGGCGAGAAGTATGTCGGCATCAGCGTTGGCGGTGACGAAGAGGTGCTGGTCGATGGCGCTACCATCCATGACACCCAGTCGTCGCTGGTGCTGGAAGACCTGATCGGTAAATTCCTGCTCAATTCGGTCAATAAAGAAGATGACGCCAAATAATGAGGGCTCCCACTATGTTCAAGACCCTGCGTAACAGCCTGTTCGTGCTGCTGGCGGCCTTGCCGCTGCTGGTTGTCGCTGCGCCGAGCGCCCATCAGGTGGTGCAGCAGACCACCACCAGCCTGCTGGAAGACCTGAAGGTCAATAAAGACAAATACCGCAATGATCCGGAGGCTTTTTACGCCGCGCTGAACGATATTCTCGGTCCGGTGGTGGATGTCGACGGTATTTCCCGCGGGGTGATGACCGTGCGCTACTCGCGCCAGGCCACGCCCGAGCAGATGCAGCGTTTCCAGGAGAACTTCAAGCGCAGCCTGATGCAGTTCTATGGCAACGCCCTGCTCGAATACAACAATCAGGAGATCCGGGTGCTGCCTCCCAGCGGCAAGCAGGATCCGCAGCGCGCTGCGGTGAACATGGAAATCAAGGACGGCAATGGCACCGTCTATCCGCTGTCCTACACCATGGTCAGTCAGGATGATCGCTGGAAGATGCGCAACCTGATCATCAACGGTATCAACGTGGGCAAGCTGTTCCGCGATCAGTTCGCCCAGTCCATGCAGAACAACCGCAATGACCTGGACAAGGTCATCGACAGCTGGGCCGATACCGTGGCCAAGGCCCGTCAGGCCAAGGGTGAGTCGTGAGCCAGGGCACTATCGTCGAACGGTCGTCGGGGCTGTTTCAGCTCTCTGGCGTGCTCGACTATCGCAGTGGTCCGCTCTTGCGCGAACAGGGCGGGCGGCTGATTGCCGCCAGTCAGGCGGCTGGCTGTGTGATCGATTGTGCGGCCGTGGACAAGTCCAGCAGTGTGGGCCTGTCGCTGTTGCTGGCGTTCATGCGTGACGCCCAGGCTGCGGGCAAGAGCCTGGTGGTGCGCAGTCTGCCCGAGGACATGCACGAGATCGCCAGTGTCTCCGGGCTGCTGGACGTGCTGCCGCTGGAGGCGTGAGACCGGTTCGCGGTCGGGGCAGCCCGCCTGGGGGTTCGCAGGCGAGTGGCTTTTTTTGTATGATGCGCGGCCGCGAGCCCTGGCTCTGCTGTCGTTTATGAATGCGTTGATCGAGGTTGAGCATGCAGGCCCAAGAAGTAAAAAGCCTCCTGGAGGCCAAATTGCCAAACACCCAGGTGGAAGTTGAAGGCGAAGGCTGTAACTTCCAGCTGAACCTGATTGGTGATGAGTTGGCCGGCCTCAGTCCGGTCAAACGTCAACAGCAGGTCTACGCCCACCTGAATCCCTGGATTGCCGATGGCAGTATCCATGCGGTGAGCATGAAATTCTTCAGCCGTGCCGATTGGGCCGCGCGCTCCTAAATCGAGAGAGTCATGGACAAACTGATTATTACCGGCGGTGTGCGCCTGAATGGCGAGATTCGCATTTCCGGGGCGAAGAACTCCGCCCTGCCGATTCTCGCCGCCACCCTGCTGGGCGATGCGCCGGTGACCATCTGCAACCTGCCGCACCTGCACGACATCACCACCATGATCGAGCTGTTCGGGCGCATGGGCATCGAGCCGATCATCGACGAGAAACTCAGCGTCGAAGTGGATGCGCGGGCGATCAAGACCCTGATCGCGCCTTACGAGCTGGTGAAGACCATGCGCGCCTCGATCCTGGTGCTCGGGCCGATGGTGGCGCGTTTCGGTGAGGCCGAAGTCGCCCTGCCCGGTGGTTGCGCCATTGGTTCGCGTCCGGTCGACCTGCACATTCGCGGCCTCGAAGCCATGGGCGCGATCATCGATGTCGAAGCCGGCTATATCAAGGCCAAGGCGCCCGAGGGCGGCTTGCGCGGGGCGCACTTCTTCTTCGATACCGTGAGCGTGACCGGTACCGAGAACATCATGATGGCCGCCACCCTGGCCAGGGGCCGCAGCGTGCTGGAAAACGCCGCGCGCGAGCCGGAAGTGGTCGACCTGGCCAACTGCCTGATCGCCATGGGCGCGAAGATCTCCGGTGCCGGTACCGACACCATCACCATCGATGGCGTCGAGCGCCTGCATGGCGCGCGTTTCAATGTGATGCCCGACCGTATCGAAACCGGTACCTACCTGGTAGCGGCCGCGGCGACTGGCGGCCGGGTCAAGCTGAAAGATACCGATCCGACCACCCTGGAAGCGGTGCTGTCCAAGTTGCAGGAAGCCGGCGCGGAAATCACCACCGGTGCCGACTGGATCGAGCTGGACATGAAGGGCAAGCGGCCGAAAGCCGTCAACCTGCGTACCGCGCCTTATCCGGCGTTCCCGACCGATATGCAGGCGCAGTTCATCGCCCTCAACGCGATTGCCGAAGGGACCGGCACGGTGATCGAAACCGTGTTCGAGAACCGCTTCATGCATGTCTACGAAATGACCCGCATGGGCGCGCAGATCCAGGTCGAGGGCAACACCGCGATCGTCACCGGTGTCGACAAGCTCAAGGGCGCGCCGGTCATGGCCACCGACCTGCGGGCCTCGGCCAGCCTGGTCATCGCCGCCCTGGTCGCCGACGGCGATACCCTGATCGACCGCATCTACCACATCGACCGTGGTTACGAGTGCATCGAGGAAAAACTGCAGATGCTCGGCGCTAAAATCCGCCGCGTGCCGGGTTAGGGTGGTGCTGATCGCAGCGATGCCCAACAACCAGCCTGCAAGGGCTGGTCTGGTCCAGTTCCAAAGGAAATTTGTTTCATGCTGACCATCGCGCTGTCCAAAGGCCGCATCCTCGACGACACCCTGCCGCTGCTCGCCGCGGCGGGCATAGTGCCGACCGAGAATCCGGATAAAAGCCGCAAGCTGATCATCCCGACCACCCTGGACGACGTGCGCCTGCTGATCGTGCGCGCCACCGACGTGCCGACCTATGTCGAGCATGGTGCCGCCGATCTCGGCGTGGCCGGCAAGGACGTGCTGATGGAGTACGGTGGCCAGGGTTTGTACGAGCCGCTGGACCTGCGCATCGCCCAGTGCAAGCTGATGACCGCCGGTGCCGTCGGCGCAGCCGAGCCCAAGGGCCGGCTGCGGGTGGCCACCAAGTTCGTCAACGTGGCCAAGCGCTACTACGCCGAGCAGGGTCGCCAGGTCGATATCATCAAGCTGTATGGCTCGATGGAGCTGGCGCCGCTGGTGGGACTGGCCGACAAGATCATCGATGTGGTCGACACCGGCAATACCCTGCGCGCCAACGGCCTGGAAGCCCAGGAGCTGATCGCCACCATCAGTTCGCGGCTGATCGTCAACAAGGCCTCGATGAAGATGCAGCACGCGCGCATCCAGGCGCTGATCGACACCCTGCGCGAAGCGGTCGAGTCGCGACATCCTAGCTGACACCACTTAGTGCGGCGTTGAGTCGCACTCGCCTATCCGTGTCATAGCCAAATTCTCAGGTGCCCGCGCGGTGGGCTTGCTAATCTAGCGGCGCCTGAATTTTTGCTATCACACGAGGCTTGACCATGACTGCTCCTCTCGCCATCCGCCGACTCGACGCCGCCGACCAGGACTTTGCCCAGCACCTGGATCA
>RCUJ01001093.1_pt1 | contig 15041 bp, 9 predicted proteins | sample 2166321 | NCBI WGS metagenome assembly RCUJ01 (sample SAMN09932808, study PRJNA488358) | compost metagenome | feature: garden; material: soil; isolation source: compost soil in an enriched community after 118 h of incubation | place: Germany: Experimental Botanical Garden Goettingen | collected... | reverse complement strand
TCATGCCGCGCTTCACCCATCCTACATGCCACGGCGCAGCGCCCGTTGCCGCGCTTCACCCATCCTACATGCCACGGCGCAGCGCCCGTAGGATGGGTGCAGCGCGGCACGGTCATGCCCAGAACCCACAACGCCGATCGCGCGGAACCCATCTTGCAACGGTTCATATGTAGCGAGGCTGCGGAAGAATTGGGGCGCTGCTTGATGGGTTGCGCGCGATCGGTGGTGTGTTCTTGCCGAGATCATGCCGCGCTTCACCCATCCTACATGCCACGGCGCAGCGCCCGTTGCCGCGCTCCACCCATCCTACATACCACGACGCAGGCCCGTAGGATGTGTCGGCGTTAGCCGGTCAGGTCTTTCTTGGCGGGGGGTAGGACGGCGCCGCTTCTTACCAGGCCCATTTGTACGGCGATGTAGGCGGCTTCGGCCTGGTTGCGGGCGTTGAGTTTCCAGTAGAGCGTGCGTGCGTGGCTCTTGACCGTGGCAACGGATATGCCGACGTGCTGGCCGATTTCGCGCATGGTTTTTCCTTGTACCAGCAGTTGCAGTATTTCCTCTTGCCGTTGCGTCAATTCGCGCAGCTCATGCAGGGGCGTCTGCGACACGCCTTGCGGACGGCCGGCCGGCTGCGGATAGCATTCGCCGCCCGCCACCACCAGGCTGACGGCCGCGGCCAGCGCGTCGGGGCTGGACGCCTTGGGCAGATAGCCCGCCACGCCCGCCCGCGCGCACGTGCCCATTACGGCCGGGTCGAGCGCCGAATACAGCACCAGCACCAGACGCGGCATGAAGAACGCCATGGATTGCGAGATAAGCCCAAGGTCCTGATCGGCAACGCCGCTGCAACCGATCACCAGCAATTCCACTGGGCGGTTGATCGAACTGGACATATTGAGCAGATGCGCTGGCGAAATGGCCAGGATGTCGTCAGCGTTGCGCACCCGTTCCAGGACATGCTGGATGGCGACGCGAAGCAGCGCGTAGTCTTCTATTAGTACGGTTGTCATCCCGGAGAGAACCTTGTGACACAGGGCCCATGCACGGTTCCCATGACGTCGGCGCATCACGCTGCGAGAAGCAGGTTATGTGCGGCGCCAGCCCCAAGGGAATCTTGCCCGCGCTATTGGATCGACGTCGCGAGGCGTTGTGATTCGCGCTCTCGATCCATGCTTGCGGACACAACCCATGCTATCAGCGGCACCGTTCGCTGAATCTCGTTCAGGAGGATGATTGGAGGAGGAAAACCGCACCCGGGCGGGCGCGGATACTGCGGTGTATGACTTAGGCGTGATGGTGGGGCGCACCCGGCAGCAACGGAACAGACTGGTTCCTGGCCGCCGGGCAGGCGGCGCGCCTGTCATTACCCAAGCTTGCGCCCATAGATCTGCCCGGTGTCCGACTCCCTGCCATTGTTCGGTTCATGCCATTCCAAGGTCGCGCCGCGTTGCAGCGCCGCGTACACGGCTTCGCCCTTGTTCTTGACATGCAAACGCTGGTAGAGCGTGCAAGCGTGCGTCTTTGCGGTAGCGACCGAAATGTTGAGCATCCGGCTGACGGTCTTGATCGGATAGCCCCTGGCCAACAACACCAGCACCTCGTATTGACGCGGCGTGATCTGAAGCAATTGCGCCCCCGCGCTGACCGGCATCGTGGCCTTGGCGGATGCATCGTCGCCATCGCGGGTCGGCAACGCGCAGACGGTGGAGGCCGGGGCCTGCATTGCCTGCTCGCTGGGAAAGCACTGTCCGCCCGCCATGACCAGGCGAATCGCGGCTTCGAGGATTTCGACCGAAGCCGTCTTCATCAAGCAGCCATACACGCTGGCGCCGGGCAAGCCCTGCACCGGCATCGGCAGGGGCATCACATCCGTCAACAGCAGAATCCGCTTGGGCGTGAGGACGCGCTGAATTTCGTGCAGCGCGCTCCATGCTTCATCGGTTTCCACCGGCAACCCATAGATCAAGAGATCGGCGCCCGCGTGCGCGCCATCGGCCTTGGACAAGTCCGCCAAGCCCATACCCTCGATTTCCCAAACATCATCCAACTTGCTAAGTATCTGCCACAACCCCAACCGCAGTAGCGGATGGGCTTCAATCAGGACCATCTTGGCCATGGTGTCCTCCCGGTTTTTCGACGGGCCTAGAAGGGATCTTCGCTGTGCTGAAGACTATTTTTTTTCCAACCCTACGGGGGTGGTCCGCAATATCCCGGAATATCTAATGAAGCTGGACCGGGGCACTTGGGCTGGGCAACTTTGGTAGCCAACATAACGGATGGCATGGACCCATCTTATGGTTCGAAACCTTCAAAATCAAGACGTTTCAGGGCGATATAATCCGATAAAAACAGAAATCATTCGTTAGCCTTAATCACTCTCGTAAATACGGATGAGACGGCCTCCTCCGCCTTTTTACCGCTAGGGTTTTCACCAGCTTCCCTATGTCAGGTGCGGCTTTCTCCCTATGGCGCGCTCCGCCAGAAGGCTTGATGGGTCGCGTTTTGCGCCGGATCGCGGCCGAAAAAAAGCCGCGGCGAGGCAGACGCTCTCCACGGCACGAAACCCAAGATTTGCACGGAAAGGTTCTCAATATGTTTCCGCGGACACACCGCGCCCGGGCGCGGCTCGGCCACTCGCAATATAGGTAACATTTTTATTTTCGTGCCGGATGCAACATTTACTCCATATAGGCGAAGTCAAATACCGTATGCCCCCCCTGATGGTGCCAATGGTGCATTGAAGCATGGCGCTTGCTTAAAAAGTTGGCATAGTGGATTTCACCGTCGGTTTCGACGTAGGTCGACGGTGTCAGCTCTTCAATGCGGTTCAAGGACACGCCCTTGCCGTAGTGGCAAAAGCCCTGGTACTGGGCGCAGCGGATCACCTCTCCGCTAGGCGAGACAACGATTCCCGCGTTTCTGGCCCGCATGGGGTTACGCACGATGGGGTTGCAGGCATGTGGCGTCCACTCGGTCGAGCGCGGCGAATCCGAGAAAAACGCAAAAAGCTCGTCACAGTGGCTTTGGCCGTCCGTGCGGTCAATATTGGTTAATAACCACCAATATTCCCCGTGTTTAAAAATAATGGTATCCACGGCCGATATATTGGTCATTAACGTGACATCAAGCTCCCATTTCAGGGGGAATTCAGTGCATTTCCATAATTCAATACTGCGATTTCCGCACGTTTCCGGAACCATGTAAGTGACGCCGTCGTGTTCAAAAATATATGGAAAAGATAAGTGATATGGCAGGTTCAAGGCGGTGCCCAACAGCCGGAAAGCCCCGTCGGAGTAGGTCGCAACCGAAATCGTACCCTTGCGAGAAGTAAAATCGTAATCTTCAAAAAATATATACGGTTTTTTGTCGTGGGTATAAACAAACGGATCTGCGAAGAACCTACCTTTGGGAGGTTGCAGCACCATCGCCTCCGATACTACCGCCTGCTGCCTTGACGACGGAAACATACCGATCCGCCATCGAATATTGCGCTTCATGATGCGCCGCACAATCAAATCACTGATTAACCACGCCTGGCGGGCGATATAGGCGGCGCTGTCCCACTCGACCGGGTCCGCGCGCCGTGGCCCGCTCATGATCTGCATCTCCGGGGCCGGCTCGCTCTGCCGCGCCCGGGCCAGCGCCTGCAAGGCGTCGTAGACCATGAAATTGCCCAGGCTGAATGCACGCGCCTGATTTTTCAGCCAGAACACTTCGGTATTGAAACTGCGCTGGTCCAGCAGTTCGTCCTGTTCGGGCGCGGGGCCCACCCGCCAGAGTTTCACGGTGGTGTGATCCTGGCGCTGGAACACTTCCCAGAATCCCGCGTAGCGGCTGGTGGACACGGCAATGTCGGAATAACTCAGCTGCCAAACTCCCAGCCGCGCCCAGCCCCTCATCTGCGTGCGCGTGGCGCGCGAGGCGCCCAGCGTGATGACCAGGTCCAGACCCAGCGCCGCCACCGCATCCTGCCCCTTATCGCCGACTTCAAGCGGCAGCACCGGCACCGAGGCGGACGGCATGCGCTGGCGCATATCGCCGCACGACAGCATCTGGCGCTGCTTGGCGGGCAGCATGCGGGACTCGAAGCGCGACAGCGTGCCGAACAAGGCCTTTACGCCCAGGCGGGGCGGCTTCTCGGCGCCCGGGCCGTCCATCACCAACAAGGCGGAGATATCGAAGTCTTGGCTATGGATGAGCCAGTCCACCATCTCATGCATCCAGCCGGGTTGCTCATACCCGTCAACCAACAGTCCCACTCGGTAGGTTTTCATTTGTCCCGCTCCTGTGTCAGGGCGTCTTGGGCTACCGCACCGGCCTGGCGTACGGGGTCGCCGCCGGCAGCGCCGATGCAACGCAATTAAGTCCTCGCGCTGATACTGCGGGGTTTTTCCCATGCCTTCCAGACCACATACATCCTAGGTCGCGCGCCCGAGGACGAACGGTTCAGCCTCGTGCCGCTGGCCTAGCGGCGGCTCGTCCGACGGCGCGCGCCTTCATCCTTCCGGTCTAGTTGATCCGGTGCAGCAACACCGTCGACTAGTACGCCGTTCATGGGACCTCCGCACTTTAGGGGTAAACCCTATTGGGGATAGCCGAGGCTCGCTTCTCCTCGCCGGCTACCGCATAATCGCTTTTAAACAAACGTTTGAATTCAACTTTATGCAAGAAATCAGAACTCCCACCACTCGCGATTCCATCCTGGACACGGCCGAAGCGCTCTTTGCGCAGCAAGGCCACGACGGCACGTCGATGCGCCAGATCACGGGTGCGGCCGGCGTCAATCTGGCGTCGGTGAACTATCACTTCGGGTCGAAAGAGTCACTCGTCCAGGCGGTGCTCAAGCGGCGCCTGGAAGTGCTGAACCGCGAGCGCATGCGGCTGCTGGATGAGCTTGAAGCCCAGTCGGAAGGCAAGCCCTTGAAGCCCTCGCAAATCGTGGATGCCTTCTTCGGCACCCTGCTGCGCCTGGCCGCCGATCCGGCCCAGGCCGGCAGCACCTTCCTGCCGCTGCTGGAACGCACCATGACGCACCCGTCCGACTTCATCCGCGCGCTGTTCGCCGAGGAATATGCCGACGTGCTGGAGCGCTACCGCAACGCGCTGTTCGCCGCCCTGCCCGACGTCCCCAAGGCCGAAATCGTGTGGCGCTTCCAGTTCATGCTGGGCGCCACGTCCTACGCCATCATCGGCACCGATCTGCTGCGCTCCGTCACGGGCTGGCAGCTTGATGAATCCGAACAACCCGACAACCCCGACATGCTGCTGCCCCGGCTGATGAGCTTTCTGCTGGGCGGCCTGCGCGCGCCCTTGCCGCCCGTGGCCGGCTCCTAGCGGCCAAGGCAGGCGCAAGACCCGGCACCAGACCAGAACCCGCGCAAGACAGAACTTACGGAGACAGAAGAAATGAACGCAGTGATCCTCACGCTCATCGTCATAGCGGCCCTTGCCGCCATCGTTCTGACCATGCGGCCGCTGCGCCGGGCGCTGCTGTCCGCGCCCATCTTCAACCTGTACCGCAAGGTGCTGCCGCAGATGTCCGACACCGAGCGCGACGCTCTCGAGGCCGGCACGGTGTGGTGGGAAGGCGAGCTGTTTCGCGGCCGCCCTGACTGGAGCCGCCTGCTGGCCTACCCGCGCCCGCGCCTGACCGAAGAAGAACAGCACTTTCTGGACAACCAGGCCGAAACCGCCTGCCGCATGGTCAATGACTGGAGCGTCACGCAGGAACGCCACGACCTGCCGCCCGAGGTCTGGACCTATCTGAAGACCCAGGGTTTTCTGGGCATGATCATCCCCAAGGAATATGGCGGCCTGGCATTCTCGGCCTACGCCCATTCCGAAATCGTGACCAAGCTGTCGACGCGCTCGTCCGCGCTGGCGGTGTCGGTCATGGTGCCCAACTCGCTGGGCCCCGCCGAGCTGCTGCTGCACTACGGCACCGATGAACAAAAGAACCACTACCTGCCGCGCCTGGCGCGCGGCGAAGACGTACCGGCCTTTGCACTGACGAGCCCCTGGGCGGGTTCGGATGCCGCCGCCATTCCCGACAGCGGCATTGTCTGCAAGGGCGAATGGCAGGGCCGCGAAGTGATCGGCATGCGCGTCACCTGGGACAAGCGCTACATCACGCTGGCGCCGGTCTGCACGCTGCTGGGCCTGGCGTTCCGCCTGTACGACCCCGACGGCCTGTTGGGCGGCAAGAAAGACCTGGGCATCACTTGCGCGCTGGTGCCGCACGACCATCCCGGCGTGGACACCGGCCGCCGCCACTTCCCGCTGAACGCCATGTTCATGAACGGCCCCACGCGCGGCACGGACGTCTTCATGCCGCTGGACTTCATCATCGGCGGCCCCGCCATGGCCGGCCAGGGCTGGCGCATGCTGATGGAATGCCTGGCCGCGGGCCGATCGATTTCGCTGCCCTCTTCCAACACCGGCATGTCCAAGCTGACGGCGCGCGCCGTGGGTGGGTATGCGCGCGTGCGCAGCCAGTTCCGCATGCCGGTCGGCAAGTTCGAAGGCGTGGAAGAAGCGCTGGCCCGCATCGGCGGCCACACCTACATGATGGACGCCGCGCGCAGCATGACGGCGGGCGCGGTGGACCTGGGCGAAAAGCCCTCGGTCGTGTCGGCCATCGTCAAATACCACGTGACCGAACGCGCGCGCCAGGTCGTCAACGACGGCATGGACGTGATTGGCGGCAAGGGCATCTGCCTGGGTCCCAACAACTTCCTGGGCCGGGCGTACCAGCAGATTCCCATCGGCATCACCGTCGAAGGCGCCAACATCCTGACGCGCAGCCTGATCATCTTCGGACAAGGCGCCATCCGCTGCCATCCCTACGTACTGGCTGAAATGCAGGCCGCGCAAGCGTCGGACGCCAAGCAAGGCCTGGCCGACTTCGATGCCGCCTTCTGGGGCCACGTGGGCTTTGTGGCCAAGAACAAGCTGCGCACCCTGGGCACCGCATTGACCGGCGCGCGCTGGGTCAAGGTGAACGCTGACGTGGCGCCCGACATGAAGCGCTACTACCAGTTGCTCAGCCGCTATTCGGCCGCCTTCGCGCTGCTGGCCGATACGTCGATGCTGGTGCTGGGCGGCAGCCTGAAACGCCGCGAACGCTTGTCGGCCCGCCTGGGCGACGTGCTCTCGCAGATGTACCTGATCAGCGCCACGCTCAAGCGCTTCGAGGACGAAGGCCGCCAGGCCGCCGATGCGCCGCTTGCGCATTGGTCGATCCAGGACGCGCTGTTCAAGTTGCAGGAAGCGTTCGACGGCGTGCTGGACAACTTCCCCAACCGCTTCGTGGCCTGGAGCATGGCGCGGCTGATCTTCCCCTGGGGCCGCACGCAGGCGCAGCCCTCGGACATCCTGGGCCAGGACGTGGCGCGGCTGTTGATCAACCCCGGCGCCACGCGCGACCGCCTGACCTCGGGCTGCCACCTGCCCGCCACCGCCGACGAGCCCGTGGGCGCGATCGAACAAGCGCTGGCCGCCACGCTGGAAGCCGAGCCCATCGACGCCAAGATCCGCGAACTGGAAAAGCGCGGCACGCTGGAAGGCAACCCGCAAGCCAACGTGCGCGACATTGCCGATGCCGCCTACGCGGCAGGCGGCATCACGGCGGAAGAATATGCCGTGGTGAAACGCCGCAACAGCTTGCGCGATACCGTGGTGAAAGTGGATGATTTCCCCTTTGATCTTGGCGCGTCGCAGGCCAGCCGGCCCGACGCCGAACGCAAGGTCGCTTGACGGAGGGCCCCGATGGCATTCAAACCGGTTTACGTCGTGGATGGCGCCCGTACGCCCTTCCTGAAAGCCCGCACCGGGCCGGGCCCATTTTCGGCGGGCGACCTGGCGGTGCAGGCCGGCCGCGCCCTGTTGCTGCGCCAGCCCTATGCCCCCACCGATCTGGACGAAGTCATCGTGGGCTGCGCCGCGCCCTCGCCCGATGAAGTCAACATCGGCCGCGTGATTGCATTGCGCCTGGGCTGCGGCAACCAGGTGCCCGGCTGGACGGTCATGCGCAATTGCGCGTCGGGCATGCAGGCGCTGGATTCCGGCATTGCCAACATCCAGTCCGGCCGTTCGCAGTTGGTGCTGGCCGGCGGCACGGACGCGCTGTCGCGCGCGCCGCTGTTGTTTTCGGACGAGATGGTGCGCTGGCTGTCCGGCTGGTACGCGGCGCGCGGCGTGGGCGCCAAACTGGCGGCGTTGCGCGGCTTCAAACTGAAAAACCTGGCGCCGGTCATCGGCCTGCTCAAAGGCCTGACGGACCCGGTGGTGGGCCTGTCGATGGGCCAGACCGCCGAGAACGTCGCCACCCGTTTCGGCATCGACCGCGCCGCCATGGACGCTTACGCGGCGGGCAGCCACCAGCGCGTGCTGGCCGCGCGCGCGGCGGGTGCGCTGGGTGAAATCACGCCGCTGATCGACAGCCAGGGCAAGCTGTACCCCGACGATGACGGCGTGCGCGAAGACTCCACGCCCGACAAGCTGGCCAAGCTCAGGCCCGTGTTCGACAAGCCCTGGGGCAACATCACGGCGGGCAACAGCTCGCAGGTGACCGACGGCGCGGCCATGCTGGTGCTGGCTTCCGAAGAGGCCGTGGCCCGCTGGAACCTGCGCCCCATCGGCCGCATTGTCGACAGCCAATGGGCCGGCCTGGACCCGGCGCAGATGGGGCTGGGCCCCGTGCATGCCGCCACTCCCATCCTGCAACGCCACGGTCTGGGCCTGAACGACCTGGACTTGTGGGAAATCAACGAGGCCTTCGCCGCGCAGGTGCTGGGCTGCCTGGCGGCGTGGCGCGACGAAGCCTATTGCCAGGAACATTTCGGGACGCCGGCATGGGGGTCGTTGGACCCCGCCAAGCTCAACGTCGATGGCGGCGCCATCGCCATCGGACACCCGGTGGGCGCGTCCGGCGCGCGCATCGTGCTGCACCTGCTTGACGCGCTCAAGCGCCGTGGCGCCAAGCGCGGCATGGCGGCCATCTGCATCGGCGGCGGCCAAGGCGGCGCAATGCTGGTTGAAACCCTGGACGAGGACCGCCCATGACGACCATCGACACGCTCTCCCACTGGCGCCTGGACCGCGATACCGACGGCCTGGCCTGGCTGACGTTCGACCGCGCCGGCAGCGCCGTGAACGCGCTGTCGGCCGACACCATGGCCGAGCTGGCCGTGGTGCTGGACGCACTGGACGCCGCCCCGCCCAAGGGGCTGATCATCCAGTCCGGCAAGGCCACGGGCTTTATCGTGGGCGCCGACGTCAACGAATTCGCCAACCTGGACACCCCGGAGCAAGCGCGCGCGCTGGTGGCCCGCGGCTGGAACCTGTTCAACCGCCTGGCCGCCGTGCGCTATCCCACGCTGGCCCTGATCCAGGGCCATTGCCTGGGCGGCGGCCTGGAATTGGCGCTGGCTTGCCGCTACCGGCTGGTGGCCGACCAGCCCGGCACCTCGCTGGCGCTGCCGGAAGTCATGCTGGGCATCTTCCCCGGCTGGGGCGGCATGCTGCGGCTGCCGCAAGTCATCGGCGCGCCCGCCGCGCTGGACATGATGCTGACCGGCCGGGGCGCGGATGCCCGGCGCGCCGCCGCACTGGGCCTGGCCGACGCGCGCGTGCCCACGCGCTTGCTGCACGCCGCCGCCCGCCAGACCGTGCTGTCGAAAAAGCCGCCGCACCGCGCGCGCGGGTTGGGTGGCCTGGCTAACCGCTGGCCGTTCAAAGCCATCGTCGCCAACCGCGCGCGCAAGCAGATCGCCGACAAGGACCCGCTGGGGCACTACCCCGCCGCGCCCGCCATCGTCACGCTATGGGAAAAGCATGGCGGCAACGCCTTGCAGGCCCCTGAACTGATCGACGGCATCATTTCGTCGGACACCGCGCGCAACCTGCTGCGTGTGTTCCGCTTGCAGGAACGGCTGAAGGCCAACGGCAAGCAGCCTGGTGTCGCGCCCGCGCGCCATGTGCATGTGGTGGGCGCGGGCACGATGGGCGGCGACATCGCGGCGTGGTGCGCGCTCAAGGGCATGACGGTGACCCTGCAAGACCAGGACATGGCTCGCATCGCGCCCGCCATCAAACGCGCCGCCGCGCTGTATGCGCGCCGCTTGAAAGACACTCGCCTGGCGCGCGCCGCCCTGGACCGCCTGATTCCCGACCCCGCAGGCGGTGGCGTGCCGCGTGCCGACATCATCATCGAAGCCATCAGCGAACAAGCCGACGCCAAGCGCGCGCTGTATGCGTCGCTGGAGCCCCGCATGAAGGCCGACGCGCTGCTGGCCACCAACACGTCCAGCCTGTCGTTGGAAACCTTGCGCGCCGGGTTGGCGCGGCCCGAACGGCTGGTGGGCATCCACTTTTTCAACCCGGTGGCCAAGATGCCGTTGGTGGAAGTGGTGCATGCCGACGGCGACGTGGGTGAGATGGGCAGCAACGCGGGAAGCAACGCAGTGAGCAACATGAGCGACGCCACCGCGCGCGCCTGCGCCTTCGTGGGCCAGATCGACAAGCTGGCGCTGCCCGTCAAGAGCGCACCGGGCTTCCTGGTCAATGCCGTGCTGGCGCCCTACATGCTGCAGGCGATGCGCAGCGTGGATGAGGGCCTGGCACCGGAAACCGTCGACGCCGCCATGGTGGCGTTCGGCATGCCGATGGGGCCGCTGGAACTGGCCGACACCGTGGGCCTGGACATCGCGCGCGCGGCGGGTGAAGCCCTGGCGGATGGCGCCGAGCCGCCCCGTTGCCTGGTCGACCGACTGGCGCGCGGCGACCTCGGCAAGAAAAGCGGCAAGGGCTTCTACACCTGGCGCGACGGCAAGCCAGTCAAAGCGGAAAAGGCCAAAGCCGCCAAGGACAAGGCCAACGCCGGCCCCGCCGCCGCCGCCGCCCCCGAAGGCCTGGCGCGGCGCCTGATCCAACCCTTGGTGGACGCCACCCGGCAGCGCGTTGAAGACGGCGTGGTCGCCGATGCCGACCTGGCCGACGCCGGCGTGATTTTTGGAACGGGGTTCGCGCCTTTCACGGGCGGACCCTTGCATTACCAGGGCAGCAATGCCTGGCACCACAGCAGAACGGCTCACGCCGAGTAGACCGGCCCCGCAAACAGACCGGCAGTGCAATAGAGACATACATCCAACTCGAGGAGGCAGTACCATGCGCAGACGTTCATTGTCCCTGAGCACCTTGTCGGCCATCGTGGTCGGCTTGGGCGCGTCCGCAACGTCCTACGCTGCCGGCTTTCAGCTCTTAGAGCAGAACGCCAGCGGCCTGGGCAACGCTTACGCAGGCTCGGCGGCAAATCCGGAAAACGCCAGCATCATCTACTACAACCCGGCCGGCATGACGTATCTGCCGGGCGTCAACTTTTCGGGTGGGGTGAACCTGATCAAGCCGTCGTTCAAGTTCAAGGACAACGGCGATAGCCGCAACCCCAGCATTCCCGGCATTCCGGGCTCGGGCCTGAACGGCTCGGTGCCCACCGGCGGCAACGGCGGCGACGCCGGCAACCTGGGCGTGGTACCCAACCTGTATGCCTCGTGGCAGTTGAATGAACAGTGGTACATCGGCCTGGGCGTCGGCGCCCCCTTCGGCCTGATGACCGAATACGACGACGACTGGGTGGGCCAGTACCACTCCAACAAGTTCGAGATCAAGACCATCAACGTGAACCCGTCGATCGCCTACAAGGTGAACGACAAATTCTCGATGGGCTTCGGCGTGAACTGGCAGCACATCGACGCCAACTACAAGAAAAAAACGGTGGTGCCGATTACCGGCCTGCCGGTCGCCACTAATGGCGACGCCGACCTGAACCTGAAGGGCGACGCCTGGGGCTGGAACGTCGGCTTCATGCTGCAACCCACGGAAGACACCCGCATCGGCCTGTCGTACCGTTCCAAGATCAAGCACACCGCCAAGGGCGATACCGACATCACCAACATCGGCCCAACCGGGCAATCGGTGTCGTTTGACGCCAAGGCCTCGGTCGACCTGCCCGACACGCTGATCCTTAGCGCCGCGCACCAGTTGAACGAACGCTGGGAACTGCTGGGCGATGTGTCGTGGACGGGTTGGAGCAGCATTCCGGAGCTGAAGATCCGCAACTCCGGCCCCGGCGCGCGCGACGATGAGCTGCCCCTGAACTTCCGCGACACCTGGCGCATTGCCGTGGGCGCGAACTACAAGTTCGCCCCGGCATGGAAGTGGAAGTTCGGCTTGGCCTATGACCAATCGCCGGTCCACAACGAAGCCGACCGCCCCACGTCCCTGCCCGACAACAACCGTTATTGGTTCTCGACCGGCGTACAGTGGGAAGCCACCAAGAGCACCACGCTGGACCTGGGCTACACCTATCTGTACCTGCGCAAGACGGACATCGACACCACGTCCGGCAGTGCGGCGACCAAGGGCCGCGTGGCGGGCACCTATGACAGCAACGCGCATATCGTGGGCCTGCAACTGACGTCCCGCTTTTAAGCACCGCATTCAGGCCCCGCATTCAGGCTTGCACGGGCGGGCGGCCACGCGCCGTCCCCCGTTTTTTGAAGGAGATTCCCCTTGAGCAAGTTCGTCGTCAAACACGTTGCCGTCCTGGGCGCCGGCGTCATGGGCGCGCAGATCGCCGCCCACCTGGCCAATGCCGGCGTGCCCGTCACGCTGTTCGACCTGGCCGCGTCCGAAGGCGACCGCAACGGCATCGTCAACAAGGCGCTGGCCGGCCTGAAAAAGCTGGAACCCGCACCGCTGGCCGGCGCGGCCCGCATCGCCCTGATCACCCCCGCGAACTACGACGACCACCTGGACGCGCTGCGCGGCTGCGACCTGATCATCGAAGCCATCGCCGAACGCATGGACTGGAAGACAGCGCTGTATGAGCGCATTGCCCCGCATGTGTCGCCCGACGCCATCATTGCATCCAATACGTCTGGCCTGTCGATCGACGCGCTGGCCAACGCCCTGCCCGCAAGCCTGCGCGAGCGCTTCTGCGGCATCCACTTCTTCAACCCGCCCCGCTACATGCGGCTGGTGGAAATCATTGCCACGTCGCATACGCAGCCGGCCGTGCTGGACCAGTTGGAAACCTGGCTCACGTCCACGCTGGGCAAGGGCGTGATTCGCGCACTGGACACGCCCAACTTCGTGGCCAACCGCATCGGCGTGTTCTCCATCCTGGCCGCCATGCACCACACCGCGCGCCTGGGGTTGGGCTTTGACGAAGTCGACGCGCTGACCGGCCCGAAGATCGGCCGCCCCAAGAGCGCCACCTATCGCACGGCGGACGTGGTCGGCCTGGACACCCTGGCCCACGTGGTGGGCACCATGGAAAAGAACCTGCCCGACGACCCCTGGCACCGCTACTTCGCGCTGCCGGCATGGTTGTCGGCCCTGATCCAGAAAGGCGCGCTGGGCCAGAAGACCGGCGCGGGTGTCTACCGCAAGCAAGGCCGCGACATCCTGGTGCTGGACCTGAAGGCGCAAGACTATGTGCCCAGCGCCGGCAAGCTGGCCGATGAGGTCGCCGCCCTGTTGAAGGAACGCAACCCCGCCAAGCGCTTTGCCGCGCTGCGCGCCAGCGAGCACCCGCAAGCGCAGTTCCTGTGGAGCCTGTTCCGCGACATCTTCCACTACAGCGCCGTGCAGCTTGAACACGTGGCCGACAACGCGCGCGATCTGGACCTGGCCATGCGCTGGGGCTTTGGCTGGGCGCAAGGCCCGTTCGAAACCTGGCAGGCCGCCGGCTGGCAAGACATTGCCGCCGCCGTGGCCGAAGACATCGCCGCCGGCCGCGCCATGAGCAACGCACCCCTGCCCGCCTGGGTGCAGGAATCCAGCCGCCAGGGCGTGCATGCGCCCGAGGGTTCGTATTCCGCGCGCACCGGCAACCTGCATCCGCGTTCCGCATTGCCGGTGTATCGCCGCCAGTTGTTCCCCGAGCGGGTCTTTGGCGAAGGCCCGGATGACCGTGGCGTCACCGTGTGGGAAAACGAAGGCGTGCGCTTGTGGAACCTGCCAGACGTGGATGCGGGCATCGCCATCCTGTCCGTCACGTCGAAGAACCACACGCTAGGCGGCGAAGTGCTGGAAGGCGTGCTGCAAGCCGTGGCGCGCGCCGAACGTGATTTCGACGGCCTGGTCATCTGGCACGAACCGCCCTTCGCCGTGGGCGCCAACTTGCAGCAAGTGGTGCAGGCTTGCGCCGAGGGCCAGTTCGACATGCTGGAAGCCATGGTCGAAAAATTCCAGCGAGCGTCCCAGTCGTTCAAGTACGCGCGCATTCCCACCGTGGCCGCCGTGCAGGGCATGGCGCTGGGCGGGGGCTGCGAATTCCTGATGCACGCTTCGCACCGCGTGCTGGCATTGGAAAGCTATATCGGCCTGGTCGAAGCTGGCGTCGGGCTGATTCCCGCAGGCGGTGGCAGCAAGGAATTTGCCGGCCGCGCGGCTGCGCTGGCGGCCAAGACCGCCACGCCGGGCGAGGTCTTCCCCTACCTGCAACCTGTCTTCCAGACCATCGCCATGGCACAGGTGGCCAAGAGCGCGCTGGAAGCGATCGACGCGGGTTTCGCGCGCGAACACGACATCGTGCTGTTCCACCCCGATGAACTGCTTTATGTGGCCATCGGCCAGGCCCGAGCCGCCGCCCAGGCCGGCTACACGCCGCCCCCGCGCCTGTCGAACATTCCCGTGGCGGGCCGCAACGGCATCGCCAACTTCGAGATGGTGCTGGTCAACATGCGCGAAGGCGGCATGATCAGCGCGCACGATTACCGCGTGGCGCGCAGCGCCGCCGTGGCCCTGTGCGGCGGCGAGGTCGAAACCGGCACGAAGGTGGACGAAGAATGGCTGTTGGCGGTAGAGCGCCGCGAATTCGTCGCGCTCTTGCGCACGCCTGAAACCCAGGCCCGCATTCGCCACACGCTGGAAACCGGCAAGCCGTTGCGCAACTGAGGAAAGCATCATGACCAAGCAGATACAAGACGCCTACATCGTCGCCGCCACGCGCCTGCCGGTGGGCAAGCGCAACGGCG
>RCUJ01001089.1_pt1 | contig 15050 bp, 11 predicted proteins | sample 2166321 | NCBI WGS metagenome assembly RCUJ01 (sample SAMN09932808, study PRJNA488358) | compost metagenome | feature: garden; material: soil; isolation source: compost soil in an enriched community after 118 h of incubation | place: Germany: Experimental Botanical Garden Goettingen | collected... | reverse complement strand
GGCCGCGCGTGTTGGTGTAGACGGCACGGTCCGCGTTGGTGTCCAGGTAGGCCAGCGACACGGACAGGCCCTGTCCGAAGTCCTTGGTCAGCCCGAGCTTCCAGTCGGTGTAGGACCCGTTGTCCACGTTCTTCACGAGCTGGCGCCCGACATGGGCGTTGAGCGTCAGCCCCCACACCCCGGTATCGACGTTGGCGGCCACATCGAAGTACTGGCTGTACTTGCTGTCGGCGAAGCCGAACAGGTTGGTCAGGGCGATGGAGTACTTGAACATCAACGGGCCGTAGCCGATGCCCGCGTACAGCTCAGTGGTATCGGGGCTGGTGTAGCCCGAGGGAAAGTCGCCCGGGTAGTAGTACTGCAAGATGCCCAGGTCCACCGGCACGCCTTCCGCCAGATTGCCCTTGTAGCCGCCGTAGAAGTCCATTTCCACGGGCGCGGACACGTCGGGGTTGCTGTCGCCCAGCCAACTGATGCTGGAGTTCCAATTGCCCAGATAGAAGCCGCTGGCGTGGGCCAGGTCAAAGCCGCCTTGGATGGCGGGCTTGTTGTTCGTCTGCATCAGGCCGCGATAGCGGTATTGGCTTGCCAGGGTAAGGTTGGCCGACAGCGTGAAGTCGCTGGCGGCGGGCGCGGCAGCGGGGGCGGGCATGTCGCTGGCCTGCGCGGTGGCTGCCAGGCTCAGCAGCGCAAGCGCGGCGACGGAATTGCGGAACATGGGGTACTCCTAGTGTTGAATGGGATCGCAACAATAGGAGGATCGGCATAAACCGCGAGACAAGACTCGCGCTGCCCGCGTAAAGGCGGGATAAAAGCCGAAGAAAAACAGAGCAATGTCGCGCGATCAGCCTGCGAAGCGGTAGCCCACGCCGATCTCGGTCATCAGGAAGACGGGTTGCGCGGGGTCGGCTTCCAGTTTCTGGCGCAGGTGCCCCATGTAGATACGCAGGTAGTGGTTGCTTTCGATGTGCGAGGGGCCCCAGACCTCGCGCAGCAACTCGCGGTGCGTCATGACTTTGCCCCGGTGTGCCAGCAGCGCGGCAAGCAGGCGGTATTCCATGGCGGTCAGGTGCACATGCTGGCCGGCGCGCTCGACGACGCGCTTGGCGAAGTCGATGCGGACGTCGCCGAACGTGATCTCGGCCGCGTTGCCGGCGCCCGCCCGCGCATGGCGGCGCAACAGCACGCGCAGCCGAGCCAGCAGTTCGCTGACGCCGAAGGGCTTGGTCAGGTAGTCGTCGGCGCCCGCGTCCAGCGCGGCCACCTTGTCAGGCTCGGCGCTGCGGGCGGACAAGACCAGCACGGGTACTTGCGTCCAGCCGCGCAGTTCGCGGATCAGCGTCATGCCGTCTTCGTCGGGCAGGCCCAGGTCCAGCACGATGGCGTCGGGCTGGCGGGTGCCGGCTTCGATCAGGCCGCGCTTGACGGTGTCGGCCTCGTGCACGACGCAGCCCTCGCTTTCCAGGGCCTGGCGCACAAAGCGCCGGATGTTGGCGTCGTCTTCGATGATCAGAACGATAGGCTGGTAGTCGAACATGCTGGGCGTGTCTTCAAGGAATGTCGGATTGAATTTCGGGTTGAACGTCGGGCGGCGTGCCCAGGGGCAGGCTGAAGACGAATTGCGCGCCCGAGGCTTGGCCGGGGGCGTGTTCAACCCAGATGCGGCCATGGTGGGCCTGGATGATGGCGTCGCACACCGCCAGGCCCAGGCCCACGCCGGGCGTTGCGGATTCGCGGTCGCCGCGCGTGAATTTTTCGAAGATGCGGCGTTCGGCGCCCGGCGCGACGCCAGGGCCGTTGTCGCACACGGCCACGCGCAACATGTCGTCGTGAACCGCTGCGTGAATGTGCACGGTGCTGCCGGGGGGCGTGTACTTGGCGGCGTTTTCAAGCAGGTTGCACAGCACGCGCTCGATCAGCACCCCATCGCACTCCACCAGCGGCAGGTCCGACAGGGGGGCCACGGTCACGCGGTGCGCGGCCAAGGGCTCGCGCATGGCGGCCAGCGACGCGCCCACCAGTTCTTCAATGGATTGCCATTCCAGGCGCAGTGGCGTGTCGTGGCTTTGCAGCCGCGCCATATCCAGTAGATTGACGACCAACGCATGCATGCGCTGCGCCTGGTCGCGCATGGCGCGGATGGTTTCCTGTACATCGTCGGGCAGCGATCCCGGCCGGCGCGTCAGCGTGTCGGTCATGCCGACCAGGCTGGTGAGCGGTGTGCGCAGGTCATGTGATACCGCCGCCAGCAGCGAGTTGCGCAACCGTTCCGATTCCATGCTGACCAGCGCCTGCTGCGCCACCTCGACGTAGTGCAGCCGTTCCAAGGCAATGGCGATAAGCGTGGCGTAGGCTTCGATCTGGCGGCGCGCATCGGGATGCGTGAACAGGCTGCGGCGGGGCGCGGCCAGGGCCAGTACGCCGCGTGTGCGCATCGGCGCTTTCAAAGGCAGATACAGCAGTTCGCTGTTGGACAGCGTGTTGGTGCCCGCGCCGGCGGGCTGGCCGTGGTCATACACCCATTGGGCCAGCGCTGATTCCAGGGCAGGCATGTCGGCGGCAGCGGGCGAGGCCAGCTTCAAGCGGTCGTCCAGGCCCAGGATGTACAGCGCGCAACGCGAGCCGAAGGTCGCATGCACGAACGAACCGGCCAGGGCCACGATCTGTTCGGGCAACAGCGCCGACGACAATTCGCGCGCGAACTCATACAGGCTGCGCGCGTCGGCTTCGCGCTTGACCGACACCTGCGCCTGTAGCCGCAGCCCCGCCGTCAGTTGCCCGATCAACAGGCCCACGGCCAGCAGCACGGCGAAAGTCAGCAGGTATTGCACGTCCGACACGGCGAAGGATGCCAGCGGCTGTACGAAGAAGAAATCGAACAGCCCCACGCAGACCACGGACGCCAACGCCGCCGGGCCACGCCCGTGACGCAGCGCCACCCCCACGACCGCCAGCAGGAACAGCATGACGATGTTGGTCTGGTGCAGCGACGGGAACGCCAGCATCGACAAGCCCGTGGCCACCGCGCAATAGCACAGCGCCCAGGCGTAGCCGGACAGCGGCCGCTGGCTGCGTTCGTCGGCGCTTGTGTGTGTGCGATGACCCAGCGTGAGCGGGTCTCGCCCAGGAGCCGTGCTGGCGGGCAGCGGGGGCGCGCCCAGCCGGATGATGTCGATTTCGGGGCAGCCCACGGCCAACATGTCGGCAAAGCTGTGCCGGCGCCACAGCCAGCCCGGCGCGAGGGCGGCGGACAGCAACGCCGACAGTGACACGCGCAGGCGTTGCAGGCCGCTTGCGCGCGTACGGCCCACGACGGCCTTGGTGATGTTGTGCCGGCGCACGTAGCGCACCACCGCGTCGACCATGTCGCCACCCGCCAGCGTTTCCGTGCGCGCGCCCAGGCCGTCCGCCAGGGCCAGGCTGCGTTGCATGCGTTCTTGCTCGGCTTGGGGCGTGGGCGCCGCGCGCGGCGTGTCGATGGTGACCACGTGCAGGTCGCATTCCAGTTGCTGGCTCAGGCGGTGGGCGCTGCGGATGACGTATTCGGCGTCGGCGTCCGGGCCGATGCAGGCCACCACGGCTTCGCGCGTGCGCCATACCGGTTCGATGGCGCGGTCGCGCCGATAGGCCTGCACGTCGTCGTCCACATGGTCGGCGGTGCGGCGCAACGCCAGCTCGCGCAAGGCGATCAGGTTGCCTTTGCGAAAGAAATTGCGCGTGGCGTGGCGGGCTTGGTCGGGCAGGTAGACCTTGCCTTCTTTCAGCCGCCGCAGCAGTTCATCGGCCGACAGGTCCACCAGAATGACTTCGTCGGCGGTGTCGAAGACCTCGTCGGGCACGGTTTCCCAGACGCGCACGCCAGTGATGCTGCCGACCGCTTCATTCAGGCTGTCCAGATGCTGCACGTTCAGCGTGGTCCAGACGTCAATACCGGCGGCCAGCAATTCGTGGATGTCTTGCCAGCGCTTGGCGTGGCGCGAGCCGGGCGCGTTGGAATGCGCCAGTTCGTCCACCAGCACCAGGCCGGGGCGCGCGGCCAGCGCGCCGTCCAGATCGAACTCCTTCAGCACGTGGCCCCGGTATGCCACGTCTTTCAGCGGCAGGACCGTCATGCCTTCAAGCAAGCCGGCCGTTTCGCGGCGGCCGTGGGTTTCGACGATGCCGGCCAGCACGTTCACGCCCTGGGCCACTTGGGCGCGGGCGGCCACCAGCATGGCGTAGGTCTTGCCTACGCCGGCCGATGCACCGAAATACACGCGCAGCTTGCCACGCGCCGCCTCACGCGCGGCGTCGTCCAGCGTTTTCAAGAGCGCGTCCGGATCGGGACGCTCGCCAGCAATGTCAGCCATGAACGCGCAAGAGTGGGGTGGGAAAGGCTGGCGATACTATACGCCGCGCCATCATTGTGCCGGGTGCAATTTGTCCAGCGCCAGGTTCAGCGTCAATACATTGACGACCGGTTCCCCCAATACGCCCAGCCAGGGCTTTTCCGTGTTGGCCTGGATCAATGCATCCACCTGAGCGCGCGGCATATGGCGGGCGCGCGCCACCCGCGCGGCCTGGTAGCTTGCGGCGGCAGGGCTGATGCTGGGGTCCAGGCCACTGCCGGACGCGGTGACCAGGTCCACCGGCACCGGCGTGGGGTTGTCGGGGTCGGCCGCTTTCAAGGCCGCGATGCGGGCCTGGATGGCCTCGGCCAACGCGGGGTTGCGCGGACCCAGGTTCGAACCACCCGAGGCCGCGCCGTTGTACGGCATGGGCGCGGTGGCAGACGGCCGGCCCCAGAAGTACTGCGGCGCGGTGAATGACTGGCCGATGAGTTCCGACCCGACCACCTTGTTGTCTTGCGTGATCAGCGAGCCGGCCGCTTCATGTGGGAACACCACGGCGGCCACGCCGCGCGTCAAGAAGGGGTAGGCCAGGCCAGTCACCAACGACAGGGCGGCGAAAACGACCAGCGCGGGGCGCAGCACGCCGCCTTGGCGCGCTTGGGCGGGGGGAGGAGTAGTGATGGATTTCATGATGGATTCCTTGTTTGTAGGGAGAGGCGCGGCCGGCTTAGGCGCGGCCGGCCTAGGCCCAGCCCAGCGCGGCCAGCACCATGTCGACCAGCTTGATGCCAACGAACGGCACCAGCAATCCGCCCAGCCCGTAGATCAGCAGGTTGCGGCGCAGCAGCACCGACGCGCCCAGGGGCCGGTAGCGCACACCCTTGAGCGCCAGCGGAATCAGCACCACGATGATCAGCGCGTTGAAGATCACCGCCGACAGGATGGCCGAGGCGGGCGTGGTCAGGTGCATGATGTTCAGCACGTTCAACTGCGGGAAGACGGTGGCGAAGGCGGCGGGGATGATGGCGAAGTACTTGGCCACGTCGTTGGCCACGCTGAACGTGGTCAGCGCGCCGCGCGTCATCAGCATCTGTTTGCCGATCTCGACAATCTCGATCAGCTTGGTGGGGTTGGAGTCCAGGTCCACCATGTTGCCGGCTTCCTTGGCGGCCTGGGTGCCCGAGTTCATCGCCACGGCCACGTCCGCCTGCGCCAGCGCGGGGGCGTCGTTGGTGCCGTCGCCCGTCATCGCCACCAGGCGGCCTTCGGCCTGATAGGCGCGGATCAGTTGCAGCTTGGCTTCTGGTGTGGCCTCGGCGAGGAAGTCGTCGACGCCGGCTTCGGCCGCGATGGAGGCGGCGGTCAGCTTGTTGTCGCCGGTGATCATCACGGTCTTGATGCCCATGCGGCGCAGCTCGGCAAAGCGCGTCTGGATGCCGGGTTTGACGATGTCTTTCAGTTCCACCACGCCCAGCGCGCGGTTGCCGTCGCTGACCAGCAGCGGCGTGCTGCCGCGCCGCGCCACGTCTTCGGCCTGATGCAACACGGCGTCGGGCACGCTGGCGTCCAGCGCCTTGAGCCAGGAGTGCACGGCGTCGACCGCGCCTTTGCGAATCATGCGTGCGCCCAAGTTCACGCCGCTCATGCGGGATTGCGCGGTGAACGGCACGAACTCCGCGTCTTCAACCCGCGCGGCGGGGGCGTGGGTGGTCTTGTCGGCCAGCGCCACGATGCTGCGACCTTCCGGCGTTTCGTCGGCCATGGAGGCCAGGCGGGCGGCGTCGGCCAATTCACGGGCGGACACGCCCGGCGCGGGCAGGAACGTGGATGCCTGGCGGTTGCCGAAAGTGATGGTGCCGGTCTTGTCCAACAGCAGCACGTCCACGTCGCCGGCCGCTTCGACCGCGCGGCCGGACGTCGCGATGACGTTGGCGCTCATCATGCGGCTCATGCCCGCCACGCCGATGGCCGACAGCAGGCCGCCGATGGTGGTCGGGATCAGGCAGACCAGCAGCGCCACCAACACCGTCACCGTGACCACCGCGCCGCCACCCGCCGCGCTGACCGCGTAGATCGAGAACGGCATCAGCGTCACGACCACCAGCAGGAACACCACGGTCAGCCCGACCAGCAGGATGGTCAACGCTAGTTCGTTGGGTGTCTTCTGGCGCTTGGCGCCTTCCACCATCGAGATCATGCGGTCCAGGAAGCTCTCACCGGGGTCGGCCGCGATGCGGACGAAGATCCAGTCGGACAGCACCCGGGTGCCACCCGTGACGGACGAGAAGTCGCCGCCCGACTCACGGATGACGGGAGCGGATTCCCCGGTGATCGCGCTTTCATCCACCGAGGCGACGCCGGCGATGACCTGGCCGTCGCCGGGTATGGTGTCGCCCGCTTCGACCAGCACCACGTCATTGCGCCGCAGCAGTCCGGATGCCTGGCTCGTGGCCTGGCCGCGCCATTGCGCCGGGTTCGCGTCACGGATATCCACGTCGCGAAAGCCCTTGAGCAAACGCGCATTGATGGTGGTGCGCAAACCACGCAGGGTCGCGGCCTGCTGTTTGCCACGACCTTCGGCCAGCGCTTCGGCGAAGTTGGCGAACAGCACCGTGAACCACAGCCATACGGCGATGGCCAGGATGAAGCCCGCCGGGGCTTCGGCCTGGCCGCGCAGGGCCATGACCCACAGCACGGTGGTCAGGATGCTGCCCACGTACACGACGAACATGACGGGGTTCTTCAACTGCGCGGCAGGCGAGAGCTTGCGCAGGCTGTCCAGCAGGGCGGGCGCGACGAGCGAGCGGGACCACATGCCGAAGGGGCGCTCTACTGGGGTGACCGTGGGGGCGTGGGCGGCGGCGCCGCCAGCGCTTGAGGTTGGCATTTCAATCTTGGCCATGTTGTTTCCTAGCCTGTTGCATTCAGGGTTGCAGGTGTTCGGCGACCGGCCCCAGGGCCAGCGCGGGCACATACGTCAGCGCGCCCACCAAGAGCACCGCGCCGATCAGCAGCACCACAAAGAGGGGACCGGTGGTGGGCATGCTGCCGGGGCCGGCGGGCAAGCGCCGTTTGGCCGCCAGCGAGCCGGCCATGGCCAGCACCGCGACGATCACGGCGAAGCGGCCAAACCACATGGCGATGCCCAGCAGCACGTTGTAGAAGGGCGTATTCGCGGACAGCCCGGCAAACGCGCTGCCGTTGTTGTTGGCCGCCGAGGACAGCGCATACAGAATTTCCGAGAAGCCGTGGATGCCCGGATTCAGCACACCGGCCTGTCCGGCCGAGACGGAGACGGCCAGGGCGGTTCCGCCCAGCACCAGCAAGGGCGTGGCGAGGATGATGATGGACACCATCTTCATGTCGTAGGCTTCGATCTTCTTGCCCAGGTATTCCGGGGTGCGGCCGATCATCAGGCCCGCAATGAAGACCGCCAGCACCGCGAAGGCCAGCATGCCGTACAGCCCAGAGCCCACGCCGCCATAGACCACTTCGCCCAACTGCATCTGCAGCATCGGCGGCAGTCCGCCCATGGCGCTGAATGAGTCATGCATGCCGTTCACGGCGCCGCAGGACGCGGCCGTGGTGATGATGGCAAAGAGCGAGGTGGCCGCGATGCCGAAGCGCGATTCCTTGCCTTCCATGTTGCCGCCGGGTGTCAACGCGGACAGCGCACTGTCGGCGCCCGCCTGCGCGGCCATGGGATTGGGCTGCTGTTCGAAGTAGGCGGTGGTCAGCGCGAAGACCGCGAACAGCACCGTCATGGCCGCCAGGATGGCGATGCCCTGGCGCCGGCTGCCGACCATTTCGCCAAACGTGAAGCAGAGCGCGGCGGGAATCGCCAGAATGGCCAGCATCTGCAGGAAGTTCGCCAGCGGCGTGGGGTTCTCGAACGGATGCGCCGAATTCGCATTGAAGAAGCCGCCGCCGTTGGTGCCCAGCAGCTTGATGGCTTCTTGCGAGGCCACGGGCCCCATCGCGAGCGTCTGCGTCGAGGTAGTGACGGGATCCATCACGGGCTGGCCCGCGGCATCAAGCACGGGCTGGCCGTCCGCGTTCACGCGCGGCTGCTCGTAATGCAGTGCTTCAACGGTCTGTACGTCTTGATAAGGGCTGAAGTTCTGGATGACGCCCTGGCTGACCAGCGCAAGCGCCAGCACGAAGGACAGCGGCAGCAGCACATACATCGTGCAGCGGACCATATCCGCCCAGAAGTTGCCGATCGTGGCCGAGCTGTGGCGCGACAAGCCGCGTATCAGCGCGAACAGCACGGCGATGCCGGTGGCGGCGGACACGAAGTTCTGCACCGTCAGCGCCAGCATCTGCGTCAGATAGCTCATCGTGGCTTCGCCGCCATAGCCTTGCCAGTTGGTGTTGGTGACAAAGCTGATGGCGGTGTTGAGCGCCGAATCCGGGGTAACCGCGCCCATAGCGGCGGGATTCAGCGGCAGCATGCCCTGGAAGCGTTGCAGGCCATAGACCATCGCGACGCCGATCAGGTTGAAGGCCAGCACTGCCACGGCATAGCGCTTCCAACCCATTTCGGCCTGCGGGTCGATGCCCGCAAGCCGATAAATACCGCGTTCCAATGGGCGGCCCCAGGCGGTCAGCCTGGATTGGCCATTTTCCATGGCGATGCGGATGTAGCGCCCCAGCAGCGGCGCGATCGCAAGCAGGACTGCCAGGTACAAGACCAGCAGCCCGATGAATTCGGCGGTCATCAGAATTTCTCCGGTTTGAACAGCGCCACCAGCAGGTAGACGAACAGCGCCGCGGCCGTCAGGCCGCTGAATGCATAGAGCCAGTTCATGACGGCTCTCCCGACGACAAGCCGGCGCAGAACCGCAACAGGCCGAATGTCAGCCCAGCCATGACGGCGAAGGCGGTGATATAGATGGCATCCACGTTTTTCCTCCCGGGAGCGGCGCTCCCTTCGAACGACGGGCCTGCGCGGCAAAAGCGGATGCGCGCCGGGCAGGCCAGGTGACCAATCAGGACACCGGCAGGTTACGGAGCGGGGGGTAAAAACGGGATATAGCTTCGGGGACGGGGCGTAAACAAGAAATAAACGTCGCCGGATGCAAGGCGGCCATCGGTGAAATGCAGCCGGTGCCATGTCGGCGCGGCGCGCCCGATTCCGGGCATGGCGCGGTGGCGAGCGTCATATTTCGGGACGGGCGAGATTCCTGAATTCGGCTCAATTCCGGGGTTTCAGCCAAAAAATCCCAATATTTAGAACTTTGTGGTCATTTCGCACCACTATGGGGCATGGAATATGTAAATGAATGCTCCGTCTTAGGGCATTCCCCTAGTGTGGCATTCCCGCATCTGGTGCAGAATCTCTTCCCATGCAGGTGAGGAGACAAAGCCCTGCATGGGCAAATACCGGCGGCACCGGTACATAAAAAAAGTAAAGCAGTACTCAAAAAAAGCAAAACGCACAGCGGCTGGCACCAGGTAGTGCCAGCCGTTGTCGCATAAAAAGCCTGAATTTCTGCCGCAAGGGCTTTTCAGACGCAGCGTTTCGCGCTATCCAGGTAGGGTCTGCAAACATCCTAGCTATGCCGAAATCCCGCGCACCTCTTCCTGTTTCCACCCCGACTCCCTATTGGCGCCGCAATTTGCGGCTGATTTTGTTGCTGCTTGTCGTCTGGGCGGCGCTGACGTTCGTGCCTACCTTCTTCGCCCGCAGGCTCAGCTTTGATTTCATCGGCTGGCCGTTCGCCTTCTGGATGGCGGCTTACGGCGCACCCCTGGCTTATCTGATCATCATTGGTATCTACGCCCGGGTCATGAACAGCGCTGATGAGTTGGCTGAAGAAGATGCCGACCCTGCCGGGGGAGACCGCTGATGCCGTTTTTCAGCGGAGATACACCCCAGGAATTCAAGATCCGGCTGCGGCGTATCTACGTGCTGTACACGGCGGGCTTTGCGCTGATGATTCTGTTGCTGGCGCTGGCCGAAGTGCTGGGCATGCCGCGCAACTGGATCGGCTATGTGTTCCTGCTGGTCACGGTGAGCCTGTATGCGGGCATCGGCATTGTCTGCCGGACGTCTGACCAGGTCGAATACTACGTGGCCGGGCGGCGTGTGCCCGCCATCTACAACGGCATGGCCACGGCCGCCGACTGGATGTCGGTGGCGTCCTTCATCGGCGTGGCGGGCACGTTGTACCTGACGGGGTACGGCGGCCTGGCCTACATCCTGGGCTGGACGGGCGGTTATGTGCTGGTCGCCATGCTGCTGGCCCCCTACCTGCGGCGTTTCGGGCAGTACACCATTCCCGATTTCATGGGCGCGCGCTACGGCGGCAACCTGCCGCGCCTGGCCGGTGTGGCCTGCGCCATCCTGTGCTCGTTCACGTACCTGGTCGCGCAGATCTACGGCGTGGGCATCATCACCACGCGCATGACCGGCATTTCGTTCGAACTGGGTATCTTCGTTGCGCTGGGCGGCATGCTGGTGTGTTCGTTCCTGGGCGGCATGCGCGCCGTCACGTGGACGCAGGTGGGCCAGTACATCATTCTGGTCATTGCCTATCTGGTGCCGGTGGTGTGGTTGTCGGTCAAGCATACGAACATGCCCGTGCCGCAGTTGTCCGCGGGCGTGGTGCTGCAGCAGGTGACCGAAAAAGAGATCTATCTGCAGAATGATCCGTCCGAGATCGAGGTGCGCCGGCTGTGGCAGCAGCATGCCGATGAAATGGCCAAGCGCGTGCAGACCCTGCCGGAATCCTGGACGCTGGAAAAAGACAAGTTGCGCAGCCGATTGGCGCAACTGAATGCCACCGACGCGCCCATGGTCGACATCCGCTCGGTCGAGCGCGAACTGGCCGCCTACCCCCCCAGCGTTGAAGACGCGCGCGTGGCCTGGTCGCAGGCGCGCGCCACGTTCGAGGCGCGGGCCGCGCCCGCCACGCCGCACGCCGAACCGTTCCCCGCCAAGGACCCCGAGGAACAGCGCAACATGCGCGTCAACTTCCTGGCGCTGGTGCTGTGCCTGATGTTGGGCACGGCGGGCATGCCGCACATTTTGATGCGTTCATACACCACGCCCTCGGTGATCGAGGCGCGCAAGTCGGTGTGCTGGTCGCTGCTGTTCATCCTGCTGCTGTATTTCATGGCGCCCGCGTTGGCGCTGCTGGTCAAGTACGAGGTCTACACGCAAGTGGTCGGCTCCAACTTCCTGAGCCTGCCCAACTGGGTGCACGCCTGGAGCGCGGTCGACAGCAACTTGCTGGATGTCACCGACATCAACCGCGACGGCGTCGTGCAATTAAGCGAAATCAGCATGGGGGCGGACGTCGTGGTGCTGGCCATGCCGGAAATCGGCGGCCTGCCTTATGTGATTTCGGGCCTGGTCGCGGCGGGCGGATTGGCCGCGGCCCTGTCCACGGCCGACGGCCTGCTGCTGACCTTGTCCAATTCCCTGTCGCATGACATGTGGTACCGGATGGTGTCGCCGCGCATGTCGGCCGCGCGCCGCGTGATGGTGTCGAAGATTCTGCTGCTGGTGGTGGCGTTTGGCGCGGCCTGGGTGGCGGCGCGCAAACCCGCCGACATTCTATTCATGGTGTCGGCGGCGTTCTCGTTCGCGGCCTCGTCGTTCTTTCCCGCGCTGGTGATGGGCGTGTTCTGGCGTCGCGCCAACAAATGGGGCGCCACGTTGGGCATGGCGGCGGGCTTGTTGGTGACCTTCGCCTATATGACCTACACGCATCCGTGGCTGCGCGAATCGGTGCTGGGCATCTCGCGCATACAGCCGGTGGATTTGTGGTGGGGCATACAGCCGATCGCGGCGGGCGTGTTCGGCGCGCCGGTGGCTTTCCTGACGATCATCGTGGTGTCGTTGCTGACCCCGCCCCCCGACAGCGCGACGGTGGCGCTGGTGGATTATTTGCGCCGTCCCGGCGCGACCCGGCCGCCAGCCGAGAGCACCTAGGAAGCACCTAGGGCGTTTTGCAGGCGTTCGCCTGCCGGTTCTCGGGGTCGATGCAAGCCTGCCAGACCTTGTCGGGCAGGGCTTGCAACAGGGTGTAGATCTGTCCCGGCGCCCATAGCCATTGCACGCCGCCAGGGTGCTGGCCCGCCGCCTCCCAAACCTGCCGACGTTGCGCGTTGCTTAGCGTGAAGCGGCCGTTCGGGCCGCTGTTGCCCTGCGCGAGCACGGCGGTGGGATCCCGGCGGGCGGCGTAGACTTCGCGGCCATCGCCCTTGGGCTGCACGATGGCCCAGTCGTAGTGATATGACTCCAAGGCCGGCGCCGCCCAGTTCGGGCCGGGCAACACCAGAATGGAATATTCCGATGCGCGCTCTGGATAGGGCAAACCCAGCACAAGCTTGTCGTTGTTCCAATCCAGCCGTTGGCGCAGCGTGCGCTGGCCAGGCCTGCCTTGTGGGTCGAACTCCCTGACCTCAATCGCGTCGCCTTGCTTTTCCACGTAGGAAATCGTGCGCAGCAGGCGGCCGGACGCATCGTGCACGTAGCGCATCAGCGGCTGCGAGGGCTTGTCGCAGGCGTTGGCGCCATGTTCGGCCAGCCAGCCGTGGCGGTCATAGCGCAGGCAGAAATGCTGCGTGGGATTGGCACGGCCCGCGGCGTTGCGCGACCGCAGTTCATAGCCAGCAAGCCGTCCCGCGTCGTCGTAAAGAAAGCGCGTTTCGTTGTCGGGCATGGGCAGCGAGGATTGCCCGGATTCCATTGCCTCGTGTACGGCGCGGGCGCTGTATTCGGCGATGCCGCAGATATGCCTGACGCCATTCGGGCCGCGTTCGAACCGCAGCAGGGTAGGGCCGATCGTGGCGCCTGGTTCGGCGGCGTACACGGACCAATCCACGGCTTCGGCCCAGAGGTAGGGCGTGGCGCGCCGGCCGGTTCGTACGCCAACGGGGGGCTCCCACGTCTTGATGCGCGAGCCATCCAGCGCCAACAGTGTGTTGGTGTCGTCCAGGCGCACATCGGCGACCACGGTTTCCCGTTGGCCGGATGCCGCCATGGGCTGGCACAAAGCATGCGCCCAGGTGGAGACGAGCGGCAGCGCGGCCACGGCCAGCAGGCGCAGGGCGGACTTAATACGCGGCATTGTGCAAATAGACGATCAGGCCCCAGAGTTCACTGCTGACCCCGCCCAGGCGCAAGGCGCCGTGGTCGGTCTGCATCAGCAGGAAGGGGTAGGCCTTGCGTTCCAGCTTGCCGGGCGGGGGCAGCCGGTAGGGCGTGAAATGTTCGCCCGACAGCAGGTACGTATTGGTCATGTCGCCCACGTCCACGTGCAGGTACCAGACGGTCAGGTTGCCTACGTTCAGCGCCGGGTCTGTTTCGGGGTAAGTCCCGCCTTGGCCGGCAGGAATGCCGCTTTCCAAGACGCCCAGGAACACGTCGCGTGGCCCGGCTTGGGCAGTGTAGGAGCCGTCCGTGCCGCGCCGCGCGAAGGTCTGGCGGATGAAGCCCGAGCCCCGGGAGCCGGGCACGACCGTGCGCGCGAACATCTCGTCCAACTGGGCGTCGCTAAGCGGGCGGCGCGTGGCGGACAGCGTGTCGAGATCCTGGGTGAAGTCCTTCAGCCACGAGCGGTAGCGCGCCAGTTCGGCGGCGCGGTTGAAATCCTGCTCGGCTGCGCTGGCGGCCGGCAAGCTGCCCAGGCTAGCCAGGCAGGCCAGGCAAAACCAGGCGGCGAGCCAACGCCACGACGGGATCCGCCCCAGCCTTGCGGTGAGCGCGGTCAATGCGAGACCGATTTCGAAAACACATTCATCACCACCACGCCGGCGATGATAAGGCCGATGCCGATCAGCGCGGGCGTGTCCAGATGCTGCTTGAACAACACGGCGCCCACGATGGAGATCAGCACGATGCCCACGCCCGACCAGATGGCGTAGGCAATGCCGACCGGAATTTCGCGCAGCGTCAGCGACAGGAAGTAGAACGAGATCAGGTAGCCGAACACGGTGATGATGGACGGCACCAGGCGGGTGAAGCCTTCGGAGCCCTTCAGGGCGCTGGTGGCGAAGATCTCGGCAATGATCGCCACGCCCAGGTATAGCCATTTCATTTGCGCGATCCTTCGGATTGCCGCAGCAGCACCAGCAGCGCGCCGGCGCCGCCTTCGCGTTCGGGCGCTTCGGAAAACGCCAGCACCTCGTTCTTCTGCACCAGCCAGGTGCGCGCCTTGTCTTTCAGCACGGGTTCCAGGCCTTCCGAGCCATAGCCCTTGCCGTGCACGATACGCACGCAGCGGATGCCGTGGTCCTGGCATTCATCCAGGAACGACAGCAGCGCATGGCGCGCCTGTTCCACGCGCAAGCCGTGCAGGTCCAGTTCGGCGCCCGCGCGCCATTGGCCGCGCCGCAGGTTGCGGGCGGTGTCGGGCGCCGCGTCGCTGCGCACGAAAGCGGTGCCGCCTTCGGAAAGCAGATGGGTGATTTCGCCGCCGTCAGATACACCGATATCGGCGCGTGACGGCGTTTCGCCCAGCGCGTTGGCCCGGCGCAGCGCGGGCGCGGGTTCCGCCACGGGCTTGTGTTCCGCTCGGGCGGCCTGCTTGATCGGCGTGACGGACTTCATGGTGCGCTGAAACGCCGCCATGTCATCCATGGGGGCGGTTTCAGGCTTCTTCAGAACAGCAACCCGCTTGGCAAGCGCTTCGCGTTCGCGCTCGGCTTGCAGGTCTTTCTTCAGGCGTTTCAGGTCGGCCAGGCCGACCTTACTGCCCCGCATTC
>RCUJ01001087.1_pt1 | contig 15063 bp, 19 predicted proteins | sample 2166321 | NCBI WGS metagenome assembly RCUJ01 (sample SAMN09932808, study PRJNA488358) | compost metagenome | feature: garden; material: soil; isolation source: compost soil in an enriched community after 118 h of incubation | place: Germany: Experimental Botanical Garden Goettingen | collected... | reverse complement strand
GTTACCTCGCCTTGTTATCTGCCGCAGCCTGCGCGGCCTGCTGGGCATCCATCAGCGCATTGAGCTTCAGGATGTCCAGCAGATCGATGTCGCCGCGCTTGGCGGCGTCCAGGCTGACATGGCGGGCCAGGATGGGCCGCCAGATGATCAACTCTCTTTCGAAGCCTGCGTCGAACCGCCCGACAGGCTCGCCAGCTTCGCGCGGGCCGGACCAAAGCGGCCGGCCCAACGCGCCAAAGGGCCGGCGAAGTTGTGCTCAAGAATGTGGAACAACAGCTCCAGGATTTCGGCATAGTCGGCAAACGCCAGCCCGCGATGGGCCGACGTCAGCTTCTGGGGCTCGCGGCCGGCCAGCTCGAAGCTGACCAGCTCCGGGTCGATCAGACGCTCGGCCCAGCCGCCCAGGGCGTCGCCGCCCAGCTTGGCCGAGAGTTCACGAAAGGCATTCAGCATCGCGCTTTCGTCGCGGCCTTCGCTGGCGCCTTCCACGTTGAACACCGAACTCAGCATCGAGCCGGCGGCCGGCAGCACTTCCTTTTGCAGGTCGCCCAGCAGCTTCAACTGGCGGAAGGGATCGAACCGCGAGATCCGGAAGGTGGTGGTGCCGATGGTCACTTCCTTGACGGCGCTCATCAGGTGTTGCCCCCGATCACGTTGATGGCCGGGCCGGTCTCGATCGTCCATTCGCGGCTGCCCACCTTGGCGCCGTAGCCGGCGTCGGGCATCTTGACGATCCACGCCGAATCCGAGGCGTGCAGCGACGTGCCGCGCAGGTCGGTCACCGACACCGGCACGGCGCCGTTGCCCTCGGTGGCGCGGTCGGCCTGGTGCAGCGCGGTCAGCGCGGCGTTGCTGGCGCTGGTCTGCATCAGCGTCAGCGTGATGCGCAAGCGCGAATCGCGCGACATCGAGCGCGCCACCTCGCCGTCGACCCCGACGACAGAGGCGATGCCTTCGCCGATCTCGGTGACGGTGACAAAGGTGTCTTCGGCAAGACCCGAGATGGGCAGCGCGCCCATCACGATCTTCACCTGGTTGGGTGCGTAGGTTTTGACTGACATGGATAGGCCCCGATTACAGTTGTTGGTAGGTGAGGTTGCCCTTGATTTCGGCAACATGGATGGCGCCTGCAAGGCGGGCGCTGAAGCTCAGGTCGCGCAGGATGCGGTTGGCCTTGTCGTTGGTCGACACGCTGGCCGCGCGCGGCACGTTGATGACAAAGCCGGGAATCTTGCGGCCCGCGTCATCGATTTCATCGGGCGCGACCAGGCCCCGGCTCTGGCCCAGCAGCAGCGCCTGGCGGATGCCGTTGACCAGCACCTGGATGCCGGCGTCGGTGTACGGCACCTTGCCGTTGGCGTTGATCAGTTGCGATGCGACGTTGATCTTCACTTGCTCGGCCAACCAGTCGCGGCCACGGATCACATCGATCCATTCGCCCGCCGCGACCTTGCCGTTTTGCGTCACGGCAAAATTGCGCATCTGCTCGAAGGTGTTGGCGTTCTTGGCGTGCGCGGCCAACGCCTGGCCTTCGGTCAGGCTGTCATAGCTGACACCCGAGAGCCGCGTGTTCGCCCACGTCTCGCCACCCGGATAAAAGGTGAAGCGGTTGGCGGCGACGGCGGCGTCCAGCGCTTCGCTGGCGGCCTGGCCGTGGTACCAGACATGGGTGCGGAAGAACTGCTTCTGCTGGCACTGGGACGCGAGGTCATTGGACGCGGCCGCATCGATGATGCCGGCCTGGGCGCTGGAGACGCCGAACAGGCGCTCGTTCGATTCCACCCACTCGGCGGTGTCCAACACATCGGCTTCGACACGGCTGGCCAAGGACACGCCGTACCAATCGCCGTTTTCGCGCAGGCAGGCGTTCAACGCGGCCGACGGGGTTTCGGTGCTGACCGGCGCGGCCAGTTGCAGGTTGCCCTTCACGGCGATGGCCACGGCTTGACCGGTCTGGGCAGCGGTTACCGTGACATCGGCGCCCGTGGCGGCTGCCGTAACGGGTGCGTCGGTGTCGGCGATGGCGGCGGCCAAGGCGGTGGCAAGGGTCTGGGGCGTGCTGTCGGCCAGGCCCGACGTGGTTACGTCAACCTTCTGCATCACGCCTTGCGCATCGCGCCACGACAGCGAAACCAGGTACTCCGACACGGCGGCGCGCGTGACGGTCACGCGCGATGCATCCACCTGGCGGCGGCCAACGAAAACGCGCGCCACCGTCGGGATCTGCTTGAACGCATCGCGCACGGCGATGTAAAGCGGATCGGTCGGCGCCATGCCCATGTCCAACAGCTCGCCCGGCTCGGTCAACGCCAGGATGCGATTGACGGCCAGCGCGTGCGCGCCAAGGATCAGGAGGTCAGAGAAGTTCTGCTCCTTGATCGCCGTGGTGTTCAGCGAGATCGCCACATTGACGATCCGGTCGATTTTTGCCATTTGCGGCTCCAAAAAAAAACCGCCCAAAGGCGGCGGGACTACGTTAAGAAGGCCTTCGACGCTATCGCGTCGTATCGGTCTTCGTGGAGAAAGAAGTTTCCAAGGCAGGCGTGGCGCCGCCCGTGGTCGTGATCGTGCCGGCCACCGTTTCAATGACGCCGACAAAATCGGTATAGGTCTGCGCGTAGCGGATGCCCAGTTCAAGCACGCCCAGCCGCTCGCTTGCCGCGCCGGCGCTGTCAGGCGCCACGCGCTGTATACGGCCAGCCTGAAACAAGGCCAGGCCCAGCGCTTCGGCCTGTTCTTCATAAGCGGGGTGGCGCAGGGTCAAGCCCATCTTGTCCAACGCGCGATACGCATCCACGCCCACGCTGCGCAGTTCGACAGTGGCATCGCGATGGTCGTGCACCGGCTGGTTGCCGTCGTCATCGACGCGGCCCGTCTCAGCCGGACCCGCCTCTACCCAGCGCACGGCCATGGCGATATAGGGCGACGGCGGGAAGGCTTCAGCGTCGTCGGAAAGCACCACCGGCACGCTGCCTGCAGCGGCGCTTATCAGCGTAAGGATTGCGTTGTCGGGCGTCATGTCGGCTATTAAAGGGTTCGGAAAAAACAAAGCCCGCGAACCGTTGAAGGTTGGCGGGCTGCATTTCGTGTGGGCGCAATGTCCCGCGGCTATTGTCTCAAATCCGGTCCCAAATGCGCAGGGTTTTTATGAAGTGCGTGTCCCAATTCGGACCACGCATAGGTCGCGGATTTTGTATTGCCGCCGCAACGATGCACGTGGCCGGCATCCAGCAAATGGTCCAGCACCCGGCGTGCGCCGCGCCGCATGGCTTCTTGCGAGGCGGGCGCCAACGGCATGCCGCGACTGACGTGCCGCAGTATCTCGGCCATTCTGAATTCCCGGCCCGGGTACGCCGCCAGCAGATCAATGACCTCGTGCGCGTACTTCATTTGAATTCCCTCCAGACCTGTTGCTTGAAACTGCCCAGCGCCACCTTGTAGTAAGGCAGCGTGACGCCGATGGCGCGGCAGGCTTTCTCCTGACGCAGATGCGCGGGCAGATCCCCGTAGTCGGCGCGGCGCGTGGTTTCCGCCTGCACCACGCGCCGCTCGACCAACGGCAACGCTTCATACAGGGCATGCACGCGGCGCGCGCGTTCGTGATTCACCGGAATGCGCAGCGGCTCATCGTCATCATCGTGACCCGGTAGCGGCGGAAACGTGCACACGTCGGGCTCGTCTTGCGCCATGCGGCGCGGGCCCGGCCAGTCGCCTTCCCATTGCGATCTTGCCCAATTGCGAATCTCGTCTTCCACCCAACGCGGTATGGCCGCGTGCGTGCCTGCTCTTGCTTCCATTGTCTTGTTGTTCCGTACTTGTTTGCAGATGGCGGAGCCGCTTTGGTGTCCCGTGTCGCATCCCTTTTTGTGTTCCGCGTTGTGTTCCGCTTCGGGTCCCATTTTTTGTCCCGCTTCGCATCTCGATTCGTGTACTCGTGTCATGGACCCTCCGGCTTGGTGGTGTGCCTGGCGTGCGTCAGCATCTCGGCGATGGCCTTGGTGGGGTGTCCGCCAAGCGCGATGCGCGCCTCCCATCGATCAATCCACTCGCGATGCGACCGGCTACGCGGCTCCAATAGCTTTCCCGCCCCCATCTTTTTCAGCGCGGCTTCTGCTTGCGCGCGCGTGGCCAGCGTCTGGCCTGGCGCGGGCAGTGCGGCGCGCGGTGGCGGAATGTCGGGCCACGCGCCTCTGCTTAGTTCCTCGGTCAAGGTCCTTTCCCACCGCGCTTTGATAGCGCCGTAATTGCTGTTGAGCAGGTCCACCGTACTGACGCCCACCGCCGCCCAATACACGGCGGGGTGCGACCAGTCGCCCGTTTCGCCGCGCCGCCGCGCCGACACGCCGCGCACGGCTTCGTGATAGGCCAGCTCGGGGATCAGCCACGGGCAACACAGCTTCAGAAATTCGGGCAGCGTGGGTGGCCACTCGCGCGTCAGGCACGCCGTCAGCCCGCGCCTGACTTGCGCTTCGGTCAGCCCCGACAACTTTTGATTCCATGAATCCTTCAACTCGCGCGGCGTCAGGCCTTCCCATTGCTGCGCGAATTTCGCGCCGTACAGCAGGTGCATTTCATTGACGACCAGCGCGCCCAGGCCGGTGGACGATTCAGCGACTTGCATCGATCACCCCCATGTCGATCTCGCCACGTACCCTGCCTTCGGCCAGCACGCTGCGCAGTTCAGATGACCAGTCGGCGCGTTGCCGTACGCGGCTGCTTGCGGCGGTGCGCGGCCTATCGCGCGGTGGGTACAGCCCCAGATAGCCGCTGGCGATGCTGTGGGCGATGACCTCGCACGCGGCAATGCCCTCGGCGCGGTAGCCCGCAAGCTGTTGCAACTGCCGCCGTGCGCCTTCTTCCGTAATCGGCTTCTTGCGGGCTTTGCGATCCGCTACCCAACTGGTCCAGTCAGCGCGGTCCAGCCATTCGGGCAAGGCAATGGCGGTAGCGTCAAAACCTGGAGTGCGCTGGCACGACCGGGGTTCCTTTTCTTTCTGGCTTTGGGTTCCTGGTTCTGGTTCTGGTTCATGGTTAGTTGCACGGGTGTTCAACGGCTGTTGCTCCACTTCGCCGTCCACTGCCGCCTCCACTGCCGCTTTCTCTGCTGCTTCCACTTGCCGGCAAGCCTGCCGCGCCCGTTTCGCCGCGCTGGCCTTGCCGGCCGCGGACTTCGCTTCCTTGTTGCCGTGGTAGCGGGCAATCTCGGCATCGCAACGCGCATGCCGCCAGCCTTGATCGGTGTCCACGAAGAATTCGCTCAGCACCTGAACCACCGCGGCCTGCTCTTCGTCGGAACGCGCGATCAACAAGCGGCAGAGCTTGTCGACGTCGCCGCACAAGGGGGCTTCGGTGTCGTAATAGAGTTCGATCAAGTCGCGATAGACGCTGCGTTCGATGCGCGTCAGGTGCCGCGTGGCGCTATTGAAATCGCCAATGTGATGGGGGTAGTAGTTCATTGCGCCTTCAGCCCTTCGGCCAGCTCCGGCCAGATTCGAATGCAATCCGTGGGACGCAAGTCGCGCCGGGTGACCCAGCCGCACGTGGCCAGCTCAATCAGGGCGCAATGCTTGACCGGCACCGGCCGGCGTCCGGTGCGCCACTGGTAGACCAGCGCGGGCGATACCCCCACGCGCCGAGCCAGCGCCGCAGCGGTAATGGCCCCCTCGCAATCGAAATAGTCATGTAGGTTCATCACCAAAACTATAGCGACGCTACATCTTATTAGCAAGCCATGCTATAGTTTAATTTGCATAGCATTGCTATATGAAAATGTGGACTATCGAAGAGGAAGCCGCCGCGCTGCGCGCACGCTTTGAAGGCGTGAACCGCGCGGCCTTTGCTCGTGATCACCACGTGAAGGGCGGCCAGGCGATGATTTATCAGCACATCACCGGCCGCCGCCCCATTGGGATTGAAGCGGCCATGGCGGATTGAAGCGGCCATGGCCTACGCCGAAGGGTTTGGCTGCACGCTGGCTGCAATCAGCCCGCGTTTGGCGGCCGAAGCTAAGAAGGCGGCATCGCTATCGGCGGCGGCGCCCCTTGCCGCCCCTGCCACGGACGTGACGTGGCCCTTTGCTTCGGTGCCGCAGTCGCTTATCAAAGGCTTGGCCGACGATCAGCTCAAGCGTCTGGAGGGCGCCCTGCTATTGGCCCTGGGCCAGATGGGCGTCAAGACGAAGGCGGCGGCCGCGCAATCCAAGTCGCCGCAATCCAAACGTGGCGCCCTCTTGAATATCGACGCCATCGCGGACGAATTTCCCATGGCGCCGGTGTCGGCGGCACCCTGGGATCCGGACGGCATCACGACGCATCAGGCCGAACGCATGCAGGCGCTGCGCATCAGCACCGCGGCCAATGTCGGCCACGTCGCCCACGCGGGCTATTCCGCCAACGACCAGGAATTCATGCCCATCCCCGAGCTGGATGTGCGCCTGGCCGCCGGCCGGCTCGGCATCGAGAACTATCACGAGACCGAGATCGGCGAAATCCTGCTGCGCCGCTCATTTCTGGAATCGTTCAAGCTGCCGATCAACCGCATGAAGATCGTGTATGCGCAAGGCGACAGCATGGAACCCGTGATACGCAACGGCGGACCCATGCTGTTTTTTGAAGACCCCATCACCGACCCGCGCGAAATCGACCCGCGCACGGTCTACGCCATCAACCATGGCGGCAAGATGATCGTGAAGTGCATCGCGCGCGAACGCGAAGGCGGCTGGCTGGCCAAGTCGTTGAACCCGGCCTATGCGCCTTTCGCGCTTGAGAAAGAAGATGGATGCGAAGTTCGCATCGTCGGGCGGATCTTGTGGTCGCCTTATGACTTGCGCAATGGGGTGGATGAGCGCTTGCTGTAGGGGTGCACCGCGGGGCGCCCAGCTCACCATTCCGCGTTTATCGCCGCGCCGAGCGACCGGGCTACACCGGGGCTACAGCTTTAGGGGGGCTCGTAGGTGTAGCCCCGGCGAGACGTTAGTTCGCGGCCTTGTAGCGATTCCGCAGGTCGCGGATCTGATCGTGATTTCGCACAACGCCGGCATTCTGGCGTTCCACAATCACGCGAATTTCTTCCGGCATGGGTTCCTTCAGCGCGTCAGCATAGGCCGCCTTCGCCACGTCCTCGCCGCGCTCGCATTCTTCCAAAATAGCCAGATCGGTGCGGCCGGCCACGGCGGCCTTCAAATTGGTCCAGCCGCGATGCACCGCACCCGCGACCGTGCCACTGTCCTCGGGCACGCCACCCAACTGCGCGATCACGGTTTGCAACTCCGCGGCCCCCGCGGCGCAATCTTGCGCCCGGTTCCTGAATAGCTGCTGCAGCTCGGGGTTTTTCGTGTCGTCAGCCGCGGCTTCAAAGCCCTTCTGTCCGTTCTTCGAGGTTTCGATGAGGTGGTTCAGTGTCTTGATGACGTTGTCAGCCATGTCCGGTCTCCTAGAGGATCTATCAAGCCGCGTGGGCGGCTTGGGAAACATGACTACAGCAAGTTCTGTTCCCGGAATTGTCGGGAACGGAGGATTATCAAAAGCGCCGACTCGACTTAGTAAATTGGAAAGCTCTGGATTTCGGATGTTGATGGAAACTCCAAAACCAAAAACAAAAAAAGGCACTTCGCTTTCGCGTAAGTGCCTTTTTCACAAAATTCTTTGGGGTGGCTGATGGGGTTCGAACCCAATTCGGTCACGCGCCGCTCAAGTATCTCGCGCGCTTGGCGCTACGACTCTGCGACTCGGGCCGACTCATCGGACTTGGCCTCAGCAATCTCGGCACCGTACCGCCAACCCTTAGCCTTCCACGCCCCGCCCAATCCGCCATGGCCAGATCGGCGTCGCGCCTTGCATCGCACTCGGCATTCATATAGATCCGCTTGGGGTCGATGTCTGAGCCCGTGTGACCATCGCACACGGTCAGAACGCCCACCGGGTCGGTGTACGGCTTGCCGCGCCCCCTGCCCGGCTCGAAGTGCGTGACCAGCACGCTCGCAATGGCGACCGATCCAGCGCCAGCCGCCACAAGCAACTTGCGCTTCAGGCGATCCGAGATCATTTCCAAATCCCCTTCACCGCCGCCATCGCAGCTAGCGTGGCCGCCATCGCCGTAGCGATGTATTCGATCGGTCGCGCAAGCCGGCCCAGCCCCTGCCAGACCATGAACCCGCCGGCCTGCGCCGCGAAGCTATCGACGATGTCCTGCGTGTTCTGCCGGATCGTCTCGATAGAGTCGGTGTTCCGCGCGGTGGCTTCCGCGTTGTTGACCATGTCTTGCTCCATTTGCACGACGCGCGCGTGCGGTGACTTGATAGGCATCGGACAGACGTTCGTCAGCCATGGCCTTTCCTTTGAAGCGACAACATCGCGCGCCCCCTATAGACGCAAATAAGGGTCTATTCAGCATCCTGTAAGGAATCGGGTATCATCCCGCAACGAGATGACCCATATTTCCCATAAGAGGCAAAAGTGGTTCAAGGCGATAAATTCACCAAGCATTTCCGCTCCCCGGTCGACCGCTCAGCGCTGCGCCTCGAGGGCGCTGCACTATTCGATCGCGCCGGGAACAGATTTCCCATCTGTAGCGGCGTGCCTGTGCTTATTCCCAACCTTGAACAACTATTTCAAGAGCACTATCGAATCTCCAAAGAAGCCGGCTGTGCGATTGATGGCATCGACTGCACACCGTTTACGGCATATGTGTTGGGTTTTCGAATCACGATCAAGTCTTTGGGAAGCCCAGTCAAGTCCGATCACGCCATCGGAACTCTGTTCGACGTCGACGGAAAGCCGGCAATAGTCCTTGATGAAGGCACCAGACTGGTAGAGTCGTTGACTCTGCATACCCAGCCCATCGAAACTGACTGGGCGGCCATACAAGCGAAGCTGACGGGCGGCGCGCCATATTTGCTTCTCGACAGGCCCTTTCCCAATCCTGTCTTCCCCACCTACTACGAACTCATCGGGTACGGCGTAGGGGCCATCTTGGGCACGCACGAGGATTGTCCGAAGCGAATGGGTAAGGCAGATGCGGGGGCTGACTATTACGACCGCCTCGAACTACAAAATGCGGCGTACTTCTCAGCCGTCAGCCGCGGCTTCAATTTGCCGCTTTCAAAACACCCCGTACTCGATATTGGATGCGATACCGGATTCCTAACGCGCGCCATGGTGCGTGCTGGTGCAACTGAAGCCGTAGGAACAGACCTTCGCATATCGTCTTTCTCTGACAGCCGATGGCTGTCGGAATCCGTGGCCCCAGGATTGGCCAACATGTTTCAGTGGTGCTATCCAGAAGACCACTTCAGCGTGATCGCCGTTCGCAACAACAGTGCATTTGCATTTGCCACAGAGCTTGACGACACTTTCGCCGCGTTCGTTCAAAACTGTCTGGCATCGTTGAAAACAGACGGCGCGATGTATCTTTCATTCCTGACAAACGGCTCGGGGATCGTGGGAGACGATGGCTTCGCCAATAAGACCGTCGCGGAAATAGTCCGTTGGATAAGCGGACAAGGCGCGACGATCTTGAAAATGATGCGCCTAGGAACCATGCTCGGCTTCTGGTTGGCCAAGGGCGATGCTCGTGTCTCCAACGTGCAGCATCACACCAACAACGAGCGCGTGGGCGCTTTTGTTAGGTACGCCGAAAACGTCGGTGCTCGCCATGATCAAGCCCTAGCCATTGCAGACTTCGCCTCTGAAATCGCTTTGCATTGCTATCTTAAAGGCACCTGCAAAGCCGCCCTTTGGGGGAACGGCATTCTGAGTTACCAAACATGGCGCATGCTAAATATCCTGTACCCCGATATCACGGTGGAATATGTGGTGCGCGGCGATAAGATGGGGCAGTCGGTATTCCAGATTTCCAGTCCAAGCAATGCATCGCCCGATGCCGTTCACGTTCTTGTGGACGATGCCCATTATGAGAACCGGTCCAATGGACTTATAGACCGATGGAAGCAGCGCCGCTTTTTGGCCCAATTCCCAAACGGGCTGCGGTTTTTTTCGCCATCGTCTTGCCCATCACCTGGACCATTTCCATTTTTGTCAGGCGATCATGACCACGCAATTGCTCCTAACTTGGCCAGGATCTACTTCCGTGGAGGGCTGCGTCCAACGGCATCCAACACTGAAGAGCAAGAGGAGGAGAATTTCGAGCGGGATATGAGATATCAGTTCCCTATCGGATTTGCCGGCGTCTAGGGCGCATCGCCTACTAGGCAATAGCGCCCACTTCCTCGACAGTCTTGGCTTGGTGAAGTGAGAATCGCCGCCTCTCGTTCAAAGGCCGAATCCATATCCACGAGCCTTTGCGCCTTGACGGCAAGTCGGCCATCCCTGAGTCCATGTTTGTGTTCACGAACCGCAACGGGCAGCCGTGCACTAAACAGTGCTTTAAGGCGTTGTGTCGAAGATTATGGTGGATTGGGTCAAGGTCCCTGGCCGCGAGCGGCTTACCTTCCACGACCTGCGCGCGTATTACGTCACGGTGCTGGTGGGACGGGACGAGAACCCGGCAACGCATGCCAATCCGGCGACGACTAGACGGGGTCTATGATCGTCGGCGCGTGGTGAAGATCAAGAGCAGTGCCTGACCGATGCCACCAATCGCGGTTCATGCCACCATTGCAGAAACGGCGGGCAAGAAAAAAGCCGCTCTAGGCGGCTGATTTCTTTGAATTCTTTGGGGTGGCTGATGGGGCTCGAACCCACGACAACTGGAATCACAATCCAGGACTCTACCAACTGAGCTACAGCCACCTCTGGGGTACTACTTTCAGTATTACTTTTCAGTACTACTTTTTTCTCCCCCGCCGCGCTTCAAACTGAAGCTCAGCAACGAAGAGGCCGAACTATAGCATATTTTTTGGGGCCGTCAAAAGCCCCTTCTTTTCCTCCCCATTGCCAACGCCACACACCTTGCTATCCTTCCGCATGGCTCAACCCTGGAGGCCGACTTTTACGTCATCGCTATGGATCGCATACACGCAATTTTGATCGATTACTGGCCCCATCTGGTGTTTGCCGTCAGCATCGTGGCGGGGACGGGCGCGGCGGTGCATGCCGCGATGACCAAGCAGGACGTCCGGGCGGCCATCGGCTGGGTGGGGGTGGCGCTGTTTTCGCCGTTGTTTGGTGCCCTGTTCTATTTCGTGGCGGGGATCAACCGGATTCGCAAGACGCGGGTATCGCAACTGCGTGACGAAACCATGGTGGTGGACGCCGAACAGGTCGACACCTTGCCCGTGGATGTGGCGGCGGTATCCGGCCCGCAGTTCGCCTCGCTGAAGATACTGGGCGACCGCGTCAGCCGGTTCCGGCTGTTGGGCGGCAATGCGGTGCGGCCCCTGGCGGGCGGCGATGAAGCGTATCCGGCCATGATGCAAGCCATCCGCGACGCGCAGCACGCCATCGCGATGCAAAGCTACATTTTCGACAACGACGAGATCGGCCGCGAAATGGCGCAGGCGCTGATCGAGGCGCAGGCGCGGGGCGTGCAGGTGCGGGTGTTGATCGACGCCATCGGTTCCAAGTATTCGCGCCCGCCCATCGTGCGCACGTTGGCGCGAGGCGGCGTGCCGGTGGCGCGCTTCATGACGAATCCGCTGGGCGTGTTGCGCATGCCTTACGCCAACCTGCGCAGCCACCGCAAGGTGCTGGTGATAGACGGGCGCGTGGGCTTTACCGGCGGCATGAACGTGCGGGCGGCCTTTGTGACCGCGCTGGCGGGCGATGCCGTCAATCACGACACCCACTTCCGCGTGGAAGGGCCCATCGTGACGCAACTGATGTCGGTGTTTGCGCACGATTGGAATTTCACGACGCATGAATCGTTGCCGGCGCGCCCCTGGTTCGATCCGCACGCGCTGCCACCCACCGGCAACGTGCCGATGCGCTGCGTGCCCTCGGGGCCGGACCGTGCGCTGGGCAGTTCGCACAACATTTTGCTGGGTGCGCTGGCCGTGGCGCAGCGCCACGTGCGCATTCAGTCGCCCTATTTTCTGCCCGACCAGACGCTGATCGGCGCGCTGGCCACCGCCGCGCGGCGCGGTATTCAGGTGGATATCGTCATCCCCAACAAGAACAACCTGCGGCTGGTGGACTACGCCATGTCGGCGCAACTGGACCAGGTGGTGCGCACCGGCTGCCGCGTGTGGCGCGCGCTGGGCACGTTCGACCATTCCAAGCTGATGACGGTGGACGACGCCTGGGCCTACGTGGGTTCCTCGAACCTGGACCCGCGCAGCCTGCGCTTGAATTTTGAGCTGGACAGCGAGATCTATGACCCTGCCGTGGCGCGCTGGATTGGCAACCGGATCGACGGGCTGATCGCGAATTCCAAAGCGGAGACCTTGGAAACCCTGGCCGGCACGCCATTCGCCAAGCGGCTGCGCAACAAGGTCATCTGGCTGGCCACGCCGTATCTGTGACGCATCAAGAACGGCAACGGTAATCTGGCAAGATGCGCTACGAACTCACCGACCTCCGCCTTTTCCTTGCCATCGCCGAGGCGCAAAGCTTGTCGGGCGGCGCCAATACGGTGCACCTGACCGCCTCGTCCGCCAGCTACCGGCTGAAGAACCTGGAGTTGGCGATGGGCGTGCCGCTGTTCAAGCGCGAGGCACGCGGCATGGAGCTGACGACGGAAGGCGCGTTTGTGCTCAAGCATGTGCGCTCGCTGCTGGCCGGCGTGGAGCGCATGCATGGTGAAGTCAGCGGCTTTGCCAGCGGGCTGAAAGGCAGCGTCAAGCTGTTCGCCAACAGCAGTTCGTTGAATGGGTTCATCGTGCCCAGCCTGAGCCGTTTTCTGTCAGCCAACCCCAATGTGAACATCCTGCTGGAAGAGCGCTCCAGCAACACGATCGAGGCCGCCATCGCGGGGCAGGAAGCGGATATCGGCATCTTCGCCGGCCATGCCGAATCCGCCGGGGTGCAGGCCATCCGCTATGCGATCGATGAACTGATCATCGCGGCGCCGCTGAATCATCCGGTGGTGCAGCATTCACCGGTTCGCTTCCCGGCAGTGCTGGACCTGGATTTCGTGTGCATGAGCCGCGCCAGCAGCAACTACATCTTTTTGCGCGACATGGCCAAGCTGGCGGGCAAGACGCCCAAGGTGCGCATCCACGTGCACACCTTCGACGCCGTGCTGGCGATGGTTCAGGCCGGCGTGGGCGTGTCGCTGGTGCCGCGCAGCGTTGCCGCCAACGCGCTGCGTGAACAGCGCATCGCGGCGGTAGCCATCAGCGAACCGTGGGCGCTGCGTGAGTTGACGCTGGTGACGCAAGCCGACGGGCCGCTGTCACCGTTCGTGGAGCAGGTGGCCGAGTACCTGCTGGACGACCCGATCGTTGCCGCGACGCGCGGCTCGGATGGATCGCCCCCTCTTTGATCGACGCCTGGTCATCGCCTGGTCAGCCCTTGATCAACCCTTGATCAACCCTTGATCAGCCCTTCCCGCCGCGCTTGCTGGCCAGGAATTCGTTCATGAACTTCTGTGGTTCGCCGGTATTGAAGGCCGCGCCGAATTCCGCGACGCTGTCTTCAATCGCCGCGTCCACCGACATCGTTTCCCAGCGGCGCAGCAACTTCTTCTGCTGACGCAACGCCGCGGGCCCCAACGCCGCGAAGCCTTGCGCCAGCTTGTTCACCTCGTCGTCCAACCGCGCTGACGGCACGGCGGCATTCACCAGCCCCCAGTCCTGCGCGCGGCGCGCGTCGATCAGTTCCCCCGTCAGCAGCAGCCAGGCGCTGTTGGCCGCGCCGATCAGCCGGGGCATCAGCGCCGCATGGATCACCGACGGGATGCCGACCTTGACCTCGGGCATGCCGAACTTGGCGTCGTCGGCGCAGATGCGCAGGTCGCACGCCAAGGCGAATTCCAGCCCGCCGCCCAGGCACCAGCCGGGGATGCGGGCAATCACCGGTACAGGAAAATGCCGGACGGCGTTGCACAGGTCACGCAAGTTCGAGATGAAGCGCTGGGCGCTGGCTTCGTCCAGCGCGGCCATTTCGGCGATGTCCGCGCCGGCCACGAAGGCGCGGTCGCCGGCGCCGCGCAGCACCAGCACTCGCACCGATTCGTCTTCGCGCAAGTGCGTGAGCGCTTGGCGCAGGCCATTGATGACGGGCGTGCTCAAGATGTTCAGCACCCCGGCGTCCTGCATGGTCAGGGTGGCGATGCCGGCCGCGTCGATCTGGACGCCGGCGTGGGGAAAGGACAGATTATTGGTGTTCACGAGCGCTCCTCTTACTGCATTTTTTCGAATTTAATGTCTTCGACCACCGACTTCCAGTGGCTGTTCGACTGCGCGATCAACGCGCCGAACTCTTCGCGCGACATTGGGCTGGGCACCGCACCCTGCCGTTCGATGGCGTCCACCGTGGCCGGGTCCGCCAAGGCCTGGCGCACGGCCGCGTTCAGCTTGTCCAGCACCGGCGCGGGCGTGCCGGCCGGCGCGGCCAGCCCGAACCACGACGGGTTGTTCATGGCGGGCAGCCCGGCCTCGGCATAGGTGGGCACGTCCGGCAGCACTTTCAGCCGTTGCTTGGCCGCCACCGCCAAGGGCCGGATGCGCTGCGCCTGGATCAAGGGATAGGACGATGGAATATTGTCGAACACCACCTGCACCTGTCCGGCAACCAAGTCATTCAGCGCGGGCCCCAGGCCTTTGTAGGGAACGTGCAGCATGCGCGTGCCGGTGGTCTTCATGAACAGTTCGCCATTCATGTGGCTCAAGCCGCCATTGCCGGAAGAGCCGAAGGCGTATTTGTTGGGATCGGCCTTCAGCATCGCGAGAAACCCCGCCAGGTCCGGCGCGGGCAACGCCGGGTTCACCACCAGCACGTTGGGCACGTCGGCCAGGTTGCTGATGGGGGCAAAGTCGCGGACGGGGTCGTAGGCGCTCTTGGCATAGACGTTGGGATTGACGGCATGCGAGCTTTCCACCGCCATCACCAAGGTGTACCCGTCGGCGGGCTGCTTGGCGGCGTAGGCAGACCCAATGCTGCCGCCCGCGCCCGGCTTGTTTTCGATGATGACCGACTGGCCCAACTGCGCGCCCAGCTTGTTGCC
>RCUJ01001086.1_pt1 | contig 15063 bp, 6 predicted proteins | sample 2166321 | NCBI WGS metagenome assembly RCUJ01 (sample SAMN09932808, study PRJNA488358) | compost metagenome | feature: garden; material: soil; isolation source: compost soil in an enriched community after 118 h of incubation | place: Germany: Experimental Botanical Garden Goettingen | collected... | reverse complement strand
GATGAAAGAGGTCTTTTAACAACTTGGCAACTTTTCAATTTGTATTTTGATATTGAAAATAATATCATATCTAAATATGAAGCAAGAGAAACAATAACTAATTATGGATTAATTGATTTTAAACCTACAAATTTAAAATTTTTATATAATCCAACAGAGTTCTTTCAAGACAATCAAATTTGTATCGTTAACATAGAAAACATTGTCTTAATAAAGAATCAATATGTATATATAGAGAAAAATGGAAGATTTGAAATCGCAAAACTATTGGATATTCAATTGAACGGATCATCAGTTGAACAATCTAATAATGGTGAATTAGGATTAAAATTTGACAAGAAAGTTCCAAAGAAATCAATCCTTTGGATTAAAGAGAATCTAGAATAGCATTTATCTCCAAATCCTAAAACATTTCCAAAAAATTCTATAACACATTTTGCCTATTCCTGAAGTAATTTTAAGTATCAATTTAAAATATCAGAATCATGCAAAATAAAATACTAAGATTGTTAATGGTATTCGTTATACTGTTTTCATTTACAAGCTGTGAAGTTATTGGAGACATTTTTAAAGCCGGAATGGGCTTCGGGATTTTTATCGTAATTTTTATTATTGCGATTATTATCTGGATTTTCGCTAAAATATTCGGAAGCAAATAGTTATCAATAAACAATAAAAAAATCCCAAATTCCAATTTAAAACTTGGCGTTTGGGATTTTTTTATGGGTGTCGAACTTTGTCAAAGTTTAAAACTTTGACAAAGTTGTAAAGTCAAAAATTGGAATTTGGAATTTCAATTATTGGGATTTACAAATTATTGGAATTTCAAAAATTAAAGATTGTACATCTTCTTTCTTTGTTCCTGAATTTTTTCATCATCAAGATATTCGTCAAATGTCATGTAACGATCGATAACTCCGTTTGGTGTCAATTCTACGATTCTGTTACCAACTGTTTGCGCGAACTCGTGGTCATGCGTTGTGAAGATTACAGAACCTTTAAAGTTTTTCAATGAGTTGTTGAAAGCTGTAATAGACTCCAAATCTAAGTGGTTTGTTGGCTCATCAAGCATTAAAACGTTAGCACGCTCCATCATCATTCTAGACAACATACAACGTACTTTTTCTCCTCCAGATAAAACTCTAGACGTTTTTAAAGCTTCTTCTCCAGAGAAAATCATTTTCCCTAAGAAACCTCTAATAAATACCTCATCACGCTCTTCTTCTGTTTTAGCGTACTGACGTAACCAGTCAACCAAAGTCAAATCGTTTTCAAAGTATTTATGGTTTTCAGCTGGTAAATAGGCTTGATTGGTTGTAATTCCCCAATCGAAAGTTCCAGCATCTGCTTTTTGTTCATTGTTTAAGATTTCGTAGAAAGCAGTTGTAGCACGTGAATCTTTAGAGAAAAGAACGATTTTATCGCCTTTCGCCATATTCAGGTTAATATCTTTAAACAAAACTTCTCCATCTACAGATGCTGATAAGTTTTCTACATTTAAGATCTGATCTCCAGCTTCACGATCCTGATCGAAGATAATCGCAGGATAACGACGGCTAGATGGTTTAATTTCCGAAATATTTAATTTCGAAATCATTTTTTTACGAGAAGTTGCTTGTTTCGATTTCGCCACGTTTGCACTAAAACGACGAATAAATTCTTCCAACTCTTGTTTCTTCTCTTCTGCTTTTTTGTTTTGCTGTGCACGCTGTTTTGCCGCTAATTGGCTAGACTCGTACCAGAACGTATAGTTTCCTGAGTAGTGATTGATTTTTCCGAAATCAATATCAGAAATATGTGTACAAACCGCATCCAAAAAGTGACGGTCGTGAGATACAACAATTACAGTGTTTTCGTAGTTTGCTAAGAAGTTTTCTAACCAAGCGATTGTCTCGAAATCCAAATCGTTGGTAGGCTCATCCATAATCAGCAAATCAGGATTTCCGAAAAGTGCCTGCGCCAAAAGCACACGTACTTTCATTTTTCCTTCCATATCAGCCATTAACGTATAATGATCTGCTTCTGTGATTCCTAAGTTAGATAACATTGCTGCAGCGTCAGAATCTGCGTTCCATCCGTTCATTTCTTCAAACTGAACTTGTAACTCCCCTATTCTGTCTGCATTAGCATCATTATAATCTAAATAAAGTTCATCCATTTCTTTTTTAACAGCGTACAGAACTTTATTTCCCATTAAAACGGTTTCCAAAACGGTATGCTCGTCGAACATGTTGTGGTTCTGGTTTAAAACCGACATACGTTTTCCTGGCTCTAAATGAATATGCCCTGAAGTTGGATCAATATCACCCGAAATCACTTTTAAGAAAGTAGATTTTCCTGCACCATTTGCTCCAATAACGCCGTAAATATTTCCGTGAGTAAACGTAGTATTTACTTCGTCGAATAAAATTCTTTTACCAAACTGAACTGATAAATTATTGACTGTTAACATGAATGTCTTTTTAATTAATTTGGTGCAAAAGTAGTGAAAAAGGTTCTAAGTTGCAAAGATACTAAGGTGCTAAGGTTTTTATGCTTGTGATGAGAGGTTCTCGCAGAGTCGCTAAGGCGCAGAGTTTTGTTTAATGCTGTTTAATCGTCACGCAATCTTGTCATTTCGGCGAAGAAGACCCGAGCGATAGCGAATAGACGAAGTCAACCTTCGTCTATAATTGTCAATCTTTGTCGAGCTACTTGTGGAGATTTCTCGTTCCTCGAAATGACAAACTGGATCGTTAATTTTTGGTTAAAAAAAAACTTCGCGACTTCGCGACTTTGCGAGATTAATTAAAACTTACAATTTACTTTCTTTAGCCAAAGCCACTTCTAAACTCTCAAAATTAGGAAGCACTTTCGCAATCATTCCTTCTTTGTTTAGAATAAAATGTGTTGGGAATGAATTTAGCTGTAGAGCATTATTCATATATTCTTTCATATCTGGAATTACAGAATATGAAAGTGGTTTTCTAGCTAAGAATGCTTTTAATTGTTCTGCTGAATCTTCGGCTAAACTCATAAAAACAATATCGTTTCGATCTTTGTATTCTGAAACTAATTTATTTACTTGAGGAAATTCTCTAATGCAAGGCGTACAGTGAATGTACCAGCATTTAATCACAATGATTTTTCCTTTCATGGATTCGTTGGTCACCAGATTTCCGTCTAAATCTTTGAATGAGAATTGCGGAAAAGCTGTTCCTTCCATTTTATAATTTTTATAAGCATCAAAACCAATTTGGTTTATTGTTGCTTTTATACTTGTATCTGTTTTTGGCTGAATTTTAAATAATTTATAAACGTAAACATTCGCTTCTGATTTTAATCTAATTGGAATGTAGTTTTCGTTTGCTAATTTATCTAGAAAAGCCTCTTTAGAAATTTCTTTTGAAGATGAATCAAGTGCAGTGAAATCTCTCGAAAGCATAATACCTTTATTATAAACTGACCATTGCTCATAAGTTTTCTGAATTTGTAAGGGATCAACTTCTGGATTTCCGAATTTATTTTGAGCTGTACTCATTGTAAAAATAAAGAGTAGTGCAATTAAGCTAATGAATTTCTGCATCGATTCTGAAACAATTGTATTTGATCTCAAAAATAGTGAAAGTTTTTTAACCGCAAAGACACGAAGGTATACGCAAAGTTCGCGAAGGGTTTCTCGCAGATTTAACCGATTTAACAGATTTTTTATTAATCTATCTAAAAAAAAACAAGTAAAAAATCCGTTTTTTATCCGCGTCTTTACGAAGTAAATCCGCCTCATCCGTGTACTATATTGAGTTATTAGTCCATTTATCGAAAGTCATAAAAAAAACCTGGCAGTAAAACTACCAGGTTCATAATGCGCATCTTTAGGCAAAAACCAAATAACAAATTACCTAAAGCGGCATTTTTTAGAAATAAAATAGATTAAAACATAAATAACCAAACTCAATTTTAACCGTCCCGTTTTTTATTTCTATATTTTCAATTCTTTTTTAGTTTAAAAAGTTCATTACTTTCAACGACTTCTTATGTCCCAATTTATCGGTTACTATGACAACAAAAATCTGTTTACTAGCAAAACTTGGACAATTAAGCAGTACTTCTTTATTGTTTTGAATGTTTCTGTGGCTTGTAACATTCTGCCCTATTGTATTGAATACGTCGACCTGAGCAATGTCTTCTGTCTCATTAGATACCGATAAAGTATTGTTTCTAAAATAGGCAACAGTCGTATTGCTTTCAGCCGTTATATCTTCTACAGCCAATGTTTTTGCTGTGCCTTGCGATGCAAAATAAGCAGCATACGCTTTAGACAATTCAGATGAATTACCGCAAGAAGAGGCATCCCAGTTTACAGACCAAGTCATTAAACCTCTTAAAGAAGGATAAGGTCCGCCTGGTTGCATTGTGTATGTTCTTCCAGAGAAATTGGTTCCGTTTCTTAAATAGTCCATAGCATTAATTCCTTCTGTCGGAGTTAAATATCCGCTACCTGCTGCACTCGGACAAGCTGGCAATGCAATAAGAACTTTTGAGGCTGGCAAACCATCAAAACGCATTCCTGTTGAAGCAATGTTATATCCTTTTATGATCATATCCGTTAATGCTGTAACCATATTTGCTTTTTTAGCCGTACCATAATATTGACCGTCTAATCCGTTTTCTCCTCCTGTGTTATACAATTGTACCGCTAACAAATCCAATTCGTTGCGCAAGTTTTGAATGATTGGAAGGAATGAACCAAAAGTATCCGTATAAGTAGTATATCCTCCTTGCACATATTGTGTTTCTGGAGCTGCGGTTAACAAGAATCCTGGGCCGTAATAAGCTTTTAATTCTTTAAATGCATCTACTACGTTTTTCAATCTTGGATAAGCAGAAATACCCGCATAAGAAATATCTCTTAAACCTCCTGCACTAAAATTCATCGATCCGCCTTCAAAATCAATATCAACTCCATCAAATTGATACTCATCAATAATTGCTTTTAGACCATTAACAAAAATATTTTTTTGAGTTACATTATCTAAAACAACATGACCATTTTGACCTCCAATAGAAACAATAACAGGAACACCACTATCTCTTAAAGCTTTTATATCGTTTTTCAGCAATTGCTTATTGAAAACGCCATTGGTCAAATATCTCGCATCGTTTGTTGTTAATATTGGTGTATAACCATCGCGATTCACTGTTTCTACAAAAGAGTAATCGACTACGTTAAATTTACTTCCGACCATTTGAGAGAAATATAAAAATGGAGCTGCGGTATTTTCCCAAGAATGTGCGTACCCTAAAATAATTTTAGATGGAAGCGGAATAAATCTATTACCACTTATTGTAGCAATTTTAATAGTATTGTTTAGTGTAGTTACAGCAGCTTTATTATCGGTTGCTTTAATTACAATTGGATAATCTTGATATGCAGTTGGCGTAAAATAATACGTATACGTATTATTTGTACCTGCTGTCATATTAAATGTACCACCGTTTATGGTAATGGTAACACCAGAAACTGATCCGTCACTATCGACAGCTGTAACTGAAATTGGCACAGCTTGGAAAGAACTTTGGTATACCGTAGTATTTGATGGTGAATTCCAAGTAATTACAGGCAATGAATTTGGACAGTTTGCACCCGAACAATTTAATGTAAAAGTATATATTTTTGAATCTGTTGTTCCGTTTGAAGCCGTAGCCGTAACAGTTAACGTATGAGTTTGCGAAAACTGATTTGCTACCGGTGTCCAAACCGCTGTATAAGTTCCCGAAGAATTGGTAGCGCTTATGCTTTGTCCGTCTAAACTAAATACAACAGATGAAATTGTAGTGGCATCTGTAGCACTTAATCCTACACTTGCTACAAAATTAATTACCGAACCTAAATTTATAGCAATCGCCGAAGCTGTTGGCGCTGTAATAGCAACAACCGGTTTAGTTACAACTGTTGTTTGTGTATTGAAATTATAAACTGTTGGCGCTGTCGGAACAGCAAAGTTTGCTAGATTGTTTGGGTAATAAGCTACCTCTCCGTTTTGCCATGAATTTAATTTCAAACTTAAAATTTGCGTATAACCTGCTACAACTGCATCATCAAAATCATAATTTCCTGATGCATCTGTTATTGCTAGAACGCTTTTCCAGTTGTGAGTGTTATCTGTCCATGGTAAAACAATTTCCACTTTTGCATTTGCTACAGGCGTTGAACCGTTTTTCACCGTTCCGCTAATTAAGTTTGTCGCTGCCGCTAATGCTACTCTAGCCGTTGAACTTGTATTAAAGTTGTACGTTGTTGGACTTGCAGGAACTGCAAAGTTGGCTAGATTATTTGGATAATAATTTACCTCTCCGTTTGACCAAGTATTTAGTTTTAAACTTGTAATAGTTGTATAACCGTCTATAATAGAATTATCAAAACTGTATTTTCCTTGTGCATCTGTTGTTGCCAGAACACTTTTCCACGGATGTGCATTATCTGTCCAAGGTAAAACCAATTCTACTTTAGCTCCTGAAACTGGAGTTGTTCCGTTTTTAACTGTTCCGCTAATTTTGCTTGAAGTCGTTACAACATCTTGAGCAAAGTTTAATGTTTTATTGGCATTCAAATTAGAATAAACTGTCGACGCCGGTGTAAATGTCTGTCCTGTTAAAGCTGCAGTTACAGTATAATTTCCGCCAGAAGCTAAAGTCAATGAATATGCTCCGCTTGAGTTGGTTGTTGCAGAAACATTTCCTGCTGTAGAAGATGCAGTAACTGTTACGCCAGAAACTCCAGTACTTCCGTTAAGAACTGTTCCGCTTACGGTGTACGTTACCACTGCTGCTCCTTGAGTGAAATTAAGTGTTTTGTTAGCATCAATTGCATTGTAAACTGTTGAAGCTGGTGTATAAGAAAATCCAGATTTTGAAGCTGTAACGGTGAAGTTTAAACCTGCTGTTAAACCTGCAACGCTATAAGCGCCACTTGCATTTGAAACTGCTGTCAAAGTTGTACTTCCTGAAACTGCTGAAACGGTTACACCAGAAACTGGACCACTTCCGTCTACAATTGTACCGCTTACGGTATAGGTTGGCTGCGTTCCATTAATTACAACTGCGGTCTGATTTACCGTTACATTGTTTAGCGATACTGGAACAAAGGTATAACTCGCTTTTAAAGCTGTAAGCGAATAGTTTTGTCCTGAAGTTAAATTATTGAATGCAAAGTTTCCTGTTTGAGAAACTACTGTTTGGATAACTGCATTAGACGCATTACGCAATTCAACAGTAACATCTGTAACCAAAGCCGATCCGTTTTTTACAGAACCAGAAATACTTACAGTTCCTGGAACAACGCTACCGAAAGAAGCATCAACTTGGTTTAATAATGAATTCGGAATTGCGCCTCTGGTATCTTGAGATAATTCCCAAATCATACCACCTGCTAAATTTTTCGATTTTATATACTGCACCTTTAAGTCCATTGACTGTTTATCTTCATAAGAAATAAACTCTTTTCTAGTAGCATTATATAAATAAGGAACTTTTGTTGTATTATCAAAATAACGAACCCATCCTGCCGAAGCTGCAGATGGCGTTACCATCATCGTGTTTGGATCTAAATAAGCATGCGAATTGGTAACTGGATTTCCAACTAAATCACAAATCTCGATGCTTCCAGATTTTTCACAAGCTCCTGAACCATCCCATGTTCCGGTTGGGTTTTGCGGATTAGTACATCCAGGAACTATATATCTTGGTGCTGCAACAAATAATCCGTTTGTTGAATTTGCAGCAACGTTATCGAATTTTTTTCCGTAGAAAGGCAATCCCATGATTAATTTATTCGCAGGAAAACCAATTACATTTAAATATTGATTCGTCAATTCGTCTAATGATTCTGATTGCGTTGCGCCATACAACGGATCATTACTGTTCCCACTTGCATATAAAGGAGCATTATAGCAGGTTTTATCATACCAGTTTCCTCCAAAATCATATCCGAAATAAGTGATATAATCACAATAAGTCGAAATATCTTCGCTCATACCATACTGCGCTCTGTTGTTTGGTCCTAAATACTGTTTAGAAACATTTCTAACATTGTTTCCAGCAGCAATGGTAACCAGTTTATTTGGCATTGCCTGACGCATTGCTTTCAATAAAAGCACTAAATTTTTATTATCGTCAGGGCTATATTTTTGCGGAGGAACAGGCGCACCATTTACTATTTCTGTACCGTCAGTTCCGCCCGAAAGAGGATATTCCCAATCGATATCAAAACCGTCAATAAAAGGATACGTAGTAATAAAGTTTGCCATATCTGCTGCTAAAGCTGCTCTTGCTACAGGACTTGCAGCAATTGGAGAAAGATCTTGTCCTTTTGTCCAGCCACCAACAGAAATTAAAATTTTTAAATGAGGATACTTTTCTTTTAATTTCTTCAAATCATAAAAGTTTCCTTTTACTGGCGCATCCCACGGAATGCCGCCTTCCATATGCTCATAATCAGCATATGTGTCTAAACATTTTAACTTTGTATTCTCTGGATGGGCAGGATCATAAGTTGTGCCATAAAAAGAATAATTTAAATGCGTTATTTTACTTCCATCTATTTTCGGAACATTGAAATCCCGTGCATAGATAGACCATTGCGCATAATACCCCACTACTTTTTTTCCGTGAGCTGGTTGAGCCAACGCTAGTAAGGGAAACAATAACAAAAAGAGCAATCTGTAATAATGTTTCATAGTTAATAAATATTAGTTAATAGAAAATAAATAATTGGGCCACAGAAGCTTTTACAATCTTCTGGGTTTCGCTCAACTGCAGATTGGAACCCCGCGGTCGATTGGAAATAAACTCAAATTACATTCTATAGATAAATATTACTATTACTGATTCATTCATAATCATTAGTGAATAGCAGTGATTGATATTTATTTATAATTCTAAAAATTAATCTTAAATACAAATGATAAATTTGGGACTAATCATCAATCTATACTCTCGTTTTTGTCATGTTTTATTGTATTCTAATTCTTCTATTTGGTTTTAAAGGTTAATAATTATTCTCACGGCTTATATATTTATTATTCGGATAAGTTAAGTGCTAATTACTTCTGAAATCTTGGCTATAACTATCTCTACCGAGGAACGCCGGCAGAGATAATTAAAAGCCTGATTAATGTAACTCTAATAACACTAACTCAACCAAAATCTATATTAATTTCTTTAAGCTTTCATACACTGACAATTCTACATCAGCATGATCTTTTGTATTGCATTGCTCTACTAAATTTTTTAAATCAGCAGGTTTTAAAGTTGATTTATTATCTAATACAAGTAATAACTCTTGTGATGCATCGCTTAATTTTTTAGACAAAGGCAAAATTGGATGCACCAATGGTGCATTTTCACTTAGCACTGTCAAGTCTTTATGCACTGCAATCCATTTGTTAAAAAATGCAGTTACTTTTGCTTTATTATCAGCCGATTTATTTGCTAAATATTGATTTACTGCAGCATCAAACGCAAGTGCATCTTTTGCGTCTGGTCCGCATGCATCTGCAAACAAGGTAAACGGAGAATACATCTGGTACTCTGTTCCTCCTTTGTTACGAGTATATCCTTTTAAAGGCTCGCTAACTTTAGAAAATTCTTCAAGCGACTGAATATTTTGATTGTTAGCAATATTTCTTAAAATCACATCTTTGTTGCGAATATGTGTAATACCCAATTCTTCCAATCTAAAAGAAATGTTTTCTAAACGTTTGCGCATATTCTCCACATCCACTACATCTTCTGCAGACCATAATCTTTCTGCAATTGCTGCTGTTCTTGGCCAAATTCTAGAATCTATAGTTGTTGGTGTTGCCAATTCTGTCCACATTGTTGCTTCTCCACCAAGAATTCTTGCTTTCTCATCGCTAGTTAAATTTGCTCCTTTTGGCATTGGATCATTTAAATAATGACTTGCAATTGGATACATCAAATCGATATAATATCCGTTTGATAAAACTGTTTTGTATCCTTTTTTAACAGCGTCTACTAAAGACTGTCCTGCTGGCATTCCTTCGTTTGGACCTCTCCAAGAATGTACGATAGCTTCTTTAGACAAATCTTTAGTCAAAATTTCTTCCCAACCCATCAATTGTTTTCCATGCTTTTTTAACATTGGCGCCAATTGCATGGTAAAATACGTTTGCAGTTCGTGGTTGTTTTTTAAATTATGCTTCTTTTTGAATTCTTGAATTTTAGGGTTTGCATCCCAGTCTTTTCCTTCGTTTTCATCTCCTCCAATGTGGAAATAGGCCCCTGGGAACAATGGACAAACCTCATCGAAAACTTCACTCAAAAGCTGATATGTTTTAGGATTTGAAGGATCTAATGTTGGCGAAAAAATACCAGCATTTCTTTCAATTCCATAGGTAGCGATTGCTGTACCTTGAATATTTTTTTCGGACGTTCCTCCTGTCAGCGTAATCACTTTGCTTCCAATTTCTGGATAAGCTGTTAAAATTGCAGATCCGTGACCTGGAACATCTATTTCTGGAACTATTAATATACCGCGCTCATCAGCATATTTTACGATATTTTTAATTTCCTCTTGTGTGTAATACATTCCATCCGAAGCTACTTGAGTAAACCTTGGATGTTTTTTCATTTCAATTCTCCAACCTTGATCATCAACCAAATGCCAATGGAAAACATTCATTTTCATTGCAGCCAATGCATCAATATTTCTTTTAACAACATCAATTGGCTGAAAATGTCTTGAAACATCCATCATTAAACCTCTCCATGTAAATCTTGGAAAATCTGAAATTTTTGAAACTGGAAAATAAAAAGATTTTGAATTGTTTTGAAGCATCTGCAACAAGGTTTCCAAACCATGCAAAGCTCCTAAATCGCTTGAAGCGTTTAGAGTAATTTTATTTGAAGTGATATCTAAATGATAGCTTTCGTCTTCGTATAAACCAATTTTACCACTTTTAGTACAATTGATCTGCAATTCTGCATTTGGAACTTCATTTAGTTTTTCAATAAAACCTTGTTCAAAAAATATACCTGTTCTACCATCCAAACGGCGCAAAAAACGAGTTACTCCTCCAAAAATTCTAGCATTTGGATTTCCTGTAATGTTTACTTTAAAATTTTTGCTTAAATTAAAATTACCTTCATTAATAACAACATTCTGAGGCCAAGGCATAAGATTCAGTTGCTCTTTCTGGACTTGAGCACCTGCCGATATACCTGCAAATAATAGTACAAATAAGTATTTCATTTTTCTTCTTTTTTGGTTGGATAGTTTTTAAATAAGTATCCCTAATTTATATAAAAAAACAAAACTCAGAGTGATTTCAGCTTTACCTCACTTTGCTATGAGATCATTCTGAATTTTGCTATTTGACTCATTATAAAAATGAATCGGTTTTTTTTTAGTAATCAAAACGTTTAAAGGCTTCAATCGCTTCATATTCTGCCAAACCTAGTTCATCGTACAAAATAGCGGTGTTTTTATTTCGATCTTCTGCCCTAACCCAGAATTCACGAGAATCATTTCCTTGAAACATTACTCTGTCTTTTTGAGACTGGTGGTGCAAAATGGCATGACGTTTTAATAAAACTTCAGATGGGCTCAACGGAACAGCCATGTCGATTTCATGAATATCCCATTCGTGCCAAGCTCCTCTATAAAGCCACAACCAACAATCATCCATATATGGTTCTGGTTTAAGTTCTTTTAATGCGGCGAAAATTGCATTTAAGCAAACCTCATGAGTTCCGTGCGGATCTGCAAGATCTCCAGCAGCAAAAACCTGATGCGGTTTTATTTTTGCAATGATATCTTTTACAATAGCAATATCTTCTGGTCCTAACGGATTCTTTTTTACCTGTCCTGTTTCATAAAAAGGAAGATCCAAAAAGTGTGTATTCTCGTCTTTCAATCCGATATACCTTGTTGCTCCGTAAGATTCTCTTCTTCTTATAAGTCCTTTTAGTTTTCGTACTTCTAAAGAATCGATTTGGTTTCCAGATTTGTTGTTTAAAAACTTGATAACCGATTTGAAATTGATATCTGCTTTTTCGTCTCCGATAAAATCACTGGCAACTTCCGCAAATTTTAATGCCTCATCATCTGAAACTGCGATATTTCCTGAAGTTTGGTACACCACATGAACATCGTGTCCTTGCTTAATTAACTTAGAAAATGTTCCTCCCATAGAAATCACATCATCGTCTGGGTGCGGACTAAAAAGAATCACTCTCTTTTTTGCCGGATTTGCCCTTTCTGGACGAAACGAATCATCTGTGTTTGGTTTTCCTCCTGGCCATCCGGTAATAGTGTGCTGTAAGATATTAAACATGTTGATGTTCATATCATAAGCAGAACCTTCTTGAGCCAAAAGATCAGACATTCCGTTATTGTTATAATCGCGGTCTGTCAATTTTAGAATAGACTGTTTTGTTTTTTGGCAAAGCCAAACTATAGCTTTACTTTTTAATTCAGGAGTCCAAAGACATTCGCCAACTAACCAAGGCGTTTTGAAACGGGTTAACTCTGACGCTGCAGACTGGTCTAAAACAAAAGTTGCATTTGGATGATTCTGTAAAAATGTAGCTGGAACTTCTGAACTGATGTCGCCTTGAATTGTTCTTTTGATGATATCTGCCTTATTCTGTCCCCAAGCCATCAAAACAATGCGTTTTGATCTTAATATGGTCGAAACTCCCATAGTTATGGCACGTTTCGGCACATTATCAATACCATTAAAAGAAGATGAAGCATCAACTCTTGTGATATGATCTAAGGTAATAATTCTTGTTCCTGAGTTGACATGCGAACCTGGTTCATTAAATCCAACATGTCCTGTTCTACCAATTCCTAACAATTGAAAATCAAGGCCTCCTGCATTTTTAATATTCATTTCATAATCAATACAGTATTGATTAATTTCCTCAATTCCTACTGTACCGTCCGGAATATTAATATTTTCAGGTTTGATATCAATATGGTTGAAAAGATGCTCATGCATGAAATAATGATAGCTCTGATTGTTCTCTTTAGTCATTGGATAATATTCATCCAGATTAAAGGTGATTACATTGCTAAAACTTAGTCCTTCTTCTCTGTGCATTCTCACTAGTTCCTCATAAACTTTAATAGGAGAAGAACCTGTTGCCAGACCTAAAACACAAGATTTGCCTTTTTCCTGTTTAGATTTAATTAGCTGCGCAATTTCCTGCGCTACAATTACAGAAGCTTCAATAGAATTTTTGAAGATTTCATTATGAATTTTCTCAAAACGAGTTTCTTCAAATTTTCCAGCGCTTTTGTAACTAATATCAGGTTTTATTTCTAAAGCACTTTTCATTTTTTTCTTTTTTGTAGTAGTTACCATTCTGGCTTTAAGATATGGTATAGACAGTTTTCACCATCTATACCATACTACTAACCAAACTTAATATTCTTGTTTTTAGAAATTTGGAGCATTAACATCCCACCAAGTTCTAGTTCCACCGTTATCAGGACCGTTAAGTTTTGCAATACCTGTCTTAACACCCTCAGGGTTTCCATCTTTTTCAGTAGATACAAAGTTTATTCTTCTTACACCATACTCAGTAGTAATAGCGCCAGCACTTTGATTGTTAAGAATTGGTAATAATTTTGGGTAACCTGTTCTACGGTGCTCAGCCCAAGCTTCCATACCGTCAGGGAAATTAGCAATCCATTTTTGAGTAATGATTTTTTGCAATTTCACTTCGTTGCTTGCAGTATCATCCCAAGCAACAGTTACTTTATTTACAGCTAAACCACTATTGAATGGAGCAACTGGATCTACATAATCTTTAGCTGTTTTTACATTATTTGCAATGTAGTCAGCAGCACCACCTACAGAAAGCTGTTCAAAAGAAGCCGTAATACCTGCTTTGTAGAATGTTGCAGCGTCGCCACCCATATTCCAGCCTCTTAAAGCACCTTCTGCTCTTAAGAAATATACTTCGGCAGTATTCAACCAAACTACTTGTTTGTCTTTATCGATTATTTTACCAAAATTCGAAAATTTCATATGCAGAGTTTTATCTCCCTGAGTTCCACCAGTACGAACTCCTTTGTATTGTCCAGGAAATTGCTCAGATTCATAAAAATAAACATTCATTCTAGGGTCATTATATCCTCCCATAATAGACTCCATATCTGCAGACATACGACTATCATTGTATTCGTAAGCCGTTACTCTAAGAGGATGTTGTGCCACATTTTTATATACAATAAAACTATCGTCAACTTTTGTCATTACACCAAATTTTTGACTAATTGCTTTTTCTGCTTCTGCTTTAGCCAATGCGGGATTTACTTTTACAATACGCATTGCTAATCGTAAACGCAGTGAATTAGCATATCTAACCCATTTTTCGTAGTTCCCATCGTATGTAGAACGATCTGTGTCTATAAATGCACTTTTTTCTTTAGCATCGATTCTTTTTGTTAACTCATTAACAGCAAAATCTAAATCTTTAAACATTAAACCATATGCTTCTTCTTGAGAATCATATCCAATTGTAGCATCTGTAGTACCTAATTTTGAGTATACAATTGGCCCCCAAGAATCTGCCGCTTTATGTAAAGTCTGTACTTTTATAATCGTAGCAAGTGCATAAAACTGATCATATTTGCCCTTTGCCTCTCTTTCAACTTTTAAATAGTTTGCCATTACTTGTGCATAAATAGCCTCCCAACCCCAAAGGTTCCAATTATCAGAAAGGGCATACGATAGATTATTACTTCCATCAAAACCAGGAGGAGTGGTGTAACCTCCCCAAGCGTTTCCAGATAAATCAATGGCTACCTGATACTTCCAACCTGGAGTATTTACCATTACATTGTCAAACATACCTTTGAAAGGTCCTCTTATATGATTAAAATCCTGTGTTATTTCCTCGTAGGTAAATCCATCTGGATTACTATTAATCTCATCAAAATTATCTGTACAGCCAACTAAGGCTAAAAGACCGAAACAGATTAATGATTTTTTTATATTATTTGTTTTCATGATGTTTTAATTAGAAAGTTACATTTAAATTAAGACCAAT
>RCUJ01001079.1_pt1 | contig 15108 bp, 19 predicted proteins | sample 2166321 | NCBI WGS metagenome assembly RCUJ01 (sample SAMN09932808, study PRJNA488358) | compost metagenome | feature: garden; material: soil; isolation source: compost soil in an enriched community after 118 h of incubation | place: Germany: Experimental Botanical Garden Goettingen | collected... | reverse complement strand
ACAACCACAACTAATCCGGGGCACTGAAATGCAAGTTATTCTGCTCGAAAAAGTCCTCAATCTGGGCAACCTGGGTGAAGTCGTCCGCGTGCGTGACGGTTACGCCCGCAACTTCCTGATTCCCCAGCGCAAGGCCCGTCGTGCTACCGACGCCGCCCTGAAGGAATTCGAAGCTCGCCGCGCCGAGCTGGAAAAGGCCCAGGCTGAAAAGCTGGCCGCCGCCCAGGCTCTGGGTGAGCGCATCGCCGGCTTCCAACTGAAGATCGCTCAGAAGGCCGGCGTTGACGGTCGTCTGTTCGGCTCGGTGACCAATGCCGACATCGCTGAAGCGCTGAAGAAGGCTGGTTTCGAAGGCGTTGAAAAGGGCCAAGTGCGCCTGCCCAACGGCCAACTGAAGTCGGTTGGCGAGTTCCCCATCCAGGTCGCCCTGCACGCCGACGTTGTTGTCGACGTCACGGTTCTGGTCGAAGGCGAACTGTCCTAAGCCGGTACCCGCAGTAAAAAGAAGCCGGCCCGCGCGCCGGCTTTTTTTCTTGTTGTCTGGTCGTTTTATGCTTGCTGCCTTGTCGGCCACGCCTAAGACGCCACCTTGCTTCGCACAGAGGACCCCTTGACTCAGCCGCCCGTCCATCGCAACGCGCCGCCCGGCCTGCGCGCCTGGCTCGACAGTGTCGATGCTCAGCGTGAACCTTCGGTGCGCGACGTGAGGATCGACGGCGTGCGCTGCATCGTCAAGCGCCGGCGTCCGAGTTTTGGCCGTGGCGTCAGCTACGCGCTGCGCTATGTGCGCGCACTTTTTCTGGGCTTGGGATGCAAGGTGTTCCTGGGCGAATTTCCGCGCCCCGGCGTGCTGTTGCGAAACGGCCTGACGCACGAGGCCCAGCGCTTGTCCACGTTGTTGGAAGCGGGTTGCCGCGTGCCCGAGGTGTGGTGGCAGGAGCAGGGGCTGTTGGTGCTGGAATACGTGGGCGACGACCTGGCCGACCTGATCCGCAACGAAGACGCCACCTCGCAGCTTTGGCTGACGCGCGCGGCGGCCGCTGATCTGGCGGCCTTTCACGCGCGCGGCATGTGGCACGGTGGCGCGCAGATCCGCAATGTCACCTTGCGTGACGGTGAGTTGTGGCGCATCGATTTCGAAGAGAATATCGGCGCGACCCTGTCTCGGCCGCTGGCCCAGGCCTACGACCTTTTCCAGATGTTGTCCTCGCTGGTGTCTTTGCGTAAATTGCCCGACGATGTGGCCGTCACGCTGGGTAAACTGGCGCTCGATGTCTATCTGGAAAGCAACCCGGACACCGTGGTCAAGGCGCGCATGAAGCGGCTGGCTCGCGTGCTTTGCGGCGTTGCGGCGCCTTTGCGTCCCCTGTTGCGGCGCCTTCCGTCGCGCGATATCCAGGGTTTTTTCCGCGTTGCCGATATCCTGCAGCCGTTACTATTGAAGCCATGAACACACCTGCCGATCCCCAGCTTGAATACCTGCGCGTTCCCCCCCATTCCATCGAGGCGGAGCAGTCGGTGCTGGGCGGTCTGTTGCTGGACAACACCGCGTGGGACCGTATTGCCGACGTGTTGGTCGAAGAGGACTTCTACCGCCACGACCACCGGCTGATCTGGCACCACATCGCCCGTCTGATCGGCTTGGCGCGGCCCGCCGACGTCATCACCGTCAACGAATCGCTGATCAGCGCCGGCAAGGCCGAAGACTCGGGTGGCCTGGCGTATTTGAACGCGCTGGCGCACAACACCCCGTCGGCCGCCAACATCCGCCGCTACGCCGAGATCGTGCGCGAGCGCGCCATGCTGCGCAAGCTGGTGTCGATTGCCGATGAGATCTCGTCGGCCGCCCTGAACCCGCAGGGCAAGGAAGCGCGCCAACTGCTGGATGAAGCAGAATCCAAGGTCTTCAAGATTGCCCAGGAAGGCTCGCGCGGCGCGGCCGGTTTCCAGGAGATCCAACCGCTGTTGACCCAAGTGGTCGAACGCATTGACGAGCTCTACCATCGCGAAGGCAGTTCCGACGTCACTGGCGTGCCCACCGGTTTTACCGACCTGGACAAGATGACCTCCGGTATGCAGGGCGGTGACCTGATCATCGTGGCCGGCCGTCCGTCCATGGGCAAGACGTCGTTCTCGATGAACATCGGCGAACACGTGGCCATCGAGCAGGGCTTGCCCGTGGCGGTGTTCTCCATGGAAATGGGCGCGGTGCAGTTGGCGATGCGTATGTTGGGTTCGGTCGGCTTGCTGGACCAGCATCGCATGCGTACCGGCAAGCTCATCGCTGATGACTGGCCGCGCGTGACGCACGCTGTGCAACTGATGCAGGATGCGCAGGTCTATATCGACGAAACGCCCGCCCTGAGCCCAATGGAAGTGCGTGCGCGCACGCGCCGCCTGGCGCGCCAGTGCGGTCAGCTTGGCCTGATCATCATCGACTACCTGCAACTGATGTCGGGCAACGGTTCCGGTGAAAACCGGGCTACCGAAGTGTCGGAAATCAGCCGGTCGCTGAAAGGCCTGGCCAAGGAACTGAACTGCCCGCTGATCGCGCTGTCGCAGTTGAACCGAAGCCTGGAACAACGCCCCAACAAGCGCCCCGTGATGAGCGATCTGCGCGAATCCGGCGCTATCGAACAGGACGCCGACGTGATCCTGTTCATCTACCGCGATGAAGTCTATAACCCGGATTCACCCGACAAGGGCACGGCCGAGATCATCATCGGCAAGCAGCGTAACGGCCCTATCGGCACGGTGCGCCTCACCTTCCAGGGTTCCAGCACGCGCTTCCTGAACTTCTCCGGAGCGCAGCCGCGCGACATGTACTGACCTGCCGTCGGCATAAAAAAAACCGCGTCACAGCGAATGTGCGCGGTTTTTTTCTGTGCGGAAGGGGTCAGTCTTTGATTTCCGGACGCTTGCCGTAACGCGCGGCCAGCACGCCGCAGACCATCAACTGAATCTGATGGAACAGCATCAAGGGCAGCACGATAGCGCCCACGGCATGGCCGGCGAACAGGACCTGCGCCATCGGGATACCGCTGGCCAGGCTCTTTTTCGAACCGCAGAAAAGCAAGGTGATGCGGTCTTCCACGTTGAAGCCAAAGAGCTTGCCGGCCAAGGCGGACAAGCCTAGCGCAAGCGCCAGGATGACCGCGCAGCACACCACCAGGCCGACCAGCGCGGGGATGGGCGTGGTGCTCCACAGGCCTTCGTTGATGGCCTCGGAAAAGGCGGTGTACACAACCAGCAGGATCGAACCCTGGTCGACGAACTTCAGCATGGCCTTGTGCTTGTGGACCCAGGCGCCGATCCAGCGGCGGGCGAACTGGCCCAGCACGAAGGGCAGCAGCAGTTGCAGCATGATCTTGCCGACCGCATCGAAAGAGATCGGCGCGCTGCCGGCATTGGCCACGACCGTGCCTACCAGCAGCGGGGTCAGGAAAATGCCCAGCAGGCTGGAGGCCGATGCGCTGCACACCGCGGCCGGCACGTTGCCGCGCGCCATGGAGGTGAAGGCAATGGCCGATTGCACCGTGGCGGGCAGGCAGCACAGGAACAGGATGCCCAGGTACAGCTCGGGCGTGACCAGCGGTTCCAGCACGGGCTTGAGCGCCAGGCCCAGCAAGGGAAACATCAGGAACGTGGCTGAGAAGATCGTCAGATGCAGCTTCCAATGCGTCAGGCCGGCGATGATGGCCTCGCGCGACAGACGCGCGCCGTGCAGGAAGAACAGCAGGCCCACCGCAATGTTGGTGATCCAGCCGAAGACCACCACGCCTTGCCCGTGCGCGGGCACGATGCTGGCGATGATGACGGTGCAGATCAGGTAGAGGGTGAAGCGGTCGGGCAGAAGGCGGACTAGGCGTGACATGGACGAACCAAAGGGCGGGCTGAAAGCGGAAACAATAAGCGGGAACAACAGGCGGGAATGACAGGCAGCGGCGCGACCGTCGCGCCGGAAACGGGGCGTATTGTAGTCCTCGTGGCGCGCCCGGCGCGCTAGGGCGTCATCGTCAGCGCCAGGTCGAACGCGGCGACCAGCGAAGCGTGGTCGGCCACGCCCCGGCCGGCGATGTCGAAGGCGGTGCCGTGGTCCACGCTGGTGCGCACGAAAGGCAGGCCCACCGTGACGTTCACGCCGTGGTCCAGCCCCAGGTACTTCACGGGGATCAGGCCTTGGTCGTGGTACTGGGCCACGACGATGTCGAATTCGCCGCGGCGCGCGCGCATGAAGATGGTGTCGCCGGGCCAGGGGCCGCTGGCGTCAATGCCTTCGGCGCGTGCGCGGGCGATGGCCGGCTCGATGATGTCGATGTCTTCGCGACCAAACTTGCCGCCTTCGCCGGCATGCGGGTTCAGGCCAGCGACCGCCACGCGCGGGGCGGCAATGCCCATCTGGCGGCACGCGCGGTCGGCCAACCGCATGGCCGTCAGCTCGGCTTCGGGGGTGATGCGAGCGATCACGTCGGCCAAGGCCACGTGAATGGTCACCAGCAGCACGCGCAATTCGTCGTTGGCCAGCATCATGGCGAAGTCTTGCGTGGCGGAGCGGTCGGCCAGGATCTCGGTGTGGCCGGGATAGTCGATGCCGGCCTCGTGCATGGATTTTTTATTCAGCGGCGCGGTGACGATGGCGCGGATACGACCGGCCTGCGCGTCGTCGATGGCGGCGCAAACATAGTCATAGGCTGCGCGTCCGGCGGCGGCGCTGATCTGCCCCAACGGCAATTCGTCGGGCAGGGCGGCGCTACAGGCAATGACATGAATGCGCCCCGCATCGGGGCTGGCCTGGGTGACATCGCGGATTTCCATGATGTCCAGGCGCGCGCCCAGTTGGGCAGCGGCGCGTCGCAGCGCGCCCGCGTCGCCGTACACCACGCAGGGTGCGTTCAGGCCTTGCGCAATCGCCTTGACGACGATTTCAGGGCCGATGCCGGCGGCATCGCCCATGGTGATGCCCACGGGCAATGACGCACTCACGATGCCTTGTCCTTGGCGGGTTCGATGACGCCGCATTCGAACGTGACCGTGGCACGCTTGGAACCCAGCCCGGTCGCGTGGTTGGAAGTCACTTTCGGCTTTTGCAGCTTGCGGCCGATCTCCTGACAATATTGGTCGGCGCGTTGCAATGTCTGATTTTTCAGTTCGACCCATGTCAGCAATTGCGTGCCCGAACTGTAGGTAACGCTGTAGGTGTCTTTACCGACGGACGTCACCTCGCTCATGCTGGAGCAGGCGGAGAGCAGGGTCAGCAAGGCGGCGGCGGGGGCAAGGCGTGCAAACATGGGTCATCCAGAAATCGCGATATCCGTCATTACAACACCATGTCGGTCCACGAGAAAAGACGGCAAGATTGCAGCAGCCGCCCCGGGTGGGCCTCAGGGGGCGGCGACCGCACTGCGCCGGTCCACCTTGCGGCTCAACACGATCGAGGTCTGCGTCTGCTTGACCCCGTCGATCAGGCCGATGCGGTCCAGCAGATCGTCCAGTTGCTCGTGAGTTTCGCACCGCAGGAAGATCAGGTAGTCATACGGCCCGCTGACCGATGACACCTCTTCCACTTCCGGCATGCGTTCCAGTTCGCGAATGACGGCGGCCGGCGTCTTGGGCAGCACGCTGATGAAGCAATACGCCCGCACCGCGGCCTCTTCCAGGCGACGCCCCAGGCGCACGCCATAGCCCGACACGATGTGTTCGCGTTCCAGCCGCGCGATGCGCGCGACAATGGTAGTGCGCGCCAGGCCCAGTTTGCGCGCCAGGATGGCCGCGGGTTCGCGCGCGTTGGCCGAAAGCAGGCTCAGCAATTGCCGGTCGATGTCGTCGAGTCGTTCGTTCATGCAAGGAGCGTGCGAGTAGGGGAGTGCCGACGGTACAGGCGTGAACCCGCCCACGTCAATGCAATGGAGCAGGGCTAACCGTCTGATTCGGGCGGAATGCCGCCGTGATAGATACGGCCGTCGAACTCGAAGCGCGTGATGGTTTTGTGTGCGGCCTCGAAAATGCGGTCGCGACTGGCGCCGTCCAGCCCGTCGTGGTCGGCGAAGCGAAAGCGGCATAGGTCGATGTCGCTGTCGTAGAACACCGAATTCACAAAGCGGCTGACGTCGGCCTCATGCGCGAAGTGCGCAAATTCCCGCAACTGTTCCATTTCGTGGAAGGCGCCATTGCGGCTGACCAGCAGCATGCCGAATTTGCGTTCTTCGTCGGCCACCAGTTCCGGCGCGGCGGGCGCACCGACTGACAAGGCGTCTTCGTAGTCGAAGCGCGCGCCGGCGTCGTGCATGGCGTCCAGCACGGTTTGCCATTGGCGTTCGTCCAGTGTCAGGCGGGCCATCATGTAGAACAGACGTTGTCGGCCCAGTGTGCGCGGCTCGGGGCCGCCGACATAACTTGGCCATGGCGTTGCGGCATCCAATCCGGCCAGCTCGGCCATGCGCGCATCGCTGAAACCCAGTTTGTCCTGCAGGCGCTGCAGGGATTGGGCGTCCGGGGGTGCATAGTTCTGGATCGTCTTCATAAGCGCTCCGGTGTCCCCGGATGCCGCGGATGGCGCCGGTGGCGTGCGCCGCGGTGCCCCAGCGGCTACGCTTTATGCTAGCGCGGCGCCTGGCGCTTGCCTAGCGCCGGCAAGGCGGGCGGGCTCAGGCCGCGGGTGGGCAGGTGGAGCGCGGGCGCCATGCTAGGATTTGCGCCGATCATCACTGCCAGGAGGCTTTCGCCATGGATATCCAAGAACAAATTGCCGTTATCGTCCACACCATTTCGCACCAGGGCGGCCGCATCGACGCGCTGAATTCGACCTTGTTGTCGATGCTGCATCTGGTCAAGGCATCGCCGGGCCTGCGTGAAGCGATCGAGGCGCAGTTGGAGCAGAACTATTCCAGCCTGTTGGCGCGTTCGGAAAACCCGCAGTACGTGGCGGGCTTCGAAAGCGTGCGCGACATGATCATTGCCGCCCTGAAATAAGCGTTGCGCGGGCGCTGCACATCAGAAAGTTACCCACAGCTTCTGTGGACAAGCCTTGGGATAGTGCGGGCATAGATCCGCATTTCCCTTTAATTACAAGGGCTTGAGGCTGGCGGTCAAAGGTGGCTCCATTTGCGCGTTTCAGACACGCAATTGTGTAATCTCCACAAGCGCGCCAAGCCGGGTAATATGCGGCCCCATGCGGAATCAGTATCGATTGGAACACCCGGGCACCGCCATGTTGGCGCGTGTCTCGGAAGCGGCAAAGCTGGCGGCGTTCGACCCCGGCAAACTCTCGCCCCAGGCGCGTGAAAGCTGGGAGCGCATGGGGCATGGCTTCAAGGCGTGGCACGACTTTGATCAGCGCCACCCCATCCTGCGCCGCTTGGCGCTGCTGCCTCTTGTTGGCGGCTGGTACCGCAAGGCGCGGCGGCGCCATGTGCTGCGCGCCAGCGGCCGAATCGTCTGTTGATGGCGGCTTAGCGTTGCCGTCGTCGGGCAACTAGATGGTAGGCCAGCCCGATCACCAAGCCGATCGCCGCGGCCACTGCCAACTTGGTTTCCACGCCGTGCAGGCGGCCAAGCAAGGTCTCGATGGTTTGGCCAAACGCATAGCCCAACACGCTGAAGCACACCGCCCAAATGACAGCGGCGATGGCGTTGAGCACCAGAAAGCGCAACGGTGGCACGCGCGACATTCCCAACGCCACGGGCCCCACGGTACGCAGACCGTAAAGGAATCGCAGGCTGAGGATGAAGCCATGCGGATAGCGGTCGATGGCGGCCAGCGCTTTTTCGAATGCCGGTTTTTCGCGGATGCGCCGCACGAAGCGGTGGTCGCGATAGCGTCGGCCTAGAAAGAACAACAGTTGGTCGGCCCCGAAGGAACCGGCGAAGGCGCATAGCATCACATAAGGCAAGTGCAGAAGATGCTGATGCGCCAGAAAGCCCGCGAACACCACCACGCTTTCGCCTTCCAGAAAGGTGCCGCCCAGCACCGCCCACAGGCCGTAATCAACGATGAATTGATGTAGGGACGTGCTCATGCCGCGCGATCGCCCACGATGCGCGCCAGCGTCAACAAGGCTCGCGAGATGTCTGGCGTGGTGCGCTGGCCGCAACTGATGCGCAGGAAATGGTTGTAGCGCGTGCCGTTCGAGAACATGGCGCCGGGGGCAACGCGAATGCCTTGCCGCAACGCCGCTTCAAACACGTCCATGCCCGAACGGCCGCCGGGCATTTCCACCCAAAGCAGCATGCCGCCTTGCGGCACGCTCAGGCGCGTACCCTGCGGAAAGTGCGCGGCGATGGCCTCGGCCGTCTGGTCGCGCTGTTGCTTCAACTGCCTGCGCAAGCGCGTCAGGTGGCGGTCATAGGCGCGTGACCCCATGTACTCGGCCACGGCGATCTGCGCCAGGGGTTCATTGGGCCGGCTTTGCGCGAATTTCAGCATGGCGATGCGCGCTTTCCAGCGCCCGCCCAGCAGCCAGCCCAAGCGCATGCCCGGGGCCAGCGTCTTGTGCATAGACGAACAATAGATCACGTTGCCGGTCGCGTCCCAGGACTTGGCCGCGACCAAGGGCGTGTCGTCATCGGTCAGCGCGCCGTAGGTGTCGTCTTCGATCAGCGGCACCTGCTGGCGCTCGCACAGCGCCACCAGCCGGGCTTTTTCAGCATCCGGCATGACGCAACCCAGCGGATTCTGGAAGTTGGGCACGACAACCACGGCGCGAATATTGCCGTGCGTCTGAAAGGCCAAGTCCAGCGCCTCGATCGACAATCCATGCTGCGGGCTGGTCGGAATTTCCAGCGCGCGCATGCCCAGGCTTTCCAGAATCTGCAGCAGCCCGAAGTAAGTGGGCGACTCGACGGCGATGGTGTCCCCTGGCCGGGCGACCGCGCGCAGGGCCAGGTTCAGGGCTTCGATGCAGCCGTGCGTGACGATGACGTCATCCGGCGTGGTGTTGATGCCATTGGTCAGCGCCCGACGCGCCAGCACCGAGCGCAAATCGGGATGCCCCTGCGGCGGTACCGGGCTGACCAGCACGTGCGGCGACGAGCGCAGCGCGCGCGTCATCGCCTGCTTCAGCGCGTCCATTGGATAGGCCTCGGGCACCGCGGCCGCCAGCGCGAAGTTGGCGCTTACGGGGTGGGCTTCGCACTTGGCGATGAAGTCCGAGACGCGGTCGTGGATGCCGACGTACTGCGCCGCGCCCAGCGTTTGGCGGATGTCGGGCTCGTTGACCGGCGGAATGCTGTTTCGTCGGGCCTGCAATACGAAATAGCCCGACCGTGGCCGGGCCTCGATCAAGCCGTCGTCTTCCAGTTGGCGGCAGGCTTGCAGCGCCGTGGATAGGCTGACATGGTGCGTGCGCACCAGCGTGCGCACGGAGGGCATGCGCTGGGCGGGCGCCAGGACGCCCGTCTGGATGGCGCGCCGATAGTGGTTCGCCAGGCGGAGGTACAGCGGTTGTGGGTCCATGCGCCGATCATGCTCCCCAGGCTTGGAATGAAGGAAGGCACAGATTGACGAAAAGTACACCATAACAGCCACAAAATCGAGCATCTGCATCGGTACAGAAAGGGCGGGATTGTGGCTGTTGCGCAAAGCAGCGCCCGCGTAGCCTGTCAGTGTCCGATTGGAGATCATCATGCAAGCCGATATGTACCCCGAAGGTCCGTCCCGCCGCCTGGAAATAGCGTCTGGCGCATCCCGCGCCTTTGTCCTGCGCGCCGGTGCAACCATCATTTGCGTGGCCGGCAGTGTGCGCCTGGAAGAACCCGCGGCGGGCGCGGAAGCCACGGGCCGCCTGCCTTTGCCGGTCGCGGTGCGAATGAACGCCGGCGAGGCGCACGCGGTCGTCGATGGGGGCGTGGTGCGCATCACGGCCATCGACGCCGCCGATGTCATTTGCCTGGACGTTCCGGACCCAATTAGCCGTATTTTGAAGGCGGCCACGAAAATATTTCGCCTGAAAGTGCTTAAATCTTCGAATAAAGGGCTGGGTGCGCTGCACAAGATTTCATAATGGTGTATGATTCATCACATCAGACGCGGGGTGGAGCAGTCTGGCAGCTCGTCGGGCTCATAACCCGAAGGTCGTAGGTTCAAATCCTGCCCCCGCAACCAGTTTCAAGAAAAAGCCGCGATTCTTATCGCGGCTTTTTTGCGTCTGGGTTTTCCTTTTTTCGTCCGGGCTTTTTTTCGTCCGCACTTGCCCTGGGTCAACCCAATCTTCCAGTCCGGAGTTTCCCGGATGTTCCTGCCCGCACAGCGCCGCAACCCTGAGCTACCATGGGCCACGCGCGCTAGTTTGCCGCACAGGAGGAGGGTCCATGGGTACAGCAAAATACGATCATCCCGGCTTTGTCGCCGACACCGGCGCTGAAGGCAAGTACCACGTAGGCATCTGGTGCCCGCACGGCTACCCCGCCCACATCCATATCGGTCGGCCCGCGGAACGCGGTGATCCCCAGGCACTGCTGCGCTTGCGCATTCCTGACGGCGTTTTTCAATCCCTGCCCGACGATCCCGAAACCCTGTGCCGCCGCGCGCTGGGCCAAGCCATGGGCGCGGGCTTGCTGCGTTCCGTGGCGGTGGATGGCGAATACCAAGAACTGCGCTTCGAAATGGACGCGGAGCCGTGGTCGGGGCCCATGCAGGCGGCGGGTAACGCCTGAAGTGGGAAGTGACGGTCGGAAGTGACGACGGTCGGAATTTAGGGCCGGAAGTTACCCACAGCGACTGTGGACAAGCCTTGGGATAGGCTCTGTGCATGTCGGAATTATCCTTTCATAACAAAGGCTTGGCGCCTGCGGTCAATCATTGGCCGGTGCCAGGCCTTTTTCTTGTCAATCGGCGGGCTTGGCGGCGGCGTTGAGCGCCCAGTAAATAGGGGCCGTGCGACAGAAACAGGGCCCGTGCGACAATTCTTCCCCGAATCGCGGGGCATTCGTTTTGCTGCGCGTTTCGCCGCTATTCTCGCCGCTCCTCCCCGCTTTTGATCACATCGTGTGCCTCATGCCTTGCCCCGTGTCCAACTCCTTTCCCGTCCAGACGGGCTTGCTGCCATGACCGCCCCGACGCGGCGCAACTCTACGTGCGTTGCCGTTATCGGCGGCGGCCCGGCCGGCCTGATGGCGGCGGAACGATTGGCCGCTGAAGGCTTGCAGGTTGACGTGTTCGACGCCATGCCCTCGGTCGGACGCAAATTCCTGATGGCGGGTCGGGGCGGGCTGAACCTGACACATAGTGAAGCCGCGGCGCCGTTCCTGGCACGCTATGGCGAGCGGTCCGCGCAGCTTGCCTCCTGGCTGCAAGCGATGGACGCGACGGCGCTGCGGGATTGGGCGCATCAGTTGGGCATCGACACGTTCGTGGGGTCTTCTGGGCGTGTCTTTCCCCAGGAAATGAAAGCCGCGCCCTTGTTGCGCGCCTGGCTGGCAAGATTGCGCGCCAGCGGTGTCCGGTTTCATATGCGGCACCGGTGGCTGGGCTGGCCGCCAGGGGGCGCGGTGGACCCGGGGGCGTTGCGCTTCGAGACGCCGGAAGGCCTGCTTACGTTGACGGCGGATGCCGTGGTACTGGCCTTGGGCGGAGGAAGCTGGGCCAAGTTGGGGTCGGACGGCGCATGGGTGGCCGGGCTGCAGGCGCATGGTATCGAGGTGGCACCGCTACGGCCCGCCAATTGCGGATTCGACGTCGCGTGGTCCCCGCATTTTTCCGAGCGTTATGCGGGGCAGCCGGTCAAGTCCGTTGCCATGGCCTGTGCCGGTGAAGCGGGCGGCGCGCGGCCTCGCCAAGGCGAATTCGTGGTGTCGGAAACGGGCATCGAGGGCAGTCTGGTGTATGCCTTGTCGGCGGCCTTGCGCGACCGTATCGACGCGGAAGGCCGGGCGGTTGCGATGCTGGACCTGGCGCCGGACTGGACGCAGGACAAGGTCATGGCGGCCGTCACGCATCCCCGTGGCGCGCGCTCCATGTCCAGCCATTTGCAAAGCCGAATGGGGCTGACGGGGGTCAAGGCGGGGCTGCTGCGCGAATGCGCAGCGGCCGAAGATTTCAAGGATCCGGCGCGATTGGCCTTGCGAATCAAGGCTTTGCCCGTGACGCTGCTGCGTGCGCGTCCGATGGACGAAGCCATCAGCACGGCGGGTGGCGTGTCATTCAACGCGGTGACGGATGGGCTGATGTTGCAATCGGCCCCCGGCGTATTCTGCGCCGGCGAGATGCTGGATTGGGAGGCGCCTACGGGCGGCTATCTGTTGACGGCCTGCATGGCCAGCGGTGTGGTGGTTGCCAAAGGCGTGCTGGATTACTTGGATGGCCGGCGCGAAGGTTCGCCCCGGCAGTGATGTTCAGGACCCGGATGGGTAGGGCGCCATGCCCAGCGGGGGGCGTGGCGCAAGGTCACCCACCACATGGCCCACCACGGGGGTGGCGCCATCTTCCGGCTGAGTGATGATGCCGATCACGCGGGTGATGGCGCTGGCGGGAATGCCGGTGCCGTGTGCGGGATCTTGCACAAGTTGCCAAACGATGGCGTCGGCCGGGCCGGCGTCCGTCAGGGTGGCGGAAGAAGAATCCAGGCAACCGCGGGCAAAGAAAGACCAATCCGAGGCGCTGCAAGGCAAGCCGTGTGCCGTGGCCAGACGCGCCAGGGCCAGAGGTGCATCCGCTTGGCCCGCCGCATGCTGGGCGGCTGCGCCCAGCGATACGTCCAGGGACAGCAAGCGGAGAAACTCGACGACGTTGTCTGAATTCATTGTGGGTCTCCTAAGAGCTGGTCTGGTTCTCGATCGGCCTTCAGCCACGCTGCAGGATCGGGTCAGCCGGGGCTTTGGCCCAGCATCGATACAAGCGATTGCTTGAGGCGGGCGGAAAAGATGGGCACCGTATGGGACACCCCATTGCGGTCTACGCCTTCTTTCAATTCAACCGTCTGGCCCATGAAAATCTCGGGCGCGGCGTTGATCTCGTTATAGCGGGCAAGCAACTCGTCCACCTGTTCTTGGGCGTCAACCAGCGTGCTGCTGTCTGCAAGCCTGCCGGCGGCATGGGCTTGCAGGATTCGGTGCAGATCATCGATAAACAGCGCCAAAGCTGCTTGGCCGCGGCACTGCGGCTGTTCCCAGCCCCAGCCCTCAACGGCGGCGCCAGCATTCTGTGATACGGGTTTTCGGTTCATGTGCGAATCCTAATCCATTGGCGGCAAATACGCGACAACCCAGGCGGGCTGGGGATGTCACGGCCGCGTAAGGGCCGTTACGGGGTTTGTGTTTCCGGGTGGTGCGCAATCGGGATTCTTTGCGGTATGCTGGCTTCGGTTTTCACGCCCAGACAGGAGATGTATATGAAACACAAGGTTGTTTTCGTCATGCTGCTTTCGATCGCCGCACTTTCGGCGGGCTGCAATACTGTTGCGGGCGCCGGCAAGGATATCCAGCGAGGCGGTGAGAAGATCGAAGGCGCTGCGAAGTAAGGCAGCGCGTCCTGACTCGGATCAGGCCGCTTAAGGCCACGCGGGAAATGCCCAGGCATTTCCCGCGTGGCCTTTTTGCAGCCGCTGGCATAATCGCAGAAGTCCGAATTTCAATGCGGGAAGAATCATGCGCAAGTCAGTATGGGTGGGTGTAACGCTGGCGGTGCTGTTGGCCGGCTGCGCGAGCAAGGGGGTTTACGAATCCGACGCCGTGCAGAAAGAGACCTTCAGCGTCGACACCAACTATCAAGCCGCCTTCCGCCGTGGTGGTGAATATGTGCGCACCTGCCACATGAACGTGAAGCATCCTTATGGCGTTGCTTATGCCTGGCGCCACGTCTTGGGCGAGAAGGGCGCGCCCGACGAAATCCAGGTTTACAAGGTGGGCGAGCCCGCCGCGGTGCTTGAGCTGATTTCCGCCGAGGCCGACGGCCCGGCCAAGTCCAAGGTGACGGTGACGGTGCTGGGTCAGGGGCGCTGGGACAAGGCCGAGCTCGCTGCCGTGCGTGCCTCGATCCAGACCGCGACGCCGACGTGCCGCGCGGCCGACGGCAACTGATATATGGACCCGCGCGCTCAGCAGATCCGTTCATCGGGGATGTCTTTTTCGTTGCTGGCGGGCGGGTTCCGGTTTCTTGCCTGGCTGAACGGGGGCGCCGCCTTGGCCTTGGTGGCCTTTTCGCTGGGTATCGTGGGCGGCGACATCGCCGCGCCTGACCTCCAATTGCCGCTGGCACTATTCCTGGCTGGATTGTTGTCGTCCTGCCTGGGGTTGTTGTTTGCCTATCTGGCGCAGGTCAGTTTGTTGCGGCAAGGCTACACGGGCCATCTGACGCGGGGCCATTGGCCCGCCCAATTACTGGCAATCGTCTGCTTTCTGTTCAGTGCCCTGGCGTTTTGCGCCGCGTGCTGGTTTGCGCTGGGGCAGGCGGCACCCGAGGCACAGCAGACGACGTCTTACGCCAGCCGCTAGCGGTAGGCAGCAAAATTCAAGGGTAAACCCTTGTGCGCAAAAGTGTTGGACTTGCACTTGCGCTGGGAATAATATGCGCGGTGCGTATATCAATCCTCTTGCCTTGAGGCTCCGTCATGACCATTTCCCAGCAAGCTTTCCTGCGCGACGCCATGCGCCGCCTGAACCTGACGCGCGACGTGTTCGCCACCCGGATCGGCGTGAAACGTAGAGCGTTGGATACCTGGTTGTTGCCCGAAGGCTCGCAGGAATTCCGCGCCATGCCGGAAGTCGTGCAGCGGTTCGTCAGCGAAATCGTGCAAAACGGTGTATTGCTGGAAAAATATACGCAAAGCGTACAAGACGGCCCCCTGCGTGAGCGCATCGCGGTGGAAGGCAAGCATCAATTGCTGTCGGTGGATCAGTTCACCCGCGAATCGGTCGAAGACCTGTTCCGCGTCGCCGACATGATGCAACCCATCGCGCGCCGCCAGAAGGTGTCGCGCGTGCTGGAAGGCGCCGTGTTGGGCAACCTGTTCTTTGAAGCCAGCACCCGTACCCGGGTCAGCTTCGGTTCGGCGTTCTGCCGCCTGGGTGGCTCGGTGTGCGACACGACGGGCTTCACGTTTTCTTCCATGGCCAAGGGCGAATCCATCTACGACACCAGCCGCGTCATGAGCGGCTATGTGGATGCCATGGTGATCC
>RCUJ01001075.1_pt1 | contig 15137 bp, 12 predicted proteins | sample 2166321 | NCBI WGS metagenome assembly RCUJ01 (sample SAMN09932808, study PRJNA488358) | compost metagenome | feature: garden; material: soil; isolation source: compost soil in an enriched community after 118 h of incubation | place: Germany: Experimental Botanical Garden Goettingen | collected... | reverse complement strand
CGGGAATCGGCAGCGGGTTCCAACGCAGTTGGTTCGGCGTGACCGGGCCGTGGCCGAACGTGCTTTCCCAGCCCGCGGCGCCGTCAAACGCTTCAAACGGCTTGTGCTGCGCGCCCGGGCGGATGCGGTACAGCCAGGAACGGCGGTTCTCGTTACGCGGGGCGGTGAAGGCAGTGCCGGAAAGCTGTTCGGCATACAGGCCATACGGACATTGCTGGGGCGAATTGCGGCCCACGGGCAGGGCGCCGGGCAGTGCCTCGGTGGCACAGTCGTTGCCGAAACCGGTCAGATATTGCAGTTCCATGGAATCCTCCTGGGTGGCGGCGCGGTGCGTGGCCGCGCGGTCGGTATGGGGCCGTCTGCAAAAGCAGCGGCAATGCGTCATTGTCGGAAAAAATCACCACTATGGATACGGGAATGTAAAAATACAGACTATAAATTTTGTGAATAGTAGGGGGCGGCAATGGCCGAACTGCGCGACGTCGATTTGAATCTGCTGATCTTGTTCCAGCACTTGCTGGAAGACCGCAACCTGTCGGCCGTGGCGCGCCGCATGGACCTGACGCAACCCGCCGTCAGCAACGCGCTGCGTCGTCTGCGGGAGGCCTTTGGCGATGAGCTGTTCGTGCGGACGGGGCAGGGCATGCTGCCCACGCCCCGGGCGCAGCGGCTGGCCGGCCCCGTCAGTGAAGCGCTGACCGTGCTGACGCAGGCGCTGCAAGACCAGGATGTGTTCGACGCCGCGACCAGCAGCCGACGCTTTCGCGTGGCGATGACGGACGTGGGCGAAATCCACTTCATGCCGCGCTTGATGGAGGTGTGCGTGCAGGTGGCGCCGCACGTGCGGATTGATTCAGTGCGGGTGCAAGGGCCGGACTTGCCGCGCGAAATGGAGTCGGGCCGGGTGGACCTGGCGATCGGCGCGTTCGACGAGATGGGCGCGGGCACGTTGCAGCGCATGCTGTTTCGCCAGGGCTATGCAACCTTGTTCCGGCAAGCGCACCCCACGGCGCACGCCGGCATGGGCATCAAGGCGTTTCGCGCCGAGCGCCATTTGATCGTGTCGCGCGCCGCGCCGTACGGGCAGGTGAACCAGTCCATGGAGCGCGCGGGGGTGGTGCTGGCGGAACATTTCAGCGTGCCGCACTTTTCGGCGGTGCCGTATATCGTGAGCGCAACGGATCTGCTGGCTACTGTGCCGGAAAAGCTCGCCGCCAGCGCCGCCCCGCCGTTCGGCCTGCGCTTCATGACACCGCCGGTGAAGGTGCCGGCCCTACAGACGAACCTGTATTGGCAACGCCGGGTTGATCGGGATAGCGGCAATCAATGGCTGCGCGGGTTGATTGTGAATACGTTCGGGGTGGGGGGGTGAATGCTTGATGGTCGCGGGATAAATATTGGTGGCCGTAGGATGGGTGAAGCGCGAAGGATCGGTAAAAAGAAAACCGATGTGGAACGCGCGTAACCCATCAAGCGGCGTTTGCGTTATGGCTGAATCCTCCTGGAATTCACCGCTGCTTGATGGGTTGCGCGCGTTGGGCGTTTTCGTTCTTCTTTATTTTCTATCGCGCTACACCCATCCTACGATCTATCGCGCTACACCCATCCTACATCCTACGATCTATCGCGCTCCACCCATCCTACGAGCTCACCACTGACTCTCGCGCTTGCTGCAATGCTTCGCGCAACAGTGCCATGTCGCCCAGGTGGTTGGCCAGCAGCAGGATCAGCGCGGCGTTCAGCTCGTGGCTTTGCTCGTTGGTCAGGTCGCGATGGGTTTCGATCAGCGCCTCGTAGAAATCGTCCGGCGAACTCAGGTTGGTGTCGGTTATCAGCATGATGAGGTGACCTCTGGAATCAGGCGTGGCCCGTGGCCCGCTTGACGGCGGCGGCAACCGCGTCGGCATTGAAGGCGCGCCAGCGCGCGGCGATGTGCTGGTCGGGGCGGATCAGGTAGGTGGTGCCGGGCTGCGCGTCGTAGCGCTTGGCCAGGCAGCCTTCGCGGTCGGCCACCACCGGCAGGTCCGCCGACAATCCCGCCACATCGCATTGCGGGTCGACCACCAGCACCGCCTTGACCGGCACCGGGGCCATGCGCAGCGCCTGCAAGGCCGACTGCGTGTCGCGGCCGGGCAGGGTGTTGCCGCAGAACACGGCCAGCACGAAGCTGCCGTCCAGTTGCGCCATCCACCAGTCGTCTTCGCCATTCACCGACACCGGCGCATCCAGCGCGACCGCGCCAGGCGCCATGCGGCCGGTGAAGGTGTCGGCATCCGGCGTGTTCAAGGGCGACCCGATGTAAGTGGCCGGCAGCGACAAGCGGCCGCTGTTGACCAGCGACCTGGCAAACGCATGCGTCTTGGCCAGGTTCAACACGGCGTTGCGAAAGCTGCGGCTGATATCGCTCTTGGGTGTGATGAAGTCCGTGGCCCGAGATGAATTCAAGATGTTCTCGTCGGCCGCGTACTCGCGCTCGGCGCTGTAGCTGTCGATCAGCGTCTCGGGCGCCAGGCCCGCCAACACCAGTTTCAGTTTCCAGGCCAGGTTCTCGGCGTCTTGCACGCCGCTGTTGGCGCCACGCGCGCCAAAGGGCGAGACGCGGTGCGCCGAGTCGCCCGCGAACACAACGCGGCCGTGGCGGAACTTGTCCATGCGTTCGCACGCAAAGGTGTAGACGCTGACCCATTCCAGGTCGAATTGCGCGTCGGGGCCAAGCAGCGCGCGGATGCGCGGCAGCACGTTTTCAGGCTTGACGGCTTCGACGGGGTCGGCATTCCAGCCAAGCTGGAAGTCGATGCGCCACACGTTGTCCGGCTGTCGGTGCAACAGCACGGACTGGTTGGGATGAAAGGGCGGATCGAACCAGAACCAGCGCTCGGTCGGGAAGTCGGCTTTCATCTTCACGTCGGCAATCAGGAAGCGGTCGCGGAAGATGCGGCCATGGCTTTCCTGGCCGATCAGCTTGCGCACCGGCGAGCGCGCGCCGTCGCAGGCAACGAGCCAGTCCGCGTGCAGCGTGTAAGGGCCTTCGGGTGTTTCGATGGTCAGGTCCACACCCGCATCGGTCTGCGCCACGCCCGCGACCTTGTTTTTCCAACGCAGGTCGATATTGGGTTCCTGGCGTGCCTGCTCGTACAGATAGCCTTCGGCGTAGTACTGCTGCAGGTTGATGAAGGCGGGGCGGCGATGGCCGGGCTCGGGTAGCAAGTCAAAGCGCCACACTTCCTGTTCACGGAAGAACACCTTGCCCACGTTCCACGACACGCCTTTGTCGATCATGCGCTGGCCGACGCCCAGGCGGTCCCAGATTTCCAGCGTGCGCTTGGAAAAGCAGATGGCGCGTGAACCGGTGGACAAGCGGTAGTCGTCGTCCAGCACCACCACGCGCACGCCTTGGCGAGCCAGGTCCAGCGCGGTGGTCAGGCCGACCGGGCCGGCGCCCACCACCACGACCTGATGCCGTGCCGCGCCCTGGGCGCTTTGGTCGGCGTGTTTTTCATAGGCGAACTCCATCGCCTGAAAGTCGATGTCTCCCACGGCTGTCTCCTGTGTGGGTCATTTTGTTTTTATGTGCGAAGCCACGCGCCGTCTGGCGACGCGCGGTTCTGTTCTTGCATATTCAGTCTCAGGGCCGCAGGGCACCAGCCCAGCGGCCCAGCGGGTTCAGCCTTCCAACTGCGCCCACATTTCCAGATCGCGCTTGTCGGTCCAGATGCGCGGATGCGTGTGGCCCGAGGCCTCGTCAAAGGCGCGCGACACGTCAAACGGCATGCAGTGGTCGAAGATCACCCAGTCGCTGTAGCGCGGCTTCATGAAGTCGTAGACCTCGCGGTAGATCGTCTTCAGGTCTTTGCCTTCGGCCACGCCACGGTTCACGGCGCCATACAGATCGGTCAGGAAAGCGCGGGTGCCGGCCAGGCCTTGGCGCACTTCGGTGGCGTCCTTCAAGGCGGGGCCACGTCCGGGCACCATCTTTTCGGCTTCAAAGCCCGACAGTGCGTCCAGCGTGCTGGGCCAGTCGCGGAAGTAGGCGTCGCCGCAGTACGGGGTGGACTGGTATTCGACCAGGTCGCCGGCGAACAGGATCTTCTGTTCGGGCAGCCAGGCGATGGTGTCGCCCTTGGTGTGGCCACGGCCCACTTGCAGCAGCTTGACTTCCAGGTTGCCCAGGTTGACGGTCATTTCGCCCTTGAACGTCATCGTCGGCCAGACCAGGCCCGGCGGAATCGATTCGGCATTGCGGAACAGGCGGGGGAAGCGGCCGATTTCGCTGGCCTTGTCCTGCTCGCCGCGCTCGACGATCAGGTCGTAGGTGTCGCGGCTGGCCAGGATTTCCTGGGCGTTGTAGGCGGAGGCGCCGAACACGCGCACGGCGTGGTAGTGCGACAGCAGGATGTACTTGATGGGCTTGTCCGTCACTTCGCGGATGCGGCGGATGACGTCTTGGGCCATGACCGGGGTGGCTTGGGTGTCGATCACCATGACGGCCTCGTCGCCGATGATCACGCCCGTGTTGGGGTCGCCTTCGGCCGTGTAGGCATAGGCGTTGTCGGACAGTTTTTCGAACGAGACGACCTTGTCGTCCATATCGGCGTGCGAGGCGAATTGCTTGCTCATGGAGGCTCCTTCCACTGTTATAGGAATAGGTGTGTGGAAGGAATATAGCTTGGCGTTAGTGTTTGTGCAATACGTTCGCTATAAACAAATGGTGTCGCTTTTACAGGGATTTCCCCAGTAATTTCAGGATGTTGCGCCTAGTTCCGCTGGCATTTCGGGCAGTAATACGTGGCGCGCTGCCCTTGGACAAAGCGCCGGATGGGGGTTTCGCAGACGCGGCACGGCAGGCCTTCGCGTTCATAGACGGCGGCATGGATCTCGAAGTACGCCCCGGGTTCGCCCGTGGCGCCCACGTAGTCTCGCAGCGTGCTGCCGCCGGAAGTCAGCGCGTCGGCCAGGGTGGCGCGCACCATGTCGGCCAGCCGTTCGCAGCGAGCCGGCGACAGCTTGTTGGCGGGGGTCTTGGGGTTGATGCGGGCGCGGAACAGGCTTTCGGATGCGTAGATATTGCCCACGCCCACCACCGCCATGCCCGCCAGCAGCACCTGCTTGATGGCGGCGCCGTGGTTCTTGAAATGGCGATGCAGCCAGGCCCCGTCAAAGCGCGGGTCGAAGGGTTCGATGCCCAGCTTGGCCAGCAAGGGGTGGGCATCGATGGGGCCATCGGCATCGGCATGCCACAGCACCGCCCCGAAGCGCCTGGGGTCATGCAGGCGCAGCACGGCGTCGTCGAAAATCCATTCGACATGATCGTGCTTGCGCAGGAATTCGCCCGGCGCCACGCTGCGCAACGAGCCCGACATGCCCAGATGCACAATCTGCGTGCCGTGCTCGAACCGCAGCAGCAGATATTTGCCCCGGCGGGCGCATTCCAATACGGCGCGGCCACCGATCAGCGCCGGCAGGTCCGAGGGAATCGGCCAGCGCATGCGGGGTTCGTGGATGACCAGGCGCTTGAGCGTCCGGCCGGTGATGACGGCGTCGATTCCTCGGCGCGTAGTTTCGACTTCAGGCAGTTCCGGCATGAGCCAGTGTAAGATCATCAATTGCGTGTACGAAGATTGTGCCATCAACCGGACGGGCCGCGTGAAGTCGTCTTTTAAACAAATGAATATCGGGATCGCCGTGTTGGCGCTTGCGCTGGCAACAGGTTTTTCGCTGCCGGCCCAGGCGGCCGACAGCCGGACGCGAGATGCAACCGGGCCACGCATGGCCCCGCAGAACCGTCAGCCTGAAACCGAAGTGATCCGTCTGCGGCCGGGCCAACTGCCCTACGTTTCGCTGACCGGCGACATCTTCTATCGCGTCCTCGCGTCAGAGATCGCCGCCCAGCGTGGCATGTACGGCACGGCGGCGACCACCATGGTGGGCTTGGCCCGCGACACAGGCGACCCCCGCCTGGCGCGGCGCGGGCTGGAATTCCAGTTGGCGGGCGGCAACCTGCCCGGCGCCCTGGAAGCGGCCCGTGTCTGGGCGCGCCTGTCTCCCAACGATATCGAAGCCAGTTCCACCGAACTGGCGCTTGCCGCCGCCAATGGGCAGACCAAGGGCCTGGCCCAGGCGCTGCGCAACCGCATCGACGCATCGCGCGACAAGCCGGCCGCCATCGGCCAGGCGCTGGCCGTGCTCAGCCGCCTGAACGACCGCCGCCTGGCGCTGCGCATTCTTGACGAATCCCTGAGCGACAGCGTGCGCAAGCTGCCCGCCGCCCATCTGGCCTTGGCCGACGTGGCCTCCGCCGCGGGCGACTACGAACGCGCCGCGCAAGAATCCCGCGCCGCGCTGGCCGCCGATCCCAAATCCGAACCCGCCGCCCAGCGCGTGCTGGAATACGGGTTCAAGGTGGACCCGCAGCGCGCCCAGGCCGATGCCCGTGCCTATATCAACCGCAATCCCGGCGCCCGCAAGGTTCGCCTGATGCTGGCGGGCCAGTTGGCCGACAGCGGCGACTACAGCGGGGCGCTGGCCGAACTGCAAGCCATGTCGCGCCGGTCGCCGGAAGACTTCGACCTGCTTTTCATGCAGGCGCAACTGGCGTACAAGGCCGGCCAACTGCCGCAAGCCAAGAACCTGCTTCAGCAATACCTGGACGTGCAGCACCAGCGCCAGCGCGCCACGGTGCCGGGCGCCACCGACGCCGGCGCGGCCGCCGCCGACGCGCATGTGCTGCTGTCGCGCATTGCCGAAGACCAGGGCAATTACGACGAAGCCATCAATGAACTGGGCCGCATCGACGACCCCACGCTGCGCTATTCCGTGCGCATGCGCCAGGCGGCGTTGCGCGCCAAGAGTGGCCGCGTCGACGACGCGCTGGCCATGATTGACGCGGCCGGCCCGCAAGACGAAGAGGAACGCACGCTGGGCGTGTTGACGAAGGCGCAAATTCTGCGCGATGCCGACCGCGTGCCCCAGGCGATCAGCACGCTGGAAGCCGCCGACCAAGCTCTGCCCGACACCGTTGAAATCAAGTACGAACTGGCAATGCTGTACGAGCGCCAGCACCGGTTGGCCGACCTGGAACGCATGCTGCGCCAGGTCATCGCGCTGGACCCTGACCACGCGCACGCCTACAACGCGCTGGGCTACACGCTGGCGGACCATAACCAGCGCCTGCCCGAAGCGCTGGACCTGATCACCCAGGCGCTTGAGCTATCGCCCAACGATCCGTTCATTCTGGACAGCATGGGCTGGGTCAAGTACCGCATGGGCGAATCCGAGTCCGCGGCGGAATACCTGCGCCGCGCCTACAGCGTGCGTCCGGAAGCCGACATCGCCGCTCACCTGGCCGAAGTGCTGTGGAGCCAGGGCAAGCGCGATCAGGCCCGGGAATTGCTGCGCGCCGCGCTGATGAAAGATCCCAAGAACAAGACCGTGCAGGACGTGGTCAAGCGCTTGGGAGTCAACCTGTGACGGCATTTGCAATGCGAAGCTTGGCCGGTTTTTCCGGCTGGCTGCGCCTGGCGCTGCTGACAATGCTGGCGGCGGCGCTTGCTGCCTGCACCACCACGCCCAAACCCATTGCGGGCGCCAGCGCCGACGCATTTTCACGCATTGGCCGCTTTGCCATTACGGTCAACGAGGAAGGCGGCAAGCAGAATGCCGTGCAAGGCGGCTTTTCCTGGTCGGACGACGGCCAGCGCTATGTGCTGGACCTGACCAACCCGCTTGGCTCGACCGAAGCGCGCGTGGAAGGGCGCCCCGGCGCGGCCAGTTTGACCAAGGCCGACGGCACCCGCCTGCAGGCGGACAACCCCGACGCCCTGGCCGAAGAAGCGCTGGGCAGCAGCATGCCCGTGTCCGGCTTGCGTGACTGGTTGCGCGGCAGGCTGCCGGCTGAACCGGAAGCGTCGGACGTCGCCCGCGACGAACTTGGCCGGCCCACGGCGTTCGAGCAAGGCGGCTGGCGGGCGAACCTGTCGCGCTATGACAACCTGGGCCCGCAGATGCTTGTGCTGCAGCGCCAAGAGCCGGGCCGCCGCATCATGGTGCGCCTGGTGGTCAACCAACCCTGAGTGTCAGCGCGTGGCGGGCAGGCGGCTGGGTTCGGGGTTGTCTCGGACCAGCGCCTTGTACAAGCTGACCATGTAGCACAGCAAAATCACGGAAAAAGGCAGGCCGCACAGCACCACCGCGGTCTGCATCGCATTGAAATTGCCTGCCAGCAACAGGCCGACCCCCAACATCGTTGTCAGCGCCGCCCAGAAGACTCGCAACCAGATGGGCGCGTCATGGCCCGCGTCCGCGTTGCGGGCCGACAGGTTGGCGATCATCAGCGTGCCTGAATCGACCGGCGTCAGGAACAGCATGAACGACATCACCACGCCCACGCCGGCCACAAGCTGGGTCATCGGCAGGTATTCCATCAACGTGTAGAACGCCATCGGCGGGTCGGCCATCGCCATCCGGCCCAGGCTGGCCGCGCCGTCGTTCAGCACCAGGTTGATGGCGGTATTGCCAAAGATGGACAGCCAGGCCAGCGTAAAGCCCAAGGGCACCAGCATCACGCCGAAGATCAATTCCCGGATCCGGCGGCCACGCGAAATGCGGGCGATGAACATGCCGACGAAGGGCGCCCAGCCTATCCACCAGGCCCAGTAGAAGATGGTCCACGAACTGGTCCAGCGCACGGCCTTGCGGTCGTACAGATACAGGTCGAAGCTTTTGCCCAGGAATGCGTTCAGGTAATCGCCCAGGTTCTGCACCAGGCCGTCCAGCAGCAGGCGGGTGGGGCCGGCCAGGAATACAAACAACAGCAGCAGGCACATGAGGCCGGTATTGACGTTGGACAGCACGGCGATGCCGCGCTTGATGCCCAGCGCCGCCGCACCCGTGGCCACCACCATCATGATGATCACGAGGGGCACCTGGACGGCGGCCGTGTTCGGCACGCCCCACAGGTACGACAGCCCCGCATGCAGCAGCAACGCGCCCAGCCCCAGGTTGGTCACCATGGACACGATGGTGGCCAGCACGCCAAAGCCGTCAACGGCGTGGCCTACGCCTTTGGGCAGCGGCTTGCCGGATAGCCCCTGCAAGGGCGAGCGCAACGCCAGGGGCTGCTTGTGGCGATACGCGAAGTAGGCGAGCGCCGTGGCGGTCAGGGCATATAGCGTCCAGCCGTGGATGCCCCAGTGCAGGAAGGTCAGGGTCAGTGCGTTGCGCGCGGCTTCCTGGGTGCCGCCCGCGCCGGTGGGGGGCATCAGGAAATGGTCCAGCGGCTCGTAGACGCCGTAATACACCAGCGCAATGCCGATGCCGGATGAGAACAGCATCGATACCCAGGACAGGTAAGTGAATTCCGGGGACTCGTCGTCATCGCCCAGGCGCAGCGCGCCATGTCGCGATAGCGCCAGCCACAGCGCAAAGCCCACGCTGACCGCCATGGCCAGCATGTAGTACCAGCCGAAATGCGCCGCCACCAATAACTGGGCGGCTTCAAGCCAGGCTTGCGACGCGCCGGGCCGCACGATGAGCAGGGCGCCGATAAGCAGGACGGCGCCGGACGCACAGAGAAAAACGATGGGGTTGGTGTGCGCCAGCCAAGCGCGCCAGGGCGGCGCGGCCCCCGATGCCGGCGCCGTGGTTTTCCGATCTTGCTGCACCGCTGTCTCCCCGTGTGGTGATACTGCCTTGGTGCTTCTGTACTTGCCTTCCGCTACGAGCCTGCCGATGCGTGCCTTCCGATGCATGCCTTCCAATGCATGCCTTCCGACCCTTGCCCGCTGGTGTCTGCGGCACCTTACTGTTTTTATATTGAATGATCAATCAATATAAATTAGACTCGACCGCACTCGGCGGGCAGTCCCCGGGGGCGTCTCTTTCGCCTCTTTCGCTCCCCGCCCTCGCCAGCCCAGGAACCGCGCGCACCATGCCAAAAGTCGGAATGCAGCCCATCCGCTGCAATCAACTCATCCAAGCCACGCTTGAATCCATCGACCAGGTCGGCCTGGCGGAAAGCTCCATCGCCCACATCGCCCGCGCCGCCAAGTTGTCCACCGGCATCATCAGCCATTACTTCGGCGACAAGGACGGCCTGCTTGAAGCCACCATGCGGGAATTGCTGCGCAACCTTCGCGACTCGGTGTCGCGTGCGCGGCGGGGGGCCAAGGCCACGCCGCGCGCGCAACTGCGCGCCATCATTGACGGCAACTTCGTGCCCACGCAGGTATCAAGCAGCGCCATGCGCGCATGGCTCACGTTCTGGGCGGCCAGCATGCATCAACCTCGCCTGCGCAGGCTGCAACGCGCCAACGACCGCCGCCTGCATTCCAACCTGTGCTGCCAATTCCTGCGCGTGATGCCGCTTGAGCAAGCACGCGACGCCGCGCGCGGCCTTGCCGCCCTGATCGACGGCCTGTGGCTGCGGGGCAGCCTGCAGGGCGCGGACTTTGCCGGCGACAAGGCGCGCAACGTTGCTTACGACTATGTGGACCTGCTGCTTGATCGCAGCCAATTCGAGGGTGAGCCGGCCTTGGGCCCGCCCTCACTTTGACAACAGGACGGATTCCCATGCCCTTGCCCATCCAGCAACTCTATATCCACGGCCGGCGCACCAACGCCATCAGCAGCAAGACCATCACCACGGTAAACCCCGCCAACGGCGCGGTGCTGGCGGAAGTGCAGGTGGCCGCCCGACAGGACATAGACCGCGCGGTGGCCAGCGCGCAGGAAGGGCAGAAAGTATGGGCGGCACGCACTCCTGCGCAGCGCGGGCGAGTGCTGTTGAAGGCGGCGCAGATGCTGCGCGAGCGCAACGACGAATTGGCTGAGCTTGAAACGCTGGATACCGGCAAGCCGTTGTCCGAAACCCGTACCGTCGACATCGCCACCGGTGTGGACGTCATCGAGTATTACGCGGGGCTGGCGGCGGCGGTGGAGGGCATCCAGGTGCCCCTGCGCGAATCCAGTTTCTTCTACACGCGCCGCGAACCGCTGGGCGTGATTGCGGGCATCGGCGCATGGAACTATCCCATCCAGATTGCCATGTGGAAGTCCGCCGCGGCCTTGGCCACCGGCAACGCCATGGTGTTCAAGCCCGCCGAGATCACGCCGTTGACCGCGCTGCGGCTGGCCGAGATCTACACGCAGGCGGGCGTGCCCAACGGCGTATTCAACGTGGTGCTGGGCAGCGGTCGTGAAATCGGCGACTGGCTGACCAGCCACCCCGGCGTGGCGAAAGTGTCGTTCACGGGCGGTGTGGACACCGGCAAGCAAGTCATGGGCGTGGCGGCCACAACGCTCAAGAGCGTCACGCTGGAACTCGGCGGCAAGTCCGCGCTGATCGTGCTGCCCGACGCCTGCCTTGAGCGCGCCGCCGACATCGCGGTCATGGCCAACTTCTTCAGCTCGGGCCAGGTGTGCACCAACGGCACGCGCGTGTTCGTGCACCGGTCGCACAAGGCGGCATTCGAAGCCGCCGTGCTCGAACGGGTGGCGCGCATCCGCATCGGCGACCCTTTCGATCCCCGCACGAACTTCGGCCCACTGGTCAGCGCGACCCACATGGACCACGTGCTGAGCTGGATTGAAATCGGCAAGCGCGAAGGCGCCAAGCTGCTGGCTGGGGGCGTACGCTTGATGGAAGGCGCCTTGGCCAAGGGCGCCTACGTGGCGCCCACGGTGTTCTCGGATTGCGAAGACCGCATGGAAATTGTGCAAGAGGAAATCTTCGGCCCCGTCATGAGCATCCTGGCGTACGACACCGAAGACGAAGTCGTGCAACGCGCCAATGACAGCCGCTACGGCTTGGCGGCGGGCGTGGTCAGCCGCGATCTGGCCGCCGCGCATCGCGTGGCGCACCGCTTGCAGGCGGGCATTTGCTGGGTCAACACCTGGGGCGAATCGCCCGCGCAGATGCCGGTGGGCGGCTACAAGCAATCTGGCCTGGGTCGCGAAAACGGCATGGACGCGCTGGCCCAATACACGCAGACAAAATCCGTGCAGGTTGAACTCGGCCCCTTCGCGTCGGTGTTTTGATGGGCGGCCCATGCCGCGGCGGTCGATACCGGGGCGGCCCATGCCGCGGCGGTCCATACCGCGCCGGCCGATACCGCAGCGACTGATATCGCGGCGGCCGTTGCCGCGGCGGCCGTTGCCGCAGCGACCGATGCCGGGGCGGCCCATGCCGCGACATCGCACCGGCTCGCTGACCTGGCGCCACGACGGGTACCCGCCACACCGGCGGGCTACCCGATTTCTGCACGTGTTCGGGGGAAGACAATGTCCATCAAGCGCGAGTACGACTACATCATCATCGGCGCGGGATCGGCGGGCAATACGCTGGCCGCGCGGCTGACCGAGGATCCTGGCACGACCGTGCTGCTGCTGGAAGCCGGGGGCCAGGATCACCGGCTGGATTTCCGTACGCAGATGCCGGCCGCGCTGGCCATGCCCTTGCAGGGCAGGCGCTACAACTGGGGCTACAAAACCGACCCGGAACCGCATCTGAATGGCCGCCGCCTGGATTGCGGGCGCGGCAAGGGGCTGGGCGGGTCTTCGCTGATCAACGGCATGTGCTACGTGCGCGGCAACGCGCTGGACTACGACCACTGGGCGCGCATAGACGGCCTGGCGCATTGGGACTATCTGTCTTGCCTGCCGTACTTCAAGAAAGCCGAAAGCCGCGACGTCGGCGCCTGCGACTATCACGGCGGTGCGGGGCCGGTCAGCGTCACCACCCCCAAGGCCGGCAACAACCCGCTGTTTGCCGCCATGGTGGCGGCGGGCGAGCAGGCGGGATACGCGCAAACGCCGGATATGAACGGGTATCGCCAGGAAGGCTTCGGGCCGATGGATCGCACCGTTACGCCGCGCGGTCGGCGTGCCAGTACCGCGCGCGGCTACCTGGATCAAGCGCGCGGACGCGCCAATCTGACGATCGTCACGCGCGCCTGGACCGATGTGATTCTGTTTTCCGGCAAGCGCGCCGAAGGCGTGGCGTGGGAACAGCACGGCCAGCATCATCGCAGCTACGCGCTGCGTGAAGTGCTGTTGTGCGCGGGCGCCATTGCCTCGCCGCAGATCTTGCAGCGGTCGGGCGTGGGGGCGGGCGGCTTGCTGCGCGGCCTGGGCATCCCCGTGCAGCATGAGCTGCCCGGCGTGGGCGAGAACCTGCAAGATCACCTTGAGCTGTACGTGCAGGTCGAATGCAAGCTGCCGGTGTCGCTGGCCCCGTCGCTGAAGCTGCACAAGCAAGCCGCGATCGGCGCGCAGTGGTTGTTCATGGGTACGGGCATCGGCGCCAGCAATCAATTTGAAGCGGGAGGCTTCATTCGCAGCCACGACGATTTCAAATGGCCAAACCTGCAATATCACTTCCTGCCGATCGCCATCAACTACAACGGCTCCAACCCCATCAAGGTGCATGGCTTTCAGATGCACGTGGGTTCCATGCGATCGCCCAGTCGAGGGCGGGTACGCATCCGTTCGCGTTCGCCGCGCGACCATCCCAGCATCCTGTTCAACTACATGTCCGACGCGCAGGACTGGCGCGAATTCCGCGCGGCGCTGCGCATTACGCGCGAGCTGTTCGCACAACCTGCCCTGGCGCAGTACGCCGGCCGCGAGATCTCGCCCGGCGCTACGCTCAAAAGCGATGCGGACCTGGATGCCTTTGTGCGCGCGCAGGCGGAAACCGCGTACCACCCATCGTGCTCAAACAAGATGGGCGCGGCGTCGGACCCGATGGCGGTGGTGGACGGTTACGGCCGCGTGCATGGGCTGGAGGGCTTGCGCGTGATTGATGCATCGATCATGCCGGACATCGTCACGGGCAATCTGAACGCGCCGGTCATCATGATGGCCGAGAAAATCGCCGACCACCTTCGCGGCCGCACGCCGCTTGCGCGCGCCGACGTGCCTTACTACACGGCGCAAGGTCCGGCGCGTGGCTAGAATGTGGGCTTGTCCCGCACGCATTGGCTGCCCTCTGTGACTCTGTACGACGTTCCCGCTCCCGCCAAGCTGAACCTGTTCCTGCATGTGGTGGGCCGCCGCGCCGACGGCTACCACTTGCTGCAAACCGTCTTCCGCTTCATCGACCTGTGCGACACGCTGCATTTCGACGCGCGCGCGGATGGCGTCATCAGCCGTGCCACCGAGCTTGCCGGCGTGTCCGAAGCCGATGACCTGACCTTGCGTGCCGCGCGCGCCTTGCAGCAAGCCACCGGCACGCGCCAGGGCGTGCAGATCGGCCTTGAAAAACGTATTCCGCAGGGCGGTGGGCTGGGCGGCGGTTCCAGCGATGCGGCCACGGTGCTGATCGCGTTGAACAAGCTGTGGAACACGGGCCTCACGCGGCGCGAACTCATGGACCTGGCCTTGCCCCTGGGGGCCGACGTGCCGGTCTTCGTGTTCGGGCAATCGGCCTTCGCGGAGGGTGTGGGCGAAGCGCTCACCGCCGTGCCGCTGCCTGATCGCGCTTATCTGGTGGCGCAGCCGGACACCAGCGTGCCCACTGTTGGGATATTTTCCGCACCCGATTTGACAAGGGATTCTTCTTACATCACAATAGCGGACTTTCTTGCTTCGCCAACTTTTTCCTTCGGGAAAAACGACTTGGAGCCGGTGGTTCACCGTCTTTATCCTGAAGTTTTCAGGGCATCGCGGTGGCTTGCAGAACAGGGTTACCCTGTACGCATGTCGGGATCAGGCGCGTGTTTATTCGCCGAATTCTCAGAACTCTCCGAAGCCGTTTTGGCGAAAACAGAAATATCCGCTATAATGCGCGGCGCTGTTGGAACAAACAGCACAACGCATCCACGGTTTCGGTTAGTGCAGGCTTGTACTGGTTTAACTGAACATCCGTTGCGGAATTGGATTGCAAGATAGTTGGGGAGTCGCCAAGCTGGTTAAGGCACCGGATTTTGATTCCGGCATGCGAAGGTTCGAATCCTTCCTCCCCAGCCAACCGAATACATAAAAAAGCTGTTGAACACGCCTGTAAGACACTGGCCCGGGTTCAGCAGCTTTTTTATTTTCCGGATCCGCTGGTGTTTTCACCCCGCATCACTCGTTAGTGTCTTACAACGACCATCGCATCATCCATCATGGCAAACGATAGCTTCATGATCTTCACGGGC